>Ga0105249_10002382_pt1 | contig 16317 bp, 13 predicted proteins | sample KBSS44metaG_FD_81522 | JGI IMG/M metagenome (GOLD analysis project Ga0105249, IMG submission 81522) | Switchgrass rhizosphere microbial communities from Kellogg Biological Station, Michigan, USA - KBS S4-4 metaG | ecosystem: Host-associated > Plants > Roots > Rhizosphere > Soil | place...
AATCTCGGGAAGCGGCGGCGCGGGCTGCGAGCTCGTGTAGGCCTGGAGCTCCGCCGCTCGACGCCACACCGACTGCGCCTGCGTTTCCGAGACCAGCGTGTGCATGCCGTTCTCGCGATTGCGATCTGCCGTCGCGGCGTCGGCGCGTACGCGTTCCAGCGCTTCCGCCAGGGCACCGCTGGTCTCGAAGCGATCCGCTGCGCTCTTGGCAAGACATCGATCGACCACGGCGGCCAGGGCCGCCGGTACGTCGCTGGCTACATCACTCAACCGCGGCGCGGGCCGAGTCACGTGAGAAACCAGAATGGCCGACGGGGTGTCGCTGTCGAACGGAAATCGTCCCGACAACGCCAGAAAGGCGACGACGCCTAACGCGTAGACATCGCTCCGCCCGTCGATCGCGTCGCCGGTCACCTGTTCTGGGCTCATGTAGTGGACCGTCCCGAGCACCTGGCCCGTGGCGGTGAGCTGTTTCGACTCCTGGAGTCGGGCAATGCCGAAATCGGTGACGACCGCGCGCCCGGTGGCGCGCTCGATGAGGATGTTCTCCGCCTTCACGTCGCGGTGGATGACGCCTCGCGCATGCGCGTATCCGAGTGCCAGCGCCACATCGCGGAGCTGCGCGACGGTCTCGGCGAACGGCGGCCGGCCGCGCGCCTGGATGCGCTGCGCGAGCGATTCGCCATCGACGTAGCCCATGACGAAGAACACCTGTCCGCCGATCTCGTCCGCGCGGTGAATGGGGACGATGCTCGGGTGCGAGAGATGCGCGGCCGTCCGCGCTTCGCGAAGGAATCGCTCGCGAACGTCGCCGGTGCCAGCGAGATGGGCTGGGAGCGTCTTGATCGCGACGGGCCTGTCGAGGTTGAGATCCCGAGCGAGGTAGACGATGCCCATTCCGCCGCGCCCGATTTCCCGGTCGATCTCGTACTGCCCGACGAGGGCGTTTGCGAGTGCGGAGAGCTCAGACACTGGAAGACCGGGAGACGGGAGACGGGAGACGGGAGACGGCTAGCGGGCGGATGCGACCCGCAATCGAGTACGCTGCAGTCGAGCAAGATGTGTCTGCCCCTGACGCGGCGCGAGAGCAAGCAGTCCGTCTCCCGTCTCCCGCTTCCCGTCTCCCGTTTCCGGTACCCGCTACCCGTCCAACGACACGCAACCACGACCCAATGCTTAGATTTCCGCCCACTCCTTCGTAAAGACTTCCGGCTTTCTCGAGGATGTTTGCATGGCGACTCAGACGCTGCCCACGGCCGACACCGCGCACGACGCGTTTCCGATCAACGGAACGGACTACGTGGAGTTCTACGTCGGCAACGCGAAGCAGGCGAGCCACTTCTACCGGTCCGCCTTCGGCTTCCAGCTCGTCGCGTATCGCGGTCCCGAAACGGGCGTTCGCGACCGGGCCAGCTACCTCATGCAGCAGGGCAAGATTCGCCTCGTGCTGACGACGCCGCTGTCGCCGAGCTCTCCGATCGCCGAGCACCTGCACAAGCATGGCGACGGCGTGAAGGATTACGCGCTGTGGGTGGACGACACGCGTCACGCGTACTCGACCGCCGTGGAGCGAGGCGCGATTCCGAAGGAGGAGCCGCGCGTCGTCCGCGACGATCACGGCGAGGTGGTCATTGCGGCGATCGGGACGTACGGCGACACGATCCATTCGCTCGTCGAACGTCGCAACTACAACGGATTCTTTCTTCCCGGATTCCGTCAGGTCACGCCGCGCTATCAGCCGACCGAGGTCGGCCTCAAATACGTCGACCACTGTGTGGGGAACGTAGAGCTCGGCCAGATGAATCGCTGGGTGCAGTACTACGCCGACGTGATGGGCTTCCGGAATCTGATCACGTTCGACGACTCGGACATCAGCACCGAGTACTCGTCGCTCATGTCGAAGGTCATGGCGAATGGGAACGACCGCATCAAGTTCCCGATCAACGAGCCGGCGTCAGGCAAGAAGAAGTCGCAGATCGAGGAGTATCTCGACTTTTATGGCGGCCCGGGCGCGCAGCACCTCGCGCTGGCGACGGACGACATCATAGCGACGGTCAGTGCCCTGCGTGACCGTGGCGTGGAGTTCCTGCGGGCGCCGACGACGTACTACCAGGAACTGCAGGGCAGGGTGGGCCGCATCGACGAGCCGCTCGACAGGCTCGAGGAGCTTGGCGTGCTCGTCGACCGGGATCCCGATGGCTACCTGCTGCAGATCTTCACGAAGCCGGTCGAGGATCGCCCGACGCTGTTCTACGAGATCATCCAGCGGAAAGGCGCGAAGAGCTTCGGGAAGGGCAACTTCAGGGCGCTGTTCGAGGCGATCGAGAAAGAGCAGGAACTTCGCGGGAACCTGTAATGCCGATCTATCATCGATTAGGTGACATCCCAAAGAAGCGTCATACGGTTTTCCGTCGTCCCGACGGCGGCCTGTATGCCGAGGAGCTGATGGGGCACGAAGGCTTCGTCGGAACGTCGTCGCTGCTCTACCACACGTACCCGCCCACAACCGTGAAGTCCGCGAAGAAGATCCGGGAGATTCGGTGGGAGGCCGACGACGACACCTCGCTGCGGCATCGCCATTTCCTGACGGCGCGCGCGAAGAAGGGCGGGAGTCCGACGATGAACCGCATCCCGCTGCTGTTCAATTCGGAGATCGCGACGCTGTACGTCGAGCCGGACGAGCTCGACGCGCACTTCTACCGGAACTCGCAAGCCGATGAAGTCGCGTACGTCGTCGAGGGGTCAGGGGTGCTCGAATCCGTGTACGGTGACCTGCCCTATGTAGCGGGCGATTATGTAGTTATCCATCGGAATATCACGCACCGCTGGAAGCTCGATACCACTCCCCCGAACAAGACCAAGCTCCTCATCTTCGAGAGTCGTGGGCACGTGCGTTGGCCAAAGCGGTACCGCAACGAGTTCGGGCAACTGCTGGAAGGGGCGCCGTTCAGCGAGCGCGATATTCGCCGGCCGATCGAGCTCCGCCCGCACGACGAGAAGGGTGATTTCAGGATCCTCGTGAAGCAGTATGACGCGCTCAACGAGTTGATCCTCGATCACCATCCATTCGACGTCGTCGGTTGGGATGGCTACTTCTACCCCTGGATCTTCAGCATCCACGACTTCGAGCCCATCGTGGGTCGCATCCATCAGCCGCCTCCGGTCCACCAGACCTTCCAGGGCGACGGCTTCGTGATCTGCTCGTTCTGCCCGCGGCCGTACGACTTCGATCCGCAGGCAGTCCCGGCGCCATACAACCACAGCAACGTGGACTCGGACGAGGTGCTGTTCTACGCATCGAGCGAGTTCATGAGCCGGAAGGGCATCGAATACGGAAGCGTTACGCACCACCCCGATGGGCTGCCGCACGGGCCGCATCCGGGCCGCGCGGAGGCGAGCATCGGCGCGAAGTACACGAACGAGCTCGCGGTGATGATGGACTCGTTCCGGCCTCTCAAGGTGGCGAAGCCGGCGCTGGCGTTTGAGGACCCGAAGTACCACCAGAGCTGGATCGACGCGCAGCACGAAACGTTCAACCCGCCGACGAGCTAGTCGCGGAGCGACCAGCTCGCTCGGCGGGAGCTATCAGCCAGCAGCCATCAGCCATCAGCCCAAACGGCGCTGACGAGGCCCGCACCAGATGCGCCGTTAGGCAGCGAGCTGATAGCTGATAGCTGAAGGCTGTTAGCTTCTTTTTTCAAACGCCGCTATCGCGTTCTTCGTGAAGTCCGATAGCACCAGCGTCCCGCTCATCGCCGCGCGCTCCTCCAGCAGGCGATCCCACGAGTCGGTGCCCTCCCAGAACGTCGCCCTGAGCTGCGAGATCGCCTCCGGGTTGAACGTCGCCAGCCGGTGCGAGAGCGTGTTCAGCACCTGATCGAGCGCCGGCTGGTTGTCGCACACACGCGTATAGAGCCCGTGCGCGACGCACCACTCGGCGTCGCGCCAGTCCGCGTCCAGCGCGACTCCCGCGAATGCCGCGCGACCGATCTTCCGCTCGATCACCGGACCGACGACGAACGGGCCGATGCCCACCGCAAGCTCACTCAGACGAATGGGCGCCTCCGGAACCGCGATCACGTAATCCGACGCGGCCACGATACCCACGCCTCCGCCCACCACCTTGCCCTGCACGCGCGTGATGATGGGTTTGGGGCAGTGGCGCATCGCCGTGATGACGCGCGCGAAGCCCATGAAGAACTCCTTGCCGGCCTCGGGCGAGTCGATGCGCTTGAGCTCGTCGAACGACGCGCCCGCGCAGAACGAACCGGTCCCCTCGCTCCGGATCACCACCACGCGCGTCGCCGGATGCTTGCTGACGGCCGTGATGCGGCCCGCGATATCGCTCAGGAGAGAGGCGGGGAGCGAATTACTCTTCGGATGGTAGAACGAAACGGTCGCGATGCCGTCGGTGATGGAACAGGTGACGGCGCCGGAACCAAGCGCCTGCGAGCTGGTCGGAGTAGGTGTCAGCATGGGCGTCGCTGCCGAAGAATCGAGCCGACATCGCACCGGAATCACGCTCGGCCGGCACGTCGTTAGCCATTGAAATCCAAGGAGATTGGTGTTTAATACACGAAAGCGATCGCCCTCGGAAGGCCGTGCCGAAACGCAGTGCGCGCCGGTCGCCGATGGGCGTCAACATCCCGTGGAGTCACTGTGACGGATCAGAATCTGACGGCCGCGCCGCGTCCCGATGACGCCGAGCAGGTGGCCGAGTTCGAGGCGCGGATCGCGCGGGGCGAGTCGATCGAGCCCAAGGATTGGATGCCGGACCGCTACCGGAAGCAGCTCGTTCGGATGATGTCGCAGCACGCGCACTCCGAGATCGTGGGCATGCTGCCGGAAGGCAACTGGATCACGCGTGCGCCGAGCCTGCGCCGCAAGATGGTCCTGCTCGCCAAGGTGCAGGACGAGGCCGGTCATGGGCTCTACATCTACTGCGGTACCGAGACGCTCGGCGTCGCCCGCGAGGAGCTCGTCGACCAGCTGCTGACGGGCAAGGCGAAGTACTCCAGCATCTTCAACTACCCGACGCTGACGTGGGCCGACATCGGCGTGATCGGGTGGTTCGTGGACGGCGCCGCCATCGTCAACCAGACGATGCTCGCGAAGGCGTCCTTTGGTCCGTATGCCCGGGCGATGGTGCGCATCTGCAAAGAGGAAAACTTCCACAAGAAGCAGGGCTACGAGAGCGTCGCCACGCTGGCGAACGGTACGCCGGCGCAGCGCGCGATGGTGCAGGACGCCGTGAACCGCTGGTGGTGGCCGTCGCTCATGATGTTCGGTCCGAGCGACAAGGACTCGCCGAACTCGGCTGAGCTGATGCGGTGGCGCGTGAAGCGCGACACGAACGACACGCTGCGACAGCGCTTCGTCGATCTCACGGTGCCGCAGGCGCGAGCGGTCAACCTTACCCTGCCGGATCCGGACCTCCGCAACAACGACGAGACGGGCCATTGGGAGTTCGGCGAGATCGACTGGAAGGAGTTCCAGGAAGTGATCTCCGGCAACGGTCCATGCAATCGCGAGCGTCTGGCCGCGCGTCGGAAGGCACACGACGACGGCGCGTGGGTGCGTGAGGCGGCGGAAGCGTACGCTGCGAAGCGTCAGGCTGCGTCTGCGGCCTGACGCGTCGCGCGACCGCGGAAACCGGAACGGTGAACACGTTTCAAGAGGGTCAGAGCCCGTCGTTTTCGAGACGGTCAGAGCCCGTTGAAACTCCATTTCAACGGGCTCTGACCCTCTTGAAAACGACGCTTATCACCAACACACGCGATGACTGACGACGGCACGGTTTCCACAGCGGCTCCCGGCAGCGTGCCCACCGAGACGCAGTGGGACCTGTAGGAAGTGTTCACGCAGGAAGGCCAGGGGGCGCCGCACGAACATGCGGGCAGCGTCCACGCCACCACCGCCGAGCACGCGATGCAGAATGCGCGCGACGTCTATGCGCGGCGCGGGAAGATCGTGAGCCTCTGGGTCGTGCCGACGACCGCCATTGTCGCCTCCGCGCCGGGCGATGCCGGCCCACTGTTCGACCCCGGCAACGACAAGGCGTACCGGCATCCGCAGTTCTACAAGGTGCCGCGCGGGGTGAGAGGATTGTGACCGACGGCAACGGGGAACAGGAAACCGGGAACAGAGGCCCTGGGGATGGCTGGATCGCCGGCGCGCGTCCTTCCACCGCGACGTCCGGCGTCGTCGACAATCCGCTCGTCGAGTCTCTGCTGCGACTCGCGGACGACCGGCTCGTCCTCGGACATCGTCTGTCCGAATGGTGCGGGCACGGACCCATCCTCGAGGAGGACATCGCGCTCGCGAACATCGCGCTCGATCTCGTGGGACAGGCGTCGATGCTGCTCAAGCTCGCGGGCGAGGTCGAAGGGAAGGGGCGGACCGACGACGCCCTCGCGTACTTCCGCGATGCCGTCGAGTTCAGGAACGTACAGCTCGTCGAGCTGCCTAACGGTGATTTCGCGGCGACGATCGTACGGCAGTTCCTCTTCGATGCCTGGGACGTTCTGGCGCTCGAGGAACTCGCCGGCGCGACCACTGAAGCGCTCGCCGGGATTGCCGCCAAGGCGCTCAAGGAGGCGAAGTACCACCTCCGGCACAGCGCCGAGTGGGTCCGCATGCTGGGCGACGGAACCGCCGAGAGTCACCAGCGGGCGCAGCGCGCGCTGGACGAGCTGTGGCCGTACGCCGGCGAGCTGTTCCTGATGGACGACACCGATCGGGCCGCCGTCGCAGCGGGCAACGGCGTGGACATGGAAGTCCTGCGCCCGCGCTGGCGTGAGATCGTCGATCAGGTGCTCACCGAGGCGACGCTCACGATCCCGAAGGGCGCCTTCGCCCCGCGTGGCGGGCGCACCGGACGCCATACCGAGCACCTCGGCCGCATGCTGGCCGACATGCAGAGTCTCGCGCGGGCACATCCGGGAGCGACATGGTGAGCGTGGCCGAATCGCGGCGCGACGAGATCCTTCGCTGGCTCGACGAGGTGATGGACCCCGAGGTGCCCGTGCTGAGCATTCGCGAGCTCGGCGTGCTGCGCGACGTGGAGGTGTCGGCCGATGACGTCGTGGTCGTCCTGACGCCGACATACTCGGGGTGTCCGGCGATGCACGCGATGGAGACGGACGTCGTGCGTACGCTCGAGCGCCATGGCGTGCCGAACGCTCGCGTAAAGACCGTCTACTCGCCGGCGTGGACCACCGACTGGATGTCGGACGAGGCGAAGGCCAAGCTGGAGGCCTACGGGATCGCGCCACCTGGCCGGATCGAATCGGATGATCTCGTGCCTCTGCGCCGTCGCGCCGCGGTGGCCTGCCCATATTGCCGTTCGGTCAACACGACCATGCGGAGCGAATTCGGATCGACCGCCTGCAAGGCCATCCTGTTCTGCAACAGCTGCCGGCAACCGTTCGAGCTGTTCAAGCCGATCTGACGGCGGCCCCGGGTCGCTCGCAGTAGCGGACAACGGGCCGAGGCCCGCCGCCGCTGGCATCCGCGATCAGCTGGAGCGCCTGACACAGGCAGGGAAGGCGGACGAACATCCCCATCGCCGCCCAGCCCAGATGCACGTGCTCCAACGCGCGACCTAACGCGGCGACACCGTCGACGTCGCCCGTGTCATCGCCGGGATCGTACGTGATGCGGGTCAGCGAACGGCGCGGATGGCGCTCCGCCGCGACGATGTCGAGCGACACTGGCGATCGAGCCTCGAACCACGCTCGCACCTCGGAGCACGGTCCGCACTCCTCGGCGACATAGAGCGTGGCTCGCGCACGGGGCGTGTGCGGCGCTGATGCCTCTCCGTTCTCGGACTCGGCAAGGACAGCCGGGTCGAGCGGACGCCACCGCGGCCACCAGGCTCGCATGGCGTTCGCGTAGGCGCGCCAGCTTCGCCCGAAGCGTCGCTCGAGGTCGACATCCTCATCGCCCGCCGCGAATCCGGCGCCGTAGATCACCGCCATCACTCCGGCGGCCATGACCCACCAGCTCTCGAGCAGCGCGCCCCACCCCGCCGTCGCCAGTGCGGCTGACAGCTGCATCGGGTTGCGGACATATGCGTATGGTCCGCTGATGACAAGGCGACGCGGCGGGTCAAACGGCACGGGCGTGCCGAGTCCGCGCGTGGCGAACTCCTGGAGGGCGCTCACGCCGAGCAGCCCGCCTAACGCAACGCCCTGAAGCAGGAGGCTGGTCACCCACATGGGTCGCGACGTCAGGGGCGTCCAGCCACCGCCGATCTGCTCGAAGAGGGTCTGCGGAAGCACGCCGAAAACGAGTCCGCCGAAGGCCAGCATCTGAAGCAACGCCCGACGGCCCACGTGGCTCTGGTCGCGTGTCCATTGCGCGAGGAGCTGCGCAGGAACGAGGCAGACGAGAATCGCAATGAGCTCGCCCACGAGCCAGGTGCTGCCCAGACGGACGATCGGTTCCAGCTGCGACATCGCGACGAGGTCTACACCGAGCGCCGCGGCGGTGACGACACCGATGCGAACCCGGCGCGCGGCCAGGGCAGGGAGAGCGCCCCAGAGCACGGCCCACCCGATGTACAGGTCGACCGGCAGCCCGGCGAGGGTCGCTCCTCGCGTATTGTACGTCCACCACCCGAGGCGAAGCGCGACGACGTGAACCGCGAGCAGCGCGGGAAGATTCCACGCCGTCGCGAGGAACGCCGCGGCTCGCTCGCGCGGCGATGGTGGCGTCGCGATCCAGGCGGCGGCTGTGATGCACAGTGGTACGTAGAGCGCCGCCGCGCGAGCCAACGATGCGGTGTCCACGCCTAACGCCGCTCCGACACGGCGGTGTCCGGCGTGGCGAGCGTCTCCGCGAGGTAGCTCGCCGCCAGACGCACACCATAGCGCTCGAGCGGGGCGAAGTACCACGCGGGGTCGAGCCGCCGGCGATACCGGAGCGTCCACGTCACGTCCGTGCGGCCGCCAGCGCCAGGCTTCCATTCGACGGTCGCGTCCTGCCAGGCCAGCCAGTGCGTGATGTAGCTCGAGTCGCTGACGGCGGAGAACGTCACCGAAGCGGAGTCGGCGGCGGAGACCGCCATCACCAGCGCCCCATTGTGATGCTCGCCGTGTGCGAACATCACGGAGCGACGCGCGCCGACGTGCAGACCCGCGCCATCCGTGTGCGACGGGGTGGGGAAGCCAAGCCGCAGAAACGCTGGCAGCTCCCGGTCGAAGCGCGGCGGCCGGGCGAGCGCCGTGCGAATCTCGTCTGGGCTGGCAGCGACGCTTTGTGTCACCGACACGCGCTCGTCGCGATCGAACTCGAATCGCGGGATCACGCCCTCGACGCTGAGCGGCAGTAACGCGATCCCGAGCGACGCCCGCCACTTCGTCGAACCGGCAGTCGGCGGATCGTCCGGCTTGCGAACCCAGTTGATGAGCGCGCCGACAACCGTGCCCGCGAGAATGAAGATCGGTGCCGACATGATGATGCAGACGAGCGCCTCTCCAAACACGACGCCGGAAAGGCATAACGCGATCGCGATGATCTTGTTGATGGTGCCGATGGCGGAGCGCGGCCGGACGTACAAGGTGGAGAAGGCGATCACCGCCGGGATGCCGATAAACACGAGCGACGAGTGCTGGAGCTGCTTGAGCACGAGGACGCGATACGAGAGGCCACCGGCCATGAGCGCGAAGATCACCGCCGCAAGCAGCCGCCTCGCGTTCCGTTCCGAAGACGTTTCGTTCATGCTGGCCTCGCGAGCTGAATATCGTGGAGCTCCGGCAGGAGCTTCGCGCCATCGAGCAGCGAGAGAACGCGGCGCCGAAGCGGCCGGAGCAGGGGTAGGCGATACAGCTTGAGCGCAGCGACGATGAGATCGACGGCGCCTGTGGTCAGCGCCGCCGTCCGGCGTTGCCCCGCCGATTCGTCGTGCAGGAAGAACAGCAGCAATCCCATGTGCAGTGCCCAGAGGGCGACTGGCGCGAGACGCGCGACGTCGTCAGGCAGCCGCTCGTCGCCAAGCGCGAAGGCGAAAACACCCATGCTCTCCAGACGATGCTGTCGCGTGGACGCCCCAAAGAATGACAACGGATGCCGTGGGTCCCCGGCGAATCGCAGCAGGGCGCCCATGAGCGGGCGATCGTCCCGAAGGATCTCGAGCTTGCTGTGGAAGGCGATCGACAGGCGGCGCCCGAGCCGCGCCTCGCCGGCGACTTCCGCCGCGACCCGGCTCCTGTGGTCGCGCGAGACGTTGTCATAGTATGCGAGGACGATGGCGTCCTTGCTGGGGAAGTAGTGATACGCGGCCCCGAGGGACATGCCAGCGGCGGCCGCCACGTCGCGCATGGTGGTGTTGTCGAACCCGCGTTCGCGAAACAGGGTGAGCGCCGCGTCATAGATCCGGCGGCGGGTATCTTCGCCCTTGGCGGTGATTGTTTTGAACATGTTCAATTCTTAACCCACCGGCCTCCTGGGTCAATAGGTAATTTTGAACATGTTCAAATTACCGGTGAGACCGGTGAGACCGGTGAGACCGGTGAGACCGGTGGGGCAGGTGGGACGTGACGAATGTCACGTTGCGCTGAGCTGATCCGGTCCGCAGCGCGATGGAAGGATGGTGGCGCCGGGGTCGGTGTTGACTACGATAACCGCCGATGACTTCGAAACGGCCGGATCGTGGCGCTCGGGATCTGTCCCGCAATGGCCTCCTTCACGGGAGACTCACGCGTGAGATCATCGGTGCGTTCTACGAGGTCTACAACGTCCTCGGCTACGGGTTCCTCGAGTCGGTATACGCTCAGGCCTTGTTTCTCGAGCTCACGCGACGAGGGCTACACGTCCAACGCGAAGTCATGATCGACGTGTACTACAAAGGGGATCGTGTCGGGAAGTTCCGCGCAGACATGTTGGTGGCGTACAGCGTAGTCGTCGAAAACAAGGCGTCTGTGGCGCTAGCGAAATCCGATCGCGATCAACTCCTGAACTACCTTCGCTGCAGCTGTCTCGAAGTCGGCCTGCTGCTACACTTCGGTCCACGTCCGGCTTTCCGCCGCGTGGTGGCAGAAAACCAAAAATCGGCGGATCCTTTCATCGTGCGCGCCGGGCCGTCCTTGATACTGCCATGATCCGGCCGTTTCGCTGTTGATCAGCGTGATCGGACTTCCCACCGGCCCCGGCGCGACAAACTCTACGCCGAGAGCAGCGCCTCGATACGTTCCGCGATCCGATCGGCGTCAGGCAACACGGCATGCAGCAGCCCCGGGTCATACGGCATCGGGACATCCGCGACAGCCAGGCGATCCACGGGCGCATCCAGGTACCAGAAGGTCTCTCTCGCCACCACCGCGGCAATCTCCGCCCCAAACCCTGCCGTGATCGTATCCTCGTGCACGATCAGGCAACGCGACGTGCGACGAACCGACTCCAGCACGGCGTCGCGATCCCACGGTGCGACCGTGCGAAGATCGAACAGGTCCACGCGACCTGCGAACCGATCTGCCGCCTCCACACATCGGTGCACCATCGCGCCCCATGACACCACGGTGATGTCTGTGCCTTCCCGCACCCGGGTCGCCGAGCCGAACGGCACGACATAGTCGTCGCCCGGATAGCGCGCGCTCCCGTCGCTCGTCATGAGCAGCGACCGATGCTCGAAGAAGATCGTCGGGTTCCGACCGCGCATCGCGGAGCGCAGGAGTCCGACCGCGTCGGCCGCATTCGACGGCACCGCCACCTGCCAACCTAACGCGTGGACCCACGTGACCTCCGCGCTCAGCGAGTGCCACGGGTCACCAACGTCCTTGCCGTAGCCACCCGGCATGCGGACGACGATCGGAGCGCAGAACTGGTTCGCCGTGCGCCACCGCATCGTCCCACAGTTGTTGAGCTGCTCGTGCGCCGGGTCCGCGTACTTCCGGAATTGAATCTCGGCGACCGGCATGAGCCCCGAGATCGCCATCCCCACCGCGCGTCCGATGATCCCTTCCTCGGAGAGGCTGGTGTCGAACACCCGGCCGGTCCCGAACTGCTTCTGCAGCCCCTCCGTGACGAGGTGCACGCCGCCCTTCACGCCGACATCCTCGCCGAACACGAGGACCTTCGGGTTCCGCTCGAGCTCCGCCCGCAGGGTTCGCTTGATCGCTTCCGCGAACCGGACGACGTCGCCTGTGTCGGCCGGCACCGTCGTCCCACGGAGCGCGGCCAGCTCCTCGTCGGCCAGACCGCCTAACGTCTCCGCATCGCCGGGCTGCCGCGGTTCCTCGTACACGAAGCGGTGCACCGTCGCCGCGTCCGGCCCGCGGCGCGCGCGGGCGCCCGCGAGCCCGCGCGTGACATCGGCCTCGACGTCACGCTCGAGCTCCTGCCATGACGTCTCACTCATCACGCGTGGAACGAGCTGCGACCGGAGCCGCGGCAGAGGATCCCGGGCGGCGTCCGCCGCGATCTCGGCATCGGTGCGATAGCCCTTCTGGTTGTCGGGTCCCGAATGCGACGACAGCCGCGGCACGGTGAGATGAATCAGCGCCGGTCCGACACCCGAGCGTACGTGGTCGACTACCTCCGCGAGCAGCGTCGCGGCCGCGGCCGGGTCACAGCCGTCGCCATCGCGGACGAAGAGATTTCCGAACGACGCAAGGTTCCGTGCGATGTTGCCGCCGGGCGTCTGCATGTCGCCCTTCACGGAGATCCCGAGGCCGTTGTCTTCGATGTAGAAAAGCATCGGCAACTTCAGCGTCGTCGCCATCGTGAGCGCCGACCAGAACCCGTTGGTCGCGACGGACGCCTCGCCGCCCAGGGTAACCGCGATCGCGTCGCGATACGAGTCGTCGCCGAGCACGTCGCGATGGTAGGTGATAGCCTGCGCCCAACCCGCCGCGGGCGTGTACTGTGATCCCACGTCGCCCGACATGGGCAGGACGACCGCGCCACTCTTGTTCGGCAGGTTGCACACGACGCCGATGTCGCGCCCACCGCTGAACCCGCCGGAGCGGCCGAGAGGACTCGCGAGCGCATCCTCGATGGACAGGCCAATCGAGAGCAGGAGCGGACGCGACCGGTAGTACGCCCCCACACCATCGTGGCGATGGTCGAGCATCGAGCCGAGGATAGTCTGCGCGACGTCGTGTCCACGCGCCGAGAACTGATAGAGCACCAGATGCTCCCTCGGCACGGTCGCCCGGTTGCGGTTGGTCGCCTCTTCCGCGTCGTCCAAAGCGCGCGACACGAGGCTGTGATACGCGATCGTTCTCCAGTCGATGGAACGAGCCGGCGCCGGGGCAGGAACCGAGTTGGCCTTGGCAGCTGAGCGGACGGTCATGGGGCAGGAAATTAGTTGGGCGTCGGACTGGTTGGGACTGGGGGCGCCATGTCATTCGAGCGAAGGCCGCAGCCCGGCGCCGCTGTCATTCCGAGCGGAGCGCCGAAGGCGCGGAGGCGAGGAATCGCACTCGTCCCGACCGAGCGGGCCCCTCTACCGGGATGAGTGCGATTCCTCGCCTCCGCCGCTGCGCGGCTCCGCTCGGAATGACAAGGCTCGGCGATTCCTCGCCTCCGCCGCTGCGCGGCTCCGCTCGGAATGACACGGCGGTGGTGCATCACACCGCAGGCGTGCAGCTTTGCTCGGGCTCGCAACGACCACCCACGCGCGTAGGCCGGACGACATGACGCTGACAGGGCGCACCGCTCGACGAACGACCGTTTTCTCCATCCTGGCTGTCGGATCCTTACTCGTTGTCGGGCGAGGGCCCAATCGACACGCCCACGCCCTGTCGAGTCCAGCCCCGGACTCGGCCCTGCTCCAACGCATGCTCGACGCGGAGGACGCGCGCGTTTCCGACCCCGCTGCGCTCGCGCCGCTGCTCGCCGGCCTTCGAAGCTCTGACGCCGAAACCCGGCGCATCGCCACGCGCGCGCTCGGACGGATGGAGCGCGTCGAGAATTTGTCTGCACTCCAACCAATGCTGACCGACCAGTCGCCGGCGGTGCGCGCCGAGGCCGTGAATGCGGTCGCACAGATCGCGAAGGCCGATGGGCCGACCGGACCAGCCGGCGGCGACCCGCGCGCACGTGCGTGGACGACGGTGCAGTCCGTGATCCGCGGACTGGGAGCGAGCGAAGTGGACCCGACCGTTCGAGGCGTCATGGCACGCTCGCTCGGCCGCCTGCCGTATCCCACCGAAGACGTCGCAAGGACGGCCGCCGAATCGGTGGTCGAGATGCTGGACGGCGTTTCTACCGAGGGCGCGTTAGGCCGCGAGCCGTGGTTCGGCGTGGTGCACGGCGTTGACGCCATTCTCCGCCGCTTCCCGAACGTGAGAACGTCACCAGCCGTGATTCGCGTCGCGCAGCTTCCGCGTGTTCCGTCGGTGGCCGCGGCGGGCGTCGTGAGCGACACCACCTGGTCTCGCGAGACGAACGTCATTCTGGCGGCCATTCGCGGTCGTGTGCTCGCCGCCGCCGTCGGCGCCGCAAATGGGATCGACGCCACGAATGCGCGCGGGATCGGCGCGCGGTTCCTCACCGACTTCGGTGATGCCGACCCGCAGGTGCGTCGCCAGGTGATCGCGCTCGCGGCCGGGGCAGCGGCACTCGACGACGCGTCGCGCGCACGCGTCGTGGACGCCGCACTCGGCGACCCCGCGGCGACGGTGCGGGTGGAAGCCGTGCGCGCGTATGCCAGGCGTCGTGGCGCGAGCTGCACGCCGCTCGTCGCCGCCACGCGTGACGCAAATGCGCACGTGGTCCTCACAGCCGTCGACGCCCTGGTCGCTCCGTGCGAGCCGGCATCCGCAGCGGTCACGCGGCTCGTCCAGCTCGTCCGCGAGCTTCCAGCGAGCGCGGCGCCCCGTACGGGCACGCGTGCGAGTTGGCACACCGGAGCGCACGCCGCGGTGTCGCTCGCCCGCGCAACACCGGATTCCGCACGTGCGCTGTTGTCTCGCCTGACCGCACACCCGGTCTGGCAGGTGCGCATGTACGCGGCGCGTGCGGCCGGCACGTTAGGTGACACGGCAACGCTCGCACGTCTTGCCGGTGACCAGGTCGACAACGTGCGCGACGCGGCCGTGGCGGCGTTCGGCGACCTGCTGCGCCCACCGGCCGGTGGCACAGCGGGCGCGATCACGCGGAGTACTCGCGTGGACTCGATCCTCATCGCTCAGCTGGAACGGGCGGATTATCAGCTCATTCTCGATGCTGCTCGGGCCCTCGAGGGCGCACCGCTCTCGACGCGACTCGCCGAGGCGCTGTACGCGACGCTCGATCGACTCACCGCTCAGCGCCGCGAAACCTCCCGCGATCCGCGGATGGAGATTCTGGCGCGCATCCGCGGGCTCGACGATCGCGCGCACGCAGGCAGGCTTGCGCCGTACGTCAACGATTTCGACCCGGCCGTTGCGGAGCGCGCAGCAGAGACGCTGCGCGAGTGGGGACAGGGAGGAGCGCGGGCCGCGCCCCGCCGCCTCGCGCCGTTGCCGGTCTCGCTGCGCGACGTCGCACGGCTCCGCGATGCCCGGGTGCGCGTGACCATGGCTCGGCAGTCCGGCGGCGGCTCATTCGAGATGCGACTGTTCGCCGATGAAGCGCCCGCCACGGTTGCGCGGTTCGTTGCGTCGGCGCGTCGGGGATACTACAACGGTCTCACGTTTCACCGTGAAGCGACGAACTTCGTGATCCAGGGCGGCAGCCCAGGCGCAAACGAATACGTTGGCGCCGAGCGTTTCCTGCGCGACGAGCTCGCGCTTCGATCGCACGCGCGGGGCACCCTCGGCATCTCCACCCGCGGCCGCGACACGGGCGACGAGCAGATCTTCGTCAATACGATCGACAACTGGCGGCTCGACCACGATTACACGGTGTTCGGCGAGATCACCCGCGGCCTGGACGTCGCTGACGCCGTGCTCGAGGGCGACGTCATCGCGCGCATCGAGGTGCTCGGCGCGCGGTGAAGCCGGCGGCGTCGCCTGCGGAGATTAGCTTTCGCGTCCACGACGCGCGTCTCCCGGCGATGTGAATCGCCTTGACCCCGGTCCGAACTGTCATGGCATTCGAGCACATCCTGTACGAGATCGAGCAGGGCGTTGCCGTCATCACGCTCAACCGCCCGGACGTCCTGAACAGCTTCAACCGCGGCATGGCCACGGAGGTGCGCCAGGCGCTCTCGGCGGCTGCGGCCAGTGCGGAAGTACGCGCGGTACTCCTTACCGGAGCCGGCCGCGCCTTCTGTGCCGGGCAGGACCTCGCGGAGGCGATGCCCAAGGACGGACCTGCGCCGGATCTGGGTGACATCGTCGCGCGCGGCTACAACCCGATCGTCCGCACGATTCGCCAGCTCGACAAGCC
>Ga0105249_10002383_pt1 | contig 16315 bp, 14 predicted proteins | sample KBSS44metaG_FD_81522 | JGI IMG/M metagenome (GOLD analysis project Ga0105249, IMG submission 81522) | Switchgrass rhizosphere microbial communities from Kellogg Biological Station, Michigan, USA - KBS S4-4 metaG | ecosystem: Host-associated > Plants > Roots > Rhizosphere > Soil | place...
CAACCCTGAAAGGGTTAGGCGATTGGCGAACCCTTTCAGGGTTCAATCAACATCACGTTATAAACCCAGGGTTCTCGTTCCTCGAACCCTGGGCTGCAATTAGCGAACGCCTTCGGCGTATTTGAAACTCAACCACTACCGGTATTTTCAAACTCAACCGCTACTCGTATTTTCAAGATCAACCGTTATCCGCAAGGAAGGTCTTCTTCTTCACTGCGGGAAATTTCAGCAAAGCTGGGAAATACCCCGCAACTTCACTTCGCTAAATCACGCCCAAACCTTCAAACACTGGCTGGTACGGGTCGTGCACAGGCGCATCTCCGGGAGAGGAGTAAACATATGAAAATACTACTCGCTGTCGATGGCTCGCCCTGTAGCGATGCAGCAGTTGAAGAGGTCGGCCGTCGCCCATGGCCGGACGGCTCATCGATCGTGGTGCTGACAACATTCGAGCTGCCGAGTCCTCCCACTGCCGAGACATGGGCACTACCAATTAATTTTTTCGAAGAACTGGATCTGGCGCTGCAGAAGCAAGCGCGAAATGTAGTTGAACGTGCCGTCGAGAAACTTAAGCCGCGGCTGAATAAGACTATCTCACTCGACACCCGAATTCTTCCCGGTCCTCCACAGAGCGTAATTCTCGACGAGGCGGAAGATTGGCGCGCCGATCTGATCGTAGTCGGCTCGCATGGTTACCACGCCTGGAAACGATTTCTGCTTGGCTCGGTTTCGCACTCCGTGGTTTCGCACGCGAAATGTTCGGTGGAAGTTGTTCGTTGCCGTTCTGCTGTTGAGCAAGCGAAGTTGGAGCAAAAGGAAAAGTAGTAATGGCGAAGGTTTTGGTATTAGGTGGCGGGTTCGGTGGTGTCGTAGCCGCAGAGCGTCTCGCCGAGCAACTCGGCGACGAGCATCAGATTACGCTCGTGTCGCGGAGCCGGCAGTTTGTTTTTTATCCCGCGCTTGTGAAGCTCGCTTTTGGCAAAGCTGAAACAGCCGACGTCTCATTCGACCTGAGACAAACAATGCTGAATCGACGAATCAACTTCATCGAAGCCGAAGTCGCTTACATCGATCCATTTGAACGAACAGTTCATATTGCGCACGGCCAGGTAGAAGGAAAGCTTCCTTACGACTATCTCGTATTTGCTCTCGGACGGCGCCTCGCAACCGAACGTATCATGGGATTCTACGAGCATGCACATCATCTATTGAACGTCGATAAGGCAATCAGTTTTGGAAAAGCAGTCAAGAAGCTTCATGCCGGCAGAGTTGTTTTTGGCCAATGCTTTGGCGCTCGCCTGCCGGTTCCCGTTTACGAAAGCGCCTTTGCTCTCGCACGCACGCTCGAGGAGAAGGGCGAACGCGAGCGCGTCAAAATAACTGTCGTCAGCCCCACTACACTCGAGTCAGAGCTTGGAGATGTCACCGCCGCCGCTGCGATTAAGAAGGCGCTCGATGCTTACCAGATAGAATTCCTGCCCAACCTCCGGATCGAATCCCTGATGCAAGATTCAGCGATTACGAATACTGGGGAGTCGATCAATTTCAACCTGCTAATGCTCGTTCCGCCATTTCGCGGTTCATCGGCGGCCTCGTGCCTCGGGATCACTAACGAAGAGGGTTACCTCAACGTCGATTCGACGATGCGTGTCGCCGGCGAGGAGCGGATTTACGCGGTTGGCGACTGCACAAACTTCGAAGGGCCGAAGATGGGCCACATGGCTGTGCGGCAAGCCGAAATTGCGGCGGTAAATCTGGCGGCGGAAATCGAAGGACGCGCATCTGTTGCACGTTATCAGCACGAAATGAGATTCGTCATCGATGAGCTCGGGACCGAGAGTCTTTACCTTTACAAAGATCTTTCGACAGACGCGCCGGCAACAGTTCGGCAAGGACGTTTCTGGGGTTGGGCCAAACAGGTTCAAGAGAGGTATTGGGAACATTCGCATTCATAGTTCGAAGGGAGACAAATCATGCGCGAAGAACGCACTATTCACTTAGCTGAAATCCCCATTGGAAAAGATGGCTTTGTTTGGAACAGCTTGCACGGCGAGCGCGAAGAGATCTGCGAGGCCCTGATCAAAGAAGAAACAGAAATCAGGCGCCACCTACTGCAAGCACGTTTGCGTAGCATCGACGACGCACTTGACCGCTTAATGTCGGGTTCTGCTTTGGCTGCTTTAGAAAGTCGGGGCCATTAACGCCCGGGAGTAATTGAAATGAAAGCAAATGTTTTTCGCGGTAAGAACAACATCCGGATAGAGGAGGTAGACAAACCACGAGCGGGCGTGGGTGAAGCAGTTATTCGCGTAACGCTCACCACGATTTGCGGGACCGATCTTCACATCGTGAGAGGTGAATATCCGGTTGCGCCGGGATTAGTGATCGGTCACGAACCGGTTGGAGTGATCGAAGAGCTTGGTGAAGGTGTGGCTGGGTACGAAATCGGCGATCGCGTACTCGTCGGGGCGATCACTCCGTGCGGCCAATGTAGCGGGTGCTTATCCGGTCACTCGTCACAATGCGGTCATGGCGAAGGCTATGAAGCACTCGGTGGCTGGCGCTTCGGCAATACCATCAATGGCGCACAGGCTGAGTTTCTCAAGGTCCCTCACGCACAGGCGAATCTCGCAAAGATCCCTGCAGAGCTTACAGACGAGCAGGTGGTCCTGCTTGCAGACATTGCTTCAACCGGCTTCAGCGGCGCGGAGTCAGCCGGAATAAAGATCGGCGATTCGGTTGTCGTATTCGCTCAGGGCCCGATCGGTTTGTGCGCGACGGCCGGTGCAAAGCTGATGGGAGCGGGACTGATCATCGGCGTCGATGGTGATGAGAATCGACTGGCGATGTCGAAACGCATGGGCGCGGATGTCACTCTCGATTTTCGCGACCTTGACGTTGTGGCGGAAATAAAACGCCTGACCGGTGGCGGCGCCGATGTGAGTATCGAAGCACTCGGTACGCAACAGACTTTTGAAAGCGCATTGCGGAGTCTGCGACCCGCCGGAACACTTTCGAGTCTCGGTGTCTATTCAGGCAAGCTTGCAATTCCCTACGAAGCGTTCGCCGCAGGCATTGGCGATCATCGCATCGTGACGACGCTGTGTCCCGGTGGCAAAGAACGCATGCGCCGGTTGATGGAGGTTGTTCGTCATGGCCGCGTCGATCTCACGCCGCTGCTCACGCACACTTTCGCTCTCGACGATATTGGACAAGCTTACGATCTGTTTGGTGAGCGACTCGACGGCGTAATGAAAGTGGCGATTAGACCGAGCTTGCCCGAAAAGTAGTCACAGATGGTTCTCTGTGCAACCTCTGCGTTCTCTGTGTCTCTGTGGTTTATTTTTGTTCGGAATTCATCAACCACAGAGACACAGAGAACACAGAGATTACACAGAGAAGAATGAGTTAGAACTATGAAAATCCTACTTGCTTACGACGGTTCAGTGTGCGCCGATGCGGCCATCCAGGATTTGAAGCGCGCCGGATTGAACGATGATGTTGAGGTGTTGGTCATGTCCGTGGCCGACGTCTTTGTCCCAGATCCAATCAACGATAACGGCTTCCCAACATTTGTTCCGACGCCGGTCAGGCGTGCGCACGAACATGGCCGCAACGAGTTGGAGCAAGCCGGGGTACTGGCAGGGCGTGCTAGTGAACAGATCCGATCGCTCTTTCCAAACTGGCGTGTCAGTTATCAGGCAGAAGCTGATTCACCAGCCTGGGCATTGATATTACGAGCCGATGAGTGGAAACCCGATCTCATCGTGATGGGCGCTCGCGGTCTCTCAGTGTTTGGCGGCCGGCTGATATTCGGCAGCATTTCGCAAAGAGTTCTCTACGAGGCGCGCTGCTCTGTTCGCATTGCACGTGGTCCAGGCAGAAACACTGACAGGCCCATTCGCATTCTGATCGGCGTCGACAACTCGCCTGATTCAAACGCGGCCGTGGCAGCCGTGTGCAATCGTAACTGGCCCGCAGGCACTGAGGTTGGTTTGCTGGTGGTGGTTGACACGGTGATGCCAGTCGTTCCCAACCCTTCGGAACCGGCAGTAATGAAATGGATCGAAGTCGAAGATGAAAACAAATGGGATGAAGTTCGTGAGATCTTTGAGCCGTCAGCTCAGGAGCTTCGCAACGCTGGACTGCATGCCGAAGTCTTAATCAGACGAGGTAATCCCGCGGACCAGATCCTTGAGGAAGCTCATACATGGGGCGCCGATTGCATCTTCGTCGGCGCAAAAGGAACCAGGGGCATTGATCGTCTGCTACTGGGTAGCGTTTCCTCCGCGGTTTCCGCCCGTGCGCATTGCTCGGTGGAAGTCGTGAGGCCAGCGAAATACTTACAACACGGAGGACAGTCATGATCAATATCAAACGCATTCTTTGTCCTACTGATTTGTCGTCCCATTCCGGAAAAGCGGTGCGTTATGCAGCGGCGCTCGCACGCGCGCACGAAGCAGAGTTGATTTTCCTTCACTGTACGCAGGACATCGATGGTGAGGAAAAACTGAGACTGTCTGTATTAGAGGAACTCCCTTCTATCGACGCGGGCTGGCGGCTGATCGCTGTTACAGCCCTCGATGTTGGCGAAGCGATCATGATGCAAGCGCAAATTGATAGTGCCGATATGATCGTGATGCGATCGAGACGTCGTCCTCATCGCGCGGCGCTACTTGGTTCGACGGCCGAGTCAGTCTGTCGAAGCGCTCCGTGTCCCGTGCTTGTATTGCACAACGACGAGCAGGAGCCCGTCGGTGGTCTCGCACGGGTGCTGGTGGCCTACGACTTCTCCGATTACTCAGAGCTCGCGTTGAAGTATGGATTGTCGATCGCGCAGGAGCACCAGGCCGAATTACATCTGCTACACGTGTTGCCGCCGCGCTCAGTGAGTGAGCCTGAGATCGCCTGGTGTTCGCTTGGTGGCGAGTCTGCCTACCACACTGCCGCGCGTCGAATGCAAAGAGTCGTGCCGGCTGAAGTGAATCTTTGGTGTGACGTCAAAACCGCCGTGAGTGAAGGCCGTCCCTATCGAGAGATCCTGAATTATGCGGAGAAGAATGAAATCGACTTGATAAGCGTGGGCGCGCACGGAGCCGGCTTTGGGATGCGCGCGTTGTTTGGTTCGAATGTGGATCGAGTACTGCGCCAGTCGCCGTGTCCGGTCCTGGTCGCACGTCCCTTGCGACCGAATGTTGTGAATCAGCTAAATCCTGAAATCCTGTCTAATGATTATGGGCGAACATCAAGTCGAACAACACGGAGATGAGGCGAAGGCGCAAGCCTTCATGAAAGCGCTCCTGGAAGACCTGCGCGCACTCGCGTTCATGCTCGGGGCTGGACAGGTGGAGACTGGCGTGACGCGCATCGGTGCGGAGCAGGAGATGTTTCTCATCGATCGCTACTTAAGGCCGGCGCCCGTTTCACTCGAAGTGCTGAAGCAAGCCAATGACGCACGGCTGACGACGGAAATCGCGCGATTCAATCTCGAGGCTAATCTTACCCCGCTGAAGCTTGAGAACGACTGTTTCAGCCGTATGGAACAAGAGCTCACGGAAGTGATCGAGATCGCGCGCAACAGCGCTGCGACTCAGAATGTCGATGTTCTTCTTTCCGGCATTTTACCGACGCTGCAAAAGTCGGATCTGACTCTCGACAACCTGACGCCAGTCGCCCGTTATCACGAATTAAATCAAGGAGTGATCCGGATGCGTGGCGGTCCACTCTCCATTCACATCAAGGGATTAGATGAGCTGCAATTGACGCACGACAACATCATGATGGAATCGTGCAACACGAGTTTCCAGTTTCATTTCCAAAGTAACGCCAGAGAGTTCGCGAATCATTACAACGTCGCGCAGGCGATCACTGCGCCCGCACTGGCTGTTGCGGTCAATTCCCCGCTCTTGCTTGGTCAACGATTGTGGCAGGAAACACGCGTGGCCCTGTTTCAGCACTCGACGGACGAACGTTCGCGCCCGCAACTGGCGCGCAACCAACCGACGCGCGTCAGTTTCGGCGATAGCTGGCTGCAGCATTCGGTAATCGAGCTCTTTCACGATCAGATCACGCGCTTTCGTCCGATCATGATCGCGGAACCGGATGAGAATCCGTTTGCTGTGCTGGCGCGTGGTGAAACGCCTGCCCTTTCAGCCTTGCGCCTGCACAACGGAACTGTTTGGCGCTGGAATCGGGCTTGTTACGGTGTACAAAATGGTGTTGCACACTTGCGCATCGAGAACCGCGCGCTGCCGTCTGGTCCAACAATCATTGATGAGATTGCGAATGCGGCTTTCTTCACCGGCTTGATGGTTGCGCTGCCGCAAGTATACGGCGAGATTGCGACGCAGATGGCATTCGACGATGCGAAGTTGAACTTTTTCCGCGCCGCGAGGCATGGACTCGATGCTCAATTCCAGTGGCTTGACGGTCAGAGCCATAACGCAGCCGTGCTCATCCTGGACCAACTCCTCCCGCTGGCGCGTCAGGGATTGACTAATGCGCACGTGGCAAGCGACGACATTGATATGTATCTGGGGATCATTGAGGAACGTACGCGCGGTGGGCAAACCGGAGCGCGCTGGATGATGAAGTCGCTTTCTGCGATCGGAAGCTCAGCTTCGAAAGACGCGAGTCACAGACGATTGACTGCTGAGATTCTGGCCAACCAGAAGCGGGGTGAACCGGTTCATCGTTGGCCGGTGATCGAGAAGAAGGATAGTGACGCGTGGGAACATGGATATCGTACTGTCGGGCAGTTCATGTCGACGGATCTTTTCACTGTCAGTCCGGATGATCTGATCGATCTGGCCGCGAGTGTGATGGACTGGCAACACATCAGGCACGTGCCGGTCGAAGATCAGGACGGGCGATTAGTGGGCCTGGTGACACATCGGGGCCTGCTCCGCATGATGATCAAGAGTGTTAAGGCGACAACGGTGCGCGAGATCATGGTCACGGACCCCGTCACAGTTTCTCCCTCAACCTCATCACTGGAAGCGATCGAGCTCATGCGCAAAAACCGCGTCGGTTGTCTGCCCGTTGTTGACAACGACCAACTAGTCGGCATCGTCACCTCCTACGACTTCCTCGAGGCCAGCGCCAAACTCTTCCACCAACACCTGACGACCACTGCCGGACTGTAGGGCGTTCTCCGGATTAACTGGCCGCATTAACTGAATGTCAGGAGGTCATGGTCCGAGTCCGCGAAGCGGACGGCAGCATAAAGCCCGGGGCGCCAGCCCCAGGTTCACGATCAGCCCCATCAGCCCAACATTTATTGAGCCCGCAAAGCGGGCGACAGCGCACGGTCCTAACGCTGTCGCCCGCTATCGCGGGCTCTGCCGCTATTCTTGTTTTCTGATCCTGGGGCTGGCGCCCCAGGCTTTATGCTTTCGCCCGCTATCGCGGGCTCGAGAGTGGATTCTTTCGCACGAAGAGGTTGGCTTGCGAAATATTCCCCGAAGTACGGCGCCCATACAAATAAGTACGGCACTAAATCCAAATAAACACAGCGCCAAATACAAACAATTCAGCACCTTTCGCTTGGCATAAGCGTTGCCCGGCAAGGGCTGGCTGATATTTCAGCCGGAACCTGACATGCCGAGCGCGCAAAATATAAAAATAGATAAAGCTGACGGACTGGCGATGAATAAAGCGGAAGCTGAATCCCCTTCGTTCCTCCAGGCCATTCACGCCGCCAATGTTAGTAACCTGAGTCTTCTGCACCCGCGCGGAAAGATCCTCTTCGCAGAAGGTGAGCCCGCTCGCGGCGTCCACGTCCTGCGAACAGGCCGCGCGACCGTGTCGATCTCGTCGAGTGAAGGACGCGTGGTGATACTTCGTCTCGCCCAAGCCGGCGACGTACTCGGCTTGAACTCAGTACTACAGAACGCGGCTTACGAAACAACGGTCAAGACGCTCGAGCCGTGTCGCACAGATTTCATTTCATGCGCCGAATTGATCGAACTGATGCGAAAAAGCCAGAGCGCCACTCAGACAATAATGAAAATATTGAGCCGCGAACTGGCGGAACTCATGAACCGGGCCAGGTCGTTAGTCTTACCGCAAACGGCTGTCGCCAGGCTGGCCAGGCTCTTGCTTGATTTGAGCAAAGAGGACGACGTCGACAAGTTTTTTACACATGAAGAGCTCGCGCAGATGATCTGCTCGTCGCGCGAGACAGTAACGCGACTACTGGCAAACCTTGATAAACGGCAAATTATTAGCGTAAGATGCGGCAGCATCTCGATACGCGACCGAGCGGCTCTACAGACGATCGCCTCCGTCTGAATGTGACGCTCATCACATCTTCTCAACGGCCACTAACCTAGAATGCCGAGGTCACGGTCTGTCAATCGTCGAACAATCAATACGTGGGGGCTTAGATGAGTAGATTCTTTAAAGCACTCCTGATCTGTGGCTTGGTTTTCGCCGCGCTGGGTTGGATCAGCTACCGCAATCCTTCCCAATCAGCGCCGGCAAACCAGGCCCAAGTCGGAAAGTTCAAGTCAGAAGATTACGTCGGCAGCGACGCGTGTAAGGACTGCCACGAGGATCAGTTCAAGAACTTCTCACACACTTCCCACGCTCAGCTCACAAAGATCGCGAGTTGGAAAGAGAAGGTGACGGGTTGCGAGTCGTGCCATGGTCCAGGCAAAGCTCACATCGAAGAAGGTGATCCGAAGAAGATCATCTCATTCAAGAACAAGTCGTCGAAAGAAACCTCCGAGACGTGTTTAGCCTGTCACTCCGGCCGAGAGGAACACAACAACTTCCGCCGCGGCGAGCACTGGCGCAATGACATCGGGTGTACTGATTGCCACTCCCCCCATTCGGCGCCGACCGGCCGTCAGCTAGCCGCTTCAAACGTCTTCGTCTCCCCAGCAAATGCGCAGAAGCCTGGCTTCGCCGACATACGCTTGCTCAAGAAGAGCGAGCCACAGCTTTGCATCGGTTGTCACAGCGAAATCAAGCACCAGTTCAACCTACCGTTCCACCACAAGGTGCTGGAAGGCGCCATGCGGTGCAGCGACTGCCACAATCCACACGGCGGGTTTGAGCTGAAACAAACACGACTAGCCACCGGCGCCGATGCAGCCTGCATCAAGTGTCACGCAGACAAGCAAGGACCATTTGTTTACGAGCATGCTCCCGTTAAGACCGAAGGGTGCATCGCGTGTCACACCCCACACGGCTCGTCCAATCCGCGCCTGTTGATTACGAGCCGCGTCGCTCAACTCTGCCTGACCTGCCACAGCGTCGCGCATGGTGTCGGCGCAGATGAACCCGCAGGTCCGCAGCACAACCTGAACGCACAATACGGGAATTGCACGAATTGCCATATCAAGATTCACGGGTCTCGTACGAGTCCGGTCTTTTTCCGCTAGGAACGTGGGTTTTGAACCTTTAGTGAATGAGGATTGGGCCATGAGCATGAAGCAAAAGATTTCGCTGCAACTGATCGGGTTGGTGATGGTCCTGAGCGTGGCATTCGGAGTAGTTGCGCAACAACCGTCACCCTCACCGTCTCCCGCAAAGACTGATTCATCTGATACACCGCCTGATCAGGGCGAAAAGGCCGGCGACTATACAGCTATCGGTAGTGTGGAGTTTGGGTATCGCGGGCTCAGTGTTGACGGTGATCTAAACAAGTATAAAAGCGATCTCAACTACAAGGCCGGGCCAAGACTCTTCGACAGCTCTTTCCTGCTCAGGTCGACTGCCGGCAAAGGCTCTCTGTTCGAAACGTTCCTGGTTAATTCAACCGGCTGGGGCGCCGATCCGCAGGGCAACGTGCGCGCGAGTGTCGAACAGCCAGAGTGGTATCGCTTCGACGCCACTTATCGTCGCTTTAAATACTTCCGCTTCCTTAACGACTTCGCCAATCCAAACTGGGTATTCAGTCCGGCGAATTTTAGTGTGCCGCCCAAGCTCGCGACCGGAGAACACGGCTACGACACGAGAGTAAAGTTAGGAGATTTCGATCTCACTCTCCTGCCGAAGAACGAGCGTATTCGTTTCAACGTCGGTTTCTCACCCGAACGCTACAGTGGCCCAGCCTTCACGAACTATCACGTCGGTGGAAATGAATTCAACTTCCTGACGCAGCTTGAATCCCGCGCCAACGATTTCCGCGTAGGCGCAGACGGTAGACTCGGACCACTAAACTTTTCGTTCCTGCAGGGTTTCCGGCGCTTTCGTGACGACAGCGTGGTGGATCTCGGCGTTACGCCGGGAATAAATGTCAATCCCGCCGCAGCTAGTTTGACCAGTTTCGATCGGAATGAACCGGCGCGCGGTAGTGTTAACTACACGCGTTTCAGTGTACAAACACTCGTCGCGAAGAAACTCGACATCACCGGTCGCATCATTTACAGCAAGGCTGAGCAGAACTATTCATTTGCTGAGAGCCTCACCGGGCGAAACTGGAATCCACGCATCACGGGGTTTCCGCCGAGCCCGCCGGCAGCGACACCAAATATTCTCAACCTGGGCCAATATGTTCTGACTGGCGACACTGAACGACCAAACTGGCTCGGCAATCTCGGCCTGACGTGGCTGGCAACCGACAAGTTCCGGCTCTCGAACACGTTCAGAGTCGAAACATTCGAGATCACCGGCTCGGCGCTGTTCAATGATTTCTTTTCTCTGACACGCGGTACGAGGACCGACACCATCGGTTTCAGCAATGCCAACGTACTCACCAATACGGAGTACCGCAAGATCCAAAACACGATCGAAGGCGACTACCAGTTTAATCCGCGCTACTCGATCCACCTGGGTTATCGATACGCAAATCGCCGCGTGCGAGAGGCCATCAGCGGCTTCAACCTCGGCGCTAACCAACCGACCGCGCTCGTACCTTCTGACTTTACAGAGCACAACAACACGCACGCCATACTGGGTGGGTTCAAGGCGCAACCAGCGCGGGACTGGGTTCTTTATTTTGACGCCGAGCATGGTACCGCCGACAACGTATTCACGCGCATCGGCAATTACAACTACACCAACGTTCGGGCGAAGAGCAGGTATAAGCCAACTTCGCGACTCGGTTTCAATCTTGGGGTGATTACAAGAGACAACTCGAACCCTTCGGAGATTGCGGGAGTTTCCATCGAGGACTTTGGGGTGACCATCAGGTCGCGAATCTTCACTTCGTCACTTGATTGGACCGCGACGTCGAAATTCTCGCTGAGCGCCGGCTACAACTATCATTGGATAAACAGCAAGGCCATAGTCGACTATTTCTTCAATAGCGTGCAGCATCCAGGGGGCAATAGTCTCTATATCGTAAGGAACAATTTCTTCTTCATTGAGACGGTCGCGCGCCTCGCTCCCCGAGCAACGCTGTTCGCGACGTATCGCATAAATAAGGACAACGGTCAGGGAAATCGCGTGGCGAATCCGACCGGCACTCCCGGAACGCTGATCGCGTCGTATCCGATGAGTTATCAATCACCCGAAGCGCGCCTGGCCATCAAGCTGCACGAGCGGCTTGATTGGAACGTCGGATACCAGTACTACAACTACAACGAAAGCCCGTTAGTGGGTCCACGGCCGCAAAACTATCACGCGCATCTGCCTTATACGTCATTGCGCATCTACTTCGGCCGCAGAGAATAGTCGGGATAGTTGGGAACCTGAGGGGGCATTCCTCAAAATCGGCGCGTGCTAAGACTAACGACACTTTTGATTATTGGCTTTGGTCTGTATGCGATCCCGGGCGCAGCCCAGAGACGCGCACAGCCGCGCGTTGATTACACGCAGTTTTCTCATTCCACTCACGTCACCAGGCAAAAGTTGACTTGTGATTCGTGCCACAAGTTTCCCAGTGCTAACTGGAAAGAAGTTCGTAAAGGCGACGCGGCTTTTCCTGATGTTGCTGAGTTCCCGCAACACGAGGCGTGTCTCAATTGCCACCGGCAGCAGTTCTTCGCACGCCAGCGACCGGCCCCACAAATCTGTTCGAATTGTCATGTCGCAGTAACGCCGCGCAACACCGTGAGATTCCTGTTTCCGAGTTTGGGCGACGTAACCGGTGCTGCAAGTCCGCGACGCGATCGCGCCAGCGAGTTTGCAGTGCATTTTCCACATGAAACACATCTCGAGGTAGTCGGTCGCAATGCTCCGGACTTCGAAAGAGACTGGACCGCAAGGTTTGTTTCTGTTTCGTTGAAACAAGGACAGCAGAAGAAGCCGCAGGCAAACTGTGGGATTTGTCACCAGACGTATCAACCGCAAGGCGAGTCAAGCGAGGAGTACGTAACCAAGCCACCGAAGAAGCTGGGTGACGCATTCTGGTTGAAGAAGGGCACGTTCAAGTCTATCCCGACCAGTCACTCAGGCTGTTTCACTTGTCACAACGCCGAGTCGGGAATCGCACCGAATTCGTCTGACTGCCAGGTCTGTCACAAACTTGCAAGCTTGACTGTCAAAAATGCCAGTGACTTTGATCCCGCTTTCCCAAAGATAATGGCCATCAGTGATCGCGTCATGCTGAAGGCGTGGCAAAGGCGAGTCTCTGCCGGCGCTTATCGTCATGAGGGTGGCATGCATCCGGACCTGGCTTGCACTGACTGCCATGTGCCGGCGCGGATGAATACAGTTGACCCGCAGACGCTCAAAGTTCCAGTGCGTTCATGCGGTGGCGCTGAGGGATGTCATGTGACGGCGACTTTGGATGACGGTGGAGCTCTGAACTTCGAGATCGATCAAAAGAAGAAAGATCCGGGTTTTGTTTGCACGAAGTGTCACGTCGTCTTTGGTAAGCAGGGCGTGCCGGCAAGTCACGTCAGCGCGCTCGCGAAACCGACTAATTAGGCACACATTCGTTGAGGTAAATCGAAATGAAGGTTTTAACTATTCTGACTCTTGCTCTCGTCAGCGCGATGTTGGTCTTGAGCGGCTGGAATTCCTCGTTCCATGTTTCTGCTCAGGAAGGTAAGAAGCAACCTGACATCCTCGTACTTGGACCACAGGCAAAGTTGGGTAGCGTAAAGTTTAGTCACACCGATCACGTCACGAAGAATCGCAGTGTCGATGGGACCAAGCCGATCGCGTGCGTCGAATGTCATCACACGGCGCAACCCGCAGCGGAAGCCGCCAAGCACCCGCCGCACAAGACTGCGTGGCCCGCAGATCGAACGACGACCCTGACCGCCGATCTCTTCGAGAAAGACGCGAGCGCGCCGCCGGTGACCCTGTGTCACGATTGCCATGTGAAAGCTGAGGAGAAGCCGAAACTGTTGCCGGCCATTCCCACAATCAAGGTGGAAGGCAGCGTTGAACCGGTGGTCTTAAACAACCAGCAGGCTTTTCACCGGAATTGTGGCGGTTGCCATGATGAGGTCGCCAAGGCGCGCGAGACGACCGCGCCAACGTCCAAGAAGTGTGTGGCATGTCACAAGAAAAGCGCGGCTTAAAAACACCAGTACCTGTGGGAACTTTCCCGGCGCGCTGAGCAAAAGTCCACAGGTCGACAGATTTTCGGTTGTTATTTGACGGCAAATCGGCTCGGCACAGACATTGCCGAGGTCCTTTACAACACACGACAGCAACGCTGTTGCGCCGTCGGAATTTAAGAGAAAGGTCGGGAACATGAAAGCACTGAAAGTGATGACATTGGCCACCGTAGTGGGGATACTGGTAACTGGGTTCACACTGATTTCGGCGGCAGCGCGGGCCAATCAAGAGCAGTTTGATGCGGCGGCCACTTACAAAGGAAAATGCGTCGCTTGCCATGGCGCCGCGGCGGAAAAGAAGTTTGACGCGACCATGGCGGATGCGGACCTCGTGCAGATTGTGCTTAACGGTAAAAAGCCGGAGAAGCCTCCTAACATGCCGGCTTATGGAGAGAAAGGTATTACTGAAGACCAGGCTAAAGCACTCGTCGCGCACATGAAATCGTTGAAGAAGTAACCACGGATTTAAGATTCGGACGGGCCACGAAAGGCACAGAAAGCACAAACAAGTGAACTTCACTTGTTTTGTGCATTTTGTGCATTTGTGTCTGATCGGAACTCAATGAAGCATGGCTTAAAACTTCTTGCAGTGCTCGCTGCGTGTCTGATTATTTCAGTCGGTGCGCACGCGCAATCCCCTTCGCCGAGCCCCGCCGCTGCTCCAGCCGCATCACCAAATCTTGAATGCCAGGGCTGTCATGCTCCAGGTAAAGCATTGCCTTACCTGGGTGGCGCAAAATTTCATACGGACGCGCACACAGCTTACGATCGCGGTTTTCACGCGCAGGGTATTCAAGGCGGCCACAAGGCAGCGACCTGTATCGATTGTCACACCAGAAATGGCGACATGACGACCATCCTCACTGCCAGTGATCCCAAGTCAACTATCAATCGCAGCAACATTGCTGAAACCTGCGGCCGCTGTCACGGTGACAAGTCAGTCATGCAGGGCAGCGGCATTAGCGAGCGTCCCTTTCTTTCGTATCGAGAGAGTGTGCACGCGAAAGCTATCGCTCAGGGCAATCTCAGCGCTGCTGTTTGCACTGATTGTCATAACAGCCACGACATTCTTCCGGCTGCCAATCCACAGTCGCCCATCGCCAAGGTCAACATTCCGCTGACGTGCAGCAAGTGTCACAAGACTGAGGGGGGGGAGTTCGCGCAGAGTATTCACGGCCAGGCAGTAATGCGTGGCGTGTCGCGATCTCCGGTGTGCACTGATTGTCATGGGATTCACAATATCAACTCACCGGTTGAAGCAGACGGCACCACTGCAGCGACTATCGGTACCGAAACTTGCGCCCAGTGTCACGAAGGCGTAAGGCTCACGCGGGAATTCGGAGTCGCAGGCGAACGCGTGAGCAGTTATAAAGACAGCTATCACGGCCTCGCCTCGCGCATGGGCTCGAGAGTGGTCGCGAATTGTGCGAGCTGTCACGGCGTTCACAACATACTTCCCTCCTCCGATCCGAAGTCGATGATCAGCGCCGCAAACCTGCCGCAAACGTGCGGGCAGTGTCATATCGGAGCCGGGGTCAAATTTGCCACGGGCAAGATTCACCTGACTTCTGAGCTGGTAGCCGCAAATGGAGCGCGGAACATCGGTGCGATTGGCACTCGCGTTGTGCGCTGGATCTACCTGCCGCTAATCGCCCTGGTGATTGGTGGTATGGTCGTTCACAACGGATTGATCTGGGTTCGCAAGCTGGCGGTGAGAAGACGTGAGTCGCGGCCGATTGTGCGACTGAGTTTCAATCAGCGCGTGCAACACTGGTTGTTACTGACGAGTTTCATCGCACTGGTCCTGAGCGGGTTTGCGCTTCAATATCCTGATTCGTGGCTTGCTTCGATGCTGGGTGGCAGCGAGTACCTGCGACGGATCATTCATCGCATTGCCGCGACAATCATGCTTGCTGTTGGTGCTTATCACGTTGCTTATCTGTTCCTTTCGAAAGAAGGCCGGCTGTGGTTGAAAGACATGCTGGTTAAAGGCAAAGACTTCAAGGACGTGCTCGGTAACTTCATTTATTACCTCGGCGCGTCAAAAGCGAAACCGAAGATCGCGCGCTTCGGTTATGCGGAGAAGGCTGAGTATTGGGCCGTCGTGTGGGGCACGCTAATCATGGGCCTTACGGGGTTGATGATTTGGTTCAAGCTCGGGTTCTTCGCATTTCTGCCGCGCTGGGCCATCGACATCGCGCTGGCGGTACATTTTTACGAGGCGGTGCTGGCGACGCTGGCGATCATCGTGTGGCACTTCTATCACGTCATCTTCGATCCGGACGTGTATCCGGTGAATTTTGCTTTTCTGGACGGCCGCGTGTCCGAATCTCTCTACCGCCACGAACATGAGCTGGCTTACGAGCAGATGCAGGAGAACGAGGGGCAGGAAGAGAACCTGGGATAAAAATAGACATGAGCGAAGTCGAAAACAAGAAACCAAAAGTACCGAGTCTTTTTCGAAACTACATCAGTTTCGTGGGCGCCGCCATCGCCTGCGCTGCGCTGGTAAGCGTCGTGCTGCTGTTCCTGGTGGAGATTACCTCGAGAGCTGAGAACCCGTATCTCGGAATCCTTACCTACATAATCTTTCCTTCGATCCTGATCCTCGGATTGATCATTGTGATCGTGGGCAGGATGCTGGAACGAAGACGCCGGCATAAAGCGTCACCTACAGAAATCACTGCTTTCCCGAAGCTCGACCTTAATGACCCGCGAGCGCGCCGGGCTTTTTTTGTATTCCTGTTGATTACGTTTGTGTTTATTTCCGCCAGCGCGTTCGGAAGTTACAAGGCTTATGAATACACCGAATCCGTATCGTTCTGTGGTGAAGCGTGTCACACAGTCATGAA
>Ga0105249_10002384_pt1 | contig 16314 bp, 15 predicted proteins | sample KBSS44metaG_FD_81522 | JGI IMG/M metagenome (GOLD analysis project Ga0105249, IMG submission 81522) | Switchgrass rhizosphere microbial communities from Kellogg Biological Station, Michigan, USA - KBS S4-4 metaG | ecosystem: Host-associated > Plants > Roots > Rhizosphere > Soil | place...
ACGACGGCAACGTCGCCGCCACCGCCAAACAGCTCTTCACCCACCGCCACACGATCCGTTACCGACTCGAGCGGGTCCGCGAGCTCTGCGGCCACGACGTCTCCTCGACCGAAGGCCGTGAGAAGCTCGGGCTCGGCCTGAAAGCGATGCGCGTCCTCGGCATCGCGTCGCCGCGCGGCCCGGCGCTCGAGCCCGGTGCGAAGGGCGGCAAAGTCTCGCGAAACACCGAGGACTAGAGCCACCATTAGCGTCGCGGCGGCGCTAGGCTCGGTGCCGATCCGGGGTGGTGTAATTGGTCAGCACGTCTGGTTTTGGTCCAGGAAGCGAGGGTTCGAGTCCTTCCCCCGGAGCTGCGCGAGCATCGAGTCCTGCATTTACCACCGTGACGGTGGTAAATGCAGTTCTCTCCGAAAGGAGGTAGTCGCGACCCGGGGGCGCCCCTAGCCTCGCAGCGTGGACGACTCCGACGAGCGGCCTTGTGCGGGCGGGACGACCGTGGCCTGGATGATCCCGACGATCGGGTACGTGGTCGCGCTGGGAGTCTGGGGGGTCGCCGGCAAGCTGGCGCTGCGCTCGCTCTCGTGGGGCGACGTGCTGGTCGTCACCGCCGTCGTCTACGGGCTCACCGCGATCGTGCTGCTGGCGCTCGGCCGGGCCGGGGTGCGCTTCGAGGCGAACACCTGGTGGGCGCTGGTAGCGGCGGTCTGCGTGGTAAGCGCTCTGGTCTTCTTCTACCTGGCGCTGGAAAGCGGCGAGGCGAGCAAGGTGGTGCCGATCTCGGCCGCCTACCCGGCGGTGACGCTGGTCCTGTCGGCGATCTTCCTGGCCGAGGACGTCTCGCTGATCAAGGTCGGCGGGCTGGCGCTGGTGATCGGCGGCGTCGTGCTGCTTTCGGTCGCCGATTGAGCGTTTAGGGTTCCGCCCATGGAGTACGGAGGAGCGTCGCTGGACCCGGAAGTGCGCGAAGCGCTCGGGCGCAGCTGGAAGGTGGTGATGGCGCTCGGGGTGATCCTGATCTTCGTCGGCTGTGTAGCGATCCTGGTGCCGGCGGTTGCCTCGGTGGGCACGGCGATCTTCATCGGTTGGCTCCTGGTGATCCTCTCCGCCTTCCTCTGTGCGGCGGCGTTCTCGGCCCACTCGATGGGCTCGGTCGCGGTGCGGCTGGTCTGGGCGCTGCTGACCCTGATCGTCGGCATCTGGCTGATCGTCGAGCCGCACAACGGCACCCTGACCCTGACCTTTGTGCTCGGCGTCTACTTCCTGGTGATGGGACTGCTGCGGATCGTCGCCGCCTTCATGGGCCGCGGTCAGCCAAACGCCGGGCTGGTCGGCCTCAGCGGCGTCTGCGGCCTGATCATCGGCATCCTCGTCCTCGTCAAGTTCCCGAGCTCGGCCGACTGGGCGATCGGCCTGCTGGTCGGCATCGACCTGATCTTCGCGGGGTGGACGCTGACGTCCATCGCGCTCGTTGGGCGGGACGTCGTACGCGGAAGCACGCCAAGCCGCGCCTGACTGAAGGCTGCGGCCCAGCCCAGCGGGCCCGGCGCGCGATCTCGCCAGCGTTAAATACGATTGGCGGCAGTGAGTTCGCCCCTCGTGCTCGTAATGGCGGCAGGGGAGGGCACGCGGATGCGTTCCTCCATGCCGAAGATGCTGCATCCCGTCTGCGGACGTGCGATGGTGGCTTGGCCGATCCTCGCCGCGCGCGAGGCCGGTGCCGGCCGGGTCGCGGTGATCGTCTCGCCGGGGCGCGACCTCTCCGCCGGCCTCCCCGAGGAAGTCGAGACGGTCGAGCAGCCCCAGGCCGACGGCACCGGCGGCGCGATCCGGGCGGCGCGCGAGTTGGTGGCCGAGAGCGAGACGGTGCTGGTTCTCTCCGGCGACGTGCCGCTGATCTCCGCCGCGACGATCGGCGACCTGCTGGCCGCCCATGAGGGCTCCGAGGCGGCGGCGACGATGCTGACGATCGAGCTCGACGACCCTGCCTCCTACGGCCGCGTCGTCCGCGCCGCCGACGGCAGCGTCGAGGCCGTGGTCGAGGCGAAAGCCGCCGGCGACGCCGATGCCGCCCAGCTGGCGATCCGCGAGATCAACGCCGGCACCTACGTCTTCGACGCGGCGCCGCTCGCCGCCGCCCTCGACGGCCTCGCCGACGACAACGCCCAGGGCGAGTACTACCTGCCCGATGTCTTCCCAGCGCTGCGCGCCGCCGGCCACACGGTTGCCGCCCACGTCGCCGACGACCTCGCGGTAACGATGGGGGTCAATAACCGCGTCGACCTCGCCGCGGTCGAGGCCGAGGCGCGTCGCCGCCTGCTCGAGGCCCACATGCTGGCTGGCGTCACCGTCGTCGACCCCGCCTCGACCTGGGTCGACGCCGGGGTCGAGATCGGTGCCGACGCCCGGATCGAGCCCGGCACCAGCCTGTGCGGCGCGACCAGCGTCGGCGCCCACACGGTCGTCGGCCCGCACAGCACCCTGATCGACACCGAGGTCGGGGTCGAGTCGACCGTAGTCCACTCCTACCTGACCAACTGCCGGGTCGGAGACGGCTGCTCGGTCGGGCCCTTCGCCTACCTGCGCCCGGACGCCGTCCTCGGCGCCGCCGCCAAGGCGGGCACCTTCGTCGAGATCAAGAACTCGCACATCGGCAAGGGGGCGAAAGTCCCGCATCTCGCGTACGTCGGCGACGCCGACGTCGGTGCCGGCGCCAACCTCGGCGCCGGCACGATCACCGCCAACTACGACGGATTCCGCAAGCACCGCACGGTGATCGGCCGCGACGTCCGGATTGGCGTTGACACGATGCTGATCGCCCCGGTAGAAGTCGGCGACTCCGCCTACACTGGCGCTGGCGCGGTGGTCAAGGACGACGTCCCCGAGGGATCGCTGGCCGTGAGCGAGAACGCGCAACGGAACATCGACGGTTACGCCGCCGCCAAGGCGGCGAAGATGCGAGAGGAAGGTTCGTGAGCACGATCGAGCAGACGCCTCAGTCAGCAACCGCGCTGCCGCACGATTACTCGAAGCGGATGATGGTCTTCGGCGGCCGCGCCTCGGGCGAGCTTGCTGCCAAGGTCGCCGGCAAGCTCGAACTCGACCTCGGCCAGGTCACCCTGAAGACCTTCGCCGACGGCGAGGTCTACTGCCGCTACGAGGAGTCGATCCGCGGTGCCGACGTCTTCCTCGTCCAGTCGACCGGCGCCAACGAGCAGCAGCACATGACCCCGAACGACTCGCTGGTCGAGCTGCTGACGATGATCGACGCCGCCCAGGGTGCCTCCGCCCACCGGATCATCGCCGTGATGCCGTGGTACGGCTACGCGCGCCAGGACAAGAAGTCGGCGCCACGCGAGCCGATCACCGCCCGGATCGTCGCCAAGACGCTCGAGGCGGTCGGCGTCGACCGGGTCCTCACCATGGACCTCCACGCGGGCCAGGTGCAGGGCTTCTTCCACGTTCCGGTCGACCACATGACGGCGATGCCGATGCTGACCCAGTGGTTCGTCGACCAGGAACTGACAGAGGAGCTGGTGATCGTCTCTCCCGACGCCGGCCGGGTGAAGACGGCGCGCAACTTCGCCCGCCGGATCGGCACCCAGTGGGCGGTGATGGAGAAGGAGCGTCCCGCCCAGCAGGTCGCCGAGATCGGCTACGTCGTCGGCGACGTCAAGGGCAAGACCGCGGTTCTGGTCGACGACATGATCGCCACCGCCGGCACCCTATGCGCCGCCGCCCAGACGGTGCTCGACGAGGGCGCTGCGCGGGTGATCGCCTGCGCCACCCATGGCGTCTTCTCCGGCCCCGCCTACGAGCGCCTCGCCGACTCGGCGATCGAGCGGATCGTCGTCACCGACACCCTGCCGCTGCGCCCCGGCGCCCCGGACAACATCACCGTCCTCTCGACCGCCAGCACCTTCGCCGACTCGATCCGGCGGATCTTCACCGACGACTCGGTCTCGGAGATCTTCGCCGGCGAGAACCAGCTGTTCTAGGGCCCGGCGCCGGCAGTGCCCGAGGGCGACAAGAAGCTGCGCCTGGTCGGCCACAAGGGAGCCGACGCGATCGCGTCCGGCAACACGCTGGAGAGCTTCCGCACCGCGGTCGAGGCCGGCGTCGACACGATCGAGTTCGACGTGATCTGGCTGCAGGACGCGCATCTGCCGCTCGAGCAGCGCCACCCGCTGGTCGTTGCCCACGACTGGGAGGACGCCGGGTCGCGGACGCCGCTGAAGCTGACCGAGGCGCTCGACGCCTTTCTCGAGCCGCCGCTCGACCGGGTCGAGATCGACCTCGACCTGAAGCTGCCGGGCAGGGAGGAGGAGGTCGTCGCGGCGATCGTCGAGCGCGACCTGCTCGAGCGGGCGATGGTCTCGACGATGGAGATGCACTCGCTGAAACGGATCCTCGAACTGGAGCCGCAGCTGCGCCGCGGCTGGACCTTCCCGAAAACCAGCCGCGATTGGACCAAGAAGCCGTGGGCGCGGCCGGTCCTCCCGATCGCCCTGCAGGGGATGCGCCTGCAGCTGCCCGGCCTTGCCGCCCAGAAGCTGCCCCAGTTCGGAGTCTTCGCGATGTGGGTCTACCACCCGCTCGTCAGCGCCCGGCTGGCGCGGATCTGCGACCTCGCCGGGGTCGAGCTGATCGCCTGGACGGTCGACGAGGAGCGGCGGATGCGCAAGCTCGTCGAGCTCGGCGTCACCGGCCTGGTCTCCAACGACCCCCGCATCTTCGCCCGCCTCTGAGCGCCGCTCAGCCGCGGGCGATCTCGGCCGCCCGCTCGAGCCCGATCGGCTCGACCAGCGGGTCGGCGTGGCGATGGACCAGCAGCCATTCGGAGTCCTCGCGGCGATAGACCTGGGTCACCCGCAGATCCCACTCCTGGTCCGGCAGGCCACCGACCAGGCCGTGCTGCCGCTCGATCATCACCAGCACCAGCGTGTCTCCCCAGGCGTGAGCTTTCACCAGCTCGATCCGCGCCTCGCCGCCCGCGAAGTAGTCCGCCGCTTCCCTGAGGCTCTCGGCGCGGTCCTCGTAGCGCCTCGGCGCTCCTCCGAACGGGTTCGCCAGGGTGTAGCCCTCGGCGTGGCGCGTCAGCTCGAGGTAGCGATCCATTTCCCCACGCATGAAGGCGGTGGTCGCCTCCTCGGTGCGCCGGATCAGCTCGTCGAGCTCGTCGTCTGAGATCGGCGCCTCCGCCATCGCGCCCTAGACGGTACCGGGCGTCGCTCCCGGCGTGGTCCCGCGGCGGGCGCCTTTGACGCGGACCGCGGACTCGAGGTCTTCCTGGGTGAAGCCGCCGACCACCTCGCCGTCGAGCGCGTAGCGGTAGAGGGCGACGCCGAAGATGCCGCTGATCGCCTTCGAGATCAGCAACGCCACGCAGATCACCAGCGCCCCGATCACGATCAGCAGCGCGCCGACGAACCCGGCCGAGGGCCAGATCACGACGCCGACGGCAATCAGCGCCGCCGCGGGCAGCAAGCCGAGCAGGAAGACGACGCCGCCGATCACCAGGTTGCCGGTGATCTGCTGGCCCCAGCGCTCCCTGAACAGCGAGGCGGAGCGCTTCAGGGTCGCCAGCGGGCCGGTGCCCTCGATCGCGATCACCGGCACGGCGAGGAAGGTGACGAGCGACCAGGCCATCCCGGCGAGGCGGCCGGCGATCTCGCCGAAGACGCCTCCCTGCTGCTCGAGCGCTCCGACGATCACCCCGACCGCGGTAGCGAGCGCCGCCCAGCCGCAGATCGCGGCGAAGTGCGAGCGCGCCACCGCGAGCCCGTCGGCGACCGTCGCCTCTTGGCCGCTAAAGATACGGTCGGCCGCCGCCGCGAGGCCGACGCTGAAGTAGGTCCCGACCACGCTCAGCACGTAGATCCCGATCACGATGAACGGGATCGCCGCGCCGTAGCTGTGCTGGTCGAGGAAGTACGCGCCGGGGCCGAGCAGCAGGATCCCTAGCAGCACCGTGGCGACTCCGCCGTAGAGGGGGAAGCGGATCAGTTCGCGGTGCTCGTTGAGGAGCGTCCAGCTCTTCTTGGTCAGCGCCCAACCGCGCCGGATTCGTTTCACATCACGACATTTCGGCAAGACCGGGCGTGCGCTTTACACCCCGTTCCTCGAAGTAGTCCCACTCGAGCTGGCCGAGCTCGGTGGCCGGCGGGTCGGCGTAGACCCACTCCCGTGCGATTCGGTGCCAGTTCCGCTTCGCCCGCAGCTGGCCGAGCACGGCGACGACGCCGATCTCCATCCGCCGTCCCATCAGCTCGTCGGCGGGGATCGACTCGCGCCGCATCAGGTCGAAGTACTCCGAGCGCGGGTCGTTGGTCGACTCGATGATCTTCATCACCCGCCGCGGCGTGATTTCGATCTCGCGGTCTTCGACGTACCAGCCGCCGACCGCCCGCATGTGTTCCATCAGCCGCTCGGCGTCGAGCTTCGACGGGTTCTTGACGAAGCCAAGCTCGGCCAGTGCGGCGCGGAACGCCTCCGGATCGTTGCGCGAAGCGGCGTCGAAGGCGCGTTGCTCGAGCAGGATCTGCTCGCGGTCGAGCTTCTTGGTCATCCCGAAGTCGAGGAATGCAACGCGGTCGTCGCCCATCAGGAGGTAATTGCCGGGGTGGGGGTCGGCATTGAAGTGCTGCAGGTGGTAGATCGAGCCGAAGCTGCCGCGGAAAACAATCTCGCCGAAGCGGCTGCGCTGCTCATGCGGCAGTTCCTTGATCTCTTCGAAGCCCTTGCCCTCGACCAGCTCGGTGACCAGCACCCGCCGCCGCGAGAGCCGGGTCACGACTTCCGGCACGTAGATGAAGGGGTGTTCGCGGTAGGCGCGGGCGAAGGTGCGCTGGTTCTGCGCCTCGTACTCGTAGTCGAGCTCCTCCATCACCCGCTCGCGCAGCTCCTCGGCGATCGCCTTGGCGTCGAGCCCGGGCGCAATTGCCCGTGCCAGCCGCACCAGCGTGCCGGCGTTGCGCAGGTCGGCCTCGAGCGCCTCGGCGATCCCCGGGTACTGGATCTTGACCGCGACGGCGCGGCCGTCGAGCAGCTCGGCCCGGTGGACCTGGCCGATCGAGGCGGCGGCGAAGGCCTCGTGCTCGAACTCGGCGAACATCTCGCTCAGCGGTTCGTCGTCGTACTCCTCCTCGAGCACCTTCTCGACGCTCTCCCACGGCATCGGCGGCGCCTCGGTGCGCAGTTTCGCCAGCTGCTCCTGGTAGATCTCGCGGTACTCCTCGGGGATGAACTCGGTGTCGATGAAGGAGGCGAACTGGCCGAGCTTCATCGCCGCGCCCTTCATCTGGCCCAGCGCCGCGACCATCTTCATCGCCGTCTCCAGGTGGCGCTGCTCGAGGTGCTCGCGGCTCTCCTCCTCGGAGCGGCCGACGTTGGCCGCTTTGGTGCCCGCATAGCGGGCACCCTGGACGCCGATGATCGAGCCGAGCTTGGCCGAGCGCCGAATCCGGCCCTTGGGGATCTTCGCCTCGTCCGCCATCAACCCGACAGCCTGCCACAGGGCGCCGCGATCACCCGTTCTCTATCCTCTCCGGTCCGATGGCTACTGGCCGCTCCACCCTGAAAGTCGCTCCGCGCGCCGATTTCGGCTCGCGCACCTCGCGCCGCCTGCGCCGCGACGGGCTCGTGCCCGGCGTCGTCTACGGCGGCGGCGAGGAGGCGCGCCCGTTCCAGGTCGCCGAACGCGACGTCCGCGTCGTCCTCGCTGAGGGCGCGGCGCTCTTCGACCTGCAGATCGAGGGCAGCAAAGAGGTGCCGGTGGTGATCAAGGAACAGCAGCGGCACCCGACCCGCGGCACCCTCCAGCACATCGACCTGCAGGAGGTCAAACTCGACGAGGCGATCCAGGCCGAGGTTGCGATCGAGCTCGAAGGGGCCGAGGACGCACCCGGCGTCAAAGCCTCCGGCGTGCTCGAGCACGTCACCCGCGAGATCACCGTCGAAGCGCTGCCGACCGCGATCCCCGATCGGATCGTCGTCGACGTCTCGGCGATGGAGATCAACGACACCCTGCAGCTCTCCGCCGTCACCGCCCCCGAGGGCGTCATCTTCATGGCCGACGAGCCCGAGGAGGTCACGATCGTTACCCTCTCGCCGCCCCGCGTCGAAGAGGTCGAGCCCGAACTCGAGGAGGAGGCCGAACTGGTCGGCGAGGAGGGCGAGGCCGCCGAGGGCGAGGAGGCCGAGGGCGGCGAGGGCGATTCGGGCGGCGACTCCGAGGGCGAGTAGGCCCCGCCGATCGTGCCTCTCTTCGGTCGTCGTCAGGAGGACGGCGGTCGGATCCTGATCGTCGGCCTCGGTAATCCCGGGCCCGAGCACGCGCACGACCGGCACAACATCGGCTTCGACGTGGCACGTGAGCTGACGCGTCGCTGGGACCTCGGCAAGCCGCGCTCCAAGTACAGGGGAGAGCTATGGGAGGGGCGAACCGGCCCCGGTGGCGCCCGCGTCGCGATCCTGCTGCCGATGACCTACATGAACGCGGTCGGCGAATCGGCCGGCCCCGCGCGCGGCGCGCTCAAGGCGCCACTCGAGCGGACGGTTGTCATCCATGACGAGATCGATATCCCGTTCGGCGAGATCCGCACCCGTGAGGGCGGCGGCCTGGCCGGCCACAACGGCCTCAAGAGCCTGAAAAGAGGCTTCGGCAGCCCCGATTTCTGGCGCGTGCGGATCGGCGTCGGCCGCCCCGATTCCACCGACCCCGACCTCGTCTCCGCCTGGGTCCTCGGTCGCTTCCGCGAGCCCAGCGAGGAGGTAGAGGCGCTGATCGAAGAGGCGGCGACCGAAACCGAGCGCCTCGTTGACAAGCTAGTTTCCAGTCCTGAGGGCGAATGAGCGAGCCGCTGACCAGCTACCTGCGCGAGGACTCCGGGGTCGCGCTGATCCGGCTCGAACGACCGGACGCCCGCAATGCGCTCAACACCCAGATGCTCGCCGAGCTGCTCGAGCACCTCGCGGTCGCGCGCGACGACGACGGCGTACGCGTTGTTCTCTTCAGCTCCGCCGACCCGCTCGGCTTCTGCGCCGGCGCCGACGTCCGCGAGCAGCTCGACCACGACGGCCACGTCCAACGCATGCAGATGTTCTCCGACCTCTACGACACCGTCGTCGCCTTCCCGAAGCCGACCGTCGCCGCCTGCCACGGCGACGTCGTCGGCGGCGGCGCCGAGATCGCCGTCGCCTGCGACCTGCGGGTCGGCGGCGCCAACCTGCGCCTGCGCTTCCCCGGTGCCGCGCTCGGGATGCCGGTCGGCCCGGCGCGGCTCGTCACCCTCTGCGGCCTCGCCACCGCCAAGTACCTGCTCCTCACCTCGAAGACGATCGGTGCCGACGAGGCGCTGCGGCTCGGGCTCGTCAACCAGGTCGCCCCCGCGGCCGCGACCGAGGAAAAGGCGCTCGAGCTCGCGGACACCGTCGCTGCCCACGACCCGGCCGCCGTTAGCCGCCTGAAGCAGATGCTGCACGAGTGGGACGACGTCGTCGGCCGCTCGGCCGCCGAGGGCGTCGGTCAGGTCGAGCACGTCCGCGTTGCGTCGCGACTGCCGTTCCAGGGTTGATCGGGCGAGGCTCTGAGGTTGAGAGGCAAGGACGCAGGGAGGGCGCCGAGGGGAGCGCACTGTTAGTGCGTGACCCGAAGACGACCGACCGAGGACGCCGCATGTCAATCTCAGAGTCCGACCGATGAGCCTTAGACCAGTCGTAGATCTAGCCGCTGAGAGCGAGCGCGTCCACGCGCTCGCCGGCGACGTTCGCGCCGCCGCCGACGCCGGCGGCGAGCAGCTGGCCGTGCGCGCCTCGGCGACCCTGAGGCCTCTGCTGCTGGCGACGCTGCTCGAGGACGACCGCGGCCTCGCCGGCCTGCCGGCGCTGCTGGTCAGTGCCGACGACCGCTCCGCGCGCGACCTCGCCGCCGACCTGCGCGCTTACCTGGCACCGCGCCGGGTCCGCTTCTACCCCTCGCGCGGGACCGGCTACGCGAGCTCGATCTCGCCGCCGCCGCACCTGGTCGGGCTGCGGATCGACGCCCTCGACGCGCTGCTCTCCGAGCCCGACGCGGTCGTCGTCGCCAGCGCCACCGCACTCGCCGAGGCGGTCCCCGACGCCTCGCTGCGCCCGGCCGGCTTCGCCCTCGCGAAGGGCGAGGAGGTCGACCTCGGCGCCGTCGCCGAGGATCTCGTCGGCGCCGGCTACGAACGGGTCGAGCAGGTCGAGGAGCGCGGCCAGTTCGCGGTCCGCGGCGGCATCCTCGACGTCTTCCCGGCGACCGAGGAGCGGGCGGTGCGGATCGAGCTGTTCGGCGACGAGATCGAGTCGATGCGCTGGTTCTCGACCTTCACCCAGCGCAGCCTCGGCGAGGCCGAGCGGGTCGAGCTGGCGCCGGCCGCCGAGCTCGACGCCGAGCACCGCGGCCTCGCCGAGCTCGCCGCCTCCGAGGCGGCGGAAGCGGCCGCCGGCAACGGCGACGGCACCGACTCCGAGGCCGGCCGCCTCGCCAACCTCGCCGAGCTGCTGCCTCTCGAGCACTTCCGGGCGCCGCTCGACCTGATCCCCGAGTCCGCGGCCGTGGTCCTCGCCGCCGCCGAGGAGATCGAGCCGGCCCTGCGCGACAACTGGGAGGACGTCACCACGGCGATGCACGACGAGGACGCCCGCCACCTCTACGTCGACGTCGCCGCGCCGCTCGCCGCCCGTGCCGCGCTCGCCCTGACCGGGGTCGGCGAGGACGACGAGGCGGCGTTCCGCGCCTCGCGCGCCGAGTCGCCGGCCCGCAGCGTCAAAGAGGCCGAGGCCGAGCTCGAGAAACTGGTCCGCTCCGGCTATCGCACCGTCGTCGCCTTCGAGAGCCGCGGCGAGGCCGAGCGCGCCCGCTACGGCCTCGACCGGCTCGACGCCCGCCTGCTCGACGGCGGCCGCCCCTCGCCCGAGCCCGGCCTCGCCTTCGCCGAGGCACGGCTGCGCGAGGGCTTCATCAGCCCCGAGCTGAAACTCGCCGTATATCCCTACCGGCGCCTGGTCCACCGCCGCCGCGCCGAGGAGCGGGCACCGGGCGGCGGCAGAGGCAAACTGGCCTTCAGCGACCTGCGGGTCGGCGACTACGTCGTCCACGAGGACCACGGCGTCGCCCGCTTCGCCGGCTTCGAGACGCGCGAGATCGGCGGCGTCACCCGCGACTACCTCTACCTCGAATACAAAGGCGAGGACCGCGTCTACGTGCCGACCGAACAGCTGGCGAAACTGAGCCGCTACGTCGGCGCCGGCGGCGCGCCGACGCTCTCGGCGCTGGGCGGCAAACGCTGGCAGAACATGAAGGCGCGGGCCCGCAAAGCGGCGGGGGCGCTGGCCGGCGAACTGCTCAACCTCTACGCCGAGCGCCGCGCCCGCAAAGGCCACACCTTCCCGCCCGATGGCGAGTGGCAGATCGAGATGGAGGCCGCCTTCCCCTACCGGGCGACCGCCGACCAGCTGGAGGCGATCGAGGCGGTCAAGGGGGACATGGAATCGGAGCGGCCGATGGACCGCCTGGTCTGTGGCGACGTCGGCTTCGGCAAGACCGAGGTGGCGCTGCGGGCCGCGGTCAAGGCCGCCTCCGACGGCAAGCAGGTGATGGTCCTGGTGCCGACGACGATCCTCGCCCAGCAGCATTTCGGCACCTTTCGCGAGCGTCTCGCCGACCTCCCGTTCCGGGTCGAGGGCGTCTCGCGGCTGCGCCCCGCGACGGAGACCAAAGCCGTGCTCAAGGACTTCGCGGCGGGCCAGGTCGACATCCTGATCGGCACCCACCGTCTGCTCAGCCGCGACGTGAGGGCCAAGGACCTCGGCCTCGTCGTCGTCGACGAGGAGCAGCGCTTCGGGGTCAAGCAGAAGGAGCTGCTGCGCCAACTGAAGCTCAAAGTCGACGTGCTGGCGCTCTCGGCGACGCCGATCCCGCGCACCCTGCAGATGAGCCTCGCCGGCCTGCGCGACATCTCGGTGATCGAGACGCCGCCGGAGGGCCGCCGCCCGGTCCGCACCTACGTCGGCCCCTACGACGAGGACCTCGTCCGCAAGGCGATCGAACGCGAGGTCGAGCGCTCCGGCCAGGCCTTCGTCCTCCACAACCGGATCGACTCGCTGCCCGAAACGACCGAACGGCTGCGCGGCCTGATTCCGGGCGCCCGCTTCACCGAAGCCCACGGCCAGATGGAGGAGAAAACGCTCGAGGACACGATGCTCTCCTTCCTGCGCGGCGACGCCGACTGCCTGGTGACGACGACGATCATCGAGTCCGGGCTCGACATCCCGACCGCCAACACCCTGATCGTCGAGCGCGCCGACCAGCTCGGGCTGAGCCAGGCCTACCAGATCCGCGGCCGGGTCGGGCGCAGTCGCGAGCGCGCCTTCGCCTACCTGCTGTACCCAAGCGCCGAGGCGCTGAGCGAGGAGGCCGCGGCACGGCTCTCGACCCTCGCCGACCACACCGAGCTCGGCTCCGGCTTCCGGATCGCGATGCGCGACCTCGACATCCGCGGCGCCGGCAACCTCCTCGGCGACGAGCAGTCGGGCCACGTCGCCGCGGTCGGGTTCGAGCTCTACTGCCAGATGATCGACGAGGCGGTGGCCGAGGCCGGGGGGCAGGGCGGCGAGCGCGAGGAGGCGCCGGAGCCGGTGCGGCTCGACGTCCCGGTCGACGCCTACCTGCCGGCCAACTACGTGCCCTTCGAGGCGGCCAAGATCGACATCCACCGCCGCATCGTCTCGGCCCGCGAGCCGGGTGAGCTGCGGGCGATCCGCGACGAGCTCGACGACCGCTTCGGGCCGCTGCCGGAGGAGGCCGAGAACCTACTGGCGCTGCAGCGGGGGCGGATCGAGCTCGGCCTCGCCGGCGCTCGCAGCGTCGAGTTCCGCGGCGGCCGGCTCAGCATCACCGGGGTCGAGCTCGACTCCGAGGGCGCCGGGGTGCTGGGCGAGCAGGTCGAGGGCGCGGTCTACGAATGGCGCGAGCAGACGGCCGCGGTGCGGGTCGCCGGCGACCCGGCGGAGCGGCTGGCGGCGGTGCTGGCGATGGCCACGGGCCTGCGCGAGGCGCGCCGCGCGGTCGAGCAGCAAGTCGCATAGAGCTGTCGCTTAGTCCTGATTAAGCGACTTCGACTAAGCTGCCGACCTCGTGGCAGCGAAAGCTGGGCAGAGGAAACGGCCGCCCTCGGGGCGGCAGGGGGATCGTCGCAGGCGGCTCTGGCTCGTCGTGTTCGCGGTCGTCCTCGTCGCGCTCTTCGTCATCTTTGCCGTGGCGCAGGGAATCGGCGCGACGAGCGTGCCTTCGGGCGACGCCGCGATCGTCAAGAGCGTGCCGAGCGACGCGAACACCGTCACCGAAGCCGAAGTGAAACGCGCCACCGCCCAGCAGATCGCCGCAACGACCAGCGAAAGCAAAGCGAAAGCGCCGAAACCGGGCTCGAAAAAATTCGAAGAACTGAAAGCAGCCGCCTTCGGCGAACTCCTCAACCTGATCTGGATCAGGGGCCAGGCGGAAGAACTCGGGATCAAGGCGACGCCGAAACAGATCGAAACCGAACTGGAAACGATCAAAAAAACCAACTTCGGCGGTAAAGAATCCGCCTACCAGGAATTCCTAGAAAAATCGCATTTCACCCAGGACGACGTCGACGCCCGGGTCGAACAGCAGATCCTCAGCACCGAAATCCAGCAACGGATCCAGGGGCAGTCGCAGCCGGCGAACGCGGAAGAGATCAAGGACTACTACGAGAAAGAAAAGGCGACTCAGTTCACGACTCCGGCGAGCCGCGACGTGCGCGTCATCGTCAACAAAGACGAGTCGAAAGTCGAAGCGGCGAAGAAAGCGCTGGAAGGCGACCAGTCGCAGAAAAACTGGTTGAAAGTCGCGGCCAAATACTCCAGCGACCCGACCACCAAAGCGACCGGCGGGCTGCAGAAAGCGATCACCGAAGAATTCGTCAAAGGCGAACTGAAGAAAGCGATCTTCGACACTCCCATCGGCGAACTCGCCGGCCCGGTCGAGTACGAAAAAAACTTCATCCTGGTCGAACCGGTGAAGGAGACCGCGAAGAAAGCCAAAACCCTGGCCGAAGTCCGCTCGCAGATCAGTCAGACGCTGAGCCAGCAAAAACAGGAAGAATTCTTCTCCAACTTCGTCACCGAATACCAGGCGAAGTGGACCTCGCGCACCGTCTGCGCCTCCGGCTTCACCAAAGTCGAACAGTGCTCGAACTTCAAGGGCTCCGGCCATCCGAGCAGCGCCCCGCCGGCTTGCTACGAAGCCAACCCGAAAACGCCGACGAAAGAATGCCCCGCGCCGGTGACGATGAACACCCCGGCGATCCCCGGCACGGTTACCGAGGAAGAACCGCGAGGTGAACGCTTGGTGCAGCGCCCCCAGCCGGTGGGGCTGGCTAGCGCCAAAGCGGGCAAAGCGGCGGAAGCACTGAAAGGTGCCGTCGAAGGGGCGAGCGGGGAATAGCCGCACCGCCGCGCGCGCTCGCGGGGCGTCCGAATAGGATCCGCCACCGATGAGCGCGATCAAGTCGATCCACGCCCGCCAGATCCTCGACTCGCGCGGCAACCCGACCGTCGAGGTCGAGGTCGTGCTCGAGTCCGGTGCCAGCGGGCTCGCAGCGGTGCCCTCGGGCGCCTCGACCGGCGAGTTCGAGGCGGTCGAGCTGCGCGACGGCGGCGACGCCTGGGGCGGAAAGGGCGTGACCAAGGCCGTCGAGCACGTCAACGGCGAGATCGCCAAGGCGCTGGTCGGTGCAAGGGCCGCCGAGCAGGGCGCCCTCGACGAGACGATGATCGAGCTCGACGGCACCTCGAACAAGGGCCGGCTCGGCGCCAATGCGCTGCTCGGCGTCTCGCTGGCGGCGGCGAAGGCGGCGGCGGCCGACTCCGAGCAGCCGCTCTACCGCTACCTCGCCGAGCTCTACGGCGGCGGCGAGCCCCACGTTCTGCCGGTGCCGATGATGAACGTGCTGAACGGCGGCGCCCACGCCGACAACTCGGTCGACTTCCAGGAGTTCATGATCGTCCCCGCCGGAGCGGAGAGCTTCTCCGAGTGCCTGCGGGTCGGTGCCGAGGTCTTCCATGCGCTGAAGAAGTCGCTCCACTCGCAGGGCCACTCGACCGCGGGCGGTGACGAGGGCGGCTTCGCACCCAACCTCGAGTCGAACGAGGCGGCCCTGCAGGCGGTCCTGGCCGGGGTCGAGGCGGCCGGCTACAAGCCCGGCGAGGACGTCTTCATCGCTCTCGATCCGGCGACCAGCGAGATCTTCTCCGACGGCTCCTACGCGCTCGAGCACGAGGACCGCACCCTCAGCCCCGCCGAGATGGCCGACTACTGGACCGACGCCTGCTCGCGCTACCCGATCGTCTCGATCGAGGACGGCATGGACGAGGAGGACTGGGACGGCTGGAAGCTCTTGACCGAGCGGCTGGGGACCCGGGTGCAACTGGTCGGCGACGACCTCTTCGTCACCAATCCGGAGCGGCTGCGGCGCGGTATAGATCTCGGGGTCGGCAACTCGATCCTCGTCAAGGTCAACCAGATCGGCACCCTGACCGAGACGCTGGAGGCGATCCGCACCGCCCGCGAGGCGGGCTACACCGCAGTGATCTCGCACCGCTCGGGAGAGACCGAGGACACGACGATCGCCGACCTCGCCGTCGCCACCGGCGCCGGCCAGATCAAGACCGGAGCCCCGTCCCGCTCCGACCGGGTCGCCAAGTACAACCGGCTGCTGCGGATCGAGGAGGAGCTTGGCTCCGCCGCCTCGTTTCCGGGCCTGAAAGCGTTCGTCCAGCGCTCCTCTTAATGAAGGAATGCCGCGGCCGGCAGCGTAGCTGCGGGCATGGCATCCCAGCGGCCCTCGGGCCGGACCAGCGCCAGGCGCCGCCCGGCCCCCGCCAAACGCCGTCCCGCCGCCCGCCGGGCGCGCCCCGCCGCCCGCAAAGGCGGGAGCCGGATCAAGTGGGACCGGGTCGGCCGCGTCGCGCTGACGCTGGTCCTCGCCGCCGTCCTCTACTCCTACCTGAACCCGGCCATCGACTTCGTCAAGACTTACACCGGGACGACCACCGCCAAAGCCGCGTTCCACGACCTGCTGAAGGAAAACAAGAACCTGCACAAGCGGATCCAGTCCTCCTCCGACCCGGCGGTGATCGAACAGGGGGCGCGCGAGCAGGGGTTGGTAGCCGAAGGCGAGCGGCCGTTCAGGCTCAAAGGACTAAGCTGAGGCGCCGATGACGAGCGGCGCCCGGCGGGCTCATGGTTAGCGCCGGCTCCTACGTCCT
>Ga0105249_10002390_pt1 | contig 16295 bp, 24 predicted proteins | sample KBSS44metaG_FD_81522 | JGI IMG/M metagenome (GOLD analysis project Ga0105249, IMG submission 81522) | Switchgrass rhizosphere microbial communities from Kellogg Biological Station, Michigan, USA - KBS S4-4 metaG | ecosystem: Host-associated > Plants > Roots > Rhizosphere > Soil | place...
CCGCCGCCGCATAGTGAGCCTCATCGGCAATGAGGAGATATTCCCGATCTTCGAGGGGCTCCGGCATTTTTGCCCACGACCACACCTCAAGCGCTACGCGCATCTGTTCTGCTTCCCGGTGCCCCATCCCCATAAGAGAGGCGGGGCACACGACGAAAATCGGGAGCGCCGGATAAACGGTTTGCCACGCCTTTGCAACAACGAGCGCGGCTGTTGTTTTCCCGAGCCCCATGTCCCACCCCAGGATCATTTTGTGTTCCGTCAACATTTGCGCCACTCCCTCTTGTTGGTGGGGAAAGAGCGTCTGTCCGTTCGCCTGCATCTTCGTCAGATCGCCAGCAGCGGTGAGTAGTGCCGTGATTTCTTGTTCATGCGCGGATTTCTTGGCGTTCGCTTCTTCTTCCATCGCCCGACGTGATTCGGCCAACTTCGGGTCGAGCGGAATCTTGGGGAAGCGGGCAATGATCCTGTCAAGAAAGTCAGCCGGAACCGACCACTCCTTTGTGGCTCCGTCAAATCGATACTTGCCACATGATTTGACGAACGAGCGATCGTCTTCAGACGGGAAGCTACCGAACTTAATAAAGACCAATCCATTGTGGAGTGAGATCAAACCAGCGGGAATAGGCCGTGTGTAGGCTGGCGAGGCATAACCAGGCTGGTTACTGAGAGAACTCGGCGTGATTTCTTTCGGATACACGGGGCGCTGTGCCGATTGCCACTGTGCAGGAAGCGGAGGGTCGGCCTGAGTGGGCAGATCGGCCATAGAGGGCAGATCGATCCCTCCCCGCGCAAGCTGCCCTCGATACGTCTGGAGCATCTTGAGTCCAGTTTGACACTGATTGTACGAGAGCGAATCCTGGCGCGCGAGACTGTGACCGAAGACGGTATCGGTGCCCCTGAAACCTTGCCCATCCTGCGCTTTGGCACCGTCACACCGGCTCGCAAGATACTTGACCGCCCGCAGCACCTGATTTCGCACCTCTACGTATGTCATCATTAGAACCTCCTTGAGATTATGCCCCCCACCCTACGAAGGTGGCACGCGAAGAGCGAGGGCGAGTTGCTGAAATACTGTAAATATCTTACAATAAGTTGAACCTGTTGTCAAATGGGAAATGGAGGGTTTTCTCCTTCCCTTGTAGGCCCCTAAGAAAAGACGGCGAACTATTGCCTTTTCCATGTTTTTTCTTAGAGGTTCAAAAATGAACGATATTCAAGACCGGGTTCCCTTGTTTTTTTCCTCACAAACCCGTTATATCTCGGGCTATAGGCATTTTGGGGGTGCTGCTGTCAGACAACCGCCTCACCCTGAGGCGTAATCCGGGAGCTACACAATATGTAAACCTTTTCCGTTGATAACCGCCGTGCGGTGGACACTAGGCCGCTGGCAGAAAACAGGTTGCTCATGCAACATGCTCGCGTCGAACATCTCTCGCTCGTCCTTGTCGATACCGAGACCGACATCGAAGAAGCGGAACCACAGCCACTCACCGACAATTTTCCCGAACGGTGCCTCTTGCGTGCCGTCCTCGAAGAAGCGATCACCACCCTTCTTCGCCACGCCCATAAATCTCGTCTCTCTTCACAACATGCCGCCGCTGAAGCGCAAGCCTGGTTCGACGAACAGGGAGACGACCAGTCCCCGTATTGGTTTTCATTCTTGCAAGTCTGCGATGTGTTGTGTCTTGATCCAGGGTTTATCCGACGAGGATTGGCAACGCGGCTGGCCTATATCGCCGATCACCCACGGGCGAAAATCTCGGTGAAGACATTCGAGTTTATGCCTCCGACTGTCCCGATTTCGCTCCCACAGTACCCGGTTGCCATTGACGTTCTTCTTCCAGCATTCCACCCTGTATTTTTATGATCCCCCCTGACCTCACGCAGTATTTCTCCGTTGCCACTGCTGCCGCTCTTGCCGGAGTGACCGCGAAGCGTGTCTATCAAATTCTGCGAGAGCAGAAGATGTATGAGCACTGCCTGAAAGTCCCCGCCGATGCCAAACGCCCCGCCTTGCTTATTCCTCCCCGCTTTCTCTCTGTGTTTCAGGACTATCAGGCAACGGAAGTCCGTCAGAAAGCAGGGAAGAAGGGAGGGTCACGCACACGACCTAAACCAGGAACGGCATGAGACGGGCTCCTTGCCGCGTGACGGCGAACATTTTTGCTTGACAATTGCTAGCAAACGTGGCTAACCTATCGTGTCGGGCACACCTGGGGACTTCCACCGCCACCTCGTTGCACCCCCCATGCAGCTTGGAGGTCAAAGATGACGCACGTCTCATCTCCCCATGTCGCGTGCCATCCGGGTCAGACTGTGACCCTGGATGTGCCCGGCTTTTTCTTGAAACAATTTCCTGTCACCGCGACTCGCCAGATGGAAAGCAAAGGATCGGGATGGGTCGATGTCCTGTTCAGAGTCCCGCTCGCCAAGCCGAGTGTGAGAGAGACCACACGGCTCTACCGCCTCCGTTACACGCCGATTCTCACAGCCTGTGGCGACCCCCCAGGGGAGGGGGCACGTGCCTTTAGGGTCGTCCTGTTCTACCTGTACGCCACTGCCGATTGGACCAAAGACTTTGGCGACCTCATGAAGCGGGAGCAGCTCAAGATTTACGCCGAGCGGATTCCGTGGATCTTCGTCCGTCCGCCGTCTGAAGTCGGACTCAAGACCGATGCCTTTGGTCATAAAGCGACCGCGACACAGCGCTCCGCTGAAGCGCTCTCGTTGTGGGAGTTTCGCCGTCCGTTGCCTGAGTCAGGGGCCACTCAGTATTGCTTGCTCGAACGAGACCGCTACTCGGATCAGATTAGTATTTGGATCGGGAGCGAGATTGCTTCGCACGCCGTCGGCGGAGTACAACCGACTGACCTGACTATACGGAGACAGACGGACGTGGCATAGTGTCCCTGCCGTCTGGAGTGATGCCCACGCGGCCATTCCTTCCCGCTGAGCGACATCGACCTTACCCCGATGTCGCTCTTTTTTTTCTTCCTCGCCCTGTGGTACACTTCCCCCATCTTTCTTGCAGGAGCCGCTATGGAATCACCGCCCAAGGGAATGAAGCCCCGTATGCCGAAGACCGTCGCTGGCGCAACCCGTGCCGCCAACACTCCCAAAGTGAAAATGACGAATATGCCCATGTCGAGTACGATGCCGAAGTCGATGCCCAAAGCAAAAATGCCCAAGAAACCTCGTCGGAAAATGCCCGTATGAAGCCCACCGTTCAAATTCGTAAACTTTCCGACTTCACACGCCAGCGGCAGAACGCTAATCGTCACACCGCCCGTGGCATGTCCCTCCTCAGCGAATCGATGACCGAGGATGGCTATGTCGCGCCAATTACCACCGCCGCCGATGGGGAAGTGATTGACGGGAGCGCGCGCCTCGAAACCGCCGCTGCTACCTTTGCCGATGACGAAGTGCTCGTGCTTCAACATGACGGGCGCAAACCGATTGTGATGCAGCGGACGGATATCGCCTCGGCTGATGATCCCCAAGCCGTACGGATTAGCTTGCGGGCCAATCGCATCGCGAGCCTGAACCTCGACTGGGACCCGGAGATACTCAATGCCTTGAGTACCGACTTGAATGTCTCATCATTGTGGACCGACGAAGAATTAGCCGCAGCCTGCGCGGCGAGTGCTCCCGATGTGTCCGGCTCGTCACTCCCCACAGGCACGAATCCCCCGACGCCAGAGGCACTCCAAGCCGCTCGCCTCACCTTACGCGAACGCTTTATCGTCCCCCCGTTTTCTGTCCTTGATGCCCGTCAAGGATATTGGCAGGAGCGGAAACGCGCGTGGCTTGCCCTTGGTATTCAGAGCGAATTAGGACGGGGGGGGGGGGCACCTGGAGGGAGTCCGAGACCGGCAGCCCAATTGACCGACAGCGGACATACGGTGAGGGGTGATGGAGCAGGGAGAGCTTTTGTACAATAAAGAATCAATATGCAGATATACAGAGAGTTGACAATAGGTGCAACTTATTGTATATTGAGGGCATGGTTACTAAACTCTCGCTCCTCAAAAAGGCGGCCTCACAACAAGACTGGATTTGCGTGTTACGGATTGCCAGTAAGTTTCCTCTGTTAGGCGAACATAAAACGGCGATCATGCGCGCCTGGGAAGCCACAACCCGGCCTGACTTTCAACGGCAGCTCGGTCGTGATCCCCAAACGCTGATTGACGCGGGGATTGCCGCCCTTAAAGAACGGTACGCACTGTAAATGGCGAAAGCGATTCCAGGGGGGGGGCGATGGCCAGCGGCAAAGATGGGAAAAGATGGGAAGTTCCCAAGGGGCGACTTGCATATGAAAAATCCCAAACCATCAAATCTTGCCCAAAGACACGGGCAAGATTTGATGCGCGGTGAGCATCGGATGAAAACCAATAAACTCGCCCCTGGTGGGACGGGGGCCAACAGTGCGTTGGCCGAGCCACGCACTGTTGGCGTTGAGGCCAAATATAAAAAATCACGGATGGCAAACGCGGGAATTCAAGATACCAACGAAGAACTGCGGATTGACGGCGATCGCCGTCAATCAAAACAAGAGAATCTGACCTGGGTCAAAGGCGCCCGTGAGAACCTCGACGACACCAGCCGCAAGAATCTTGCGGCTGGTCGGCAGCCAGCAATGGGGAATCTGCCAATCAATAGCGTCTTCGCTCCGAGCGAAGACGCTGGCAACGAACAGTCACAAACCGGAACCTCGATCTTCGACCCTGTTCTCTGCGAGTTGGCTTATAAGTGGTTCTGTCCCCCTGGTGGGAGCATCCTTGACCCGTTTGCCGGTGGCAGTGTCCGTGGCATTGTCGCCGCTATCCTTGGGTATCAGTACACGGGCATTGACCTTCGGCCCGAGCAAGTAGCAGCCAATAAACAACAGGCAGACCGTATTTTGACGCGCGGTCCCGGAGACGAGGTTGTTCCTGTTAAAGTTTCTGAGGCAATGGCACGGCTCCGATTCAACGGCTGTGATCCTGAGTATATTCGGACGACCTGTCATGCTACGTGCTGCGAAAGTAGTACGAGCACCACCGGAACATTGATTACTATTCACCCGACTGAGCAACCGGCTATCGAATCTCAAGGAGGGCAGGTTATCGACGGGCTTTTACAACCTCTCCCTGGCTGTCACAAATGTCCTTTCAAAACTACGGCTGATCTCTGTGGGCTGCATGATACTCCCGATAAACCCTTTGGCTGTATCGCCTCGCCTTTTACTCTCAATAAGAACGGAACCTTGATTGTCAGAAATCGGTACAAACTGCTGAAGTGCTACGATGACGGCAATAAACTCCCGGCCTATGTGGCCTTTCGCGCTTCGCTTGATTTGCTCTTTGGTTCCACAGAGGCCGAACGGATATGTAAACATTTTGCTGATGGAGGCGGCGATATTATTGCACCCATGAGCAGACTGACCTACCAAAAGCTCATAGATAATGATGCCATTAAACATGGCAGCACGATTCAGGAGCCACCCCGACCGCACTGGATTGTCGGCGATAGCCGAGACTCACAAGCCCTTGCGCCTGGAGAATATGACTTTATTTTCTCGTGCCCCCCCTACGGTGACTTAGAAGTTTATAGCGATGACCCCCGCGATTTGAGCACCCTCGATTACGAGCAATTCTTAGCGAAGTACCGAGAGATCATTGCTCAGAGTCTCACCTCGTTGAAACCCAACCGATTTGCCTGTTTCGTCGTCGGTGACTTCCGCGATTCACATGGCTATTACCGAAACTTTGTCAGCGAAACCATTCGTGCGTTTCAGGATGCCGGAATGACCCTCTATAATGAGGCGATATTAGTGACGGCGGTTGGTTCGCTCCCTATTCGCATTGGCCGCCAATTCGGGAGCTACCGAAAATTAGGAAAGACTCATCAAAACGTACTTGTCTTTTACCGGGGCAACGTAAAAGCAATCCCTCAAGAGTTCGGCACCATTGAGGTGCCTGACCTTCTCCCCCCTGCTTCGCCAGAGTAGCATCCCTCGCTATAGCCCTCTTGGTGTAGAGAGTGTACTTGGTTGGTTATGCAATGTACGGCGAAGTCAAAACGATCCGGGCAACAATGTACCCGTCACGCCATGATTGGGCGTCCAACCTGCTATATGCATGGCGGCAAGACCCCTCGTGGCTTCGCCCATCCCTCCACCAAAACAGGCCGATACTCCCGCGACCTGCCGACCCGTCTTGTTGCCGACTACGAACACACCCGCCTCGATCCTCACTTGCTGGAACTGCGCGATGAAGTCTCGGTTGTTCACACCCGCATTCTCGATCTTATTAAGCGGGTCGATTCTGGTGAGTCCGGCCATTTGTGGCGTCAGTTACAGTCCGCCTTTCATGCCCTCACGGCGGCCCTCCGGGAACAAGATCAGGACGGCATTCGTACTGCCCTCACCGACATGAATACCCTCATTGCCCGTGGGACGCAGGACTACCTCGCGTGGGAAGAAGCCAGCAAGCAGATTGATCGCAAGCAGCGCCTCATTGAAAGTGAGCGCCGCCGAGCGTTAGAATTGGGACAGGTCGCGACCGCCGAACAGCTTGTGTTATTTTTGAAAGTCCACCAAGATGCGATTCTCGAAGTCATCACGGACCAACGCCAACTCACTCGACTTCAGTTTGCCATTAGTCAGCGTTTTCGAGCGCAAGGTCTCGCGCTACCTGACGGAACTGACCACGGAGACCTCACTTCCTAACGCTGCCTTCTTTCCCTGGGCCGCACAATACCATCGTACCCATAAAGGCGTTCCGCTCGACTTTACTCATCTGCCGTGGCTCGTGCAGTTATACGAATGTCCCGCGCAATCGATGGTCGTACGCAAGTCGGCGCAAATCGGGGTCACGGAATGGCTCACCGCGAAAGCCTTTCACTTATCTTCACGCGGATTGAACGGTCTCTATGTGATGCCGATTGAACGCGGGATGTATACTTTCGTTGCGAACCGCATTGGGCGCTCGATTCTCACCAGCCCCTTTTACAACGAGTTGATTCATTCAGCCGAAGGCTCCAACTCTGGCGTGCTCAAACACATCGGCAAAGGCGGACTCAAGTTCGTCGGTTCCAATAGCGCCTCGTCCTTTATCGAGTATCCTGCCGACTACGTCATCATTGACGAGTATGACCGCTGTGACCAAGACAACATTCAGTTAGCCTATGATCGTCTCAAGTCCAGTTTTGGCGACACCCCAGGAAAGGGTGCAGGTCGGGAAATCTACAAGATTGAGGTCTCCACTCCTACACTCCCAGACTACGGCATCGATGCTGAATACAAGAAGTCAGACCAACGGGAATGGATGGTCCCCTGTCCTTCCTGTGGCGAATGGCAGCCGATTTCCTTCTTTACGAACATGGTCGAAGAATCAGGCGGGAAGGTCACGCTGTTAGATCGAGACTGGAACATCGAATCAGGACGAGACATTTTCCTCTTCTGTCGTGAGTGTGGCAGTCCGTGGGAGGATCGATTCTCGCTGATGCCCACAGGCCGATGGGAACCGCAGAATCCTGACTCTCTGCGGCCTGGATTCTTCTTACACCGATTGTTAGATCCCAAGACGCCGCTCTCTCAACTGTGGACGAATCCCGAAGAGAAGGGGTTTGCAGATGCTGAGGGCGACGCGTCTAAGTTGATGGTCTGTTACAACTCAGACTTAGGCTTACCCTACCGACCGGAAGGGGCAGGCCTCACAGAAGACGTATTGAATGCGTGCAAAGAAACGGACTACCTCATGCCTGACTCGCTCCTCAGTAACGGCGTGGTCACTGCTGGTGTGGACGTGGGCAAACGCTATCTGCATGTGCGGATCTCGGTCCATACTGATGGGAAACGGAAAGCCGTCTTCATTGGCAAGGTGTTAGACTTCTCCGACCTGGGGGATTTATTCGATCGCTACTCAGTGAAAGCCGCGTGTATCGACTTGAACCCGGAGACCCGCAAAGTGCGAGAACTGCAAGCGAAGATCCCCTTCCTGTATGCGACGCAGTTTGTCCGGAGTGACATTAGCAAAGGACACGAAACGAAGATTGACCAAGTCACACAGACGGTGAGTATTGACCGGACCATGATCTGTGACCGGCTGGCGTCTGTCTACGCGACGAAGAAGTGCGTCCTGCCCAGTAACGCGCACACCCTGGATAGCGGGAAATACTATAAGGAGATGACGTGCCCGATTCGGGTGGAACAAGAAGGCCGAGGCGAGCGGTACTATATTTGGACCGAACGGAACTCAGGCCGCGACGATTACTTCTTTGCCGAAATTTACGACCTGGTGGCAGAGATTGTGGCCCCCTTCCTCATGCCTGTGGTTGTGGCTCCATCCTTCGAGGGGGAGGGGATGCAGAAGACCAGCGTCTGGAATCTGACGGTAGGGTAAGGGTGAGGAATGCTCAAAGCCGCCTACGTATTTGAGTGTGACGGGTGCGATGCACGGCAGGATGTTCGATTGGCGTACAATGGACACGGGCCTATTCCAGTCCCTACTCCGCCCGTAGGCTGGCGGGCGTTCTTTCCCCCTGTCCCCGTAGAAGGCGGACATATCTTCCTGTTGTGCGAGAAGCATCTCTTTAATATCTTTGCCCCACCTGAGACAATACAGAATGATGCTTGAAGTCGCTTTTCTCTTTGGCTGTGATGTGTGCGATACCCATGCCACTGCGCGGTTCGCCTGTATTCGACACACTGATCCTCCGCCGACTCCTCCGCTTCCCGATGGGTGGGCGTGTTTCGATCCGCCCGTGCACGCGTCGGGCAGTCGGTTCCTTGTGTATCTGTGTCCGAAGCACGTTGATACGCTGCTGTTGCTGGCGCAAACTCCTTAACATGGTGTGATATGCTCAAAGTCACCTATACTTTTCACTGTGACCTGTGTCATATCGAGACACTCGCTACATTCGAACACGACGCACGGATTCTGCCGCCCCTCCCTGTGGCGCCAGAAGGGTGGCAGTGGTTCGAGCCGCCCCTCTCTGGTCGCATTGCCTATCTCTGTCCGAACCACCTCCTGAATATCTTCCCCCTCACAAAGGACGATCATGGCACGTCGGAATAATCGAATTTTAAAGGCAGTCCCTCCCTCGCCCCCTCCTCCGGGGGGACCTCCTTCTGGCCCTACACCGCCCGATACGCCGCAAGAGGGGACATCAGGGAGACAGCTCTTCGAAGAGTTAGGCGTTTCTGGCGTTCGTCATTTTGGCGGCCAAATCTTCGAGGAGATAATAAAGGAGCTGCAAGGCTCACAACGCTACAAGAAATTGAAAGAGTTCCGGGAGAACAACGACACGGTAGGCGCTATCTTCTTCGTTATAGAACAACTCGTGAGAGGCGTGCAATGGAAAATCGTTCCCTTTGACCAGACCCTCCAAGCAGACGTAGACCAAGCGACCTTCATCTCGGAAGTGCTATTCGAGGATATGGAAGACGCCTGGCCTCAGCATGTGGTTGCCGCAATGGATGCCAACCTGTCCTACGGCTTCGCCTATCACGAGATCGTCTACAAGGTGCGAGGGGGAGACCAGCCACAAGACCCGAACCGCAATAGCAAGTTCGACGATAACCGGATTGGCTTACGACGGATCGCCTTACGTCCGGCAGATACCCTGCTCCGCTGGGATTTGACCGAGCAAGGCGATGTCCTCGCTTTTCGGCAGTCGGCCATCTACGGCGCGAGCGAACGAACCATTCCCATCGATAAAGCGTTGCACTATCGATTTCGTACCACTAAGAACAACCCAGAAGGGAAACCCTTACTGCGTTCTGCCTATCCTTCATGGGCGTACTTGAAAGGAATTCAAACGGCGGAGGCTATTGGTATCTCTCGCAACTGTGAGGGGCTCGTGATTGCGTGGGTGCCACCCGCTACCCTTGACCCCACTACGGAAGCCGGAAAACAGAAGCCTGCCTTTGAGAAACTGGTGACTTCAATCGGGATGAACGAGCAGCGGGGCATCGTCTATCCACTGGCCTACGATAAGAGCAATAACAAAATGTATGACCTCACCCTGTTGACCGGTGGAGGAGACGGCGGGTTTGCGGCGGGGAGTGCGGAGGCGATCACACGGTATCAACACAGCATTGCGCAAAGTGTGTTAGCCCAATGGTTGTTCCTGGGAATGGAATCCAGAGGCTCATATGCCCTGTCTACCAACATGACCGACTTGTTCTCACAAGCTGTAAATTCAATTCTCGACGAACCGACGAGCATCGTAAATTCCTATCTGATTCCTCGGCTTCTCCGCCTCAATGGTATGGACATCGCACGCATGCCAAAGCTGGCACATAGCGCAGTGACAAAGAGTGATTTTACGATGGTTTCTACGATGATGAATACCCTTGCTTCGGCAGGCTTCGATGTCGTTGGTCAGTTCCCCGATCTGCTGAACTGGGTAGGAAAAGAACTGGGAATTCCGCGCCCAGAGCAAGAGGACCTCGCCGAAGAGTAATGCTTGCTTTTTATTCCTTTTACGTATACACATGAGGAATGAAAATACAATTACCGAAGCCGTTAAAATGTCTCCGTTGTACCTATGAATGGCATCCGCGAAAAACCGAAATCCGAATCTGTCCAAAATGCAAGTCAGCCTACTGGAACGTGGAGAAGCCGAAATGAGGTGCTTATTATGTGGGGAAGATCGTGGGTATGGGATGAGCGTCAAGCGGCCCAAGTATTGCCGACTCTGCATTGTAAATGTGCAAATGAAAGCTGCAAAAGTTCGACGGGGAAATGCTAGCTCTAAAGTGAATAGAGCAAAAAAGAAGGGTCTGTTACCAAAGCTTGATGGAAGTATTACGTGCTGTGATTGTGGTAACCCTGCTGAGGTGTACGACCATCGAGATTATAATGAGCCCCTGAATGTGGAGCCTGTCTGTTATTCCTGCAATTGGCACCGCGGCCCGGCAAAATCCGTAAAGAACTATCATCATCCTGGTCTTCTTGGTCCGTCCCCATTTCCGTCTGAAGAGTCGTGATGCAGCAAGGAGGAATAAAATGGCAAAGACCAAAACCAAAGGCGCGAAAAAGGTCGCCCGTGTGATGCGCGAATTTTATGCGGGTGACCTCCATAGCGGATCAAAGACTGGCCCTGTTGTCACCAAGCCATCTCAGGCGAAAGCCATTGCACTGGCGCAAGGGCGCAAGGTGAGCCGGAAGAAGAAGTAACCGATGCCTTCGACTCTTCTTTTTCCGCGTGAAGATCGCACGCCCATAGACCACGGCGAAGTGATGAAGGCTCTCTTAGAGAAAGCCGCTCGTTCTTCTCCGACCTTGCTCACCCGCCTTGCTGACCTCGCCGAGACTAAGCTCAAACGCCGATTCCTCGAAGCCATAGACGGTCTCGCAGACTACACCCAGTCCGACATGCTCCGTGCCCTGACGAATGGGGACATTGCTTCAGCAACCGCCCTCCTCAATCAAACCCGCTTTGGTGGTCTGTTCCAAGCCTTCACCCGCGAACTGGCAGCCTTAGCGCTGAGGGCGGTCACCGCAACCGTAGGGACCCTGGCAAACAAGAAGATTATGTTTGATCCTCGTTCCGTGAATCCAAGGATTGTGCAGTGGGTACAGAACCATAGCGGCGAGTTGATTGTGGAGATTACCCAAGGAACCCGGCAAGCCATCCGGCAGGTGCTTACTACTGGCATAGAAGCCGGGAACAATCCCCGTGTGATTGCTCGGACGATTAGGCCCCTCATCGGCCTCACAGACCGCCAAACCTTAGCTCTGACACGCTACCGGGAGCGACTAGAGAAGAGGGGTGAGCCGGGAATAGACCGTAAAGTGACGAGGATGGCCGTGAAGGCCCTGAACCGACGAGCCGAGACCATTGCGCGGACTGAGGCAATGGTCGCTACAAACGAAAGCCAGCGCCTTGTATTCGAAACTGCGGTACAGGAGGGCAAGCTACCCAGTACCACGAAGAAGCAATGGTTGACAGCAATAAAAGAAAGAAGTGCCGATTCTCCATGTCCCATCTGTCGCCCTATGCATAAGCAAACTGTGGCTATGGGCGACTTCTTTACTACGGGAGATAATCGTCAGATACAAAGGCCGCCTGTTCACCCGAATTGTTTTTGCGTACTGAGGCTTGTGTTATGAAAAAAAGCGATGCCGCTCGTATTACAGAACAAGCCATTGCCGCATGCACAAAGATCAGCTTTCCTGGGACGATTCCGGTTCTGCTTGATCCACACAAAGACATTTTTCTGGTGCATACCATCATCATTGATAAAACTGCGCATACCGAACGAAATTCCTTTTTGTATCTCGGACCAGACCCCGAGCATCCAGGGAAAGCAATCCAACAACTCTGGATTCAGCCTCCGCCACACCGGGATAAGAAAATTCCTAGAGGTCTTTGCTCGCCCCAAAAGAAGCAGAAAAGACTACAGTAATTTTATGACCCCCGTTCAGAACTCCATCAAGCGCATTTTCCGGAATGCCAACAAAGTCCTTAAGGCTGAATGCCACTATACCGGCGGTCACATTGCCTATGTCCCTCTGACCCCCGATGAAGTGCGGACGATGGACCGCCTCTTTCCACAGCCTCTTAAGCCGCACCATACGCCACAGCCTCTATGTGCCCAAGATCAAGCTGCCTTTGACGAACTAAAACGCGCCGTACTCTACCGAGGGGCACGCTTCGTTCGTAAAGAACTCGATCGTCACACAGCCTAACCTTCCCCCAACTCTTTCCCTTCGTCAGGTAAAATACAGATTTGTGTACTTTACCTGACTTTACCTGCCACCCCCCTTACGTCCGATAATGCGTGCAGAGATTGTACTGTTACAAACAGGCATCCCCCAAAAGTTATAGAGACACGTATCAACCCAGCGGAATCATTGCGGAATTAACTCTTCTTCGCTCGCATTTTTATTACACGTCTGTGTAATTTTGAGAGGGGCCTCTATGAAATTTCTATATATAGGGGCGAAGCAGGGGAGAATTGAAGGGCGTGATTGAGCTAAGACTGTGAACAGGCAGGAGAATCGGCGGCTGAAACCATATAGGACCGAGTTCTAGCGTCTGTGAGGGCCACTATACAGCTTCTGCCTTTTTTATCCAAGGCCGATTTAGTACAATACTTTTTCAGAAGAGAGGTAGGCAACATGGCTGTGTTTAATCCAAATAGATTCGCGTCAGTCTCGCAAATGCTGCTCGACGGCCTTGGGTTCGAGTACCAGTCTGATACTGGCGTGTTCTTTCGCAATTCCTCCGATCCGGCGATTCAGTTTCCTGCAACCGAACTCAATCGCCATACCCCGACGACGTTCTATGAACGGATGAAAGAAAAGGGATGGTGGAAAGAAACGCAGGACATTCCGACGCATTCCCTTGTTCACCAACCGAAAGCGGCGACTCTTACCACGCTCCCTGAGCCGACGCGTATAATTGCGGTCCGTACTTTTCCGGCTCGACATATCTCATTTGGTCGGATTATGCCCGCGCCACAACTAGAATCGCCTATCTTGCGGGCTGAGGCCGATACCCTACTCGCGAAGCTTACCGATCGGGTCCGACTGGCCCATTCTGAGACTACATTGCGCCGATTCCAAGCCGCTGTGTCTATTGTGCGCTATGCCTATGAGATAGAGATTCAGACGACGGAAGCGAAGGAAAAGAACGATCTGCAAGCCTCACTGTGGCAACCGCCTAAGCCGGTTGCGATGCCACCCTGCGGGGCGCCGCCTGATATCGTCAATCATTTTCTCAATCAGCTCGAAAAATCTCCTGCTGTATTCCGTCCCTCACTAGAGGAAATTCGAAAGATATACCCAGATGCACAGCCCGTTCCTATTCCTATGTGGAAGTATCGCGAACTCCAGAAAGATCGGAGTAAGTCGTAGTGGGGACATCTGCGTAAATGGTCATCCTTGATCCGGGACACGCGTATAGTCTGTTGTGTCTCGACGGGAATGAAACTCGTGTGTTGCAGTTCGTCAAGCGGACCGGGCCTGGGTATCCCGGCAATACCACAACCTCTCCTGGAACAAACTTGCAAAGTGTCCTCCGCGCCTGTCTCGATCGGGTGCGGTATTTGCGAGGACAAAAAGATTGCTTCGAAAATCTATTGATTACGTGGATGTTACAAGCATGTCTGTGGTTATTAGAATTCAGGGCGGCGAGGAGGCACGGCGCGGTGTACCGACATGGGCTGCGCTATGCGGAAGTCACGCCCCAGTGCCCGTCCTGTGGGCATACCGTATGTGAACACGCGTGACTGACCACCTTTTTGCTTACTCTCACGACCCCGAGGAGACCTGGGGCTATCTTGGCCAGATTCGCGATTGGAAGTTCGTCAAAACCATGAACCACCAGAATGAACCCGTGAAACCGCACTTCTTCGGTGTGGTGGTAGACGTGCCCACGTCCCGCTCTCTTTTTTTCGCGTCCCGCTTTGTGTTACACCAAACAGTAGCAACCTTAGAATTTTTAGGGAACACCAAACAAATCCTCTGTGGCGAGGGGCTCGTGCAAGAACTGCAAAAACTCGGGGAGCCGCCCGGCGTCTGGTTCCAACGGTTTGCGGTGTTGGTTGCGCTGTCTGATACGCTCGTGCTGTCTTCGTGTTCCGAGGAATTGCAAACGGACTTGGGAATTGGTTCATAATAATGTCACAAGCCAAAGACATCAGCGATGCGATCAATGCCCATCTCGGGGATTATTACGATCTCTTGAATAAGCCCTCGCTCCGTGGCTTGCGGCTCGTGCTCCGGTTCAACGAAGATCAGGATATTTCAGACATCGTGTTGACGCCTGACCTTGGCTTTCGTAAATCAACCGCCGCCATCGCAATTGAAAAGAGACGCCGTGTAGGGTAGCCTACCACTATCGGGCTCCAACTTCACTTATTGTTCTTAAAGGAGTATCTCATGGCACAAGCACACGACCTCACGGGCGTCCGCGATTTCCTCACGCAACAACTCACCGAAACACAGAAGGAAGCCGCAGGGATGAAAAAGGCGCTGGCAGCTCTCAAAACGGAAGAGGTGCAGCCCGCTGAAGATCCCAAAAAACAAGCCCAGGCGTCCATCGAAGAGGCCGTACATCAGCAGGAGAGTATGGAAGGAAAGATCACCAGCGCGCGCGATAGTCTCAGCCGTCTGATTGAGTCCGGCTTTCCCGAGAAGCCCAAAGTGGAAATGACGCCCGAGGCCCGTGAAGCGCTGAAGAAGCACGGTGAAGAAGTGAAGGCGGGAATTGAGGCCGTAGAGAAGGCCAGCACCGAGACGAAGAAGCCAGGCGAAGCCCCGAAACCGCAAGAACAAGGCCGCCGTCCATAGGATACTCTCGTGCGTCTCGTATTCATTGAATGGCTTGATTCATTTGGCTGTTCGTCACAGTGGGAAGATATTGCTGTTCCTGCACCAGCCCCGCTCTTTTGTCGCTCGGTAGGCTGGCTCTTGCACGACACTGATCAATGCAAAGTCGTGGTTCCACATCTGACCTTCCCGACGCAGGAACACATGAAGCAGCAAGGCTGCGGTGATATGACTATCCCGACTAGAGCCATTCTCAGAATCGTCGATTTGCCTGTCCCTAGTGAGAGCGCCTCCGCCATCGCCGAAGGAATAACGAAAGACGGCCAGCCGATTCCCTTTGGTGTGGCGTTCCTTGGAAAAGATTCATTGTCAGAGAAAGAACGGATTCGGGCGCAGATACTCGAAGACCGCGCGCGCAAGTGACACGACTCGCAGTCGGAGGGGAAAGCCTCTTGAAAGTCAGCGTCCTGTTCTGTAGCGTAAATCAGACATAGAGACATCGTTTGTAGTCACGTCTCACTCACACAGCGGGTGTGAGATTCGCGGCGCAAGTTTATGAGCCGCGTTCCAGAGTAACCACTCGTTACTTTTGGGGCGCGGCTTTTTTGTTATTCGTTTGGGGGACCTCGCTTGGCAACTTGGGAACTTCCACTGACCGTCAAAAAAGTCGATACCGACCAACGGCTCGTCTTCGGCTTTCTGTCCGTCTCCAAAGACGAGTATGGGCATCTCATCGTTGACGCCCAGGACGATTACATCGAGCCCGAAGAATTAGAGAAGGCGGTCTACAACTACAATCTCTTTTTTCGCGGCGTCGGGGATTCGCATACGAGGGTCGAAGGCGTGGGCCGCCTCGTCGAGTCCATGTGTTTTACCAAGGAGAAAGCTGCCGCTCTTGGTATTGCCCCTGGCATTCTGCCGGAGTGTGCGTGGTGGGTCGGCTACAAAGTCGACGACGATGAGACCTGGAGCCGCATCAAGAGCGGCGAGTATTCCGCGTTCTCTATCGGTGGAACCGGGCGGAGG
>Ga0105249_10002393_pt1 | contig 16288 bp, 14 predicted proteins | sample KBSS44metaG_FD_81522 | JGI IMG/M metagenome (GOLD analysis project Ga0105249, IMG submission 81522) | Switchgrass rhizosphere microbial communities from Kellogg Biological Station, Michigan, USA - KBS S4-4 metaG | ecosystem: Host-associated > Plants > Roots > Rhizosphere > Soil | place...
TTAAAATCCCATGGTTACAGTTGACATCTCACAGCTCTCTGGGGAATGCAATACCTGGAGGGATTCGTTGCGTTCCTGCCGCGATGATTTAAACCAATTAAAAAAACAACTTCAACAAACGGCGGGTCGAAATCTTTCAAAAGACTTGCTGCATGATGTAGAGCGCTATCACAACCAGTTTCACATTCAACTTATCAATGTTCACGACCTGAAACAATCTATCAAAGCTCATGATCGTCGTGTACAATTTGAAACTGCAGCTAATAGCGGCCAATTAGCAGAAGATACGATCGCAGAACATGAAAGGCTTTTTGAAGAATTCCAATCTCTCGACAGCACCATTAAGAATCTACGTGAAGAATTTGGCGACTTTGTTCATCGAACGTCATAAGATAATTTAGATCAGTTCTAATCCTGAATTAGATCATGATCGTGAAAATATATTTCAAGGAACTTTGAAAGAAGTTTTTAAGACCCCGTCTCCGTTTTACTCCACCTCTGAAGAACCGATTTATAACAACTAAAAACACTTGCCATGGCTGAATTTGATACCTCACACGTAAAAAATATTGTCTTGCTGGGCCACGCCGGCTCAGGTAAGACCACATTAGCGGAATGCATGCTCTATGAAGCGGGTATAATAACCCGCCGCGGCAGCATAGCCGAAAGAAACACTACCGGAGATTACCACGAGCTTGAACAAGAACGTGGTAATTCTATTTTTAGCAAGCTCATGCACACAAAATGGCGCGGCTATAAAATAAATGTTATTGACACTCCGGGCTATGATGACTTTGTTGGAGAAGTAATTTCTGCATTAAGAGTGGCTGATACAGGCGTCATGCTCTTAAATGCGGTAATGGGTGTAGAAGTAGGAACAGATATTATCTGGGAATACACGGAGAAGTTTAAAACACCAATGATCTTTGCTGTAAATAAATTAGATGATGATAATGCAGATTATGAAAGAACAGTTCGTGAAGCAAAATCACATTTTGGCAGTAAAGTAGTCGTAGTGCAATATCCATTACAAACGGGATCTGGTTTTCATGAAATAATTGATGTGCTGCGAATGACGATGTATAAATTTAAAGATACCGGTGGCAAGCCGGAAAAACTTCCTATTCCAGATGCTGAAAAAGCAAAGGCAGAAGAATTACATAAAGAGTTGATAGAAGCCATTGCAAGTAATGATGAAAGCCTGATGGAAATATATTTTGATAAAGGAGAACTGATGGAAGATGAAATGAAGATGGGATTAAAAAAAGCAATGATCAATCATGATCTGTTTCCATTGTTCTGTTTATCCGGAGAAAGAAATATGGGTAGCGGTCGCCTGATGGGCTTTATTGATAACGTTTGCCCCAGCGCTAATGAAATGCCACCGCAAACAACAAGAAGTGGCGATAAAATTTCCTGTGAAGCAAGCGGTCCTGCATGTGTTTTTATTTATAAAACGATTAGCGAACCACATGTTGGTGAATTATCTTTCTTTAAAGTTTATTCCGGTACTATAAGAAGTGGAATGGAATTGGAAAATGAAAGCACTAATGTAACAGAAAAGATTACCCAGCTTTTTTTGGTTGAAGGAAATAAAAGAATGCCGATCAATGAATTGGTAGCAGGTGATATTGGCGCTACACTAAAATTAAAAAATACTCATACCAATAACACATTACACGCAAGAGGCAAGAATTATGAATTGCCTTCGATAGAATTCCCGCCTCCTAATATGACCGTTGCAGTAGAACCACTGAAAAAAGGTGAAGAAGAAAAACTTTCACAGGCATTGCATCAATTAAGGGAAGAAGATCCCACGCTAATTGTTGAAGTTTCTCCGGAACTAAAACAAACACTCATTCATTGCCAGGGTGATATGCATTTGGCCGTTGCAAAATGGAAAATAGAACACAGTCACAAAGTGGAAGTAAGATTTGTAAAACCAAGAATTGCTTACCGCGAAACGATCCGCAAGATGTCTGACGCAAGCTATCGTCATAAGAAGCAAAGTGGGGGTGCCGGTCAGTTTGGTGAAGTGTATATGAGAATAGAACCATGGTATGAAGGATTGGCTGAACCAAAAGATCTGAATGTAAGAGGCCGCGATACCTACGAGCTTGATTGGGGTGGTAAATTGGTTTTCTATAATTGCATTGTTGGTGGAGCTATTGATACAAGGTTTTTACCGTCTGTATTAAAAGGAGTAATGGAAAAAATGCACAATGGCCCATTGACGGGCTCTTATGCCCGTGATATACGTGTATGCGTGTATGATGGAAAGATGCATCCTGTTGACAGCAATGACATCTCATTTAAAATAGCAGGTTTGCAGGCATTCCGCCAGGCATTCCAGCAAGCCGATCCGCAAATATTGGAACCGATTTATAAAGTGGAAGTACTTTGTCCCGATGATCTGACTGGTGCTGTAATGGGCGATCTGCAAAGCCGTCGTGCAATTGTAGAAGGAATAGATAGTGAAGGACATTTTCAAAAAGTAATTGCAAGAGTTCCTTTAGCTGAAATGGATGGTTACTCATCATCGCTTCGTTCGATAACACAGGGAAGAGCAAAATTTAAAAGTGGATTTTTGGAATATGCCCCAGTGCCTTTTGAAATTCAACGAAGACTAATTGATGAACATGCGAAGCATGAAAAGGAAGAATATGCTTGATTAGTTTTTTCTGCACTATAAAAAAAGATGATTCCAATAGGAATCATCTTTTTTTGAATTCAGCCCTAATATCTTCTGCGATGATAACTATATTCCGCATCACGTATAGCTCTATCTCTTTCTGATTTTAACCGGCGTACCTCTGCTTTTCTTTCGGATTTAGAAAGTGAGTTATCATGTTTAGCAGACCATATTCTGTCATTATAATCGGCTTTTATATTGGCGATCTCATTTTCAAGTCTTGTAGGCCTTGAATAGATTGGTGTTCCGTAATATGGATAAAGCCGATAAAAAGGAGAGTAATATGGCGAATAATAAGGGGAGCCGATCCCAACACTTATAGAAGTATGTACCCTGGGTTGTGGATAGGTGTGCCTATTATACTTTTGAGCTGATGCACCTGTCGTAATAACAAATGCAAGACACATCATTAATATCGTTTTCATATTTAAACTTTTTATATTTTAGTTAACTATCTATTTGACGATCGTTTTGCCTGCATTGTTTACAATAAATAATAGAATAACTTTTTGATAACAATTGTAAATTCAAGTCTGTTTAAATAATAACAACCAACAAGGACCCGATTTAATTTGTGCAAACACTAAATTTGCCCCATGCCAAAACCTGTTATTTGTATTGGTGCTGCTTTTGTTGATGAGCTCTTTCATGCAAAAGAAGAAATGATGTTGGCAACTACCAATGAAGCATCCGTAACAAAAACCGCCGGTGGTGTCAGTAGGAATATTGCTCATCAATTAGCATTGCTTGGCGTAGATGTGCAGCTCATCAGTGTTTTTGGAAATGACAGTGATGGCGATTGGTTGAAACAAATTTGTACAAATGCAGGAGCTAAACTTGATGCTTCAATAACAAGACAAGGTTTGTCGGGAAAATATACCGGCATTTTAAATGTTGATGGTTCTTTGTTTACTGCATTTATCTCTAACGAAGCATTTCATTTGATAACACCAAAACATTTAGAAAAAAATAAAGATATTTTAAGAGCCGCTTCCTATCTGTTGGCTGATGCAAATGCAAATGTCGACACGATAGAATGGTTATTTAGGTTTAGCGATAAAACAAATATTCCATTAATACTCGAACCAGTTTCTGTTCCACAGGCAAGAAAATTCAGGAATGTGGATCTAAAAGGTCTTTACCTTATCACGCCAAATGAAGATGAATTGCCCGTGTTATGTTCAGAGAAAGCCATGTTCACCCAACACCAAATTGAAGAACTAATCGATAAAGGAGTGCAGAATGTGTGGCTGCATAATGGAAAACTGGGCTCTGCCATTTATAATAAAGAAAGATCGATTACACTTCATGCACCTGAAATTGATATGGTCGATTGCACCGGTGCAGGCGATGGTTCTTTATCTGGTTTTATTTTGGGAAAAACATTGGGCAAAGATGATGTTGGTTGTTTAAAGCTTGCTCATACTTTATCAGCCGAAATTTTACAAGTGAATGGCAGCATCGCCACCCATTTAGACCAGGAGAAGTTATTAATTCTCGTTTCAAAATATTATCCTGATTAATGTATTCATTTTTAGAAATACAGCCTGAAGTAAAAAATGCTTTATCAGAAAGCAAATCTGTGGTTGCATTGGAATCAACCATCATTTCACATGGTATGCCTTATCCGCAAAATATAAATACCGCACTGGAAGTAGAAGAGATCGTAAGAATGAATGGTGTTGTCCCGGCAACAATTGCCATCTTCAATGGTAAATGCTATGTTGGTTTATCTAAGGAACAATTAGAATATTTTGCTTCGGCAAAAGATGTATGGAAAGTGAGTCTTCGGGACATGCCTTATGTAATAAGCAAAAATATTTACGGAGCAACTACGGTTGCAGCTACGATGCGCATTGCATCCATGGTTGGTATAAAGATATTTGTCACCGGTGGGATAGGAGGTGTGCACAGAAATGCAAATGAAACAATGGATATATCCGCTGACCTTACAGAAATGGAGCAAACTTCAGTTGCTGTCGTCTCGGCTGGGATAAAATCAATTCTTGATATTGGTCTTACACTTGAATATTTAGAAACAAAAGGAATTCCTGTTATCACCATCGGGCAAAATGAGTTTCCAAGTTTTTTCTCAAGGAAAAGCGGATTTAATTCTCCGCTAAGATCTGACAGTATAAATGAGATCGCAGGCATATTGCATACGAAATGGCAAATGGGGTTGAATGGCGCCGTGCTGATCGCTAATCCTTTGCCGAAAGAAGATGAAATCATTGCTGAAGAAATGGAAAAGCATATTCAAAAAGCATTGAATGCTGCAAAAGAAAAAAATATCACAGGTAAAGAAGTAACTCCTTTCCTGCTAAAATATATTGCGGATCATACCAAAGGCGAAAGTCTTGAAGCAAATATTGCTTTGATAAAAAATAATGCGAAAATGGGAGCGGAATTAGCCGTCGCGTATTCAAAAAATCATAACTAAATTCTTACAGCAGTTACCATCGGCTCGGGTTCATGTACACTTAATGAAACAGCTTTATCGCTTTGCATTTTAAAAATTATTTTCACAGAAGGAGCACCTGCAGGTGTAAATGTATTTTCATCAACTTTATTTAATGCCCGGCCAAATAAACCTTTGCGGCCAATTTGCAAACCACCATTCTTATTTAGATCCACAACAAAGATTTCTCCTTCACCAGTACCAAATCGATATTCACCTAGAAGCTTTTTCTTTTCATCTTCATTCACATCTAAATTCTTTGTTTTAATATCTGCATTACCAAGTACTTCTAAATAACTGATCACCTTGTTTACATTAGTCGCATCAGATGAAGAAATATCTTTATTGGCTAACCTGTTCTTTGCATGCTGTAATAACGTGATTCCATGCGGTCCATTATGAGATTGAATTCCCGGAACTGTTTCAATGATCTCCTGCACACTCTTCAACATCCCCATCATTGTATATGTAAAAATATCCGGCCTTGCTCCATTACTTATTAAGAATTCAGCTATATCACGACGACCAACGTGAGAAGCAGCGCCAAGTGCAGTTTCCCAATCACCAAAACCCCAATCCCATGAGGCGCCTGCCAATTCAGGACGGCTATTCACCAATTCTTTTACCTTATCAAAATTTCCATGTGAGGCACCTACAATACTGCTCACCATAGTATCATTCATACTGGGGTACCTATAAAAAAGTGGCTCACCATTTCCTACTCTTTCTGCTTTGTAAACAGTATCCTGCGCAGATGAATTTCCAAATGCAGTAATACCAATTAAACCAAAAGCAGAGCTTTTAATAAACCTCCGGCGTTCCTGCTGAATGTTGTTCATGATAGATAGTTTTAATGTTAACTCTACCAATTTACTGAATTCAACCGTGAGTTTACAACAAGTTTCCCATAGCCGGTATTATAAACTGATAACTGAATTGCGGGAAGTGTGTTTATTAAAAAAGCCATCACTAAAGTGATGACTTTTTATTGAAATAAATTTCTAATCGATCATACACCCAAGGTCCAGCCTTGTCTGTATTCTCTTTTTACAAACTGGTTGGCTTCATCAAAGTTGGTGATCTTCATATTCTTTGCATCCCACAACAATTTTTTACGTCCCAGCCATTTGTCATTCCATCCTTTGCCATTTGGATTTTGCATTAAGAAACTGCGAATAGCAAGGTTGCCAATCAAAATGCTTTCTGTAAATGGTCCGGCATATTCAAATGAAGAACTTGTTTTTGCATTTCCATAACCGGCCATACAAGCATTTACCCATTGCAGGTAATGTCCTTCAGAAACTCGCTTAATAGTTTCAGCTGGTAGATTTGTTTCTTTCATAAGTTTGGTCGGTAATAATCTTGGATTCGCACCATAACAATCCAGTAACAATTTTCCTTTTGTACCGATAAGCAATACACCACCATCCCAATTTCCAAACATTTCTTCAGGCAAAAGCTCATCAGGTCGTTGTGGCAATAAACCGCCATCATGCCATGATACTTTTATATTCCCTTTACCATCTGTCCTTGGATAATTCAAATAAATGATAGAAGATGGAGGACAAGCATCAGGGTTTTGTGAATCATCCCACATTTTACTCCAGACAGTAGCTATGCTACATTCAACCGAATCAGGATAAAGGATAGGAAGTATGCGATAAATTGGATCCATGATATGACAAGCCATATCGCCTAATGCGCCTGTCCCATAAGCCCACCATCCACGCCAATTAAATGGAAGGTATGCCGGGTTGTAGTCAATTTTTTTAGCAGTACCTAACCAAAGATCCCAATCAAGTTCCTTAGGAATTTCAAATTGGCCTGTAGGGGTGGGAACGCCTTGCGGCCAAACAGGCCTGTTTGTCCATGCATGAGCTGTGTGTACATCGCCTATTAAACCTGCATCAATGATTTCTTTTCCACTTCTTACCCCATTACCTGAACCACCCTGGTTACCCATTTGTGTAACAACTTTATATTTTTTTGCGGCTTCTGTCAACATCCTTGCTTCATAAATATCATGTGTCAATGGCTTTTGTGTGTAAACGTGTTTACCTAATTGCATAGCTGCAATGGTTGCTACTGCATGTGTGTGGTCAGGTGTGGAGATAGAGCAAGCATCAATATTATTTTTTTCTTTCTCCAGCATTTCTCTGAAGTCTTTATAATAGTTTGCTTTAGGGAAACTGGTTCTTGATTTCACCGCCTGCCTGTCATCAACATCGCATAACGCAACAATATTTACATTAGGGCTTTTTGCAAACTCTGCGAGATCGCTTTGTCCTTTACCACCTGCCCCAATACCGGCAATTCTTAATTTATCGCTTGGCGCAATAAATCCGCGGCCAACTACATGGCGGGGAACAATAAAAAAACCGGCACCGGCTACGGCACTATTTCTTATAAATTTTCTTCTTGAAGAGTTACTCATATTAAAAAATTAAAAAGTTAAAAATCAAAATTCAAAATCATGGTTTTGTTTTATCAAAACTTACACATTCTTTCAACTCCTTTTCTGTATAGGCAAGTCCGTATTGTTTTAGTACATCGTCGGGTACACCATTCCATTGAGTAGGAACATTGCCCATATAGCCAATATCTTTTACGCCGATCTGTGAAGTATAAAAACCTGTTGCCACCATATCTCTCATTTTATTAAAAAAAGAAACGCCCTGTACCATTTCAGGTTTTGCTTTTGCCGGATAAGCGATCTGATCAATAATTTCTATCTGCTGTTCTTTTGTACAATCTTTAAATGCATTGTTATAACGATTCAGGCATTGCATGTCTAACCAACGTAAACCACCACGCAATGGCGTTTGATGATAAGGCATGTCTTTTACAATGAACTCAATGAAATCGGGAACCTTTGCATCGGTTGCGCTGCCACTCACTTCATCTTTAGGTATAATAACGTCAGAGAGAATAGCAATGGTTGCCATTTCATGTTCGGTAAAAAATTTATCCATTGCCAGTATCCTCTTTTCATTTTCCACTTCAGCAGGATTGCGATCAAGATTAAAAGTGGGATCGGCAACTGCGACTTTATCATCAGGATTACAACCGGCAACAACAGCAGGAACAGCTACGGCGCCAGTGACAATTAATTTTAGCGATTCTCTTCTATCCATAATAAATACTTTTAAAGTTTAATCGTTATCACTTTGCTCTTTCCCGTTTATATACATCATTGATATTGCTGTCAGTACACTAAAAATCATTCCTGAAAGAAACCATGCAATGACACTTCTCTTGGTGCCCTGTGCCCACAATGCACAGACCGTACCATATAAAAATAATACAAGAAACATTGGTGCATAACCTTCGATCTTCCGTCTAGTATCATCAATCTCTGCCCTTACATTACTTTTTAGAATATTGTTTTCATTTTCGAGTGTCGCAACTTTGGAGCTTAATTGTTCAAATTCTTCTTTACTAACTTGTGCATTGATATTTGGTATACAAGTAAAAAATAATCCTAAGAGAATAAATCCTTTTAAGGCTAAGACTCTCATATTATAAATTATTTTTTTTCATTTCATCGATAATATGCTCTGAAGCTCTCATACTCAACGCTAATATCGTCCACGTGATATTTTTATCAGCTTGTGATGTAAATGCACCGCCATCAACCACATAAAGATTTTTGCAATCGTGTGCCTGGTTCCAACTATTCAATGCTGAATTCTTTGCACTGCTTCCCATTCTCACTGTTCCTGCTTCATGAATGATCTCACCGGGTTTTGCCAGTCCATATTGATTTTTTTCATCATCATTGGCGCCCCATGTAATTACCGCGCCCATATTATGCATGATCTCTTTGAACGTTTCTTTCATGTGCCTGGCCTGGTTCACTTCATAGTCACTCCATTTTACATTGAATTTTAAAACGGGGATGCCATACTTGTCAACAACATTCGGATCGATCTCGCATAAATTATCTTCTCTTGGTACCGCTTCACCACGACCGGCCATACCAACGCTGGCGCCATAGAAGAAGCGATAATCCTCCTTTAATGATTTACCGTAACCGCCAGCTTCTTTTTGTACGCCATTCACCGCATACTTTCCATTGAAGCTTTCAATGCCACCCATAAATCCATAAGCAGGTTGACCCATGCCACCCCAATACTCAATGTGGTAACCGCGAGGGAAATCCAATTTCTTATTATCTAACCACCATGGTGAGTAAACATGTAAACCACCAACACCATCTTCATTATATCTTTTTCTTCCAAATAAAGTTGGCAGGTAACCACCAAGTGCAGCACCTGTTGAATCATGTAAATACTTTCCAACAACACCACTTGAATTGGCAAGACCATTCTGATGTCTTGCAGATTTTGAATTCAATAAAAGTCTTGATGACTCACATGCACCGGCAGCAACAATAACAACACGACCAGTTACCTGGTATTCCTGCATATCTTCTTTATTGATGTAAGAAACACCAGTAGCGACACCCTCATTATTTGTAAGCACTTCTCTTGCCATTGCATTAGCAACAACATCAACATTGCCGGTAGCAATTGCCGGGTAAATCAAAACATTTGTTGCAGAAAAATCAGCCTTGGCCATGCTGCAATTGCGGCTACATTGCCCGCAAAAGAAACAAGCGCCACGGTCCGTTGTGCTTTTTATTTTTTGAGTAAGAATAGAAAGTCTTGAAGGAATCACTCTCACTTTTGCTTGTTCAGCTGCACGTTTAATAAAGAGTTCATGCAAACGTGGCTTAGGTGGCGGTAAGAAAATTCCGTCAGGGTCATTTTCCAATCCTTCATTTGTTCCAAATATTCCGATCAATTCATCAATTCGATCATAATATGGTTTGATATCTTCATAGCTTATTGGCCAATCGTCACCAAGTCCATCAATGCTTCTTCTTTTAAAATCTTTAGGACCGAAGCGAAGAGAAATTCTTCCCCAGTGATTTGTTCTGCCACCCAACATCCTTGCACGCCACCAGGCCCAGTCGGTACCCGATGCTTTCGTATATGGTTCGCCATCTATTTCCCAACCGTAATAACTCGCATCAAAATCACCGAAGGGACGAAGCTTTGTTGATGCGCCCCGCCGTGGGCTATCCCATGGATTTTTTAATTGAGTAACATTTTTTTGCGGGTCATACATGTAACCTGCTTCAAGCAGACAAACTTTCAATCCTGCGTTTGCTAACACATACGCTGCCATTCCACCACCAGCACCCGAACCTACAATTACCGCATCATATTTTTTTGATTGTTTCTTGATCTGGAGATCTCCCATTTGCAATCGTTTTATAATTGGGTGTCAATTTACACGATAAAGTATCACCTTGCATATTTTTCATAAAATTTCTCCTCACATTCGTTAGCATAAGTATATTCGTTTACGAAAATTTTTCACATAGTAATGAGGAAGACTCTTATGGTTTTTGCCTGGCTCGTTAACCTATTTTCAGCCAAGGCACAGAAAAGTATTTATGACACTTATCCTGTTTATAAGGGGAGCGATCTTGGCCTAACGTATGGACATAAACTTTCTTCTTTTCGTATATGGGCACCGACAGCAACTGAGGCCGAATTAATTTTTTACGATAAGGGTGAAGGAGGCAACGAGCTGAACAGGCATTCAATGATAAAAAAAGAGAAAGGAATTTGGTTGGCGATCATTGATCATGAATTTAAAGGAAAATTTTATGTTTTCAGAGTAAAAGTAAATGGCAAATGGCTGAATGAGGTTCCCGACCCTTATGCAAAAGCTGTTGGCGTAAATGGCAAAAGAGCAATGGTAGTTGATCTGAAAGAAACCAATCCTCCAGATTGGGAAAAAGATAAAAGCCCGTTGTTTAAAAATAAAACGGATGCAATTCTTTATGAGCTACATGTTCGGGATGCAAGTATTGCAAATAATTCAGGAATAACAAACAAAGGGAAATATTTAGGGCTGACTGAAACAGGAACTAAAAATGAAGAAGGGCTTTCAACAGGACTTGATCATATCAAAGAATTAGGAGTGACGCATGTGCATTTGTTGCCTTGTTTTGATTTTTATTCGATAGATGAACGCAACCTGGATAAAGCACAATATAACTGGGGCTATGATCCGCTGAATTACAATGTACCGGAAGGTTCTTATTCTACCAATCCATACGACGGAGTAACAAGGATCAAGGAGTTCAAGCAAATGGTGCAGGCTTTTCATCAAAATGGACTAAGGGTGATAATGGATGTGGTGTATAATCATACGAGACTTACTGCAGATTCTTATTTTAACCAGTTAGTGCCGGGATATTATTATAGACAAACAAAGGATGGTAAGTTTTCAAATGCAACCGCCTGTGGTAATGAAACTTCCAGTGAAAGATTCATGATGCGGAAATTCATGCTTGAATCAGTTTTGTATTGGGTAAAAGAATATCATATAGATGGATTTCGATTTGATCTGATGGGAGTGCATGATATTGAAACAATGAATTTGATCTCAAAAGAACTTCATAAAATAAAACCTGATATTTTATTATATGGCGAAGGATGGACAGCGGGTTCATCGCCATTGCCAGATTCGTTAAGAGCATTAAAAAAATATGCATATAAGTTAGATCGCATTGCTGTCTTCAGTGATGATATACGTGATGGAATAAAGGGCAGTGTATTTGAACATGAAGACAAAGGTTTTGTAAGCGGGAAACCCGGAATGGAAGAAAGTATAAAGTTTGGGGTTGTTGCTTCGTGCAAACATCCGCAGGTTGATTATACAAAAGTGAATTACTCCAAAGCTCCTTACGCTGCTCAGCCATGGAATACCATCACTTATTGTGAATGCCACGATAATCATGTGCTTTGGGATAAATTAGCTATTTCAGCAAAGAATGCTACGGAAGCTGAACGAAAAGAAATGGACAAGCTTGCAATGTCAATTGTATTGACATCACAAGGAATTTCTTTTTTACATGCAGGCACGGAATTTTTAAGAACAAAGAAAGGAGTGGAGAATAGTTTTGAATCATCAGATAGCATCAATGCAATTGACTGGAGTTTAAAAACAAAGAATAGGGAACATTTTGACTATGTTAAGGGATTAATAGAAATGAGAAAGGAACATCCGGCATTTAGAATGAAAACCGCACAAGAAATTGCCAGTAATATTCAATTTATTGAAACGCAGCAAAAAGGATTAATTGCTTACATTATTAATGGTCAGAAAGTAAATGATTCGTGGAAAAAAATACTTGTAGTCTTTAATAGTAATTCAACAAAAACTGTCAGCCTTCCGAATGGGATTTGGGAAACAGCGATCTGGAATAATAAATTTGGAGATGCTGATATTCCCAAACTTTTAGTAGAGCCATATTCTTGCACTATCTTATACCAGGAATAAACAATACTATTTCTTTGCAGCCCTGTCAATGTTTTTACCGATCAGATAACCAGCCGCCGCACCAACAATAGCGCCTCCCAATGCCCAAACAAAATCACCTTGTGTGGCAAAATATAAGATTGCCAGGCCTACTATTGCGCCACCCACTGCAAATACAGAACTTGCTTTTGCTTTGGCTTTAGATTCACCTGTATTGCCTGCAACCCTGTTTTGAAATTGCTTCAGATGTTCTTTGTGTCCTTTACGATGGTGAGGTTTTGCCATTTTTTGCTTTCAATTTAGCGAATTAAATTAAAAAAGAAACTGATATGATAAAAATCAATTCTTAATAAACCTTTTTATCTTAGGCACATCAAATCACCAAATTAACTGGAATGAAACCAAGCCACCATCTAAAATGTTTCTTAGTCCTATTATTATTTTCGGTAAGATCATTTGCACAGTCTGATAGCCTTGCTGCACTAAAACCTGAAAAGATCATAACCAAACACAATATCAAGATCGATAACAAATCAATAAGCTATACTGCAACAGTAGGTACACTTATTCTTAAAAATGAAAAAGACGAACCCATTGCCTCTTTTGGTTACACAGCATATACCAAGGATGGCGAAACTGATATGGGCAAACGTCCAATTACATTTTCTTATAACGGCGGACCTGGTTCTTCTTCCATTTGGCTACATATGGGTGTGATGGGTCCAAGAAGGGTAGTGGTAAATGATCCATCCCCAAATGGACCGGCTCCATATAAATTAGAAGATAACAATTACTCCATTCTTGATATATCCGATATTGTAATGATGGATCCTGTCGGCACAGGGTTAAGCAGGGCTGTAGGTAAAGGAAAGAACAGTGATTTTTGGGGGGTTGATGAAGATATAAAATCAGTTAGCCAATTTATCAGGAATTATGTCAATGAAAATGAACGATGGAACTCTCCTAAATATTTACTGGGCGAAAGCTATGGCACATTCCGCTCCGCAGGTGTTGCTGATTATTTGCAGGAGAACATAGGCATATCAGTAAATGGAATAATATTAGTTTCAAATGTTTTGGATATTCGCCAGCTTGCATTTAATCCCGGTGATGATTTGCCTTTCATTGTAAATTTTCCAACTTATGCCGCTACTTCATGGTTTCATAATAAGATACCCAATAAACCAACGAGTCTTGAGGCATTTTTGAAGGAAGTCAGGGCATTTTCTTTTGGTGAATATGCCCAAGCTTTAATGAAAGGTGATCAGTTAGGTGCAGATGAAAAAGAAAAAGTTTTGAATAAACTGACAATGTACTCAGGATTAAATAAAGAGTATTGGAGTAAGGCTAATCTCAGGATCAACGAACCACAATTTGCGCAGGAACTTTTACGCAGTACAGGTTTAACAGTTGGCAGACTTGATTCAAGATACAAAGGCATTACCCAAAATAAATTGGCAGAATATGCCTTTTATGATCCCCAATCATCTGATATCAGCCCTGCATTTACTGCCGCATTCATGAGTTATTATACAACTGAATTAAAAGTGAGTAAGGATAAAACTTATAATACCGGTGCATACTCTTTCCCTGATTTTAAATGGAACTGGAAACACCCAAGGGGTTATGGTTTTTTTGGTGATGCAGCTCCACCCAACACTACACCGGATCTGTTAAATGCAATGTCAAGCAATCCGAAAATGAAAGTACTTGTCCTGAATGGTATCTATGATCTCGCCACGCCTTTTGCCGGAACTGAATATACATTTGACCACATGAATCTTGATCCAAAAATCAAAGAAAACATTACAATGAAATATTATGAAGCAGGTCATATGATGTATATCCACAATGAATCTGCGGCCAAATTTAAAAAGGATGTAGCAGGTTTTATCACCGGTTCCGAAACAAAATCATTCTAACAATAAAAAAGCCGGAGTTTAATGTTTCGGTTTCCACCAACGAAAAGAGAATCATTTCTTAGTTTGCCCCAAAGTCTGACTCTATTGCTATCTGGTATGCCAATTCATAGCACAAGATGGATACATGATCAAAAGCAATAATTTGTTTTAAAGATATTGATTTCTGATCCACAAAATAGCTGGTCTTCTGCACAGCAGATGATAGTAAAATCCATTCGAAATTCTAATAAACCGCTGGTAAATTCATCACCATTTACTAAAAGAGATTTGTTATTTTTCGCGATTATTATCATCACTCATGCCAAAACAAATAATCGCAATTTTCTTTTTGATCTGTGCCATTAATTCTTATCCACAAGATGCCGGTGTATTCAAGCCTGATACCGTAAAAAAAGAAATGATCGCAGTACAAATAACTAATACTATCAAAATCGATGGAGTATTGAATGAAGAAGAATGGAAGCTTGCCAAACCATCACCAAGATTTGTCCAGATAGAACCACAGCAAGGAATGCCTGCAAATTTTGAGACAGAAGTAAAGGTTTTATACAATCGGCAATATTTATATGTTGGTTTTATATGTCATGATTCAATGGGCAAAAAAGCGATTCGTGCTACTGATTTTCGCCGTGACTTTGGTGTTCGAAGTCATGATCATGTTGCTTTATCATTTGATGGTTTTAATGATACAAGAAATGCGATGGCATTCATGGCAAATGCCTATGCAGTGCAACGAGACCTGCTTGTATTCGATGATATTTTAACCGATGTGGATTGGGATGGCCTTTGGAAAGTAAGAACAACAAGAAATGATTCAGGATGGATCGCTGAAATAGCGATACCGTGGCAAACACTTCGCTATCCAAGGACAAAAGATTCGTTACAACAATGGGGATTCAATGCATATCGTACAAGGAGGATGAGTAATGAACTAAGTTCGTTTTCCGGGTATCCAAGAAATTTCAGTTTTACGAGAATGGCGTATGCCGGTGTATTAAAAAATCTGCAACCACCGCCACCAAAACCAAATATCAGGATACAACCATACGTCCTCGGTTCTTATGATCGCTATAAAAATTTTCCTGCAACCACAGAGCCTGAAAAGAATAATTTTCGTGCAGGGGGTGATATTAAATGGGCCATTAACCCAAATACAATTCTTGATGTAACTGTAAATACAGATTTTGCACAAGCAGATGCGGATAGACAAGTGAATAATGTAACAAGGTTCTCAGTTTTTTTTCCTGAACGAAGACAATTTTTTTTAGAAAATGCATCATTATTTGGAGTAGGAGTGAGGCCTAATGAAGATGCATCAGGTGGAGCAATGCGTATTCAACCTTTCTTCAGTCGCAGAATTGGTTTGGATGATTTTGGAAATCCAATTCCAATTGATGCAGGTGGACGGTTTGTTTATCGTTCATCAAAAAGAAATGCAGGTGTAATAGCAATGCGCCAAAGAGAATCAACGACAACTCCGGCTACAAACTTTTTTGTGGGTCGTTTCTCTGAAAATTTTGGTAAACAAAACAGAATAGGAGGGTTGATGACGTATAAAAATAATTCTGATGGCACAAATACTGTTGGCGCAATAGATGGCTTTTTCAGAATGGGTGAATCACATTCATTAAATACAATGCTTATTTATTCAAATAGCACCAGTAAAAATGGGGCAATTAATGATGTTAACAAAGGGGGTTTTGCAGGATATGCACAATATTATTACACCAGTAATCAATGGAAACTTTGGTGGACGCAATCTGTAGTAACAAAAGATTTTAATCCTGAATTAGGTTTTACGTCCCGCAGTGATGTGATTGGTACCACACCGGGTATTTTTTGGTATTATCGTGGTAAGCTTTTACCAATGAAAAA
>Ga0105249_10002394_pt1 | contig 16287 bp, 10 predicted proteins | sample KBSS44metaG_FD_81522 | JGI IMG/M metagenome (GOLD analysis project Ga0105249, IMG submission 81522) | Switchgrass rhizosphere microbial communities from Kellogg Biological Station, Michigan, USA - KBS S4-4 metaG | ecosystem: Host-associated > Plants > Roots > Rhizosphere > Soil | place...
AGAACCTGGCCAATATCGGAACGAAAGCAGGTGTCGAGGGGCGACGGTTCCAAATTCACACCCCACTGATCAAACTTTCCAAGGCCGACATCATCCGCAAAGGAAACGAGCTTGGTGCCGATTTTTCGCTCAGCCACAGCTGTTACGATCCGACATTGGAAGGTCTTGCCTGCGGCGAATGCGATTCCTGTCTTTTACGGCTTAAAGGCTTTCGCGAAGCCGGAATGAAGGATCCAATCCGTTACGCGAAGAATTGAAGCACAACTCACCTTGTGATTCTGATCCCGCCGGCGCGGGAGAAGAATCTCGGATTATGTCCTGGAAGCCAGAGATGTTTCGCTTTGCTCAACGTGACACGCAGCCGATGATACGCACCGCAATGAAATGAAACGCTTGCTCCGAATTTTCGAGCTCTCTGCGAATGAACAACGCGTGGTCCTCATCATCATGCTCATTTTGATCACAATCGCACTCGTCGCATACGGGCGCCGCAATCATCATTCTCCCATTGACTCGGCAGTAGCAACAGCACCGAAACCGTCTGCGACTGTTGTAGAAGCGGCCGGCGATAAGTAGCCTTATTCCGTTGCTAACCCCGGAATCCGTCCATAGCCGACAAACACCGGACTGATCTTCGCATCGCCGCTTTTAGGCGGCGGTGGCATTTTGAAATCGAACACACTGACACCCCAGCGTTGTTTGCCATCATACGTGCGGCCGTCGCTTGATCCGACCATCACGCGTTTGTTCGTTCGCTTCTCACGGCCAAGATAAATCATCGTGTGCGTGATCGGTGGATCGCGATCGATGTTGTACGTGCCGCGCCAAAAAAGCAGATCGCCGGGCTTAAGATCATCGAGTTCGAATGAGTCTTCCTTGCGGCTCACAACTGCCTTAAAATCTCCACCCTTGCGCACCCAGACATATTGCTGACTGGAATCGCGCGGGACGTCGGGAAAGCCGTTTTGCTTAAGGAGGTAGTAAATGAAACCTGAACAATCCATGCCGCCGCTTTTTGGATCGGCGGAGCCATAGGTGTAACCGAGATTTTGTTTCGTGAGCGCGAGCCCCGCGTCGAGGATCTCGCGAACTTTTACCGGATCGGTTTCATACCCCTCGATTTGGTCCGGCGAGAGACTCACGTTCGGCCAGGCTTTCTTCCCCATACCACGCTCGGACGTCGAAGGCACTGGCGTTTCCGATGGGGTCGCGAGCGGAGTTTCTTCGGGCTCAGGTGTCGGCGTCGGACTTGCTTTTTTCCGGTTTGATTTGCTCTTTGGCGTGGGCGTTGGCGAGGGAGTCGGTGACGCTTTCTTTCGTTTGGGCGAAGCGGTAGGCGACGGTGTGGCTGTCGGTTTCTTCGTCGAGTGTTTCCGATGTTTGCGCGACGGAGTCGGCGTCGGATCGGGCGCCAAGACTTTTTTAATCTTTGAGCCTAACGACTCTTCGGCCACAGACGAGGAATGCATGGCTCCGAACAAAATTGCAAAAATCAGAAGCCATTTCATAAACTCGATCTGTAGTGTCAGCTGTCCTCAGCGGAGATTCGGTTCTAGAAGTTCGGCCGGATGCGCTGAGGGCAGCGCAGGCCACAGATCGGTCACGAAGACGCGAGTTCCTGGAGAATCGCTTTGTTCAAACGAATACCGCCTTCGAAATTTTCGAGTGGAAAATTTTCATTGGGCGAGTGTGCGCGGCAATCAGGGAGCGCCAGTCCCATCAGCAGGGTTTCGACACCGAGAATTTCCCGGAATTCCGACACAATCGGGATACTACCTCCTTCGCGGATGAGTGCAGCGTCCCGGTTGAAAGCTTTGCGCAACGCCCGCTGTGCCGCTTCACCCCACGCGTCGTGAGGGTCGGTGAGATACCATGGGCCGGTGTGGCCCATGGTAATTTCCATTGTGACCCCTTTGCGCAGATTTTTTTCGAAATGCTTCTTCGCCAGTTCCAGAATTTCTTCCCCTCTTTGGTCGGGAACGAGCCGGAACGTCAGTTTTGCAAAAGCGTGGCTCGGAATGACAGTCTTTGTCCCCTGCCCCTGATAACCGCCGCCGATTCCATTGATCTCGGCAGTCGGTCGCCCCCAGATGCGTTCCACCGAATTGTATCCGGTTTCCCCGAAAAGCTCAGCCACACCGGTCTCCTCGCTAATCAATTTATCGCCGTCGACCGGAAGTTTGCCCCAGGCCTCGCGCTCCCATTTCTCAAGTGGTTTAACACGGTCGTAGAATCCTGCGATTGCCACTCGGCCTTGGCGATCGTGAAGTGTGGCCAGCAATTGCACTAATGCGGTGATTGGATTTGCAACCGCGCCGCCAAACACCCCGGAGTGCAAATCCATTTTCGCACCGGTCAGTTTGAGCTCAAGTGAGGTAACGCCGCGCAGGCCGTAACTCAGCGTCGGCATGCCGCGCGCAATCATTCCTGTGTCGGAAATAACTGCCACGTCACACTTCAGCGCATCGCGATTTTTACTGAGAAAATGGCCGAGATTTCCACTTCCGATTTCCTCTTCTCCTTCGATCACCAAGTGCAGATTCACCGGCAGCTCACCATGCTCCTCGATGGTTTCTTGAATTCCGAGGATGTGCGCGAGAATCTGGCCTTTGTTATCCGTTGCGCCCCGTGCAAAAACATAACCGTTCTTCAACACAGGCTCGAACGGAGGCGAATCCCAAAGTTCCAAAGGATCCGGCGGTTGAACATCGTAATGGCCATAAATCAAAACTGTCGGGCGCCCGGGTTGATGCTCATTTCGCGCCCACACAATGGGATGACGTTTCGTAGGTACAAGCTGCGTTTGCAGACCGATCCGGTTAAGCTTGTCGACCAGCCAATTTGCACACTCGACCAGGTTTTCCTTGTGCTTGTCGTCAGTCGAGACGCTGGGAAACCGCAGGAACGAAAAATAATCCTCGAGATAATTGTCGCGCATGGCGTGAAACTAATCGGTTTTTGCCGTTTGCCTACGCTTTCCGGCGAAACTTCGTGCGCACAAAATAGAGAATCGACGCCAGCATGAGCACAATTCCAGTCACTATGAATTCGCGAGCCGTTGCATGAGCGAGGATCCAAATGATGGCGAGGATCGCCAGCGCAGGCACAATTTTCATTCCGGGGAAATTGAATGGCTCGCCGTCCGAGCGCACATCTCGTTGAACCAAAACCCAGCAGGCAGCGCAGCAAAGCAGATACATCAACAAAACCGCGACATTCGAAAGAACCGCAAGCTTCTCGAATGTGCCGCTAATTGAGAGCAAGAACGCGAGCGCAGCGTACGTAATAATCGCGGTGTCCGGCGACCGATAGCGCGGGTGCACATGCGCGAAGAACTGCGGCAACGCGCCATCGCGACCGAAAGCAAAGATCATTCGCGGTGAACTAAGAATGTCGCTCGTCACGAAGCCAAATGCCGAGATGCTCGCACCAGCCAGTAGAACCATCCGGCCAAGGTTACCGAGAAATGTCGCCGCCGACTCCGCGAGCGGCGCGTCGGGATGATTCGCGAGATCTGGGCCCAATGTCCCCTGTGCGACGAGCTGGATCATCAGGTAGATGATTGTCGTGATCACCAGCGCCAGATAGGCAGACCGGGGCACGGTTCGGGTTGGATTTTTCACTTCGCCGCTTGGAATCAATGCCACCTCGATTCCCACAAAAGCGAAGATCAAAAGGATAACGGCGTCGCCTAACGACTTGCTGCTCGGCCAACCGCTCCAGCCAAGATTCGGCGCGTGAATAAAAAATATTCCAACGCAAATGAACAGCAGCAGAGGCAAAAGCTTGGCCACTGTGATCGCGGTGACGGCACCGGCGCCCTGACGAACCCCGCGAATGTTGATCAGTACGAGGGACCCGTAAACGGCGAACATGACGACCCTTCGCATGATTGGACCGGCGAGGAACGGCAGCACCAGAGCGACGGAGTCTGCCAATACGTTCACAACGCCTGCAACCGCACCGAGGGCCGTGAGAAAATAAAGCATGCCTGCCAGGAATCCCACGTAGCGCCCAAACGCCACTTCGACATACGCATAAAGACCTCCGGTCAACGAAACGCGGCTGCCGGCGATCGCGAAGCATGTGACGAACAAGACCATGGCAATCGCACAGCACACAAATGCGAGGGGCGCCGCGGATCCCAGTCCCTTCGCAACTGTCGCTGGGATCACGAAAATTCCGGCACCAATTGTCGAGCTGACGATATTGGCGGTGAGAGCTGGAATTCCAATGCCGCGAACCAACTGATGATCGATTCTTTCTTCCTGCTCTACCCAAGCCGGCGATTTATCTGCCATTGGCGCATCGTGAGTCATCCAGTTGTCCAAAGCAAGAGGAGGACTTAAGCTGCACGCGCCAAGGACGGTGCTTTCAAATGGGAGGGAACTGCAGCTCGGGTGCGCTGGGGGATGACTTACTTCCCGCCTATCCACAATATCCTGTGGCCGGATGGTCCCGGAACCCCTTCAAATTGTGTGATTTTCCTCTTGTAACCCAAATAAGCCTGCTGTATTGAGGCTCCGAAGGCCCGGGGTTTGGCCCAAAATGCATTTACAATCGCTCGAGCTATTCGGCTTCAAATCGTTTGCCGATAAAACCGTCTTCAACTTTCATGAGGGCGTCACCGCGATAGTCGGCCCCAACGGTTGCGGGAAATCCAATGTGCTCGACGCCGTACGCTGGGCACTCGGCGAGCAATCTGCCAAATCGCTCCGCGGCGACGAAATGGCGGATGTGATCTTCAACGGCGCCGATACACGCAAGCCGGTAGGATTTGCGGAGGTCTCGCTCACGTTCACCGATTGCGCCGAAGAACTCGGAATTGACTGGCATGACGTGCGCGTGACGCGCCGCGTTTATCGCGACGGAAATTCCGAATACTTGCTGAACAAAACGCCGTGCCGCCTTCGCGACATTCAAAGTCTTTTCGCCGACACCGGGATCGCACGCACCGCTTACTCCATGATGGAGCAAGGCAGAATCGACATGATTTTGAGCTCGCGTCCCGAAGATCGGCGCGCGGTTTTCGAAGAAGCAGCCGGAATCACGAAATATAAAACGCAAAAACGCGAGGCGCTCCGAAAGCTCGAGGCAACGGAAGCGAACCTGTTGCGCATCGGCGACGTGATCAAGGAAGTGAAACGCCAGATCGGATCACTTCAGCGACAGGCGGGGAAAGCCCGACGCTATCAGGCGTTGCATACAGATTTGCGCGTGCTTGAAACACATCATGCTTCCATGCAGTTGGCTTTTCTCGAGCGCGAGCTGGCCGCGACGCGGGAAGAAATCGCGCGTTTAGTGGAAAGCGAGAAGACCACGCGCGCGAAAATCGACAACGGCGAAAACGCGCTTGCCGAAGAACGCGCCGCGCTGGACAAGATCGACGCGGAGATCGCCGAGTCGCGTGCCGAAGTTCAGCGATTGGACAGTGAGATCGCAACGCACCGCAACCGCATCGAGTTCAACCGCCAGCGCGCGCAGGAATTGGCCGAACTAATCGAACGTGCGCAACGGGAGGTGGCTGACGCTAAGAACAAACGCAACCAGCAGGCAGCCCAAATCAAGCAAACGAACAGTTCCATCGCGGAAATCGAGCAGCACTTGAAAGAAAAGGAGGCCGAACTGGCCGAGTCATCCGCTCTCGCCGGAGAAATCCACAGAAAACGCAGCGATCGCGTGACGCGGTTGCAAGAATTGCAACATGCACTCTCGAAATCTGAAAGTCGGATCTCTGCTCTCGAAGAGGAACTCACCGGAACCAAGGCGCGACGTGAATTGACTCATGCTCAAATCGAACAGCTCGTAAAAGAGATCGAAGTGTTGGCCAAAGCGCGCGACAAAATCGTCGGCCAAATTGCGGTCTCGCTCAAAGCGGCGCGGACCCAGCCGATCGACGTCGAGAACACTCTTCGCGAAAAGGAGAAACTACTCGCTCAAGCGGAACACAATCTCGCCACACTCCATCGCACACTCGCTGAAAAGCGATCGCGCCTGGACGTGTTGCGTCAGCTGAACGAAGAGGGCGAAGGCCTCGCCGAAGGTTCGCAAGCTCTGCTCAAGGGCAGCAACGATCCTGAAAAATTCCGCGACGCGATCGCCGGTTCGCTGGTTGCGCAACTCGATGTTGATCCAAAATTCATTCGGGCGATCGAAGCCGTACTCGGCCGTAATCTGCACGCCGTTATCTTGAAGGACGCGAAAGTTGTTTCGGAAATCATTGGACACCTAAAGAAGAAGAAGCTCGGACACGCCGCGCTGCTTATCCCGAAGCTAACAGGAGCAGCGCCGCAACCGGCAGAAAAAGCTCTTCCGCCGCAGGCGCTCGCGTGGGCTACTGACAAGGTTAAAGCACCGAAATCGCTAGAAGCAATTGTCACTAGTTTGCTCGGTGACGTCGTCATTTTTGCGGAACTGGAACAGGCGCTCGAGTGCAAAAAGCGAGAACCTGCTCTGGCGATGATCACGCTCGCCGGCGAATATGTTTCTCGACAGGGAATTGTTTTCACGGGAAGCAGCGAAGTCCGCGCAGCCTCTTTGCTCGAGCGCAAAGCGCAAATCGCCGATCTGGCAAAAGAAGAAGCTACTTTGGCAAAGGAAAGCGATTCAGTCAGCGCGCGGCGGGATGAAGCGAAAACCGCCCTTGAAACCGCGTCGCGGCTTCAGCGCGAACTGAGCGAGACCGGACGCAAGATCGACACTTTGCAGTCTGAAAGAACCGCCCTGGACCGCCAGATAGCGGCAGCCGACGAACGGATGGGGCATCTAGAGCGAGATCTTCAATCGGGGCGCGATCAATTGGCCAATCAGAAGGCTGAGTTAGGCGCATTCGAAGCCGCGCAGAAACAGACCGTGCTTCGTGAGGAAGAGTTAACCGAGAGAACCAACGAACTGCGGCTCGGGGTCGCAACTGATCGCCAGCGCCATGAAAATTTGATTGCGCAACGTGAACCAATGAGCGCGCGTGATGCCGAGCTTGCCGAGTTGATCACCGTGCGGAATGCGGACATCGCGATGTACGAACGGAAATTAGCTACGCAGGCTGAGGAGTCGCGTGACTCTGAAACGCTGATAAAAACTCAAACGGCGCAGCGTGACGAGGCACAAGCGAATAGCGCAAAAATCGCCAGGCAGCGCAGCGCACGACTTGCAGCGGTTTCCGATCGGGAAAGCGAACTGCGGCGGGTGCGCGACTCGCTAGGCGAATTACAGGACCAGCGGGCACAGGGACAAATCAGGGAATCGCAATTCCAAATGAAGATCGACAATCTCCTCGGGCACATTTCCCGTAGCTACCAGATCGATCTTCGCGGCTTCACACTCGATGAGCCTGCATTGGAAAAAGTTCTGCGCGCGCAATTGAAAAAGCGCGCGACTGCAGCTGATCCGGGGAGCGCACGCGCCTCGTCCCGCGCCAGCGGGATCGGTGCCCTCGCCGACGAGCAGACCCCAAGTGACGATCGAGAGAAACCCTCGGATGCTGGCCCGTCCGCGGAGGATTTCGGCGAGGGCGCCGAACTCAGCACGCGAGGGCGCGTGCGCTCGCCGGAGATCGATCTGGAAAAACTTATCGCCGATTTTCGCACACAGCTGGACAACATGGGACCAGTAAACCTCGAGGCAGTGCACGAGTACGACGAACTCGAGGAGCGTTACAAGTTCCTGGAAGCGCAAAACACCGATCTTACGAATTCCCAGCGCGAGCTACTCGATGTGATCGCACGTATCAATTCCACAACAAGAAAACTGTTTGCCGACACCTTTGGGCAAGTCCGGGCGAATTTCCGGGAAATGTTTGGCGACCTATTCCGTGGCGGGCGCGCGGACTTATCACTACTGGATGAGAACGACCCGCTAAACTGCGGCATCGAGATCACGGCCAAGCCGCCGGGGAAGCAATTACAAAGCGTGTCTCTATTGAGTGGTGGCGAACGCGCAATGACTGCCGTCGCGTTATTGTTTGCGATTTACATGGTGCGCCCGAGCCCGTTCTGCATTCTCGACGAGGTGGACGCACCACTCGACGAAAATAACATTAACTGCTTCATCCGCGTGCTAGACCGATTTGTTCACCAGAGCCAATTCATCATCATCACGCACAACAAACGAACGATCGCCAAAGCTGATATCCTGTACGGCGTAACAATGGAAGAGCGCGGCGTGAGCAAATTAGTCGGTGTGAAACTCACCGCGCCAGCTCAACCTGTCACCGAACCAGCTTCAAACGGTGGCGAACACGCGCCGAGACAGCGGCGTCTCGCGTTCGCAGCGCGGTAGGTAGATCGTCTTCGCCGAAGACGATAGATTGGTGGGTTTTCCAACGCGTTGAGGACAACGCGTTCCACCTGCACAGCTGCGCGACAAAAAACTTTGCGCGCACTTGCCGATCTTGGCTAAAATGACGCGATGCTTCAGACGGCGCAGCGGACCGCAAAATTAAAACGAAAAAAAAGAGCGACCGCGTTACTGGGCGAAAACGCTGCGGACAAGACCGCGCCTCCCCACGAGCGTTTTCTCGAAGCATTTCGCTGGATGCTGCTGGCACGTACGCTCGAGGAAAAGCTCGTTAGTCTTTACCGCGGCGGCCAAATCACGGGCGGCGTTTACATCGGCAAAGGCCAGGAAGCGGTCAGCGTCGCATGCGGCTTGTTTCTAGAAAAAGGCGACATTTTTGCGCCGCTGATTCGTGACCAGGCTGGGCGATCTGCGTTTGGCGAACCGCTGGTCGACGTCACCCGCACGTATCTCGGCTCGCGCTCGGGTCCGATGCGTGGGCGCGACGGCAATATCCATCGAGGGCATCCGCGCGATAACGAACTCGCGATGATCAGCCATCTCGGCGCTATGGTTTCCGTTACGGTAGGCACATTGATGGCGAAGCGATTTAGAGGAGAAAAAAATTTTGTTGGCCTTTCTTGTATCGGCGAAGGCGGGATGCAAACCGGAGCTTTTCACGAAGGAATGAACATTGCCGCGGTGGAACAGGTACCGCTCGTGATTGTCGCGACAAATAATCATTACGCGTACTCAACGCCTAACGACCGCGAATTTGCCTGCGACGATTTGGTGGAACGGGCGATCGGATACGGGTTCGAAGGTTATAGTCTGGACGGAACCGATCTCGCCGCGTGCCTGGACGTAATTGGCGGCGCGGTCAAACGCGCCCGCGCGGGACGTTCGCCGCAGTTGGTCGTCGCCTCGGTGCTGCGCCTTTCCGGCCATGGCGAACACGATGACGCCGGCTACGTGCCCGAAGAGATGAAGCGTCAGGCGTTTGCGCGAGACTGTTTGAAGGTCGCTGAGCAAACGATTATCGAATCCAATCTGCTGGATTCAAACACCCTGGCCGAATGGCGCAAAGACGCCGTCGCGCAGGTGGACGAGGCAGTTGCGATCGCTCAAAAGGAAGCTGTGCCGGAAGCCGACAAAGAAGATTGGTGCGCGTATTCGAAACGGGACCTCATGGATCAGCCCGAAGGATTTTGAAATGACGAATGCCGAATGACGATCTACCCAGAAACGGCGAACCGGCAAATCGGCGACGCGGCGAATTTTTCGCGCGCAAAGCGCGCTTTGGAGTGCGGCGACTTGACGCCGCTTTTCACCCTAACGCTTCAACGCTTCAACACTTCAGCGATTTAACGCAGCGCAGCGATGAGCATCACTTATCTCGAAGCGATCCGGGAAGCGCAGGCAAAACTGTTGCGCGACGATGATCGCGTTTTCATTTACGGACAGGACGTCGGGGGGACGTTTGGCGGCGCGTTCAAAGCAACGAAAGGTTTGGCGAAGGAATTCCCGGGGCGCGTATTGAACACACCGATCAGTGAGGATGCGATCGTCGGCACGGCCATTGGCGCTGCGATGCAGGGAATGCGGCCGATTGTCGAAATGCAGTTCGCAGATTTTTCGAGCATCGCTCTGAACCAGATTCTGAACAACGCAGGAACGCATTACTGGCGAACGGGCGTGCCGGTGCCAATCACCGTGCGTTTGCCTTCCGGTGGAACAAAAGGAAGCGGCCCGTTTCACAGCCAATCGATGGAATCGCTTTACGCGCATTACCCGGGTCTCATTGTGATGACACCGGCCACAGTAGAAGACGCTTACACGATGCTGATAGAAGCTGTGGCGATCGATGATCCCGTCGTTTACTGCGAGCACAAATATCTTTATTACCATCTCAAAGCCGACAAGTTGCCGGACAAAGCTTTGCCGACTGGCCGTGCGCGCATCGCCCGCGAGGGGCGCGATCTTACGATCGTAAGTTACAGCGCAATGACGCAGGAATCCCTGGCCGCTGCGGAGGAACTCGCGCGTGAAGGCCTCGAGATTGAAGTTGTCGATCTACGGACGGTCAAGCCATTGGACACCGATACCGTGCTTGCATCTGTTGCGCGCACCGGTCGCTTGCTTTGTGTCGGTGAATCATTTCCCTGGGGCGGCACGAACGCGGAGGTGATCGCGCGGGTCACCAACCAGGGATTTCATCTGCTCGATGCCGCGCCCCAACGTCTCAACGCGAAAGACACACCGATTCCCTATCATCCAAATCTCTGGAGCGCGCACCGGCCGAACGCGAAAAACATAGTCGCAAAAGCGCGCGCGTTACTTCGAGAATAAGTTTATGCCACCCTCAACTGTCATCTTGAGCGAAGCGAAGCGCAGTCGAAAGATCCCGCGGAAACGTTTAAGCATTGCGCAACGGGATTCCTCGACTTTGCTCGGAATGACTGACTAGCTATGCCGCAAGTCCCGATCATCATGCCGCAGCTTGGCGAATCAATCGCCGAAGCCACAATCGTCGATATCAAGGTCAAACCTGGCGAAGACGTTGTGGACGATCAGGAAATCATCGACGTCGAGACAAATAAGGCAGTCATGGGCGTGACCACGCCTTGCAAAGGCAAGATCGACAAAATTACCGTGCAGTTGAAGGAGACGTATCCCGTGGGCGCGGTGCTCGGCTATGTTGAAGCGAGCGAACAAGACGCTGCGCGCTTCGCCAAACACGCACCGCCAACTCCTCCGCAGAAGGAAGTCGCGGAAGAAATTCCTGCACGCGCGGACCAGGAGGTTGCTCCGGCGCGAGGAAAAAAGATCGCCGCGCGCGATGGCGACGGCGACCGGGTCGGCGATCTGCCCGTTCCGGCAATTACAAAAGGCGCAACCTTCATGTCCCCGCGCGTCCGCGCGCGCATGGCTGAATTGCAGCTAACAACTGCTGATCTCGCAGGAATCATGGGAACCGGCGCTGGCAACCGGGTAACGATCAAAGATCTCGAAGGTTTTTTGCACAAGCTGGAGAACCAGACGGTGCATGAAGCTTCAAAGATTCGCGCCGGAGTGGCCGATGCGATGCGTAGGAGTTGGACACGTCCCCTTTCAACGATCGGTTCATCAGTAAATCTGGATGCGGCGCTACAAGATCGGCAATCGCGCGATCCGAAACCCGGCCTCGGCCTTTACGCATTGCGCGCGCTCGCGCTTGCGGTGGCGAAAAATCCATCCGCGGCGGCGAAATTCATTGGAAACCGAGTGGTGCAATCAAACTCGATCGACGTGGGAATCGCTGTGGAAGCCGACGACGGAATCATGGTGCCAGTCATTCGTAACGCAGAGAGAACCTCGCTTGCCGATCTCACCACGAAATACAAAGAATTGATCGAACTCGCGCGACAGCGGCGGATTTCCCCCGATATGCAAGCTGGCGGCGTCGCCACTGTTTCCAACTTCGGAATTTTCGGAATGGAATGGGGCACGCCCATTCCTTTGCCCGATCAAACGTTGCTGCTCGGCCTTGGCGTCGGCAAAAAAGTTCCCTCGTGGGACGAAGCGAAGAACGAATTTGTCCCCAAAACCGAAGCGCAAATCACCTTAAGCTTCGACCATCGCAGCATCGACGGCGGCGGCGCGAGTCGTTTGCTCAAAGACATCATCGAACTGCTGGAGAGTCCCAAAGAACTGTAAGCCCCGTCTGCGTCATGCGGGCGTCCGCCGATAACAGCGGCATGAAATAATGAGCGCTGCAACTTCTTACATGATTGCTTCCGTTCAGCGCAGCGGAACGCATTTGCTTTGTAGCATCCTCCGAAGCACTGGCGTAGTTGGGTCGCCAGCGGAATATTTCATGTCCAAGCTCAGAGTAACCTGGGAACGACGCAGGGGCACATCATCTCGCGAAGCCTATTTGCAACACATCATACGGCAAAATACCGCAGCGAATGGAGTCTTTGGCGCTGTCGTGATGTGGAGTTATTTCGAACCAATGCTCCAGATGTTGCAGGAAATTCCTGCGTACAACAATCTTAATGGGGCACAGCTTCTGGCAACTGTTTTAAGCACGCCAAAATACATCTGGATGCGCCGTCGGAACCACGTCGAGCAGGCGGTGTCGTGGGAGATGGCATGCCGGACGGGTGTCTGGGCTCAAGGCGGCAAGGAGGAATTCCAGCCGCGCCCTGTCCCCAAATTTGATTTCAAAGCGATCGACGAATGGTGCAAACGGATCGCAGCACACGAAGCAGGTTGGGAGAATTATTTTCGAGAAAATCAGATTGAGCCTCTGGTTCTTTTTTACGAAGACGTTGTCGCTTCTCACCGCACTGCTGCGGAGCGCGTTCTGGAATTTTTACAATTGCCGATTCCGCCCGGTATGGAAATCCCACCACCAACCATTGAAAAGCAAGCCACTCGAATCTCCCAGGAGTGGACAGAAAGGTATCTCAAGCTCAAAAGAAAGAAGACCAACAGGCTTACTCGAATCATCGAGCGAATGCACATCTAAAGACTCCCGCAACCGCGCAGAGCCGCCAAAGAATCACTTGGTCGCTCTGCCTCTCAAAACGAATGCCAGAAGGATCACGAGAACGCAAACGACGGCCGTCGCACTTCCCCAAATGAGCCAGACTGGTCGATAAATCAGAGTTAGCCGTGCATGAGCGCCCGCTGGGATCTCAACAACTGGAAATAATCCGCGATAAGATGTGACGGGAAGCTTCCGACCGCCCAGCCATGCCTGGTATCCACGAAAATATGGACGCGAAAAAGTAAGCAGAGCGGGCCGATCGCCGGCAGGGACATCAATATCTGCGTTCACGAAATTTCGGGAGTCATTAATCCGTGAGATCGTCGCCAACACAAACTGCTCGTTAGGCCGTGAATCGATTGAGGTGACCGAGCGCACACGCGAGAACGGCGCGCTGCGCCGATGAAACACGTTTCCTTCATCGGTTGAAACGGCAAGTTCCCATTCAGAATCCGGCTGGGGTGCGATACTCACTTCTTGTGCAACTACGATGCCGTCCACGCCCATCAAAGCCAGCTCGCCATCTCTGCCGGCTTGATAATTCAGCAAATTGCTTCCTACGTCGGGATTAATTTCACCGTGAATGCTGGTTGCAAATTCGCGCGCGACACCTGCGGCGCGGACCGGGCTGTAGCCATTGACGAACCGCAATCCGGCCCACATCGAGGTGCTTCCCGGCCGTAGCGTTTGGCCGACTGGTTGCGGCTTGTTTACCGTAGCATAGGTAAGTTCCGCCCATGGATACACGCTGAGATAAAGCCGCTGCGGATCAAGTGGCGCAGGCTTGAGGAGTTCTTGAGAAAAATTGTATCTGGGAACTCCGCAGTTTGTCGGAATGCAGACATACGTGGCGAGCAACGTGCAAAAGGTGATCGCGGCCGGTGCCCAAAGTTGAAGATGGGAGCGACGTAGGATGAATGCCAAACAAACCCAAACCGAAGTCAATCCAACAAAAATCCAAGTGAGCGGGAAAGCGTAGGAACCAGTCGTGTGGAAGGTCAACCCGGCCACGCTTGTCAAAACGACGAGTCCAAGCGCCGCTGTAGCGGGGGTCGCTGACCCCGGCTTGAGCCGCAGCACCTCCGCCGCGCAGATTGCAAGTACGAGATGGAAAAATGGCAGCCAACGAAAACTCCAACGAAACATGCCAGCGGTCGGAGTCATGCAGAGTAAAAGCACGAGCAACAACAGTACGAGCTCCCATTTGATATGCCTAACGAGTTGGCGCGGACGCCAGATCATTGCGGCAACAAGCGCGGCGGGCGCAACCAACCCGCAAGCCAGTTCCGCAGCCGTGTGGGGAAGGTTGCGCGACGAAAAATCAGTCCAGTTCACGGTCCACGACGGCAGAATTAATCCCGGCAGCGCCGCAGGCGGAACGCGCCATTGCCAATGTGCTGACGCTGACTGCAACTCGCGCGCCGATCCCTGGACCAGATCAAGAAGCGCCAGCCACGCGGGCGCGGAAAGGCCGAAACCGAGCACAAGTCCGATGAACAGCGGGATAATTGACAAAATATTGCGAGTTTGAGCCAGTGACTTGATCGACAACCACGCAATGAGAAGCAGCAGCATTAAGACGGTGTAGGGAAATCCACCTGTAACGAGGAGATAAACGAACGGCGCCGGCCAAAGCCATCGCCATCGACTCGTGGCACGGGCATCTTGCCCGCGAACTTCAGAAAATCGGCTGGAAGCCGATGCCACACCCAGAGCGCGCTCCGCACCCCACCATGCCCATGGCAACCATGTGAATGCACCGAGCGCACCGAACCAATCGCTTGCTCCCCAGCAAATATTCCAACCGTTCAATGAGGCGATCAGCGCCACAAAAATCGACAGGGCGACCGAAAGACCCCGATCGCGAGCGAGCAAAAATGCACCAATCGCGAGTACAAAAAGGTGCGCGGTCGAAAGTGCGGCCGCCTGTTGTGGAAAGGAGAGCGGAAATTTCCAAATCAGAATAACCGCCGCATTCACAAACACCGAAAACGTTCCGTACTGAAATTCGCCCGCGAGATTACCGCAGACCCACGAATACGGACTCAGAATCGGCCAATGACCTTCGGACCAGCTGCGCGCCATGTCGGCGAACACTGGCAGCACCGACAATTCGTAATCGTCATTCCAAAAAACGAGCGGATTGTGCCAGAGCAGGATCAGGCAGAAGGCAACAACGAGTAATCCGGCCGAGAATGCGCCAATGATTGTAAAACGCGCGCGCGCAGAATCCATCCGCACTTTCTTGTCTCAACGTCCAACGTCCAACGTCCAACGCTCAACGCCCAACAGAAGTCGAAGCCACCGCCGGCTCTCTTTCAATTCCTTGAGGCAAACTTTTAGCTTATGAATAAAATCTTTGCGCGATTCGGCAGCTTCAACTTCGCCGTGGTTGCCATATGGCGATGTGCCACACCGAAGTAGCTGACCCGCGATATGGTTTGCAGCTCTTGTATTTGGCAGGGAATCAACGAGTCGGATTATCCGTGCGCTGAACTCGAGCAGTCGAAGTTCCAAGTCGAATCGCGGCTTACTTGCTAGTTGGGCGTTGGACGTTGAGCATTGGGCGTTGAGCGTTGTCGCCTTTGACCGGTAAACCCCATCGTCCTCGCGCACCCGAAGCCATTCAATAAATGGCGTTGGGCCTTCGGCGTTCCGCGTTTTCTTCACAGCACCACCGGTTTGCCCTCAGTCATTACGAGCACCTTTTGCTCGATTCCGTGCGTGCGTGCCGCTGCAAGCAATCGCTGCGGGGGTTCGTGGAGCGGCTCAAAACCGAGAGGGAACGTCCCGTAGTGCATCGGAATTAGCGTCTTGGCGCGCAGCTCCAGAAAAGCTCTTACCGCCTCTTCCGGGTTCATGTGAACTTCACGGCCAGTGGGCGCGTCGTAAGCCCCAATGGGAAGTAACGCCAGGTCGACACTGAAGCGCTCGCCAATTTCTTTGAAGCCAGGGAAATAAGCTGTGTCGCCACAATGAAAAATCGTGCGGCCATTCGACGCGATCACAAACCCACCGAAATCGCGGTGTAAATCCGCGAGGAACCGGGCGCCCCAATGGTGACATGGCGTAAGTGAAATCTTGAGCGGCCCGAGTTCGACCGTCTGCCAGTAGTCGAGTTCGTGCACGATGTGAAATCCGAGATCGTGGACCAGGTTTCCCACGCCCGTTGGAACGACGATCGGCTGGTTCGCGGCTACGCGCCGCAGCGTGCGCCGGTCGAGGTGATCAAAATGCGCATGCGTCACGAGTACGAAGTCAATCGAAGGCAAATGATGAATTTCGAAGCCCGGCTGTTTCAATCGTTTGATGACCTTGAGCCATTTCGACCAAATCGGATCGATCAAGATGTTGACCTCGTGCGTTTGGATCAGAAATGAGGCGTGACCGATCCAGGTAATGCAGATCTCGCCTTCGCGGATCTTCGGAAATTGCGGCGGCACGTATTCGCCGGATCGCTTCACGAACAGCGATGGAAT
>Ga0105249_10002396_pt1 | contig 16286 bp, 7 predicted proteins | sample KBSS44metaG_FD_81522 | JGI IMG/M metagenome (GOLD analysis project Ga0105249, IMG submission 81522) | Switchgrass rhizosphere microbial communities from Kellogg Biological Station, Michigan, USA - KBS S4-4 metaG | ecosystem: Host-associated > Plants > Roots > Rhizosphere > Soil | place...
AATAATATCGGTACACATTATAGCTGGTCCAAAATCGCGGGACCGGCCAGCTTCAATATTTCGAATCCCGCACAGGTTCAAACGCTGGTAACAGGATTGGTGCTGGGCGACTATCAATTTGAACTGGTGGTGACCGACAATGCCGGACTTGTTTCCAAAGATACCGTGACTATGACGGTGAAGCCTACCCGCCCCCTACTGTCAGTGCAGCTCGTGCCCTTCAAATCCCTGTCGGCGGTCAGCCAGATTCATTATTCTGCGTTTGCCGGCAACAAAGCGGTGTTTGTAGGAGATGGCCAGCATGTAGACATTTACGACTTGGGCTCGCAAACCTGGTCAGAAGCCAGTCTGCACGAAGGCCGCTTTGGCGGCGTAGCGATAGCTACACTTGGTAACAAGGTTTTCATTGCTGGCGGTAATATTTCCTCAACGGATTATACGCCTACTACCACCGTGGATATTTATGATGCCGGCGCCAATACATGGTCAACCGCACAATTGAGCAGGGCCAGGGGCGACCTTGCGGCAACATCGGTTGGCGATGAGGTGATATTTGCGGGAGGTTACAATCCTTACGATGCCAGTTACAACACGGTTGACATTTACAACAATACCACCAATACCTGGTCAACATCATCATTGAGCGATTCGAAATTCGCTTTGGCTGCCACGGCTTTGGGAAGCAAGGCCATATTCGGCGGCGGATTTTTCTCTAAACACGTGGACATTTTTGATAACAATGCGCAATCCTGGAAAACTGATTCACTGGTACAGGCACGAGGTAATCTGTCAGCAGTTTCATTAAATGGCAAAGCCTATTTTGCCGGTGGAGAGACGGGTTCAAGCCTGAGTAACGTGGTTGACATTTATGATGGTAATACCCAGACCTGGTCAACAGATTTTCTAAGTCGGCCGAAGAGCGGTTTCTCATCGGCCACCTTGGGCAACAGGATTGTATTTTTTGCCAACGCGGGAACGCGTGTCGACATCCTCGACCAGTCTTCGAATACCTGGTATACCGCTGAGCTTAGTCAGCCGCTGTATGGCGCCACTATTGTATCTGTAGGCGAGGAGTTATATGCGGCTTCGGGCAACCAGGTTTGGAAACTGGTGTTCTGATAAAGGTAAAAGGGGAAAGGGGAAAGGTAAAAGGCTGAGCGACCAAAATACGCTTCAACCTTTTACCTTTCCCCTTTTACATTTTATCTTTCCCCTAACTCAATACTTTATATAAAATTCACCTTCCGTGGCTTGCATGAGGGCGCCATCAGACTCCCTATACAACTTTCCGGAAAAAGTGCCTTTCATAAATTTATCATTTGCGTCGGTGATTGTGCAATGTAATTCAGGGGTAGCATCCGCGCCAACGGAAACGGAAGTCCAAATACTCGTTGCATCAGCCGAACCCAGCGGAGACATAAAATTCAGCGAATTCTCGGTAGTGCCGCCGAGCGCAGCCAGTTCAAAATTTTGTCCTGTACCAAAATTGTCACCGTCAGACCACAGGTTAATAACGAATGATTCATTGGTTGACGCACCAGAAACAATCATTGACCACAGACCCAGTCCGAGGTTGGATCTGATGGCCGACACACCTGTTGTGAATTCCTTTTGCTGACCATCCAGTTTAACCTTCATATAGGAATTGCCGCCGTTTGGTTGTGAATCCTTCTTGCATGACGCGAATAAAATTGCAATTAATGCGATAGAAAAAATGGGGATTAGTCTTTTCATTTAGAAGAGTTTTGTTTCACAAGAAAGCGAAAACGACTCCGAATATTGCGCACATCAATAGAAAAAGTTCAGGCGGGCAGAGATAGAAAATAACTCTAATGTTTTTATGATTCAGAATGAAAGTAAGCGCAGAATTAAATTAATATGATACAAAAAATGCCCCATCCGTTACGGACTTGCTATTCACAGCAATATTGCTGTTTTGATAAATTATTCCACTGAAAGTTACCCGCACGGATTGTTCTGTTGATTCGGTGATGGTACATTCAAAAACTTGTTCAACGTTACCAAACTGGTACACTGAATTCCACATCGCAAAGGGATCCGCGGTATTATTGGGAGATGCGTAAGTGAGCGTATTGAAATAAGTGGCGGAAGGAGAAGCAATCACAAATGTTTTTCCTGCAACGAAATCGTCTTTGTCAGACCAAAGCGCGATATTCAACGACTCCGAGCCAGATGCGGCGCTGATTACAAGGGAATAGAGGTTCTCGCTCAAATTGGCTTTTATGGCGTGAATATCCTGTCCAAAACTTTTTTTCTTACCATCCAGTTTAATGCTGACCGAAGAATTGGTGGGAGTTTTAGTGCCTTCCTTTTTACAGGATACACTTGCAATAATGGCACAAATGGCCAGTAAAGGAGTGATCAATTTTTTCATGGGTACAAAAGGGTTGAAACGAAAACAAAATACGATTTATTTATCTTAAATGCAATCCCACGCAAAGTGGCAAAGCTTTAATAAGCCCACTTCACCAGGGTAGCGCCCCATGTGAACCCGCCGCCAAATGCAGCCAATACAATCAGGTCACCTTTTTTCAGGCGGCTTTCCCATTCCCATAAACAAAGCGGAATGGTGGCAGCGGTCGTATTGCCATATTTATTAATATTCAACATTACTTTTTCCGGCGAAAGGTCCATGCGTCTGGCCGTTGCATCAATGATTCTTTTATTCGCCTGGTGAGGCACCAGCCATGCAATGTCTTCTCCTTTCAAATTATTTCTTTGCATCAGTTCATAAGCCACATCCGCCATGCCTACCACGGCGAATTTGAAAACGGCCTGTCCCTCCTGGTAAATAAAATGGTCTTTGTTTGCGACCGTTTCAATGGATGCAGGTCGCAATGATCCACCCGCTTTCATGTGTAAATATTTTCCGCCGCTGCCATCACTTCTTAAAATACTGTCTAACACACCCAATCCTTCGGTATCGGGTTCGAGCAGAACACAGCCGGCGGCGTCACCAAATAGTATGCAGGTGGTTCGGTCGCTATAGTCGACAATGGCACTCATTTTATCAGCGCCGATCACCACCACTTTTTTGTAGCGGCCACTTTCAATGAATGCGGCGCCGGTGGTTAATCCATATAGGAATCCTGAACAGGCCGCGGCCAGGTCAAATCCGAATGCGTTAATGGCGCCGATCTTGTCACAAATAATGTTTGCCGTAGCCGGAAAAAACATGTCGGGTGTTACGGTACAGCATATCAGGCAGTCTATTTCAGACGGGTCAATGCCTCTTTTTTTGCAGAGGTCCAGCACGGCAGGCGCGCCCATATCGCTGGTTCCCAGGTTTTCGCCTTTCAAAATCCTTCTTTCTTCTACCCCGGTCCGACTTTTTATCCACTCGTCGTTGGTCTCCACCATTTTTTCCAGTTCTGCATTGGTTAACCGGTATTCAGGCAAAAATGCCCCAACGGCGGTAATTGCGGCGGTGATTCTAGAAGGCATAGAGTTTCAATTTTTTGAAAAACAGGCACGAAAATACAAATCTCCTGTCAAATGGATTTTTTAGGGCCAACATCATGTAACCATTTCAATATCAAATCTTTTATATTTGCCGTTCAATACTTCTATGATTGCATTTTTGAAAGGAGCCTTCATCAACAAAACACCGGCAATGGTTCAGGTGGAAGTCAATGGTGTGGGCTATGAAGTGCAGATCAGTTTGAATACTTTTTCCAGCATCCAGGACCTTGAGAAGGGTACCCTGTATACCTACCTGCAGATTAAAGAAGACAGCCATACGCTTTATGGTTTTGCTGAAATGGCGGAAAAAAATACTTTCGTGCTGTTGCTCGGCGTAAATGGTGTAGGTGCATCAACTGCGCGGATGATGTTGTCTTCTATGAAGCCGGCAGAGATTTCCCGGGCCATTATTCAGGGCAATACCGGACTGTTGGAAAGTATAAAAGGGATCGGGAAAAAAACGGCAGAGAGAATCGTGCTGGAGCTGCGCGATAAGTTCGGTAAATTGGGCTCCGAAACAAATAGTTCTCCCCTCATAAACAATACTTTAGAGCAAGATGCGTTAAATGCACTGGTAAGCCTGGGCATAGCCCGGAATGCTGCCGAAAATGCGATCAAAAAAGCACTCTCTTCCGGCCCCTCAAATGAAAACTTAGAATCCATCATCAAAAAAGCCTTGCAGTCTATTTGAGCGGAACTCTACCCCAACAAACAAGCCGGAGAAAAATTGACCCTGAAAAGAGTATACCAACTACTTTGCGTGTTATTTATTGCCGTATGGTTGACTTTGAATTGCACCCCGTCAGCTTATGCCGCACCTACACGCATGCCCAGGGCCATTCGTGACACTGTACCCCAGTCAGATTCATTGCGATTTCCCATTTACGACCGCCGCGGCGACAAATACACCAATCCCGATAAGAACAGCTTTAACCTGAAGGACCCGAAAAACATCAGGGACTCCATCGTTTACGATCCCAAGACCCGGCAGTATTACATCATTGAAAAAATCGGCACCAAATACTACCGCAAACCTACCTACCTCACTTTCGATGAATTTGTAAGGTTGCAGAACCAGAAAGACGAGGACGATTATTTTAAAACCCGGGCCAACACCATCAGCCTACTGAACCAAAAACTGCAGAAACCTAAACTCACCGCTTCTAATGACCTCTTCAACCGGCTTTTTGGACAGGGCAAGGTAGATATCCGTCCATCAGGTAACGTGGATCTCACCATGGGCTACCAGGGACAAAACATCAAGAACCCCACCCTGCCAGAACGAGCGCGCAAGAATGGCGGATTGGATTTTGACTTCAGCGCTGTACTGAACGTACTCGGCAATGTGGGCGACAAACTTAAACTACCGATCAGCTACAATACCACCGCCAACTTCGATTATGAAAACCAGCTGAAACTCGACTATACCGGTTACGACGACGAGATCATTAAGAAAATTGAAATAGGCAACACCAGTTTTTCTCCGCCGGGTACTTTAATTCCGGGCGCACAGGCATTGTTCGGTGTAAAAACGCAATTGCAATTCGGTAAACTTTGGATAACCACCATCTTCGCCAACCAGCGATCGCAAAGGCAATCCGTGGCATTACAGGGCGGCGCGGCAACCAATCCCATTTACTTCAAGGCAGATGACTACGATGAAAACAGGAACTTCCTGTTAGCGCAATACTTCAGAAATAATTACAAAACGGTAATGAAAAACCTGCCCGTGGTGAATTCACAGGTGCAGGTGCTTCGGATTGAGTTGTGGGTAACCACCCGCACCGGCGATACGCGTGACAGAAGAGACGTCGTGGGTTTGATGGACCTCGGCGAAAACCAGCCTTTTGGAAATTATCCGCCGCTGAATCCCAATCCGCTTCCCAGCAATAATTCAAACGGACTCTACTCCAAGATCATTAATGACCCCGCCGCCAGGAATCCTTCGCTGGTGGTGAATGAATTGCAGACCATGGGACTTTTGCCCGTGCAGGATTTTGAAAAAACCTTTGCCAAGAAATTAGACTCCACGCAATATGAATTCAATCCCCAGGCAGGATTTATTCGCCTGGCTGCACCGCTACAAGCTGATGAAGTACTGGGCGTGGCTTACCAATATGTTTACAATGGAAAGGTTTTCCAGGTGGGTGAATTTTCACAGGATGTGCCGGTGGACTCCACTTCAGGCGTTCAAAAAATCCTGTTTTTAAAATTGTTGAAAGCCACTTCGCCACGCACGAATTTGCCGATCTGGGACCTGATGATGAAAAACATCTACACGCTGAAAGCAGAGAATGGAAACTATCTCGGTTCACTGGACCGCGAAAATTTTCAGCTGAACATTTTGTACCAGCAGGCAGGACAGGGCGAGAAAAGATATTTGCCGGAAGGTACTTCTGCGGGTGTGCCGTTGCTGACCTTGTTAAACCTGGACCGGTTGAACAACCAAAACGATCCACAACCCGACGGAGTATTTGACTACCTCGAAGGATTTACTGTGATCACGAATCGCGCGCAGATTGTATTCCCCGTTCTTGAACCCTTTGGTCACGACCTCGACACCGCCTTCCTGGGCAGTTCTGTGCCCCTGCGTGAAAAATATTTATTCTATCCGCTTTATGATACCATCAAGGCCATCGCGCAAACCTTTGCCAACCTCGACCGGTTTGTATTTAAAGGAAGCGCGAAAAGCACGGGTGTGCAATCGGAGATTTCTTTGAATGCATTCAACATACCACAGGGATCCGTGTCAGTAACAGCGGGTGGTCAAACGCTGATCGAAAACCAGGATTTCGTTATTGATTACAACCTTGGAACCGTTCGGATATTAAACCAGGCCATTTTGAGTTCGGGCATTCCGGTGAACGTGCAGTTTGAAAATAATGCCACCTACGGCGTGCAGCAAAAAAATTACCTCGGCCTTCGATTGGATTATCGTGCTAGCAAAAAATTGAGTTTGGGCGGTACAATGGTACGACTCACAGAAAGACCCTTCTTTACAAAAATGGGATATGGCGAAGATCCTGTTCGCAACACGATGTATGGCGGTGACTTCAGTTACCGTTCCGATATTCCGAGGCTGAATCGCTGGTTGTCGAAATTGCCCAATTTTATTCCACAAAGTGCGTCTTCCATCAATGCATATGGAGAAGCGGCGGTCATGAAACCCGGCCATCCGCCCCAAATAGGAAAGGGTACCTCAGGTTTGATTTACATCGACGACTTCGAAGGAACCCGCAGCAGCATTGATTTGCGATTCCCCCTGGTGAACTGGGCGCTGGCCAGTACACCAAAGGGAGATGGACTGTTTCCCGAAGCCGATTTGTTCAATGACCTGAATTATGGAAAGAACAGGGCGAAATTGGCCTGGTACAATATTGAACCCATTTTACAGGAAAAGAACAATTCGAATAATCCGCTTCGAAACAATCTCGATGAACTTTCAGACCCGCGTGTGCGCGCTGTTTCGCAGGCAGAAATTTTCCCCCAACGCACACCCGATTTTGGGTTGAACCAGTTGGTGACATTCGACGTTTCATTCTTCCCCAAAGACAAGGGACCTTACAACTACGACGACGTCGGCGTCGACAACGTTGGGCACCTCGTGAATCCCAAATCAAGATGGGGTGGTATGATGAGATCGATTGACCAAACCGATTTTGAAACCGGCAACGTTGAATTCATCGAATTCTGGATGCTCGATCCATTCATCAAGAACACCAATCCTGCCGGTGGTCAATTGTATTTCAACCTTGGCAATGTTTCAGAAGACATCCTGAAAGATTCCAGGCGGTTTTATGAAAATGGATTGCCCACACCCACCATACCGGCAGCAAAAGACAGTTCAACCTGGGGTAATGTACCGCTCAATCCCATCCAGGTAACTACGGCATTTAGCAACGACCCCAATGACCGGCCTTTCCAGGACGTGGGTTTGGACGGCTTGAATGACGATACCGAGCGGATCAAGCGCAGCGTATACCTGCAGGATCTCGCGGCCCTGTTTGGATCAGGATCTGTCGCTTACCAAAACGCCTTTGCCGATCCTTCCTCCGATAACTTCAGGTACTATCGCGACTCTTATTACGACCAGAACAATACGGGTATACTTGGCCGTTATAAACAATTCAACAACCCGCAAGGCAACTCGCCCATTGCAAGCGCGAACTCTACCTTTTCGTCTGCCGCAACACTTTATCCCGATGCGGAAGACCTGAACCGCGATAACTCGCTGAATGAGGTAGAGGAATATTTTGAATACAAAGTAGACGTGAAACCTTCCGGGGACGCGTCAATGCAGGTGGGTCAGAATTTTATCGTGGATAAGAAATTTGTAAACGTGAGCCTGGCCAACGGCAGCAGTGAACAACAGATTTGGTACCAGTTCCGCATCCCCATTAGCGAATACATTAAAAAAATCGGAAACATTCCCGACTTTAAATCAATCCGGTTTGTGCGCATGTTCATGACCGGTTTCGAGGACTCCACCACGCTGCGTTTTGCCGAACTGGAGTTGATCCGCAACCAGTGGAGGCGCTTCACTTACGAACTGGATACGGCAGGCATTTACACTCCCATTAATGTGAACAGCGGCACCATGTTTAACGTGGGTGCTGTGAACATTGAAGAGAACGATCGTCGTGATCCAATTCCTTATCGCATTCCGCCCGGCATTGAAAGGGTGCAGTCGCTGAGTAATGGTGGTATCAATATCCTGCAAAATGAGCAGGCGTTGAGTATGCAAATCTGTAACCTGTTACAGGGCGACGCCAGGGGCGTGTTCAAAACCCTCAGTCTTGACCTGAGACGCTACAGAAAATTATCCATGTTCGTGCACGCTGAAAGTGTAAAGGGAAATACCCCGATTGAAAATGGTCAGCTATACGCGGTAGTTAGGTTGGGTAGCGATTTCCTAAGCAACTATTATGAAATCAAATACCCGCTCAACATCACGCCTTTTGGTACCACCGTTGATACCGCCATATGGCCCACTGCCAACAACCTCGACTTCGACCTGGGTGTGCTTACGAAGTTGAAAAATGTGCGCAACCTGAGTTCGAACAATCCCAATGACATTTACCGGCAAGTCATCGATGGCCGCACTTATTCTGTTTATGGTAGTCCCAACCTGGGTGAAATCAGGGGCATTTTTGTGGGCATTGAAAACCACGCCAACACACCGCTCTGCACCGAAGTTTGGATCAACGAATTGCGTTTGAGTAATATTGATGAAAAGGGCGGATGGGCCGCCCTGGGAAGGGTGGACCTGGCCCTTAGCGACCTGGGTAATATCAGCGTGTCGGTGAATTCGCACACGACAGGATTTGGAAGCCTGGAACAGAAGATCAACGAACGGTTCATGGATGATTTCATGCAGTTTGATGCCACGGCGAATTTGCAATTGGGCAAAATACTACCCAAGCGATGGGGCATTGAAATTCCGTTCTATGGCAGTTATTCGCGAACGGTGAGTTTGCCGGAATTTGACCCTTACGACAAAGACATTTTGCTGAAAACAAAATTAAAGGCAGCTTCCGGCGGTAAGAAAGACTCCATTCGAAATGACGCGATTGATGTACTCACAATCAAGACACTCAACTTTACCAATATCCGCAAAACGAATACGAATGGAAAGCGAGTCAGGATCTGGAGCATCTCGAATTTCGACCTGAGTTATTCGTTCACACAAACCACACATCACAATCCGCTGATAGATCACAACGACATCACGCGGCACCGCGGTGGCATTGGATATAACTTTACCGGTCAGCCGAAGTATTGGGAACCATTGAAGAAGACAATAAAATCCAAATCGCATTGGCTCGACCTGATCAGGGACTTTAACCTGAATCCCGTGCCAGCGCTGATTGGCGTGCGCTTCGACGTGAACCGTCAATTCGGTGCATACCTGCCGCGCAATGTGGGCGGTGGCAAATACCTGATCCCCGAAACCTACGACAAGTACTTCACCTTCGACAGGATCTACAACCTGCGCTGGGACCTTACGAAGAGCTTTAATGTGGATTTCAGGGCATCCAACAATTCGCGCATTGATGAACCTGCCGGGCGCATCGATACTAAGGCTAAGAAAGATTCGATGTGGGGTAATTTCTGGAAGGGCGGAAGAAATGTATTGTATAACCAGAATGCGGACTTTACATATAACCTGCCCACATCGAAATTGCCGCTGATTGACTGGACAACGGTAAGCTTGATTTATCGTACCAATTACAGCTGGATCGGTGCATCGCGACTGGCTATTGAATTGGGCAATACCATTCAGAACGGATACCAGAAAGGTGCAACCGTTGATCTCGACTTCAACAGACTTTACAACAAATCGCGATGGTTGCGAGCGCTGGATGAACAACAAAACCAGGATGCCAACGCGCCACCGCCGAATGCGCCCAACAAGCCAGATACGGGAGTGAAAAAGAACAAAACCCGTGACCTGAATGCGCCGCCTACGATCAATCCGGCCGTCCGCGTTCTCGCGAAAATACTGACGTCGGTAAAAAGAATGGGACTGACCTACACCGAAAATGCGAGCAGCTTTATACCGGGTTATACCGACAGTACGCAGGTGTTGGGACAAAACTGGAACAGTATGGCACCCGGATTGGATTTTGTATTCGGTCGTCAGCCCGACAGCAATTGGCTGAACCAGGCGGCGCAAAAAGGATTGATCACTAAAAATACTTTTCTCAATAACCTCGTTCACCAATCCTACGATCAGAGTTTCCGTGCTTCGGCGCAATTGGAACCGATACGCGACCTGATCATCGATTTGAACCTGGATAAAAGTCTGACCAAAACCTACAGCGAATTATTTAAAGACACCGTAGGTAATGGCTCCTTTGGCCACCTGAATCCTTATGCGGGTGGTGGTTTCAGTATCACGTATATTTCTTTCCAAACCCTGTTCAAAAAATTCGATCCGAACCAGGTCAGCGAAGCCTTCAAAAAATTTGAGGCAAACAGGATCGTGTTGTCAGAACGGTTGGGTTTGCAGAACCCTTACAGCAACGTGAAAAATCCGGATGGCTATTACAAAGGCTATGGCCGCTACTCGCAGGATGTGATCATTCCAGCCTTCATCGCGGCTTACACCGACCAGGACCCGACGAAAGTGAGTTTGCTCGGGCACGGCGGCGCATTCGTGAAATCAAATCCATTCAGCGGCTATACGCCGTTGCCCAACTGGCGACTGACGTACAACGGCCTGACACGGATAAAGGGTATGGAGAAAACATTTACAAATTTTACCATCACCCATGGATACTCGAGCAGACTGAGCATGAACAGCTTTAACTCGGCGTTGTTGTTCCAGGACTCCCTGTTGCTGGGATATCCTTCGTTTATTGATAGCCTTTCGCACAACTTTATTCCATACTTCCTGCTACCCAACCTCACGATCACGGAAAGTTTTGAACCCTTGTTTGGTATTGACTTCTCGCTCGTGAACCAGATGACCGCAAAATTTGAGTACGCCAAATCGCGCACACTGAGTTTGAGCTTAATCGACTTCCAGTTGAGCGAGGTAAGGTCGCAGGTTCTCACCTTCGGCTACAGCTGGCGAAAAAGAGGGTTCCCGCTACCCATCAAAATAAAACTGAGCAAGAAAGGTCCGTCGAAGAAACTGGACAATGACATCACATTCAGAATTGACTTCAGTATTCGTGATGACGCCAATTCAAACAGCAGGCTCGACCAGGCAAATGCCTTTGCAACAGGTGGACAAAAAGTAATCACCATACAGCCTTCAATAGATTATGTGCTGAGCAATCGCGTGAACGTGAAATTGTATTTCGATCAGCGCCGTGTAAATCCATACATCTCTTCATCAGCGCCAATGGTAACCACCAGGGCGGGCGTACAGCTTAGGATATCATTGGCACAATAGGGAGAGGGGTATTAAGGTATTGGAGTATTAAGGTTACGAGGTATTGGGGTAATGAGGGTTCATGCAAAACATTTTCTTTATTTTACAGTCCCCCAATACCTCGTAACCTTAATACTCCAATACCGCATTACCATAATTCCTTAATACCTTAATACCCCAATACCCATTACCTCTTACATGAAGCGTACAACTTCTCTGTTATTCTCGGTGTTATGCGGCCTGTTGCTATTCGCTGCCTGGCCTGTTTCACCATTAACGATGCTCATTTTTATAGCATTCGTTCCCTTGCTGATTGTGGAAGATTTCGCCAGGCGGAAGATGCAATTTTTCGGATGGTGCTACCTGAGTTTTTTTATCTGGAACCTGGCCACCACCTGGTGGATTTGGAACGCATCACGCGAAGGAGCAGTGTTGGCCATTGTACTGAACAGTTTACTGATGTGCATTCCCTGGATGGGATTTTACACGGTAAAAAGAAGACTGGGTGAAAAATGGGGATACGCTGCGTTGTTCTTTTTCTGGCTTTCATTTGAATGGCTGCACTTGCAAAATTGGGGACTTAGCTGGCCCTGGTTAACACTAGGAAATGTTTTTGCAAATCGCCCGAGATGGATTCAATGGTATGAAATAACGGGCAGCAGCGGCGGATCTGCGTGGGTGATCGGCGTGAATATCCTCATCTACCTTTGGCTCTCGGGGAAAACCCTTCACAGCAAATTGAATCCTGCACTAACGCCCATGTTGGCGGTGTTGATTCCACTGATGCTTTCGCTCGCCATGCATCCCGCCGCGGTTTCAACTGTTGCAACTACCAACGTTGTGATCGTTCAGCCCAATATCGATCCCTATGAGGAAAAATTTGAGGCCGGTACACAGGAGGCGCAGATTCAAAAACTTATTCGGTTAAGCGAATCGAAAATTGATTCATCAACCGCATTGGTTGTGTGGCCCGAAACCGCAGTACCGATCCAGGCGGATGAAAATACGCTCGATAGTAATTTTTTCTTTCGACCAATCTGGGCCTTCCTTGCGCGGCATCCGAATTTAAGTTTGTGCACCGGCATCGACAGCTATAAAAAATTCACAAAGGGGGAGGCCATCACTTCAACAGCCCGGCAATTGGAACGCTCAGGGATATACTTTGATGCTTACAATACCGCGGCACTTTTTCAGTCGGGAGCGAAAGACCAGTTGTACCACAAATCTAAACTGGTGCCGGGTCCGGAAATGTTACCGCCCTGGCTGAATTTTCTGGGAAAGTTATTTGAAGATTTTGGCGGTATTGCGGGTACCCTTGCAGGTCAGGACGAGCGGACGGTGTTGCAGGCCAGGCAGGGTTACAAAATCGCGCCGGCCATTTGTTATGAAAGCATTTATGGTGAATTTATGACCAGCTACGTGCGTGGTGGAGCAAATGTGATCGGCATAATTACAAACGACGGATGGTGGGGTAATACGCCTGGATATCTTCAGCATATGAGCTATGCCAGGTTGCGCGCCATTGAAACCAGGCGATGGGTGGTAAGAAGCGCCAACACCGGAGTATCATGTTACATTGATCCGCTTGGAAAAGTTTACGACGCACAGCCCTGGGACATTTCTTCAGCCATTAAAATGAGCGTTCCCAAGGAAGAGCATATCACATTCTTTGTCCGTTTTGGCGACCTGCTATCCAGGTTATTCCTCGCGGCGGGATTGGTGATCCTCATCTATAGTTATTATTGGCGCTTCACGCATAAAAGAAATACGAGGTAATTGACCCGGAGGCAGCGAAATTTGTGGGATGGAAAAGTCAATCGCATTCAGGAACGGTACCCTCCATTACCGCATGGAAGGAAGCGGCCAGCCATTGTGTCTTGTACACGGATTTGCAGAAGATGGTGAAGTATGGAATGAACAGGTTGAATTCCTGAAGAGCAAGTTTACCCTTATTTTGCCCGACCTGCCCGGATCGGGTAAATCAACGCCCCTGCATGCCGACCATGGTAAATCTCCATCCATCGCCGACTATGCCGAAGCGGTACGAGCCATCATCACCCACGAAAAAATCGAAAAATTTACGCTGATCGGTCATTCCATGGGTGGATATGTATCATTGGCTTATGCCCAGGCCTGGCAATCAACACTAACGGGATTGGGGTTGTTCCACTCTACAGCCTATGCCGACAGTGCAGAAAAAATCACCGCCAGGCAAAAGGGTATTGCTTTTATTAATACGCACGGGGTATTGGAATTTTTGAAGCAATCAACACCCAACCTGTTTGCAAACGATTTTAAGCAGCGCGAACCAGGCAGAATTGACAAATTAATAGAAAGGGGAACCAACTTTTCGGCAGCTACGCTCGTACAATACTATGAAGCTATGATGGTTAGGCCCGACATGACAGGTTTGTTAAAAGTGATTGAAATACCCCTTCTTTTTGTTGTAGGAGAAGAAGATAAAACGCTAAATTTACAGGATAGCCTCGCTCAGGCACACATGCCCGTCTTATCGAACCTGCACCTTTTTCCCCATGTGGCACACATGGGCATGTGGGAATCGACAACCAGATCCAACCTCTCCATCATGAAATTCCTGGATCAGCAAAAAGAATATTGAGTTGAAAAAAATCATACCCTTAATATCATCCTTTCTTCTTCTGTACTCTATTGCCCATGCCCGCCATATTACCGGTGGTGAAATTTTCTACCGCTACCTCGGCGACGTAAATGGCCAGCACCAATACGAGATCACACTGAAGTTATATCGCGACTGTAATTCAACCGGCGCACAACTGGACCCCCGGGCCAGCATTGCCATTTTCAACAACCAGTCGACCAACACACCTTTCATGACACTTGATGTGTTGAAGGCACCAACGGTTAGGCTTAACCTAACCAAGCCCAATCCCTGCATCGACAATCCGCCCATCGTATGTTATGAAGTGGGTTATTATGTTGCCACAGTTCTACTTCCGGAAAGCGCGTTGGGTTATACCATAACTTATCAGCGTTGCTGCCGCATCGAGAATATTTCAAACGTCATCAATTCCGAACAAACAGGTGCAACGTATATCGCTACCATTCCGGGCAATGCGGATGTACCTTCCGCACCAAAAAATAACAGTGCGCAATTTGTAGGAAAGGATACCGTAGTGGTTTGCGAACGCAGTCCTTTCAGTTACGATTTTAGTGCGGTCGACGCCGATCAGGCCACTTATGGCGACAGTTTGTTTTATGGATTTGTGCAGGCTTATGTGGGAGGTAGCGCGGGAAATGCAGCGCCGAATCCGCCGGGACCACCGCCGTACGCTTCAGTGCCTTATGGTTTTGGTTTTACTTACCAGCGTCCGATGGGTATTGATGTTACCGTCGATTCCAAAACGGGCCTGTTGTCTGGCATCGCGCCTTCGGCCGGTATATACGTAGTAACAGTGGCGGCTTATGAAACGCGCGCCGGAGAAGTGATTGCGGTGCACAGAAAAGATTTGCAGATTAAAGTAGCCGCCTGTTCTATCGCATCCGCCGACCTTCAGCCAGAGTTCATTACCTGCGATGGTTTCACACTTAATTTTTTCAATCGCACCAGCAGCCCGTTGATCAAAACCTATTATTGGGATTTCGGTGTGACCACCATGACAAGCGATACTTCTAATTTAAAAACACCGGTGTTCACTTTTCCTGATACCGGCGTGTACCACGTGATGCTCATCACCAACCGGGGACAGGATTGTTCCGACACAGGATATACCACGGCAAAAGTATTTCCGGGATTCTTCCCCGCATTCTACGCACTTACATCTTGTAAGGGCATACCCGTGCAGTTTTACGATTCCACCCAAACCAAGTACGGTGTTGTGAGTGAATGGCACTGGCAATTTGGTGATCCTTCCTCAACAGCTGATTCGTCGTTACTGCAAAACCCCACTTATACTTACGCCAATGCTACTTCGTATCCGGTGCAGTTGATCGTGTCGAATAGCAAAGGTTGCACCGATACCGTCAGTCATATCGTTTCCATATTGAACAAGCCCACACTGCTGGTGTCGAACGACACCCTGATCTGTAGTATTGACACGCTTCAACTAAGCGCACAGGGCATTGGCAGCTTCAGTTGGACTCCCAATTACAATATTGACCTGCCGGCGGTACCCAATCCCAAAGTAAGTCCCGATGTACCTACAAAATATTATGTAACGCTCACCACGGCACCGGGCTGTGAAAACATCGATTCCGTTTTTGTTGACGTCCGAACCTTTATTACCGTTAATGCAGGGGCAGATACAACCATCTGTCTAACGGATACGGTCACCCTAAGAGCCGTGAGCGAAGGGTTGGGATACACCTGGACGCCTTCGGCAACGCTTACGAACCCAACTACCAAAAATCCGATTGCCAGGCCAACTGCGACCGCTACCACTTACACCGTGTTGGCGAACCTTGGCAAGTGCACGGCCAGCGATGCCATGACGGTCAGGACGGTGCCCTATCCAACCGTTGTAACGCAGGGCGACAGTTCGATTTGTTATGGGGATACTGCACAGCTATTTGCATCCGGCGGTATCAGCTATCAGTGGACGCCGACCCTGGGGTTAAATGATCCAACGGTTTCTGATCCCTCCGCTTCACCACCGTTTACTGTAAATTATGTGGTGGGTGTAATTGATAACAAGGGTTGTCCCAAACCCAGCTTCGATTCTGTGCTGGTAACCGTAGTTCCGCCTGTACCTGCAAAAGCAACCAACGACACGGCCGTGGTAGTTGATCAGCCGCTGCAACTGTTTGCAACGGGCGCGGCGTATTATTTGTGGTCGCCATCAAGAGGATTGAACAAAACTGATGTTCCCAACCCAGTGGCACATTTGAATGAAGACATTACTTACGTGGTGAAAGTGACTACCCTGGAAGGATGTTTCGCTTA
>Ga0105249_10002397_pt1 | contig 16284 bp, 13 predicted proteins | sample KBSS44metaG_FD_81522 | JGI IMG/M metagenome (GOLD analysis project Ga0105249, IMG submission 81522) | Switchgrass rhizosphere microbial communities from Kellogg Biological Station, Michigan, USA - KBS S4-4 metaG | ecosystem: Host-associated > Plants > Roots > Rhizosphere > Soil | place...
AGGCCGTAGCACTGGTCGACATTGAAAACCGTGTGATAGGTGAGAACGAAGGGGGCGCGGCGGCCCTCCTCTGCTATTTGCTCGTCGTCAGTCTTCTGACGGCCGCGTAACTGCTTGTAGAAAACGATCTGCGTACCCTTTTCACCCTTGCGAACACTGCCGTTTAGCGCGTTGGCCTGATTAAAGGTAAGCCAGAACGGGGAACTATAGCTGCAAGACCACAAGAGCATGATGTTGATACCGCGATAAGGCTTACCCGTGCGGAAGTTTCGGGGAAACGGGCCTCCCGCGAAGTGGGGTGCCTGCCAAGGCTTCTCCCACGGAATCACTCCTGCTTTGAGGCTTGCGATGATGCGGTCGGTGACGATCTGGTAGACGCTGGGCTTCGCGGTTGTTGCTGCTTTCTTGCTCATGGGTGCTTCCTCCCTGTGGTTGTTGTGGCAGTGGCATGTGACATACATGCCGAACGCCACCTGGCGAAGGCGGGGGGTAGCAACTGCAAGCTGAGGGGTATCCCCACCCTTGTAACGAAGCAGGGCGGAGTGGAAAGGGCGAAGCGTAGCGGAGGTCTGCACAAGCGCAGCGCGGAAGATTGGGGAAACGGCTTGCGGGCGCGAGGGGCGGAGCTCCCCTTAGAGGTTTTCGCGGTTGCTTTTAGGTTGCGTGTCGCGGGCAGTAACGACCCGCAGAGATTCTCTCTAAAGAATCAAGTCTTTTTCTTTACGTGCGTCCCAGAGAGTATCTTTTCTCTTTTTCTGGTTCAGTTCTGAATCAGTCGCACGAGCGTGCCATCAGGATCGATCAGAGCACCAACGCGACCGCCCCACGATTCGACTCTTGGAGGATGAAGCCGAGGATGGCCCTTACATCCTTCCGGTAGACCTGCGGCTTTGCAAACCGCGTAGAACGAATCGAGATCTTCAAGCCGCAGACAGCAACTGAACCAACTGGTCAACGGATCTATTTCCGGATGATGAAAGAACTCTAAGGTGAGATCGCCGCGCTTCAGAATCATCCAGCCGCTATCCCGCCAAACCTCTACAAACCCGAGAGCAGCATAGAACTGTGGAGTTCTCTCGAAATTGCGCGAAGGGAGATTCGGTGTCGCGACATCGCTCATCTCAGTTGCTCCGTCAGCAGGGTAAGCGGCACCACGAACTCAACTACAGCAGCGGCCTTGCTGTTGTAATGGGGGACATTTTACCGAGCCGTAGGAGCAGAAAACACAGCAGTCTCCTGACTGAGGCCGCAACAGAGTGTGACAATGCGCGCACTCATGGAAGAAGCGACAGGAATCGAGAGGCATATTTTCCAACGTGGCATGACCGCACTGCGGACACGTCAACGTTGATTCGAGAATGATTGCCGTCGTTGTCATGGCTTTTGCATTCCGCTATGCACTGTCGAAGGGAAACCGGCATTCGTAGTGGCCTTCACAAACGCCGCTGGATTTGTCTTATCTCCGTCATACTTCACCGTTGCCGTCTTGTGGTCGTAGTCCACTTTTGCATCTATCACGCCAGGTACTTTCTCCAGCGCCTTGCGAATCGTGACTGAGCACATGGAGCAGGTCATGTTCTGAACGTCGAGAACAGCAGTTTGCGGAGCTGCCGCAAAAGCCGATACCGGTAAACCAATGAGAAGAGCAGCAAGTAGTTTACGCATCACAGGTTCCTTTCAATGATAGGAGAAGGACAAAATCCAGGGGCTGACTACGAACAGGAAAACGACCGGAAGCAACACCCAAAACAGAATCCGCTGAACATTTCGGGTGCGATCAGCAATACAGTTATCGCCGATGGCGCAGCTTTGAGGCACCAAATAAAGTTTCCAGAAGGTCAGCCCGAGAAACAGAACCGTCAGAACAATAAAGACGGGTCGGTACGGTTCGAGTGCGGTCAAATGCGCGATCCAGGCCCCACCGATGCCCATGCTTAAGAGCAAGAGCGGCCCAATGCAGCAAGCGGATGCGCCGATTCCAGCAAGCACGCCGCCTATAAGGGTAGTTCTCGTGTTAAACACAGAGCGCATTCTTTGCGAATCTTCCTTATTTCACTCTAAACTCCGTACTATGGTACGGAGTCAAGGGGGCAGCTCGTGAGCGAACGTCTGACCATCGGCACACTAGCAAAACAAGGCGGGGTGAATGTTGAGACCATTCGCTATTACCAGCGACGGGGCTTACTGCAGGAGCCGACAAAGCCGCGGAGCGGATTCCGGCATTACACATCCGACACGGTAAAGCGGGTCCGCTTCATTAAGCGAGCCCAGGCTCTCGGATTCACTCTAGAAGAGATCACGGGTCTGCTCGCACTCGATGAAAGAAAGGCCTGCTCAGAAACACGAGGGATCGCGGCTCACAAGCTGGAACTGATTGAAGAGAAGATTGCAGATCTCTCGAAAATGAAAAAAGCACTTTTTCGCCTCGTGCGCGCCTGCGATGCGTCATCCGCTGGCGCGCTGTGCCCCATCATTCATCTTTTGGCTGATGATTGAGGCGAGCACTGAAGCGTGTGGCTTGGGTACGTCCTCTCAACCAAAGCGCAATTCATCATTACGCCTCGATCGGCAACGTAAGGTGGGTGGCTGATCACGCATCGGAAATAAGTTCGAAGGGGCCGTAGAATACGGCCCCTTCGAGTGCTCTCCTAGTTTTACAACCGCAAGGATGATTCCTCCGTCGCACCCGTGGTCTTCCTCTGTCGCGGTTGACGTGGCCTCGCCCAGGGCGCGGCTCGGCGGATGAACTCCCGCTGAGCAACATCCAGTGCGAGGCGAGCCTGGTGTAGGTCGTAGAGCGAGAAGCAAGTGGAGCAGCCGCCACGGATTCCGGCGCGGCCCTCTTTCTCCGGGTTATAGCGGGGATGGCGGCTGCACTTGGCCTTGACCCGCTCAGTAAGTTTCAGCTTGTAAGTGAATTGCAACATGGTCTCCTCCGGGGTGGAGCAATGGGGGCCATTGCTGGCCCCCACTGCGGTTAGGCTGCGAGTCGCTTGGCGGTTGTCTTCTTGGCGGATTTGCCCTTTACGGGGATTGGCTGCTTCGCGGCCTTCTTTGTGGTTTTCTTGGTGGCCACGTTCTTTTTTGCAACTGGTTTCTTGGGCTCCAGCGGAGCGAAAACCTGCTCTGCCTCGATCAGAGAATCGATTTCGTTCTCGCGTGGGATTCCTGCGTGGGTGGTGAGAACGAGACGGAGAGCGAAGCTGGTCAGCTTCTCATCCTCCAACCTGTCAACGATTGAAGTCAGCACTTCTTCTGCCGTCTGCTGGTTGTTCTCGTCGGTCACGAAGTACGCAGCTACGTCATCGATGAATTGATAGGGGTCGATGTGAACGAGAGCACGGAGCAAGACACGAAGCTGGGGCGCCGTGAAAATGGCGGGGGCATTGTCGAGAATGCGGTTGAAGGATTCGGCGCGGCGTTTGAGAAGACGTTTGCGTCGGGCTTGTTCCTTCTCGTGCTCTCGCTGCCTCGCCTCCGCTTCGGGGTCGATTTGAATGACACGATGCGGATGGTGGACGGGGCAATCGGGGTCGGTGCAGACGGTGCGTGTAGTTCCTGCGCCTTCGCCGTAGACGATAATTGCGGTTTTGGAGGATTCGCAGGGTGTCACAGATTCGGCGCCTTCGTTCTCATCCTCGGGGCTGGTAATTTCGGTGTACTCGTGGCGCGAGAGCGTACCGGGCCGCTGTTCCTTCGGGTTGCGATGCGCCGTCTCGATCTGTATCAACTCAGGTCGCGCCGCTACCTCACGGTTGACGTGCTCGGTGAGCTTGGCGTGGTAGCAGGTTGCATCGAGGCACTGATCTCCAGCTACATCCGTAAAGAGCGAAGTGTTGTACCCGCTGCGGCGTGGGCAGTTGGAGCAAGCACCTGCTGTGGGGTTGAGGGTGTTGTCCTCGCGGTCGAAGGGTGCCTCGTCCAATGGTAGATAGACGTTATTCGCAATCCATGCGGAGAGGTACTTGGCAGCGAGCAGATGTGGTTCGTTGTCCTGCCAGTCCTTGCGCCAGCATTGCGTGAAGGCTTCCTGTTGAGAGTCCTGCGGTAGCCGTGCGATAAGGTTGGCGTGGCTGGCTGTGATGCGCTCATCTTGGAATGCTTCGGCCACTTCGGGAATGAGCTGAAGCAAAGCTAAGCGGGTATAGATCAGGCTGTCACTTTTGCCGGTCTTCTCGGCAAGGGTGGCAACATCATAGCCGGGGAGGTCGAGCAGCCGTTGAAAGCCCTGAGCCTCCTCGTAAGGATGCACGTCGACGCGTTGACTGTTCTCGATTAACTGCCATTCAAGGGCCTGCTCATCGGAGAGTTGCACGACGCGGACGGGTATTTCGTTCATCTCCGCAAGGTGGGCTGCACGAAAGCGCCGCGCTCCTGCGACGATCTCATAGCCTTCACTGTTCGGCCGGACAGTGATGGGCTGGATCAGTCCCTGAGTACGGAGACTTTCGGCAAGCTCGGCCAGCTTGGATTCATCGAATGTGCGGCGGGGGTTGGTGGTGGACTCGTGAATGTTTGTTAGGGCGAGGGTCTGGAATCCCACGTTGTTCTTCTTAGTTGTCATGGTCGTTGCTCCTTTGCTGTTGCCGTTGTTGTGGTAGTGGCATGTGACATACATGCCGAACGCCACCTGGCGAAGGCGGGGGGTAGCAACTGCAAGCTGAGGGGTATCCCCACCCTTGTAACGAAGCAGGGCGGAGTGGAAAGGGCGAAGCGCAGCGGAGGTCTGCACAAGCGCAGCGCGGAAGATTGGGGACACGGCTTGCGGGCGCGAGGGGCGGAGCTCCCCTTAGGGATTGGCCGTTGCCTTCAGGGTCGGCGTTGCGGGCAGGAACAGGCACGCAGAGGTGGGTGGCGGATGACGGACGGAGCCGGCAGGAGTCAGGGAGGAGACCTCCTCCCTTTTGAAACGCCCCCAAAAAGCGATGCCATATTCTCTACTGAATTGCTCGTCGAAGTGAACGCCATTTGGATACTTTCGGCTAAATATGAGTGCCTCTCCGCCCTTCTATTGAAATGTACACATCACTAATATATAAATTGCTTATGGCCGTAAGCGATAGTTCAAATTCGTGAAATGTACATTGCTGTATGCATTTTCAACGCATGGTGGCTGTTAAGAGTGTCCTCAGATCTGACAAGTATCCAGCCCATCCTCGGACAAGTCGAAAGGGAAGATCGACGGTTACAGGAGATCCAGCGTCGACACAACCAGGGCGACTCCAAACCGGATGGAAATGGCTCGAAAGCCCCAACAACCAACCGAAGAGAACGAAATTCTGAAGCAATTCTCTCGGTAGTAGAAGCAATGTACAACGAGTGCGCCGTGGATGCGGAGGCTCTCGGGTTCATGGCAAAGATGCTTGTTCAGACCACTCTCCCTCACCGGGCGCAGCCGGGAAAGCAATACACCCGTACCGATGGCGACGTGACTCTCTCGATCACTGATCTGGGTGGGGCAGGGCTCCCGTACGGCTCGTATCCCAGGCTGATTCTCGTCTGGATGACAACTGAAGCCTTGCGAACGGGTGAACGGAAGCTGGAGCTTGGACGTTCGCTATCAAGCTTCATGGGTCAGCTCGGCCTGCAATGTACGGGTGGTCACTGGGGGACGATTCCGCGGTTTAGGGGGCAAATGGAGCGTCTCTTCGGCGCTGCGATCTCGACGCGATGGAAGCAGGACAAAAATGGACAAACCAACACTGGAGGCTCGAATCTCCTGTTGGCGGAGGAGTTCGATCTCTGGTGGACACCGCAGAAGTTGCCGCAGGCGCCACTCGCGCAGTCGAGCGTAACTCTTTCGCAAAAGTTCTTCGAACAGCTTGTCGAGGCTCCAGTCCCGCTCGACTTAAGGGCGATCAAAGCCTTAAAGAGGTCGCCGCTATCTCTCGATCTGTATGCCTGGGCAACCCGACGCGTCAGCTATTTGAAGAGGCCGCTGCGCATATCATGGAAATCCTTTCAGTTGAGTTTCGGTGCTGGCTATGCTGAGACACCGCAAGGAAGATCTCGGTTCCGGGGAAACGCGATCGAAGCATTGCGCAGAGTGAAAGCCGTTTACCCTCAGATAAAAATCGAGATTCAGCAAGACGGAGTCCTGCTCTATCCGTCGCTCACTCACGTTCCCAAAGCAACGATCGCATAATCGCCGTGCCCTTTCCCCCCAAAGGGGAGGAGGTTCGATTTCCACCTTCGGACCTGACCACTACAGGTGATTTAGCTATAGGAACTGATACAGGCATACAGGGAATTGCATAGCGCGCTGATCTGAAAAGAGTTACAGCAACTTGCTACCCAATTTATGCGTCAATTGTACCCCCGTTATGCGTGCAGGACCGGACGCGATACCCCGCTTATGCGTGAATCCGTACCCCTAATATGCGTGGAAATCTGTTCGTTTCCACACGGGACCAGAAGAGGTACGCGACGCGCTCACCATCACCGATGCGTACAACCGCCACGTGATCCGCTGCCAGACGGTGTCCCGGATGGATCTGGCCCAGGTTCGAGCGATCTGCGAAGCGGCCATGCGGGAGTACGGCACGCCGGATCAGGACGGAGAACGGCGCTTTTGCTTATTTCGGTGCGGTCGTAGTTGGCTTTGGCCAGCGCATGAATGTGTAGTTCATAATGCGCATCGATCTTTTGTGATGACACATCGCCTGAAATCTTAGAATGTATGCAACCTAAGAGAGTTCTGGTCATGAAGAAGAACACGACGAGTATTCGGTTGTCTGCAAGTGATTTGAGCAATCACCTTTCCTGCCGTCACCTCACCGTTCTAGACCTGGACGTGGCGAATGGTGGACGTCCCGTCCCTGACTGGAACTCCCCGGATGCACGAATCCTGCAGGAACGCGGCATCGCTCATGAAAATGCCTATGTCGAGCATTTGAGGACGAGCGGACTTGCCGTCGTTAGCTTCAGGGATTGTGACAGTGATGAGCAGGCCGTCGCTGATACGCTATTGGCAATGCAAGGAGGCGTGGACATCATCGTCCAGCCCGCATTCAGTGATGAGGGTTGGTTTGGACGGGCCGATGTGCTGCGCAAGGTCGCGCGCCCAAGTAGCCTGGGCAGTTGGTCGTACGAGCCCTACGACTGCAAGCTTGCCCATGAGACAAAAGCCGCGACAATTCTCCAGCTATCTCTTTACTCCCATCTGATAGAGGTCGTTCAAGGAGTTCTTCCTGAATTCATGTATGTAGTCCCGCCTGGGGAAACATTTGAACGCGAAAGATATCGGGTTCTTGATTACGTTGCTTACTACCGACATGTGAAATCCAGGCTTCACGCGGCCGTCAATGCTGGCGACGACGATATTGAAACCTATCCCGAACCCAACCCACACTGCGAAGTGTGTAGGTGGCAGCAGGAATGCGACCGGGAGCGGCGGAACGATGACCATTTGTCCCTTGTCGCAGGCATCAGCAGGTTGCAGCGCAAGCAGCTGGCCATATGGGACACTACCACGATGGCGGCCCTCGCGGCGTTTCCCGTTCCAATTCCGCGCCGTCCCGATCATGGTTCCCGCGAAAGCTATGTGCGCGTCCGCGAGCAGGCGCGCGTCCAAGTCGCGTCCCGCGAGTCAGGACGTTATGTGCACGAAGTGCTGCAGGTGACCGACGAGCACGGGCTCAACCTCCTGCCTGAACCTTCACCCGGAGATATCTTCTTCGACCTAGAGGGAGACCCTTTCGTCGGCCTGAACGGCAGAGAATACCTGTTCGGCGCGGTCTTGGCGGACGCGGACCAGCCCGTCTATGAGCGCCATTGGGCGCTGACCGCTTCCGAAGAGAAGGATGCATTCACCTGGTTTGTGGATCTGGCGATGGCGAGGTGGGCACAATATCCGACGATGCACATCTACCATTTCGCGCCGTATGAGCCGTCCGCATTGAAGCGGCTGATGGGCAGATATGGCATACGCGAGGATGAAATCGACAGGATGCTGCGAGCGAAACTGTTCGTTGATCTGCACACGCTGATCAAGCGGTCGGTCCGTGCCAGCGTCGAACAGTACTCCCTCAAGGCACTCGAAGCATTTCACGGCTTCACGCGGAGAATCCCCCTCAGCGAAGCCGGCCAAGCGATGCGGGCGATGCAGCATGCTCTTGAGGCAGAGCGTGCACTCGAGGTCAGTGATGCCGTCAAACAGGCAATTGTTCTATACAACGGCGACGACTGCTTTTCCACTCGTTCCTTGCGAGACTGGCTGGAACGCGAGCGGCTTCAGTTGGAAAACTCGGGACATCGCCTGACGCGTCCGGCTCCATCGGACGGAGCGCCGGCAGAAGCTGTGGGCGAGCGCCAGCAACGAACGGCGACGCTGGTCGAGGCATTAACCCGCAGCATTCCGCCTGAGCCGGAATTTCGCACCAATGACGAGGCTGCCTGTTGGTTACTTGCCAACCTATTGGACTGGCACCGGCGCGAAGCTAAAGCCGACTGGTGGGAGTATTTCCGGATGAAGGACTTGATTGACGAAGACCTTCTTGACGAACGATCGGCGATAGCAGGACTCAGGTTCGATTCAACCCTCGAAGTGGTGCGCAAGATTCCGAAAGATCGTTATTTTTTTGATAAGCAGGAGACGGATGTTAGGGCGGGCGATACGGTCTGTCAACACGACGAAAAGATTGGAGAAGTTGCCACCATCGACGTCGTTGCACGCACGGTTGATATTAAAAAAACAAAGAAGACTGCAAACGTTCACCCAACCGCGGTGTTCGTAGATAAGACCGGCCCAAAAACCGACGTGTTAGCGGACGCACTTTACCGGCTGGGTTCCTGGGTCGAGTTCAACGGCGTAGACGCAGCAGGACCTTATAGGGCGGCACGGGACTTGTTGCTGCGTCGAGCGCCCCGGCTCGACGATGGCGGTTCAATGCTCCTGCAGGCGGGCGAATCGACGGTAGATGCGGCTAAGCGCATCGCAGGCTCTCTGAATGAATCTGTGCTGGCCATTCAAGGACCTCCTGGTGCCGGGAAGACATTCGCCGGCGCACGCATGATTTGTGAGCTGATAAAGCAAGGCAAGAAGGTTGGCGTCACCGCGGTGAGCCACAAGGTTATTAGAAACCTCCTCGACGAGGTTCTTCTAGCGGCGCGTGAAAGCGGTTTTGCAGACTTGCAATGCATTCAAAAAGTGGGCGAATTGCCCGAAGAGGACGTACCCGGCATCACCTTCACAACTGACAACGCGGAGCCTCTTGCGGCACTCCGCTCCAATACTCAGGTGGCTGCGGGTACAGCCTGGTTGTGGGCGCGCGATGACTATTTCGAGTCGGTGGACGTACTTTTTGTTGACGAGGCAGGACAGATGTCCCTGGCAAATGTGCTAGCGATAGCACAGGCTGCAAAAAACCTCGTGTTACTTGGCGATCCCCAGCAGCTCGACCAGCCTCAGAAGGGTAGTCATCCTGAGGGGGCAGAAGTGTCGGCGCTCGAGCACCTACTCAATGGGGCCAAAACCATCCCACAGAACAAAGGCTTATTCCTTGAGCGGACGTGGCGACTGCATCCGGCGATATGCGAGTTCACGTCGGAAGTATTCTACGAAGGGCGCCTGACTTCACGTGAAGGGCTAGAACGGCAGAATGTTTCCGGCCACCCATGGCTGAGCAGCTCCAACCTTTGGTTCTTACCTATCAAGCACGAGGGCAACCAAAACACCGCCTTTGAGGAAGTCGAATGCATTGCGGCTCTCATCGAAACGCTGCTTAAACCCGGTGTCAGCTGGACAAATGACAAGGGGCAGACCCGCGCATTGCGGCTGGAGGACATTCTGGTGGTCGCTCCATATAATGCGCAGGTTTTCGATCTCATGACGCGAATACCGGGTGCCAGGATCGGAACGGTGGATAAATTCCAGGGACAACAGGCGCCGGTGGTGATCTATTCGTTGACGACATCATCTCCGGAGGATGCACCGCGTGGCATGGAGTTCCTCTATAGTCTCAATCGCCTCAACGTTGCAACATCACGCGCGCAAGCGATTGTGGTTGTCATAGGAAGCCCACTCTTGCTGGAACCGGAATGCCGTAGTCCGCGACAAATGCAATTGGCCAATGCCCTCTGCCGCTACGCTGAATTGGCACGGATCCTAGAAATTAAGACGGAATAGGTCCGCGGATTTCACTACAGCTAAATGGGAGATATTCGCCGCATTCTTTCCGTGTCAAGGCCATCACGGACTTGCTGGAGCAAGTCTTCCCGCTGGAAGATGTGAAGTGGCTCGCCGGTCACGCCGACACACGGTGCGGGGTGAAATAGGTCCCCAGAGACAAGCAGCGCGTGACATGATGATGAGTACGAGAATTTTTTACAGCGAAGCTGATGACGACTTATTCCATGAACGGATTGTATGAAGGGGAGCAGCTGACGCTGGACTTCGGCACCGGAAGTCCGGTCGTTCCACATGACCGCAGCTCAATCAACGCGAAATACGTCAAGGGGGAGGTGCGAATTGTCACCGAGCAGGCTCGATATCCACTGCCCAGCGTGGTTGGCATGTACGAGGACGCTAAGAAGTACGTCCTCAACCCGGATTTCCAGCGGCGTCATCGGTGGGATCGCGACAAACAGAGCCGTTTGATCGAATCTTTCATCATGAACGTGCCGATCCCGCCTGTGTTCCTTTACGAGGTCGAGTATTCAAAATACGAAGTGATGGACGGCCTTCAGCGAATGACCGCCATCTACGATTTTTATAAAGACAAATTCCCGCTTGCGGGACTGGAGGAGTGGCGGGAGCTGAATGGCTTGCGTTATTCGCAGTTGCCGGACCAGGTGCAGAAGGGCATTGATCGGCGCTACCTGTCCTCCATCATCCTGCTCCAGGAAACCGCCAAGACCGCGCACGAAGCGCAGCGCCTGAAGCAGCTCGTCTTCGAGCGCATCAACAGCGGCGGCGTGCAGCTTGAACCGCAGGAGTCGCGCAACGCCATTTATGACGGGCCGCTGAACCGGCTTTGTATAGAACTCGCGCGAAACCCGTATCTCTGCCGCATGTGGGATATTCCTGAGCCGACCGCGACCGAGCTGGAAACCGGGGTGTTTGCCGACGACCTCGTGGCGAATGAAACCTTCAGGCGAATGGAGGATGTGGAACTGGTATTGCGGTTCTTTGCCTACCGGCAACGGCTGCTCCACGATCAGACGGCGCTCAATGTCTACCTCGATGAGTTTCTACGGCAAGGGAACGGGTTTTCGAGCGAACTGCTCGCGAAATACAAGGATCTGTTCCACCAGACGGTGAAGCTAGTTTTCGAGGTTCTGGGGGAAGACGCGTTCCATCTCTACCGACAGCGCAAGAGCGGCTGGAACTGGTTCGACCGTCCGACGAAGGTCGTCTATGAGCCGCTGATGTACGCCTTCAGCCAGCGCCTGGACCGCCGGGAGGAACTCTTGCTTGTCGGCCAAAAAGTCCGGGATGCCCTGCCGGACTTCTACCAGAACAACTACGCCATATTTGAGGGCAGGAAGGTCAATCGTGCCGACATGAACGCGAGGAACGACGCGCTGATCGGGCTGCTCGATTCGATTCTTGCTGCAAACGTTTAGCCATGTGGTCATGCAATGGTACGTTTAAGGACGGGCTGGCGCTTCTTCGCCATTATCTCGACGGCCTCGATCAGCAGGACAAGCTCCTCGACTTGCAGCCGGAATGCTGTGGTGACGGCGGCCCGGTTGTAAGGGCGATCCAGGAGCATTTTCGGGCGAGGAACAACAAGGCCCGCTACGAATACAACACCGTCATCGTCTCGCTATACGGCTACCTTGAGCGATTTATCGAGGAGTTGATCGGCGAATACCTCCGGGTCGTTTCCAGCAATGTCGCGACATTCGCGGAGCTACCGGCGATTATCCAGGCCAATCATCTGCCGTTCTCGCTCGAACTCGCCCGGAAAGCCGATTATCAGCGTTACGCCGGGACGGTACGGGTCGAAGATGTGGTTGCGAGGCTACACCTGTGTTTCAGCTCACCCGACAAATACGAACTAAATGTGGAGGCGTTCTCGCAGCATACTGCGAATTTCCGCCACGGTATTGTGGCGGAGACGTTCGCGAAGAGCGGCGTCGGCGAACTCGGCGCGGCGCTGCGTAAGGCCGAGACGTTCAAAGCTTTCCTTGCGACCGAGAATCCGGAGAGGGATCTGGAGACCTACCTCGCCGGCAACGACGAGATTGTGTTTGCGCGGCTCGATGATCTGGCGAACCGGAGGAACGATGTCGCGCATGGAACTCCAACGGACGATTACCTGTCTCACGACCTGCTTCGGGTGCTGATTGACTTTGTCGATGCCTACACGACGAGCCTCGGAGAGATTATTTACGAGCGCGCATTGCCGTTCATGGCGCAGAAGGCGTCAGTGCTCGGAGCCGCGATAACCGTGATTGATCATCGCATCGTTTGTGTGGACCTGCCTGCGGGGAGAGTCGCCGTGGGCGACATTCTCATCGCCAAGACCCAGGATGGCAGCCGCCCTTACAAGGGCGGACCGATCAAGGAGATTCAGCGCGATCATGTGCCGACGCAAAGCATCGAAGGCGGGCCAGGCGTGCAAATTGGGATGCTCGTGGACTTCGGGGCGAAGGATAATCACGAGTTTTACGTCTTCAATGTGTCGTGATCGCTCGGACGAGTTTCATCCTTGGGACACCAGCGTCCGGAACGGCACGTCGTTCATTTCGTTTGCAATGGCGCGCGGGCTGTTTTGACCAGCTTGCAAGCGCAAGCGGACGGTCTCCAGCGTCGCCTTCATCTGCTCGAAAGTGAGCCTCTGGGAGGACGCGGAGATCAGTGTCTGCGAGGCCGCAATGACGAAGCGGTCAGCGTTCGAGATGTGCATCCCGCCAGCGGAAAGTATCTTCGCGTAACGCTTAGTGGCATCGAGGATGCCGTCGAAATCAAGCTCTCGCGCATTCGTCTCCCTGGCCTTGCGGCAGACGAGTATCGCATCGAGACTAATCGGGTCTTTCGCGGCGTTCTTTGGGCTGGAGCCGCGCAGCTCGGCATGCACGGGGTGCGCAGCCACGACCTGAAGACCTGCGCCGGTCACGGCCTCATAGATAGCCGCCCAACCTTCCTCGCGTGAATGATGAAAACTGAAGGCCAGAACGCCGTCGTCCTTAAGTACACGGCGACATTCTGTGAAAACAGACGAAAGCTGTCGTGCGAACGTGCGCGGGTCTTTGTGCTGCACCTCGCCTATGTCAGATGAATCGTGCCGGTCAAACCATGCGTAACGGTCCTTCAGCGCTGGAGAAAGCCAAGCAAAAAAGAAATCGCTCAATTCGCTGTAATGCACAAAATCAAAATAGGGCGGATCGGTAATGACCGCATCCACGGACGCATGCGGCAAGGGAAGCCGTGAACTATCACCGCTGAGGATGAGCGCTGCTTGCTTGCCTGCGTTCAATTCATCCCACGTCGCTACCTGTTGGACATGGATAGGATCGCTGCAGGTGAGTTTGCTTGCCTTATTGGAATTGCCAAACAATGCTTCATCCATCGCGATTTCAAACGGTGCATCCAAATAGCGCTTTGCGCGGATAAGGCGGGATTCAAACAGCGACAGGAATGTGCCGCTGCTCTTTTCCGTTCCCCATACCGAATTCTCAAGCGGCGTGCGCTCCGGCTTGAGAATGTGATTGGAGAACATGTGGCGGACGGCCCCTGTGCCCTCCCCTTTGAAGCTGCAAAACAGGTTGTTGAACTCGAGATTGCTGGAGAACAGACACAGCAACTGCTCCTGGATCGCCGTGTTTTCGAGGCGAAGAATCTCTTTTAGCAAAAGTCCGTGGCATAGGAGCTGACGCGCATTGAAGAAGTCACGCCACTGAAGGTAGTTATACCCTCGCGCCTGGTCGGTGTTATGTCCGGACCGCACGGCAAGCGTGGGGAGGGGAAGCTGCTCAGTTGCCAGGCGGGCTTCGGCCTCACAATAAAGCGCCTCGTCATCGGGACCTGCCTTGAGGTAAATTTTCTCTCCCGTCGGCCTGAGCGCCATCATGGCGTACATGCGATGTCCCAAGGGAGAGCCGTCCTTCGGAAGGAGATCCTTGATTCGGTATTTGCCGGTGGGCGTCGTCACCTGCTGACCGGACGCCCTGCCCTCCTGGGGATCGAAGCTGGTCTGGCACTGCGGGCAAACAAGCTTGGTGGCGTCGTACCGGTCTTCGATCACTTCCCAGCATTCCGGGCAGACGATTTGTGCCTTGGGCTTCTTCTTTGGGTAAGCATCCTGAGCAAATACGTATCGGTCGAACAGCGGAACGGTCTGCCCGTCCGGAGTCGTCACCAGCTTCACCCAAAAGAAATACAGCACCGGAATCATCTCGCCGGTCAGCGGGTCTTTCGTCTGGTAATAGCGGCGTATCTCCGGCGCGACGCGGCGCTCAAGGTGAGCAAACGCGGCGCGCAGACTGTCTTCCGGGACGCGGGCCAGTGCCTGGCGCACTAGAAACGTGCTCACCGGATTGATGTCGCACCCTATCGCTTTGGCTCCGAGTTTAAGCGCCTCTCCGAGCGTCGTGCCGCTCCCCATGAATGGATCGAGCACGACTTTACCTGTCAGGTGGTGATGCTTATAGAATGCCTCCCAAACGGGCGCATCCTTGGGACGGAGTGCGGCGAGCGTGATGGCGCGAAAGACCGATCCAAGCCGCGTCGCCCACCATTTGTGAATGTGGTACAGCGGTCGGTTGACTTCTTTGCGCCAGCTCTCATGCTCGGCGACCTGGCTGACTTCCACAATCGGAAATCCGTGCTCCAGCGCGGTTCCCTCGTGCTCGAGTGCGGCGATTTTGATGGGGCTGCTCATTCCTCTTCCATCTCCTTGACGGTTTCGAGGATTTCAGCACGCGACAGCATGGAAACGGGTTTGCCCGTCTGGGATTTCAAGCGATAGGCGGTGAAGCGGTGTTCCGTACCTTTGCGGGGATTCGGAACTTTCTCGGCCTTGAGTGCGTTGGTGCGCAGATCGAAGCTATAGCCGACCACGAGCATGTCGGCCTCGATGCGCGTGAGTTGGCCGACGACCTCGAAGCGCTCGTCCGGCGCGAATGCCGCCGGGACGATGAGTGTCATGAGGCCCGTGGTGCCCTCGGTCAGCGCAAAGGGAGTGGGGGCGACATACATCTTGCGGTCGCGGATCATGATGTCGCCGTAGGTGCCGAAACCTTTTACGCTACGGTTCTTGTGGACATATTCATGGTCGGCATTGAGAAAATCACCGTGGCAGATGACAAGATCGACGACAGGATATTGCCTCCGTCCGTTGCCCTGATCCTCGTAGGGTGACAGATCCGCCGGATAGCGGCCAAACACATAGAAAATCTGTCGTCCGTTGTGATAGCCGGTCGGCACCTGGCTATTGGAGTCGTAATCGCGTTCCCGTCCCGGCCACGCCAGGCCCTTGATTTCATAACCTTCGGTATATTCGACAAGGCAAAAATCGGGGTAGGTGTTGCGCCCGGAGCCCTCGTAATGGATACCGAGCTTTTCAATGCGTTTCTGAAACCAGTTCTGGAAGTGAAATTCCTTGTCCTTGGCGCTGACGGACTCAACGAGGTCACCGGCCTGGACAGCCAGGACACACTGCTCGAAAACATCAAAACACGTGGTGGGTGGGTTTGCCTTCATCTGTGCTCAAGTTTCTCACTTTACGGCCTCGCCGGGACACTAGCAGAGGAGATTCCGGCTGTCAGTGGAAAACTCGGGCGTAATTCCAGGTCTTAATTCATGGCGTGTGCCTAGTAGGGACTTGCGGTCGGACGGAGTATGATCTCGTTTACGTAACGTCATCCGGCTGCTCAATGTCGAAAGCGATCGCGCGGCCGATGGCTTCCGATGGAATGGCGATCCGGCGAAACTCCTTCATGGCATCGAGAGCACCTTCGAACGGAGATACTCTCCGCAAGCTCCGACTCAGTTACACCTGGTGAAATGATCGTAACTCGAATCTTGTCATTCTCAAGGTGCAGCCCTTCGGAGATGGCGACCACCGCAAACTTCGTTGCGCTGTAGACCGCCGCTGTCGGGTGCAACGCATGCCGCCGATGGGAAAGAGATTGATGATCTGCCCGAACCTCACCGACGGTCGGATCACTTCCGAATTCCGCTAAATCCCCGGTTGGCGTCAACCCTTCACCACAGTGCCGTCATTGGCAAATAGAGTAGGGGGGATTCAGCGATGAAATTACCCTTGCCCCTGCGGCTACTTCAATGACAAGTCGCGCGAGTGCATGTGCACCCCGCCCATGATCCAGCGCTACGTC
>Ga0105249_10002398_pt1 | contig 16284 bp, 13 predicted proteins | sample KBSS44metaG_FD_81522 | JGI IMG/M metagenome (GOLD analysis project Ga0105249, IMG submission 81522) | Switchgrass rhizosphere microbial communities from Kellogg Biological Station, Michigan, USA - KBS S4-4 metaG | ecosystem: Host-associated > Plants > Roots > Rhizosphere > Soil | place...
ATCCTAAAAACTAAATAATGACATGAATGATAGACAAGCAGATCTTACAGCACAATTAAAAGAGCTAGTTATCTTGCTGAACAAAGTAGAGCGAACATACGCATCCGAACGTTCGAAAACCATTGGCCAATTACAGAATAAAATATGGGACGAACCTGAACTTCAAAATGAAGAACTTTACTTTCTCCAGGATCTTGCAGGTGATTTAAATTTTTATGAACCTATAGAAAGGGATCGTGATGCAGCTTTAGGCTATTATGATGATGACAGGCTATTGGAACTGACAGGTGCTGCACTAAAAAAAATAGAGTCTCTACTTGCCGCACCATAATTATTCCTCCAAATATTAAACTGGTTCGAATTAACAGAAAGGAAAATTCATGTCTCCACAAAGAAGTACCCTTAAAAAAACAATTGTTGACAGCTGAATAAGGCAACGAATCAATATATTACATAAATTCCCCTATATCCTGCATGATCCGTGTTGCAATATGATTTGCCTTTGTTTCAAAATCACTTTCGGCATAAATGCGAATGATAGGCTCAGTATTGGACGTGCGGAGATGTACCCAATCATTATCAAATTCTATTTTTAATCCATCTTCCGTATTGATGGGATGTTTTTTATACTTCTTTTTTATTTTTTCAAAGATGGCTTTTACATCAACCCCATTGTTCAATTCAATTTTATTTTTTGAAATAAAATAATCCGGGTATAAGCTTCGTAATGATTTTGCTCCAAACATGTGATTGGCAAGATGGCTTAAGAACAAACCAATACCGATCAATGCATCGCGGCCATAATGAAAATCAGGAACAATGATGCCGCCATTTCCTTCGCCGCCAATCACTGCTTTCACATCTTTCATTTTCTTTACCACATTTACCTCTCCTACTGCTGATGGAAAATATTCACCACCGTGATTTTCTGTTATATCTTTTAAAGCACGGGTGCTGCTCATATTGCTTACGGTGTTACCTTTTCTTTTGCTCAATACATAATCAGCAATTGCAACCAGCGTATATTCTTCGCCAAACATAGAACCATCTTCACAAATAAAACATAAACGATCTACATCGGGATCAACAGCAATGCCCAGGTGTGCATTTTGTTTTATCACTTCACGGCTTAATTCAGACAAATGCTGAGGCAAAGGCTCAGGATTATGTGCAAATTTTCCATCGACTTCCGCATTGAGCACAATAATTTGTTTTACTCCCAGTGCCTTAAGCAATGCCGGCACAAATGTGGCGCCAGTGGAATTGATGCCATCCACTACAATTTTTAATTGCTGGCTGGCAATAGCATTTTTATTTACCAATGGATATTTTAAAACTGCATCAATGTGTTTCTGAAGATAAGACTCATCGATAGTTACTGTTCCCAAATAATCCACCGTATTAAAAACAAAATCTTCTTTTGCGGCTTTCTCCAAAACTTTTGATCCAACTTCTGCTGAGATAAATTCTCCATCACTATTCAAAAGTTTTAATGCATTCCATTCTTTCGGATTATGGCTGGCTGTAATAATGATTCCGCCATCTGCTTTTTCTCCTTTCACAGCAATTTCAACAGTTGGAGTTGTAGAAAGCCCCAGATCAATCACATCAATACCCAAAGATGTCAACGTACTTACTACGATGTCTCTTACCATTTGCCCGCTGATTCGACCATCACGGCCTATTACAATTTTAGCTTTCCGCTCCGGCGAAGTAATCTCGTCGGCATTACCTGTAATGATATTTGCAAATGCTGCGGTAAATTTTACAATGTCATCCGGAGTTAAATTGTTGCCGGAGCTTCCGCCGATCGTCCCTCTTATTCCCGATATACTTTTAATGAGTGCCACGCTGTGTTGTTTTCTGTTTAATAGGTTTGCTTGTAAAATTTGTTAGGGATGCAAAAATAAGCTTTTAACCGCCACCGGATTTATTACTTCGTTAATTACTTTTGCTCCATGTCAGAACAGGCCTGGTACAAAGACTGGTTTAATTCTCCTTTTTATCACAAATTATATTTTGAACGGGATGAAAAAGAAGCTGAAGCGTTTATTTCAACACTAATCGATCATCTAAAACCTGCTCCCGGAAGTTATATGCTGGATATTGCCTGTGGTCGCGGCCGGCACAGCCGCATATTAGCTAAAAAAGGATTTTGTGTCACGGGTATCGATATATCGTTTGATAGCATTGCTTTTGCAAAAAAATTTGAAACCGAAAACCTGGAGTTTTACCAGCATGATATGCGTTTGCCATTTCGGGTAAACTATTTTGATTATGTTTTTAACTTCTTTACCAGCTTTGGATATTTCAAAACAAGAAGAGAACATGATGATGCAATAAGAACAATTGCCAATGGCCTCAAACCAAACGGGATCTTTGTTATTGACTATCTGAATGTTCATTATTCAGAAGATCATTTTGTTTATAATGAAGAGAAAAAACTCAATGGCACCACGTATGAAATTCGCCGTTGGCACGATGAAACCCATTTCTATAAAAAAATAATTATAAACGACCCGGGTTTACTCCATTCTATTGAATACACAGAAAAAGTTTCCAAGTTTTCCTTTGGTGATTTGAATGATATGCTAAGTTACCAGGGCTTGCAGGTACAAGAAGTATTTGGTGATTACCAGTTGGGCAATTATGATGTAAGGACAAAACCAAGGTTGATCATTATAGCAAAGAAAACAGCAAAAAGCTAATGGCCTTCTTTGTTATTCATCAGCATCCATCTTCCCGTTTCATAAATAGCAGTAGTCACACCCGTCATTTTCTTTTTAATGGAATCTTGTTGAGCAGGTGTGTAAGGTAATTCTTCTCCGGCAACAGAATATAAATGTTCCTCAATAAAATTCAGGTTCTTGGTAAAATAATAACTGTCAGTTACCACACCAATTTTTCCTTCATCATGATAAATAATAAAGGCATAATTATTTTGTTTGTTGGCTTGTAATAAATCTCTGCCAAGGGTCGTGTTCACATAAGGTTGTTGCATCATGCCGGCAATAGTTGGCAGCACATCAATTTGAGAAACTGGTTCAGGTCTGCGTTGCGGCATTAATAAATAAGGAGCATAAAATAATAAAGGCACATGTTCATCACTAAGTCGCTGCTCTGTCCATACCGAAGGATAAAAAGCTGTTGCATTTCCTGAAATGCCATGATCTCCAATAAAAACAAAAATTGTATTGTGAAAATAGGATTCGGCTTTTGCTGACTCAATGAATTTTTTAAAACAATAATCAGTATAGCGGAAACTATTAAATTCATTTACTGATTCAAAGCCATATTTCTTCAATGTATCAATTGGCAAAACGATCTTTTCAAAATCTTTGTCTTCCTGAGGTATCATAAAAGGCCTGTGATTATCCGCAGTTTGTATGATCGCAAAAAAAGGCTTCTGTTGTTCCTTGAAAGTTTTATTTGCTTCGAGAAAAAGATTTTTATCGCTAATGCCCCAAACATTCATTTTGGGAGAACTGAATGTTCCTTCCGTATGCATTTGAAGACCATCGATGTTTTTTAACAGGCCATGAAAATTATTGAACTCAGGACTGCCACCAAGAAAATACATTTTGTCATACCCCTCAAAATTATTGATGATCGTGTGCTGATCTAACGCCTCTTCATTCCGTGTTGAAAATTTTGAAAGTTGCACATCGGGAATGCCGGTAAGCAGAGCAAACAATCCTCTTGCAGTGGAAAAGTGAGGCGAAAAACATTTTTCAAAAAAGATTCCGCTATCAGCCATCTGGTTAAAGTAAGGAGTTGTGTTTAGCGGGTTACCGCTCATGCTGCTTTTATACATGCTGAACGACTCACACATTACCAGCACAACATTTGGCTTGCTTTCAAAAGCTTTGCTTTCTGGAAAAATTTCACGGCGATATGAAAAATTATCTTTAACAGGTAATCCCATCCAATCTGCCATCACAGAAAAGTTTTCTCTTGCTGTATTTTCATTGAACTGCGGCTGGCGAAAACGAAGAGTTGTAAAAAAATTCTGAAGTGGATTTAAAGAAAGGTAACTTTTGAAATTATCATTTAGCTCAAATGCCTTTTTCCATTTCAATGATGAAGTATTGACACTTCCATAAATAAAGATCAGCAATAATAATCCTGCAATAAAAAACCATTTTCTTTTATAAGGTATTCCATGTCCATCTGTTCTTACAATTACCGTCCAATGCATCCTGCGAAACATCCAACGGAAAAAAAGCACCGCAATGATTAACCCAAGCAACATCCAGAAAAGCGGGTATGATTGCCAAAGCATCGTCATCGAAATTTTTGCATCTTCCCAAAAATTGAGTGCACTTGCGTTCAGCCTTGTCCTGTTATAAGCAAAATTTCCAAAGTCGGCCGCGAAAAAGAAAAAGACTATAAAAGTGATGATGGCCAAATACCATGTCCACCATTTTTTATTTTTTGCAGAATAAAATGGAGACAGGTTTGGATATAAACTTACAAGTACGATGGGTAAAAGAATAATTGCGATCCAGCGCAAATCATACCGTATGCCCAGCAAGAAAGAAGGTATCAATTCTTTAAAGCCAAGGTCCTTAGGCTTAAAGGAAAAATAAGTAGCAAACCTGAACGAAGTAAAGATCAGCAAAAAGATCACCAGCAGGTTTATGACCCACATTATGGTCTTCGGTATTTTAAGTCTTATAAGCATGAAGGACTGCAAAGAAAAGAATTTCTGCGTCTTGGACAATGAGTTACTGTTATATTTTACCCGTTCCTCTATTTTTGTCAAATGTTTTTGATTCAAAACAGCCTGCTTCACAAACTGGAACAATGGGATCAATGGCTTTTTATCCAGGTAAATAATCACCAAAGCAACTCCTTTTTTGATATTGTGATGCCTTACCTGCGCATTGCTTACTTCTGGGTACCGCTTTATTTGTTCTTGCTCGTATTTATAACCACGAACTTCAAAAAAAATGGCTTGTGGTGGTGCGTGATTTTTCTTTGTACAGTTTCCCTTTGCGACATGACAAGCAGCAAATTGGTGAAAGAGGCATTTGAACGTTGGCGCCCTTGTGCTGACCCGAATTTCTTTCAATACGTCCGATTGCTTGTAGATCGCTGTTCGGGCACTTATAGTTTTACGTCATCGCATGCGGCCAACCATTTTGGAATGGCAACATTTATTTTCCTTACGCTACAACCGGTTTTAAAAAAATGGGTTTGGATCGCTTATTTGTGGGCCGCAATTATTGGCTATGCACAAGTATATGTTGGTGTTCATTATCCTTTTGATATTTTAGGCGGAGCTGCTATCGGTTTTGCTTTCGGATGGCTGTTGGGTACATTCTTTAACAAGCGGTTCGGATTCGTTAACTTCGAATAAGAAACCAACAGGAGCTTACAAATGGAAATATTCATATTGCTGGGACTTATTTTGATCAACGGATTATTTGTAATGAGTGAGATCGCATTGGTATCTGTCCGGAAGGCGAGGCTGGAAACAATGGCGGAAAAGGGTGATGAACTTGCCCGCAGGGCGTTGGATCTTTCCAATAAACCAGAAGTATTTTTATCTGCTGCGCAAATAGGAATTACGCTGGTCGCAATTTTAACGGGTGTTTATTCCGGCGAAAGATTCAGCATTTATCTTATTCCTTTCTTCAAAAACATAAGTTTTTTGAGCGAATATGCAGAAGGTATTTCACTTACTATTGTTGTTATCCTTGTTACCTTTCTTTCTATACTTTTTGGTGAATTGATCCCGAAAAGATTCGGACTATTAAGAGCAGAAAAAATTTCAAAACTGGTAGCAGGTCCGATCCTGGTTTTTGCAAAAGTCACCCATCCTTTTGTGTGGCTGCTCAATAAAATAAGCAATGCATTCTTTTTCATTTTCAATATAAAAAAATCGACAGATGATGCGGTGACAGAAGAAGAAATAAAAACAATGATCTCCGAAGGAACAGAAGCAGGAACTATTGAAGAAGAAGAAAAAGAGATCATTGAACGTATATTTCATCTAGGCGATCGAAACATCACTTCATTGATGACGCATCGCAGTGATATTATCTGGTTCGATCTTGAAGACAATGAAGAAAAGATAAAAGAAAAAATTGTTAGTGAACCACATTCAGTATACCCGATTTGTGATGGAGAAATTGATAATATAAAAGGTATAGTTTCGATCAAGGATCTGTATGTAACGGATGATATGACCAAGTTCAAAGAAGTGATGAAACCTGCGATGTTTGTTCCTGAAAATAATTCTGCCTACCAGCTATTAGAAAAATTCAAGCAAACAAAACAGCACTCTTGTTTTATTGTGGATGAATATGGAACGATGCAGGGTTTAATCACTTTAAATGATATTCTCGAAGCGATCGTTGGTGATATTCCACAACCTGATGTGACGGATTATGAAGTGACAGAAAGAGAAGATGGCAGTTTTTTGGTAGATGCACAAATTCCTTTTTATGATTTTCTTACCCGCTTTGATAAGGCATCATGGATGAATGAAGGCGAACACGAATTTGATACACTTGCTGGTTTTATATTACATGAACTTGAACGTATTCCTCATGCCGGTGATAAGTTCGATTGGAAAGGATTTAGATTTGAAATAATAGATATGGATGGCCATCGCATTGATAAAGTACTTGTGGACATCAGTAAAGAATTGAGACAAGAGATGGATTGAGTTAATATTTGACCATGTTGGCTTGACGCCGTTGCAATACAAAAAGAGTAGGGTTAAGTCATTAATTTTCAATACCTGTTTTTTAGAAATTTTAATTATAACGGCATAAATTTATGTGTTATGCACAAGCCTATAGACCGTTTTTCTCAGTAACTCTTTTTAACCGATTCATGTTAATAACTGACACATTTAATAAAATTGAGCTCGAAAAAATCAAACAAGGAAAAAGCTATAGCTACAACTATATCTGGATTTTTTTAAAGATTTTTCTTCCACTTTCATTTGCATTAGGTTTACTGGGTTTAATCTTCCGCCATGGATATTGGGAATCAACGTTATTCTTTGCCTCAGGATTTTTCATAGCAGCTGTTTATTTAACTGTTAGACCACGACACTTATTTGGAAAAGATTTAAAAGAAAAGATCAAATATGTTGGCACTGTTAAGGTTTTAGAAAAATCAAATAAAAATAAAGAATGGAAAGTGTATTTGGACTCACGAGAAATAAAGCGATTGAATATTCATACGGAAAAAATATATGATCAGATTGATGTAGGAAGCGAATTATATCTGGAGATCGCAAAAAATAGCCGACTTATCTTCAAATTAAAAAAAGGAAACGTTTGGTTATTCAGAAGCGCATGAATCGCTATAACTCTGATGTATGTGCATATTCTTCCATAAGACCGGCCTGTGCATAACAAAAGTATTGGCAAAAGCGGGGCTCGCAATCAAACTTCAGCAGAAAATCAATGCTGTACAGCGGTTCCGGCAGACGAATAACTATTGAACTTTTTCAACTAATTTCATCATCACAACTTTATTAGGCAGACGTAACGGACGGACACAGCAACAAATATCCCGCCTTCGCCAATTACTCGGTCGTTAGTTTAATTAAAATTCGATCGCAGTCGTTGCTAGCTGATCCAGCTTTGTACTTTGCGCCTTCAAATATTTCTCTTGATGTGAGATGAGAATTTTCAAGATCACTCTACCTCATAATCACCCGGCAACATACTTGCCAAACTTTCATAGGCCCAAATACCATCATAAAAAAGTCGGATCGGTGTAAGTATTATTCCTCTTTCATTTATTAAAACAGGTTCTTCACGTAATCGCAAACCAGAGATAGTACCGGTGGGCGGTTGTCCACTTACAATATTCTTTCTCATTATTTCCATTTTCAAATAACTGTCCTTTGAATACATAATTCGCCATCCGTCGTTTACCCGTAATTCATAAATTCGATACACCGAATCCGGGTACACACGGATCATGCTGTCTTCAATCGCCTTGTTTGCCATTTGCATACCCGAATTATTTTTCGGTGAAATGACTTGTACATTGACAGTATCCTTTTTTATTTTACTAAGCTGGTAAACCGTAAACCCTTCTTTAGCTAATTGTTTATTTACAAGACTCCGAAAAAAATGGACAGTACTGCCTTCATAAGCTTGTCGTCGTTTGCGGATCCATTTCTTTTTTGTTTGTTCATCTTTGCCCCAATCAACAAAACGGGTATAACCATAAAAGTAGGCTCCGGTGGTAGCCTTGTTATAATAAAATTCAAGCAGGTCAAAATGAATTGTATAACCAAGTTCAGGGTTTTCGATCACCAACGCCTTCTCAGTATAAGCTACTATTTCATCTTTTGTTTCTCCAGAAGCAAATTGAACTTCTTCAATATTTTTAATTTGACAATGTTCGGCAGCTACACTCTGCCCAATAACATATTTTTTAAAAATATCCAGGTAACGCTTTCTTAATTCGCTGCTAAGAACAAGTACTTCACGCAATACTTCTTCTTTCTTTTCAAGCTTGAAACTGATGCGTATACCTGTTGTTTTTATTTCAGCAGAATAAAGTAAAGCACCATAACCGACAAAAGAGGCTACCACTTCATAACGACCCGGCTCAAAAGGCCCTAATTCAAAATTTCCATTATCATCTGTAGCAGATCCTTTCGTGGTGTTATTAATATAGACACTAGCGCCTTTTAAAGCAAGCTGGGTTTCGCTATCTGTTACACGACCCCTGATATAGAATTGTTGTGAAAAAGAATTTTGAATAAATAAAAAACACAGAAGAAGTAAAACTGCTTTGATCATTATCAATACTTGTTAACAAGTATATGGAAAAATCTCCTATTTAAAACTCGATCTTAGCCACAGTTGAAGGATAATCCAGCTTTGTACTTTTTCTTTCGCCTTTTACGATCAAATGAATAATATTCACCTGGTCGGTAAACATATCCTGCATCAGCTTATCGGTTACTTCAACTTTTTTTACTGAGGCAACATTATCTACCTGCACATAACTATACACTGCTTCGTTCTCTTTTTCAAAACCGAGATAAGAAAGAGTTCCGGGGTTTCCGTCAACAGAAACTGAAAGGTGGGAGAGAATATATTTTTTCACCACCGAATCCATTGCTTTTCTGTCTGGGGGATTGGTAAGATCAATTTTTGTTTTATAATTCTGGGCAAGCACTTTTTCAAAATCATCGGTAAAAATTTTGCAACTGATCTCAAGAGTTTTGTCAGCTGCGTTGTGGTTGATTTCCACCACACTTACATGAAAAGGATGGGCAATGTCCAGACTTGCGGATGACAATACGATTCCCATCAGCGGGACGAGTAACCATTTATAGAATGATGAAGCCATTAAAACAATAGTTTTTTTGTTTACAAAAGTCCGCCTTATTTTCATGCCTTATTGAATTGAGACGTTAAAAATAGGACAAGGGTTCGAAGAAAGCTTTCAAATATTTATGAGCGATTTCGGTTTTTATTTTAAACTCGGCTGGGAACATATTATAAGTATAGGAGCATTGGATCACCAGCTTTTTATTTTGGCGCTGGCAGCTATTTATTTATTAAAAGACTGGAAGCAAGTGTTGATCTTAGTGACGGCTTTCACCATCGGGCACAGCATCACATTAGCTTTAAGTGTTTTTGACATCATCAGGTTTTCGGCGAAATGGGTGGAGTTCTTAATTCCCTGCACCATTGTTTTTACAGCCATTATCAACCTCTTTCAAAAAAGTTTTACACCTAAGTCCGTTCGGATAAATTATTTTCTGGCTTTGTTCTTTGGATTAATACATGGAATGGGTTTTGCAAACAGCATTCGTTTTATGCTGGCATCAGATCAATCGATCGGCTGGAGTTTATTTGGATTTAATGTTGGATTGGAAGTAGGACAAATTGCAGTGGTGCTGAGCATACTTTTGTTCTCAACGATTCTTGTAATGTTGTTTAAAGTGAATAGAAGAGACTGGGTGATATTTGCGTCCGCCGGAGTTTTTGGGTTGGCATTGAAGATGGCGCTGGAGAGAATACCATGGTGAAACCGTGAGACGTGAAACGTGAATCGTGAGAAGTTCAAACTGTTTGTAAATTACTCACGACTGACGATTGACGATTCACGAAAAGGTGAATAGAATTACCGGAAGTACAAGTGAGTGACACAACAAAAGCTAAATAGAAATACTAAACTCTGTAAAATAAAAAACAAACACAATCACATGAAAAAATTTCTAATCGTGTGCAGCCTGCAGTTTATAGTCTGCAGTTTTCTTATTGCACAAAACACTCAGAACAATCCCAACAGTAATCACGGGAATAAGTTTGAGCAGTTGGGCACAATATTGCCAACGCCAAATGAATATCGCACAGCCAGCGGCGCACCGGGGCCAAAGTACTGGCAGCAGCGTTGTGATTACGATATTAAATGCGAGCTTGATGAAAAAAAATTAAAGCTAACGGGTAGCGAGGTTATCACTTACTACAACAATTCTCCTAATCAGCTTACTTACCTGTGGCTGCAGATGGATGAGAACCAACATAGCTCTTCCAATAATGCCAACTACCAGGATGGAAGCAATCTGGCCGGAAGAGCGAACTCGGCTAATCTTGAAAGAACGATAGACGCGGCTACACCAAATGATTTCGGAGATAAGATCACAAAAATGGTTGACGCTACTGGCAAAGCACTGAAATATACCGTGAATAAAACAATGATGAGAGTGGAGCTGCCAACTGTATTGAAGCCGGGACAAAAATTTGTTTTCACAATTGACTGGAACTATAATATTTCAAACCGCCAGAAACAAGGTGGCCGCGGTGGTTATGAATTTTTCCCTGACGACGGAAATTATTTATTTACAATGACACAGTGGTATCCGCGTCTTTGTGTCTATAGCGATTTCCAGGGTTGGCAAAATCACCAGTTCACTGGTCGTGGCGAGTTTGCTTTGACTTTTGGAAACTTTAAAGTACAAATGACAGTACCTGCCGATCATATCATCGGTGCTACTGGTGAATGCCAGAACTATGCACAGGTATTAACGCCTGCACAAATGGCTCGTTGGCAAAAAGCACAAACTGCTAAAGATGTAATTGAAGTAGTTACTCTTGATGAAGCAAAAGCAAGTGAAAAAAGAAATCCTACGGAGATTGCTTCGGCTTCGCCTCGCAAGAAGACATGGATCTTTAAAGCAGATAATGTTCGTGATTTTGCATGGGGCAGCAGTCCGAAATTTGTTTGGGATGCAATGCCAGCTTATGTTGAAGGGAAGAAAGTAATGGCGATGAGTTATTATGGAAAAGAAGCTTATGGTTTATACCGCAAGTTTTCAACTAAAGCGGTGGCGCATACAATTAAAACTTATTCAAAATTCACAATACCTTACCCTTATCCGGTTGCGCAAAGTGTGGAAGCAAGTAATGGTATGGAATACCCAATGATCTGTTTCAATTTCGGCCGCACTGAAAAAGATGGTACTTACAGCGAAGGAACAAAGAATGGAATGCTTGGTGTTGTAATTCACGAAGTCGGTCATAACTTTTTCCCAATGATCATTAACAGCGATGAACGTCAATGGAGCTGGATGGATGAAGGGTTAAACACATTTTGTGAATATCTGACAGAAGAATTATGGGATAATAAATTTCCTGTAAATCGCGGGCCTGCATATACAATTACTGACTATATGAAGTTGCCGAAAGATCAGTTAGAACCGATCATGAGTAACTCAGAAAACATTATTGGCTTTGGCCCAAATGCATATTCAAAACCTGCAACTGGTATGAATATTCTTCGTGAGACTATTATGGGTCGTGAATTGTTTGACTATGCATTTAAAGAATATGCAAGACGCTGGGCATTCAAACATCCTGAGCCAGCTGATCTTTTCCGCACAATGGAAGATGCAAGCGGTGAGGACCTTGACTGGTTCTGGAGAGGATGGTTTTATGGCACTGATGCTTGTGATATTTCTTTGGATTCAGTAAAATATTTTAAACCTGATTTTGCAGTAAATCCTGTTAAGGATACAGTGCTATCAAGAAAAGTTCAAAAGCCATTGGTAAATTCATTTGAAGATGTTTCAAAGATCCGCAACAAAGAAGACAAGAACATCACTTTTCAAACTGATGCAGATACAACGCTTCGTGATTTTTACTGGAAATACGCAAGAGGTCTTGAGCCTTACGATAGCGCAAGCTATGCGATCAACACAACGACAGGTAATCCGCCACTTGATGATGCAACAAAAGCGAAATTGGAGAATAAACATTTCTATGAATTGAAATTCTCTAATAAAGGCGGACTCATCATGCCGGTTATTATTGAATGGACCTATGCTGATGGAACAAAGGAGGTTGAAAAAATACCTGCACAGATATGGAGAAAGAATGAGAAAGGATTTACAAAAGTGTTTATAAAAGACAAACAAGTAACAGGTATAAAGCTTGATCCAATGAGAGAGACAGCAGATATTGATGAGTCGAATAACAAATGGCCAAACAATATAACTGAGCCATCAAAGTTCACTGTGTTTAAGCAAACTGGTAATCCATTTGCACCAGCGGGCACAAAGAATCCAATGCAAAATTCGGCTGAGAAAAAGAAAGCTTTCTAAAATTATAGTTTGATAAATTAAAAAAGTCCCGCTTGATGCGGGGCTTTTTTATTGACGGTAATTACAAGACAGAGTTATTTGTTACATTTAATTTCCAAAATACACTTGCATGAAAAAACTTTTCCTGGTATTCAGCATCCTGCTTTTTACTTTTAGCGTCATCACGGCACAGAGCATTAACAATCCTTCTTCCAATCATGGAAATAAATTTGAACAGTTAGGAAATATTTTGCCAACAGGTAATGAATACAGAACCGCTAGTGGTGCTCCGGGACCAAAGTATTGGCAGCAACGTTGTGACTATGATATAAAATGTGAGCTGGATGAAAAGAATTTAAAACTCACGGGTGGCGAAACAATTACTTACTATAATAATTCTCCTGATTTGCTTCCTTATTTATGGTTTCAGCTGGATGAGAATGAACATAGTTCAAAAAATAACGCAGGTTACCAGGAAGGAAGCTCCATGTCAAATAAGATCAGTTCCGACGATGCCGAAGGAATGATCGGATCAACAAAGCCAAATGATTTTGGATTGAACATTCTAAAACTCACAGACGCTGCAGGCCTGCAAATAAAATATCTTATTAATAAAACAATGATGAGAGTTGATCTTGCGACTCCATTAAAACCCGGTCAAAAAATCACAATGAAGATCGACTGGAACTATCATATATCAGATCGTATGGTGCAAGGCGGTCGCGGGGGCTATGAATATTTTCCTGATAATGGCAATTATATCTTTACAATGACGCAATGGTATCCGCGTCTTTGTGTGTATAGTGACTTCCAGGGTTGGCAAAACCACCAGTTCACTGGTCGTGGCGAGTTTGCATTGACATTTGGAAATTTTAAAGTGCAAATGACAGTACCTGCGGATCATGTTGTTGGCGCTACGGGCGAATGTCAAAACTATGCACAGGTTTTATCACCGGCACAATTGGCTCGTTGGCAAAAAGCACAAACAGGAAAAGATGTGATGGAAATAGTAACTCTTGACGAAGCAAAAGCCGCAGAAAAGAAAAAAGAGATTGCTTCGGCTTCACCTCGCAAGAAGACCTATATTTTTAAAGCTGATAACGTTCGTGATTTTGCATGGGGAAGCAGTCCAAAATTTGTTTGGGATGCAATGCCGGTAACAATTGAAGGCAGAAGAGTAATGTGTATGAGTTATTATGGTAAAGAAGCTTACCCGATCTATCGTCGTTATTCAACAAAAGCTGTTGCACATGCAATAAAAACATATTCAAAATTCTCTATCCCTTATCCTTACCCGGTTGCACAAGGTGTGGAAGCAGCCAATGGAATGGAATACCCGATGATATGCTTTAATCCCGGTCGGGCACAACCAGATGGAACATATACTGAAGGCGCCAAGAACAGTTGCATTACTGTTACGATACATGAAGTAGGTCATAATTTTTTCCCAATGATCATTAATAGTGATGAACGTCAATGGACATGGCTTGATGAAGGCTTGAACACTTTTGTGCAAACAGTGGCAGAAGAACTTTGGGATAATAAATATCCTGCGTGGGGCAAAGCGTATATCACTGCTGATTATATGAAGCTCCCGAAAAATCAATTGGAGCCAATTATGACCAATTCAGAAAATATCAACCAGTTTTTTACTAACCAATATATAAAAACAGCAACAGGGCTTCATGTATTAAGAGAAACAATTATGGGTCGTGAACTTTTTGACTATGCTTTTAAAGAATATGCAAGACGCTGGGCATTCAAACATCCGACACCTGCTGATTTTTTCCGCAGTATGGAAGATGCAAGCGGCGAAGATCTTGATTGGTTCTGGCGCGGATGGTTCTATGGCATTGATGCCACTGATATTTCAATTGATTCAGTAAAATATTTCAAACCGGAATTTGTACAGGGAGGAAATCAAAAAGACACCGTTGTTTACAGAAAACTCGATCAGCCAAGAGCTCCCCGATTTGATGATATTTCAAAAGTCAGGAACCGCGAAGACCAAAATATATCTTTTCAAACAGATGTTGATACTTCGTTGCGTGATTTTTATTGGCGTTATTCAAGAGGGATTGAAAAATATGATACAACGTCTTATGGTCTTGAAACAAAAACTGGCATGCCACCAATGGATGATGAAACAAAAGCAAAGATCGCTGGTAAAAATTTTTACGAGATCAGCTTTACTAACAAAGGTGGTTTAGTAATGCCGATCATTCTTGAATGGACCTATAAAGATGGAACGAAAGAGTATGAAAAAATTCCTGCACAGGTCTGGAGAAAAAATGAAAAAGGAGTGACAAAGGTTTTCGTAAAAGATAAAGAAGTGGCTGAAGTAAAACTTGATCCGATGCGTGAAACAGCAGACATTGATGAAAGCAATAATACATGGCCAAAAGAAATAGTGCAAACAAAATTCCAGGTGTTTAAAGCAACACAGCAAGGAGGAAGAAATCAACCACAGCCAAATAATCCGATGCAGAAAGCAGAAGAGAAGAAGAAAGCATTTTAAAAACAATTGCCTATAATAACAAAGCCACTTCAATTGAAGTGGCTTTGTTATTTATATAGCTTTATACTTAATACCCCGTCTGTCCGTCTCTTGTCTTGACTTTCTTTTTACCTGCATTCTTTTTTTCGTAATCAAGAACGGCCTGTGGTTTTGCGGTAGTTTTTTTCCCGGTAGAATCTGTCTTTGCTTTTGTAGTTGAACCGGTACTTATATCAATTGGAGCAAGTTCATCTTCTACTGCGTCAGCAACGATGAGTTTATCAAGTCTATATTGTTCCGTTTTAACAACAGTTCCAAGATCTGCATCAAAAAACTTCCATGTACCATGTCGGAGTGTATGGCCATCTAATTTTATTACTTCTCTTCTTACAACTTTGCTAGGATCATTTAAACCAAACACATCAACGGTATCGTAAGGATTATCGGGATTCACTGCTTTCCAGCTTTCTTCACGTATTGGCTGGCCGAAAGGGGTATAATACATGCTTCGTCCATTCTTATTTCCCCAACGATAATTTTCTATTGCGAGCAGATCGCCATCCAAAGTAAACTGCTGCCACTGGCCTTCCTTTTTATCATTAATATAAGCGCCCTGTTCTTCATAACCTTTCTCACCGCGAAGCGGGGGCAATTCATTTACCCAACGACCCTGTTTCATTCCTTTCATGTCTATACAATTCAGCGTATCGCCTTTTACACCGATCATAAAAGTTTTGCACTGCGAAAAACCGTTGATGGAAATCAAAAGAATTATAAATAGGATGTAACGCATTGTTTAGTAAGTTTGGAATGTCCTTAATGGATAATTCACTACCAAAATTAATAACGAAAAACGACTGCGTTTATGTTTCACCTGTTAAAATTTAACCACATCGAACATTTGGCTAAACCCCTGCTTTTCATTAGCCTATTTGCAAATTGGCACATTACCACATTCGCACAAGTATCCCCCACTTCTGCCGAAGACAGAATGAAGGCGGTACAACAGCGAAAAGAACTGGAAAAAAGATCAGTACTAAATGATATAAGTTTTCGCAATATTGGACCCGTATCAATGAGCGGAAGAGTTGATGATATTGAAGCAAACCCTGATGATCCCACAGAATTTTATGTTGCATATGCATCCGGTGGTTTATGGTACACAAAAAATAACGGTCTATCATTCAAACCGATTTTTGATTCATTAGAT
>Ga0105249_10002402_pt1 | contig 16275 bp, 14 predicted proteins | sample KBSS44metaG_FD_81522 | JGI IMG/M metagenome (GOLD analysis project Ga0105249, IMG submission 81522) | Switchgrass rhizosphere microbial communities from Kellogg Biological Station, Michigan, USA - KBS S4-4 metaG | ecosystem: Host-associated > Plants > Roots > Rhizosphere > Soil | place...
CGAGCGCTTTCGCGAGCACGACGTAGATCGCGTCGTCCTGAAATACTCCGACCGGCCACGGTGTCACCGTGAGCAGCGCGACCGCCAGCGCGAGGGCTCCGAGCACCATCGGTGCAACGCGGTCGGGCGCGAGGCGGCTGCGCTCCCCGTTCGCGCGAGCCAGCGCCTGCGCGCGCGTGGCGCCGTTCGCCACCATTGTCACGGGGATGCCCGGACGAAGATCGCCGCCGTCGGAAGCAGCGCGTGCACGCGCAACACGGGCGGCGTGCGCGTCGAGAGCGTCCGCGCGGAGATCACGCCATACGACGTCGTGCCGATGATGTACGTGGGCTTGTAGTGCGCGACGATGGTCGCGAGCTGATCCGTCGCGAACGCGTAGCTCTGCTCCTTCAGATACTCCTCCGGTGTGAACGAGCCGACCGGCACCGCTCGGCGTCCGGTGTACAGATACACGAGCGGATCGTCTTCCATCGCGATGATGTCCGTGGGGCGCGTGGATGCCCGGACCCACTCCACCACGGGCGTAGCTCGTGCGGCCGTGACTCGCGGGACCGAGTCACGCCACTGCTGGCGCACGCCGTTGACGTTGTACATCGCGAACCCGCCGATGAGCACCACGCAGCCAGCGAGCGCGACACCCTGCAGGAAATGCTGTGGCCGGGAGATCGGAGCCATCCCGGCGATGACGCCAATGCCGAGCGCCAGCATTGCAGCGAATAGCGGGAGGAGAGCCCAGACGAACCGGGTCGGTTCGAATGGCCACACGATCACCAACGCCATGTAGGCGGCGAGGAACCACGCGGTCACCGGCGCCCGGCGGACGAACCGCCAGGCGCCCAGCGCGAGGAGGGTCGCCGCGCCGACGGCGGCCGGAACGTGGAAGGGCTTCGGCGACGACTCGCTGCCCGTGAACATCACCCAGAGCATCCCATACACGGCGCGCCCGTTGCGGAGTATCACGTCCCACACGAACGGAAATCCGTGCGCGCGAATCGCGTTCGACAGCCACGCGTCGTACGGCCCGTACTTCCCCAGCAATACCGGCGGGATCTCGGCGCCATGTGCTGCGACCCAGAGGTGCCACGGCACCACGAACAGGGCGCACCCGATCGCAGCACAAACGGCCGCCGCAACGCGGCGCCGAAACAGCAGCACCAGGACGAACGCCGGCACGACGAACATGCCAGTGGTTCGAACCATGGCGAGCGCACCACCGGCGAGCCCGACGAACAAGCCGTCGCGCCATTCCGCCGTTCCGACCTGCCGCTCGGCGTACGCGAGCACGATGAGCAGCAGCGCCATGAACATGGGTTCCGACAACACGAACACGCCGAAGATCAACGCCGGGACGGATACGGTACCGGCAACCGCCACCACTCCGGCGCCTAACGTCGACAGCCCGAGCTGCACCCGTGTGTAGCGAAAGGTGACGAACGCGGCGAGCCCGAGGAAACCGGCGTTCGCGAACGTGAACACGGCCACGTTCTGCGGGAACTGCGGCGACAGCTTCCACAGCAGGGCGAGAAACAGCGGGTAGCCCGGCGGATAGTGCGTGGCGTACGGCGCTCCGGGCAGATTCAGATAGCGGTACCCTTCTCCGCTTGCGAGTGCCTTGCCCAACACGACGTAGATCCCGTCGTCCTGGAAGACGCCGGCCGGCCAGTTGGGAATGGCCGCGAGCGCGATAGCGAGCGCGATCGTCGCGACGATGACACCGATCACCCGGGCATCGCCGAACGCGGACGTCGCCCCCAGGCGCACGGACGACATGTCAGGTTCAGTGTCGCCCGGAATCATGCTCATGTCGTCAGGCGTCGTCATGGAAGTCGTCATCGACGAGCACCGCTCCCGAACGAGTTCGAGCCGTACGGAATCGTACGCGCGATCCGGGCCGAATCGCGCAGGGCCGCGGCCGCAACCGGGTGCCGCTGACGCTCGGCAAGATCGGCTGCTATACGGTAGACGACGGAGTCGCGAGGGAACAGCTGGCGAGCGATCGTCAGCTCCCGGTCGGCCTGCTCCAGCGCGTTCGCGCCCTTGAGCGCGACGCCGGCGGCGAGGTGCGCCTCATACGACTCGGGATGGTCGGCGAGGAGCGTGAGCACGTACGCGCGATCGTCGCGCCACGCCGGCGTGCGCGTCCACGTCCGTACTCCGAACGCAAGCACGACCGAGGCAGTCGCCGCGGCGACCATGACGGGCTTCGTGAGTAGAAAGCGCTCGGCCGCAATGCCCGCGACGAGGCACGTGCCGACACTCGCCAGGTAGAGCGTGCGTTCCGCCAACACGACGCCCGATGGAAAGAGGACGTTCGAGACCGGCGCGATCGACACTGCGACCCAGACGAGTGCGAACGCGAGCGCGGGCGAGCGCCGCTGGCGCGCTACGATCGCGAACGCAACGGTTCCGATCAGAAGCATGAGCACGCCCAGGCTGCCGGCGAGCGTGAACCCGGGTCGCGGATCGATGACGTTCGGTGCATAGCTCGCTGAGAGCTCGGTGGGTGCAACGAGCAGCCGCAGGTAATGCGGAACGACGCGAGCGATGATGGAGAGCCGTTCCATCAGGCTCGTGTCCAGAAACGCACGGGCTGGCCTGGTGAACTCGCGGTCGTGAAAAACCGCGAACAACGCGATTGCGTATGCCAGCACCAGCCCACCGTACGCGGCGTACAGCCGGCGCCTAGCGCGGAGTGCGGGACGCCAGTCCCGCTCGAGGAGAAGGTCGTTCGCCGCGGCGAGCGCCACGAACACGATCGCGATCTCCTTACTGAGCAGGCCGAGCGCGAACAGCAGTGCGGCGCTCCAATGACCGCGACGATGCGCGAGCAGCGCGCCGACCACGAACACCGTCGCCATCGGCTCGAGACGGCCCACGACGTTCGACACGGCCTCGACGTGCACGGGATGCACCGCGAACACCGTTGCCGCGACGGCCGCCGCCACAGGTGCGAGCAGCTCGGCGGCGAGCAGCCACACCAGGACGGTGGCGGCGACGTGCCACATCACGTTGACGGCGTGGAACCAGCGCGCGTCGCCGCCAGACACGGCCCAGTCCAGCGCGAATGAGAGAATACCGAGCGGCCGGTATTGTCCGCCCCCGAGCGTCTCGGGCCAGTACGGCAGTCCGAACACACGCCACGCCGTGAGCGGAGACGTCACGAGCGGGTTGTTGACCACGACGCCTCGGTCGTCCAGCACGAAGCCGTTCGCGAGCGAGTTCGCGAACACGATCAGAGCGGCGAACGCGGCGCTGGCCATCGCGATCCGTCTCACCCGGTCACGGCCGGTGAGGTCGATGAACACCGGCGCGGGAAGTGTGCGAGCCCTGCCCTCCACGACGCCGCCTCGCGTCACGCTTCTGCTCCGAAGCGGGACAGCTTCCGGTGCAGCGTGGACGGGTCGATGCCTAACGTCTCGGCCGCTCGTGTCTTGTTGCCCGCCTCGCTCTGCAGCACCCACATGATGTATGCGCGCTCGATCGTCTCGAGCGTCGGATTGCGTGCCGGACGCTCATCGACGAGCTTGATCGGCTCGGGCTCCATCACGCGTTCCGGCAGCGCATCGAGATCGATCACCTCGCCGGGCGTGAGGATGACCGCACGCTCGAGCGCGTTTTCGAGCTCGCGGACGTTTCCAGGCCAGACGTAGTTCATCATGGCGTCGAGTGCCGGCTCGCTGAGTCTCTTGGGCGTTTCGCCCCGGGCCGCGCCGGCGCGGTCGAGGAATGCCCCGGCCAGCAGCGAAATGTCATCGCGCCGCTCGCGCAGCGGCGGGAGATAGATCGCGATCACGTTGAGACGATAGTAGAGGTCCCGACGGAAAATGCCGCGCCGAATCTCTTCTTCCAGGTCGCGATTCGTTGCCGCCAGCAGGCGTGTGTCGATCGGCTGGGCTTCCGTGGCTCCAACGGGAATTACTTCACGGTGCTGGAGCACGCGGAGCAGTTTCACCTGCGTCGCCGGAGTGGTCTCGCCAATCTCATCCAGAAAGAACGTGCCCTTTGCCGCCGCGGTAAACAGGCCGCTCTTGTCCTTCACCGCGCCCGTGAAGGACCCCTTCACGTGACCGAACAGCTCGCTTTCGAGCAGGCTCTCGGGGAGCGCGCCACAGTTGATCGACAGAAACGCGCCATCGTTCCGTTGCGACAGCTCGTGGATGTACCGGGCGATGACCTCCTTCCCGGTGCCCGATTCGCCCTGAATGAGAACGGTCGATTCCGTCGGCGCGACCGTCTCCGCGAGCCGCAGGACGTCGAGCCAGTTGCGGCTGTTGCCGATGGGCCGCGACCCGACGTGCTTGTCGCGACGACGAATCTCCTGCTTGAGAGAGGAGTTCTCGACCCGCAGCTGCCGGTGCTCCGCCGCACGACGGAGGATCGCCACGAGCTCGTCGTTTCGGAACGGCTTCTGGATGTAATAGAACGCGCCCTCGTTCACGGCCTGCATCGCGGACTGCAGCGTCGCCTGGGCCGTCATGAGGATGACCGGCGTGTTGGGGTCGCGCTGGCGCGCCGCGGAGAGCACCTGGAGTCCGCCCACCGTCGGCATGCGGACGTCGCTCAGCACGATGTCCGGCGACAGCGACTCGATCTGATCGAGCCCCGCCTTGCCTCCGAGCGCGACGTGCGGCACGAAGCCTTCGTTCTTGAGGAGGATGCGCAGCGAGTCCAGGATCCCGGCTTCGTCGTCGATGATCAGGACGTTAGGCGCGCCATTCGAGCGCTCGGTCACACGAGTTCTCCGGTGTCAGACTGATGCGACGGCAGCAGGACCGTCACGCGCGTACCACGATCGTCGCTGTCCACGAACACGAAACCCGCGTGGGCCTCGATGGCGCGGTGGACGATGCTGAGCCCGAGGCCACTGCCGCCGGGCTTCGTGGTGAAGAACGGGTCGAATAGCCGGTCGCGAATCTCGAGGGGGATGCCGGCACCCTCGTCAGAGACGCGAAGTGCCACCCCTCCCAGGTCGAACGAAACGCCGGCCGGGACTTCGCCCACGGACAGCGGTGCGAGCTCCACACGGACGCGGCCGCCCTGAGGCGACGCCTGGACGGCGTTCAGGGCGAGGTTGAAGACCGCCCGGTGCAGAACGTCCTCGTCGCCATCAACGACCATGCCGTCGCTCGCGCCGTTGCAGAGGACTTCGACGTTATGCGGGCGGTCCGGGTGTGCAGCGGCGAGGCTGGCAGCGCCCCGGCACACCGCGGCGAGATCGACGGGCTCGACCCGTGCGACGCGCACGCGGGCGAAGTCGAGGAACTCGGAGAGCAGGCGCGAGAGGCGGTCCGACTCGCGCACGATGAGCATCCCAAGTGTCTGCTCGTCTGGCGTGGCGCGCGGCGAGCAGGCCAGCTGCTCGACCGCGCTCCTGATCGACGCGAGTGGATTCTTGATCTCGTGCGCCAGTGACGCGCTGAGCTCCGCGACCGCCTCGAGGCGCTCCGCCCGCGCATGCAGGGTATCCAGCCGTTTCTGGTCGGAGATGTCCTGAAAGATCGCGGTGGCGGTGGCTTCGGTGCGGCCGCCGTCACCCTCGGAGCTCGTGGTGTTGAGGCCGATGGGGAAGCGTCGGTCGCGGGTGCTGATGCTGCCTTCGGCGCGGGACGTGCGTGTTCCGTCCTGCGCGGCTCGTTCGAGCGCGCGGGCCAACTCCGGTGCGGCCTGGGAGACGGTCTCGATCACGCGTGAGCCGACATGATCATCGAGCTCGATGCCGAGCAGCTGCGACGCTGCGGGGTTCGCATAGACGAGCCCCCCGGCGGCGTCGACCGTAACGATCCCACTCCGTATGTTCCGGAGGATGTCAGCGGCCTGCAGACGAACCTTGACCAGCTCCGCGGCCAGCTGTTCCGTTCCCGCTCCGGCCTGGCGAAGGCGGGCGGCGATGTACCCACTCCCGAGTGCAACCGACGCGAAGACGGCGAGCTGGAGCCAGACGCCGAGGTCGAGGTGCATGCCCGGCGTGAGAATGACATCCGCGGAGTAGAGCACGCACCCGAGCGCAGCGATCAGCAGTCCACCCGACACCGGCAGGAGGAGAGACGCGGCTGCCGTCACGAGAATGTAGAGCGCGGCGAATTGCGAGCTGGCCCCGCCGGTCACGTGCACGATGGCCGTCACGACCGCGAGGTCGAACAGCGACTGCGTATAAAGGAAGGCGGGGCGAAGCGGAGACCGATAGACGAGGCTGTAGAGCGCCGACCCGGCCGTGAACACGAGCGCTACGGTGATGAGCAGCGACGCGACGAGCGTCAGCCCCGTATCGGCGTTGTTCCAGGCAAGCACGGCGGCCACGAAGATCGCCGCGGCCATCGTCAACCGTCCGAGGTAGACCCATCGCAGGATGCGGTGCGGGTCGAGAATCGGCTGGCGACGGGGGTCGTCGGCGTTACGGGCGGGGCGAGCGGACTGAGCGCGTTGCAAATTGCGCGGAAGTAGACTTCAGGGGATGTATGGCATTCTGCTACGATCTGGACGATCTGCCGCGGAGGTTGTTTCCGAGTGCAAGCTGCTGAGCATCTGACCGTCGGGGCGTACATGTGGCGCCTGGCCATCGTGATCTTCCTCGTCCTGGCGAATGCATTCTTCGTCGCCGCGGAGTTCGCGCTCGTCGGGGCGCGGCGCAGCAAGATCGATCAGATGGCGGCGGCAGGAGATCGACTGGCGAAGGCAGCGCAGCAGGCCATCAAGGACCTCGACCGCTACATCTCCGCCACGCAACTCGGCATCACGCTCGCTTCCCTCGGCCTCGGGTGGATCGGCGAGCCGGCGCTCGCGGGCCTCGTGGACCGCTTTCTCGGCCTGTTCGGCGTGACCCCGCCGGCGGCGGCGGTCCACACCGCGGCAGGCGCCGTGACGGCGTTCATCATCCTGACGTTCCTGCACATCGTGCTGGGCGAGCTCGCGCCGAAGTCCATCGCGCTCGTCAAGCCCGAGGGCGTCAGCCGGCAGCTCGCGCTGCCGCTGATGGTGTTCGCGAAGGTCATGTGGCCGGCGATCGCGGTGCTGAACGGCGCGGCGAGCTGGCTGATGCGCCGCCTGGGTATCCAGCCGCAGTCGGAAGCGCAGCACGTTCACTCGCCCGAAGAGCTTCGGCTGCTCGTCATGCAGGCGCGCGCGCACGGCACACTCGACGAGACCGACTCGGCAATGCTGGCCGGGGTGTTCGACTTCCACGAGAAGAAGGCGTACGACGTGATGCGCCCGCGGACCGACGTCGCGGCACTCGACATCGACCTGACCGAGGGCGAGGTCTGGGAGGTGGTGCGTCGCGAGCGATATTCGCGCTACCCCGTCTATCGCGATACGCTCGATGACGTGATCGGCGTGTTCCTCGCGAAAGACCTCTGGCTGTACAACGGCGACGAGCCGTTCTCGCTCAAGCGGTTCGTGCGGCCGGCGCTGTACGTCCCCTCCAGTCGGCCCGCGGAGCGGGTGATGGATGACCTGAGGAAGTCGCGCGCACAGATGGCGGTGGTGCTCGACGAGTACGGCGGCACCGCGGGTATCGTGACGATGGAGGATCTCGTCGAGGAAGTCGTCGGCGACATCGCGGATGAGTACGACTTCGCCTCGCGCACGGCCGTGATGACCGACGGCGTGCTGGAGCTGGCGGGAACGCTGTCGCTCGTGGACGTGCGGTCGGACTACGGGCTGCGGATTCCCGAGGGCGACTGGTCGACGTTAGGCGGCTATGCGTTCGGGCGGCTGGGCCGGCTCCCCAAGATCGGCGATCGCGTGCCCTACCCCGGCGGCGAGCTCGAGATCATTGCGATGGATGGGCGGCGCGTTGCGGGGCTGCGCGTGCATCGCGACACGGGTGACAAAGCCGCGGCCAACGCGACCGCCGGCGCCGCGGCGCGCTGAGGATGACCGACGAACCGCTGGACGGCATCCGCGTCAACGACCGCGTCGTGATTCCCCGAGACGAGCTGCTCGCGCGCGCGTCTCGCGCCGGCGGCCCCGGGGGGCAGCACGTGAACACCTCGTCGACCCGGATCGAGCTCCTGTGGAACGTCGGGACCACGCGCGCGCTCGACGACGCGCAGCGTGAGCGCGTGCTGCACAAGCTTTCGTCGCGGCTGGATGGCGAGCGCAACGTCCGCGTGGTGGCGAGCGATCGGCGCAGTCAGCGTCAGAACCGCGAAGCGGCGGAAGAGCGACTCGCGGACCTCATCCGCACCGCACTCGTCGTGCCGAAGAAACGCAAGCCGACGAAGCCGAGCCGTGCAGCGAAACAGGCGCGGCTCGACTCCAAGAAGCGGCTCAGCGAGAAGAAGCGCGGGCGCCGCTGGAACGGCGACTAGGCCGGTCGTTCCGGCGCTGTAGTCGCTCGGAACGTACCTAACGCCGTGCGGGCCCAGCGGGCGGCATCAGCGATGGGTCGGAATGCCGACCGAGATGCCGATGCGATACGTCACGAAGTTCGCCTCGCTCCGGATGGGATCAATCCGGATGCTTCCGTCCGGAAAGTCCCGGATGCTGCCCTCCCTGAGATACGTCGCTTTCCCGTTGCGGTGGAACGTCGCACCGAGATCGAGCAGGACCGGCGTCCTCCGCATGGACAACGGGATGAGGAGCCCGCCACCGCCGGTGAGCGCGAACACGACGTCATCGTGATTCGTCGTGTCGAACTGGCCGTTGTAGTCGTCGTCGCCGCTGACGGAGGAGTGCGTGAAGAAATAGCTGAAGCCGGCAGTCGCGTTCATGTACGGACGCACCGGCCCCGTAGGCACGGAGATCTGCGGACCGATACCACCGAACACGATGTCGTTGCTGGTGTTGACGTCGACCTCGATGCGGCAGTTGATGAGACACGCGTCGGTTTGCTCATTCCCGTACTGCACGAAGCCCCCCTCGGCGCGAATGCCGAAGACGCGATCGCGGTCGAGGTTCCAGACGAAGCCGCCCGTGACGCCGAAGCCTTCCCCGATGAAGTCGTTGAAGGCGCCGAGCGGCTGGGAGACGGCGAAGTTGATGTCGCCGTAGGCGCGTGGCGGTGGGTTGTTGGTGCGGCGGGGCGGTGCGGCCTGCGCGGTGAGCGTCGAAGCCGTGGCGCCGATCGCGGCCACGGCCGCGAATACGGCAAGCGCGTTCAGGATGCGGGCAGGGCGAGGCATGAGACCCTGAAGGTTGAGTCGCCGCGAGACGTACGGCTCGGTGTTTCGAGCCGTACGTCTCCGCGTATCGAACGTTTCACGAGGGATCACGGTCGACGACACGTCATCTACTCGTCGATGACACCAAAAGTGCCCGAGAGGCATCCGGCTGAACCTGTCGGCGGCGCAGGCGGTCACCACCACCACCTTCGTCATTCCGAGCGAACGCGGGCATCCTTGCTGTCCGCGTCGAGAGGCCCCTCGAGAAATTGGGGGGCAGAAATTGCGGTCAAGAGGGTCAGCCCGCTGGATCAAGGGGTCAGAACCCTTGATCCGCCAGCTGAAATTCGAATCGGATTCCAAGTTCGGAGAGCAAGGATTCCTCACGGCGTTCGGAACGACAACACGTTAGGCGGTCCCTCGAACGCCGCATTCGGAACCCGACGACTCCCTCACCACGGAACGTCCTCGCCGAATGGATCGCCCGGCGGCGGGCGGAGGGGCGGGCTCAGCACCGGCAGCTCGCGACGGTCGATCCACCGGGTGAAGTCGCTCGACAGACTCGCGAAGTGTGCGCGCTGTTCCACGGTGCCCACGCCCGCCTGCGACCGAGCGCGCGATCGCAGCTCCGCGATCTTGTACTCCGCCATTGCGCGAACTTCGGGGGCTGCGTTGCTGTCGGCGGCGAGCGTGATCAGGCGGTCCGCAACCGCGCGCTGCGTCACGCGACGAATCGCGGCCAGCTTCGACGACGCCGGCGCCCCGCCACCCCAGGTGCCGTTGATCAGGGCGTCGATCGTCTCGGCGAGCGTGAGTGGGCGATCGCCGTAGGCGCTCTGCTGGACGACCCGCGCGGCACGCTCGCGCTGGAGCACTCCGTCCACGATCATCTGCGCCAGCGTGCGGGCCGCGCCCAGCTCGTCGAACGCGGGACGCGTGCGCGTGCCGAACAGCTCGACGAACGAGCCTCCGAACGAGAACGCGCGTGGGGCGAGGAGCGTCAGGACCGTGTCCGGGATCGCCAGCTCGGCGGGCTGCAGCCCCGCGACGAGCGCGGCGAGTGCCTGACGTTGACGGGCGGCGCTGACGGGACGCGTCGCCTGCTGCCCGTCGCCCACGACGGCGTTGCTGTACTCGAGACCACCAATGGCCTTGGTCGCCGAGTTGATGGCGAATCGGTGGAAGAAGTAGAGCGGCGCAAAGCGCTCCTGGAGCAGCGCCACCGGCTCGCCCGGCCGGAGGTTGGCGAGGCCGAACCGCCGCATCGCGACGCGCCTAACGTCCGCCTGATGCCGCAGGAAGTCCATCTCCGTTGCCGCGTCGTCCCAGAGATTCGTTCGCGGGTCGGACGAAAAGTCGGGACGCGCGTCGTTGTCGCTGAGAAACAGGTACCCCTTTTTCAGCCCCTCGCGAGCGATGGCCTCGAGCGAATCACGCTCCGTCGCGGCCGGGAAGATCCCGTACGCCCAGCGCACCGCCCAGACGTCGTAATCGCCCGGCCCGCGATCGTACGCGGCTTTCAGATCGATCTCGCCGGCCGGGTTGAGCCGGACGCGCGGTGCGGGGTAGTCCATGACCGAGCCGCGCTCGTAGGTGCTCGCGATGTAGTTGTGCGCCATACCGATCGTGTGACCGATCTCGTGTGCGGTCACCTGCCGGATGCGCGCGAGGATGAACGCGGTATCCGCGGCGGCCGGCGCCGCTCCCATCAGCGCTGCGTAGATGTTGTAATCGGTCCGGTTGCGGTGCGAATCCATGTGTGCAACCCCCTTGATGATCTGCCCGGTTCTGGGATCACCCTGCGACCCTCCGAACGACCATCCGCGCTCGTTGCGATTCACCCACAGGACGGCGTTGTACCGCGCGTCCATGGGGTCGGCGCCTGGCGGGAGCATCTCCACGCGGAAGCCACCGGGAAGGCCGGCCTGATTGAATGCTTCCTCCCAGAAGCGGGCGCCTTCCACTGTCGCCGTGCGAAGCGGCTCCGGAATTCCCGGATCGATGTAGTAGGTGATCGGCTTGCGGAACGCGCTGGTCGGATCGTTCGCGTTCACACGTTCCAGGCGGTGACGCGAGATCCATCGCTGCTCCAGCGAGCCCTGAATGGGCTGCGAATAATCCTTGAACGTGATGCCGAAGAACCCGACCCGCGGGTCGAGCGGCCGCGGCCGGTAGCCCGCGTCCGGCAACTGCACGAAGGAGATGTGCTGGCGCAGCGTGAACGCGCGCCCATCGGGCACGATGGATGACACGGTCCCACCCGCCCTGCCCTGCGCCGCGAACGTCAGCGCGACGTCGATCTCGGTATTGTCGGGAAACGCCTTCGTGAACGAGCGATCGACGCTCGACCGGTCGCGAGCGAGGGTGTAGGTCCCCTCGTTGCTCTGCGCGAGCGTCCCGGACACGTCCAGCCAGTCGCGGTAGATGAAGTCCGTCGCGTCCACGAGCAGGCGACCGCCCTCGACCGCCAACAACGGCAGCGCCGCCACCGTACTCGCTGGGAACGACTCCGCCACGGTGGTGGCAAGGCCCGGCTCGCGCTGGGACTCACCTCGATAGTTCCAGTTCTCGAACACCACGAGCACGCGATCGCCGGTGCGGTCGAAGCGCGCGACGTGATCGGGCCCGTTCGCGCCGCGATCGATGCCGATTGGATTCGACCCGAGGCCGGTGGACTGCAGGAAGAACGCGAGCACGCGCATGGAGTCGCGCGGAATCTCGAGGAACAGCCGACCCTGGCGGTCATCCAAGTAGATGGGGATGAGGCCGGCACGTCGCTCCATGCCCGCGGTTCGCGCCGAGATGCTCGACGCGACGGCGGGCCCCTGCTGGCCGGTGGCGCCTCCGCCGCCGGCACCCGGTTGCACGTTAGGCGACGTCGCCGCCGGTCCCGCGGCGGTCTGCGGCGGGCGGGCCGGCGCGGGGGCCGGATTCGGGGATGAAGTCGAACACGCCGCGGCGAGCAGTGTCGCGACGGCGCCGAACGAGCGAGCAGCGCGCATGTCGGTCGAGTGGAGGGAGGCGGGCCTGGTGCGTGCCCGCGAATGTCTTGTCGGTCGCGATGGTGCGCAAGCGGCGCGACGCCGCGTCACGCACGGGTCAGCGACGCAGCAGGTCGCGAATCACCGTCACGATCAGGATGATCGCGATCAGGCTGAAGCAGATCGACGAGATGCTCCAGCCAAGGCCGGGCTGCGACGCCGCCGCGGTGCTGATGCCGAGTGCCCCGATCGCGATGGCCAGCGTCGGCACCCAGCGAGGCACTCGCGTCCGCTCGCGCCGCGACGCGAACCAGAGCAGGATCGCACCGACGACGAGCGTCGCCGCGAGCACCAGCCGCATGGGCATCGATTGTCAGCCTTGCCTCGCCCTCTCAGTTCGTGTCGGCGACGATGGACAGGTTGGTCGGCAGCCCGCCGCCTAGCGCGTCGGTCATCATCAGGGTGTGCACGCTGCCGCTTGTCAGGGTGACGTTGCCCATGTCGAGCAGGATGGTGCTCGGATCGCCTGGCGGCGTCACCCGGATGCGATAGGTCCCGGGCGCGACGGCCACGTAATCGGACGCCAATCCGAAGGGGAGCAACGAGATGACCGGGGTCGACGAGGAAAGGTCCGCCGTTGCCGGCGTGACATAGACGGAGACGGCCTGGCGTGCGGCCGCGACGTGAACGACACGGACCTCGGCCATCCCCGCGGTAGGCGTCGGGTCATCGGTAATGAACCTTGCGCCCTGCTCCCCGAGGCCTGGTGCCGGAACGAAGCTGAACGACCCATTCGAGGTGAGGTCGCGCGTCTGGTCCACGAGGATGGTTCCCGTGGTGCTCGACCGGGCCTGCAACCGATGCGACCCCGCGGTCAACACGACGTATGGGCCGGCACCACCGAACGGGACGCCGGACGATGCCACCTGCCCATCGACGAGCAGGTCGACCGCCTGTGAAGAAGTGAGCGCGTTGAGCAGGCGGAGGCGCACGTCGCTCGTCGGCCCGGTAACCAGGACGCCGGTCGTTCGCCCGTCGCATGCGAGCGCAATGACGGCGAGAGTCGCTACGGAAAGACTGCTGGCAATACGGGGACGCATCTTCGGGGTCCTCGGCTAGGGTCTGAGCTAGGCGCCGCCACGGAACGCTACTGCCACGGACGGCACGTCGTCGGTGCCGAGCCGCACCGGCGCGACGTCACCATCGCCACCACCCGACTCTCGACCGGCCACCCCGACGAGGCAGATCGAGCGCTGGATCCTACTCGTCCGCGCGACCGCCGCGGGTTCGTGGGACCTCGGGCGGCGTGTCCTGCCGCGACGCTGGGCGAAACTCGGACGCCCGTTTGCGGGCGTCCCCAAACGACGTGTTGCCTTGGGAAGCACGATGTGCTGCCGGCCTGAACCGCGCAATCACCGTGCTGGCGCGATCCAGCAGCGACTCCATCTGGATCGGGCTCAGCCCCCGCCAATCGTCGGGGTAGTGCCACAGGCGGCGGACTTCGAGCTCACTCTCGAAGCGCAGCCACGTGGTGCCTGGGGGGATGTCGCTCGTGAACGACTTGACGTCGTCGGCGCCATCCTCACGGACATTCCAAAGCACGCCATCGCTGTCAGTAAACGACGATTCCATGTCCCTCTCGGCCTCCACAAATTCGGGATAGGGGACTGCAAGTTCTCCTCCATCGGGTGCGCGCTGGCGGGCCACGCCGCCGAGAACGCAGCGGCTCGCTGTGTTGCGGACCGCATACCGGGCATATCGACCGAACAGTGCTCACAGCGGGCAGGCTGCTGCATGAACCTGCCGGCGCGATTACATCTCGCATTATGCGCGGCAACGGCGACGACCCCATCGAGGACTTTCCGCTTGGCGACGGCACCGCCGATACTACCGCGACGGTCGTCTGTCCCTACTGCGGCGAAGAGAACGAAATCGCGGTCGATCCCGGCGGCGGTGACTCGCAGGACTACATCGAGGACTGCCAGGTGTGTTGTCGGCCCTGGCGGGTGTTGGTGTCGTATGACGACACCGGCGCCGTGGACGTACAACTCGAGGCGGCGGACGATGCCTGACGTGATGACACGAGCGGTGTGGCCAGTAGATCTCGACGCGATCACCTCGGCGCGAGATCGTATCCGACCGTTCGTGCCAGTCTCGCCGCTCCGATCGTACCCGGTTCTCGACGCTGAAGTCGGTCAAGGCATCCGCGTGCTCGTGAAGCACGAGAATTTCAACCCGACCAACTCGTTCAAGGTGCGCAACGCGTTCTCGCTCATGACGGCGCTCTCGGCCGACGAGCGGCGTCGCGGCATCGTCGCCGCCACGCGAGGGAACCATGGGCTCGGGCTCGCGTATGCCGGAAAGGAGTTCGGCGTGCCGGTCACGATCTGCGTCCCGTTAGGCAACAACCCCGAGAAGAACGCGGCCATGCGCGCGCTCGGCGTCCACCTCATCGAGGAGGGACGCGACTACGACGAGTCGGCGACGGTGGCCGACCGGATCGTCCGCGCCGAGGGCGTGCGCCTGGCACATTCGACGAACGATGTGGAGATCATTGCCGGTGCGGGGACCATGGCGCTCGAGATCGCCGAGCAGGCACCGGCACTCGATGCGCTGGTGATCGCCGTGGGCGGCGGGTCGCAGGCCGTGGGCGCGATGGTCGTCATGCGCGCGCTCGACCGTCCCGTGCAGGTGTACGCCGTCCAGGCGGCCGGAGCATCCGCCACACATGACGGATGGCACGCGGGCAAGCGGCTCGTCACGGACAGCGCGAATACGATCGCCGACGGACTCGCCACGCGCAGCAGCTACGAGATGACGTTCGACGCGCTCCGCGAGGGACTCGCCGATTTCATCACCGTGACCGATACCGAGATCGCGAACGCCATGCGGCTGCTGCTCCGCTCGACGCACTCGCTCGTGGAGGGCGCAGGGGCCGCGGGCATGGCGGGGCTCCTCGCGCTGCGGGAACGCCTCGCCGGGCAGCGGGTGGGGATCGTCCTCAGTGGCGGGAATGTAGACGAACGGACACTCACCCGCGTGCTGAACGGCGACGTCTGATCATCGAGCGCCGAGCGAGAGCCCGCGTCAGGCCAGTCGTCTCGTCGCGCGTGGCAGCGAGAGCTCGAACGTCGAGCCCTTGTGCGGTACGCTTCGCAGCGTCAGGTCACCGCCGAGCGCTCGCGCGAGCCCGCGGCTGATCGCGAGACCGAGCCCGATGCCTTCGGACGGAGAGCCACTTCCCCGCTGGATCTGCACGAAGGGCTCGAAGACGGCGGTCTGCTTCTCGTAGGGAATTCCGATGCCGGTGTCGTGGACGTCGACGAAGACGCTCCGATCGTCGCTGGTACAGACGATTCGAATCGTGCCGCCCGGCGGTGTGAACTTCACCGCGTTCGTGAGAAGGTTCAGCATGATCTGCCGCACCTTGTCGGGGTCGGCGAGCGCGACGAGATCACGCGTCGGACAGTCGACGGTGACTGCGAGCGACTTTCCCGCAGCCTGGGGCTCCATCAGCTCGACCACCTCACGAGCCGACTCGGAGAGCTTCACGCGCGACACCTCGACCTCGACCTCGCCGCGCTCGAGCCGAGCAACGTTCAGGAGCTCATTGATGAGCCCGAGGAGGTGCTGCTCGCTGCGCAGAATGCGATGCAGGTCCTCCCGCTGCTGTGTCGTCACCTCGCCACGCACACCCATCTCGAGCAGCTGCGCGTAACCAGCGATGGCGTTGAGCGGCGTGCGGAGCTCGTGGCTCAGCGTCGCGAGAAATTCGCTCTTCGCGCGGTTGGCCGCTTCGGCTGCCGCCCGGGCACTGCGTTCCGTCAGCAGCGCACGCTCGCGCGAATGGGCTCGGCGCTCCGTCGTCACGTCCTCGTGGGTGACGACCGCCATCGTGGGCTGCGGTCCTTCGCAGCGGGTGACGCGCAGCGAGAACCAGGACTCGAGCTTCTCCGCCTCCATGCTCCGGGGCGGGTCGGCCGTACCGTCGGAGTAGAGGGCGTCGGCACGTGCGTCGCCTTTTTCGAGGACACGCGCGACTGCCGCGCGCGCCACGTCGGCACCCGCGCGCGCTCCGGTTGGCCTCGCGAACCGACCCCGCCGTGTCGGTGATGATGTGCCCCTCCGGTGCGACCTCGAACAGCTCGCGAAAGCGCCCGCGCTCGGACTCGAGCAGCGCCCGCGCGTCATCG
>Ga0105249_10002403_pt1 | contig 16271 bp, 14 predicted proteins | sample KBSS44metaG_FD_81522 | JGI IMG/M metagenome (GOLD analysis project Ga0105249, IMG submission 81522) | Switchgrass rhizosphere microbial communities from Kellogg Biological Station, Michigan, USA - KBS S4-4 metaG | ecosystem: Host-associated > Plants > Roots > Rhizosphere > Soil | place...
GACGGCCGTCGCGCCATGGACGGCGGCCGCCAGCGTTTCCGGCTTGGTGACATCCGCACGGATCGACTGGGCCTGGCCAAGCGCGGCGAGCGGCTTCAGGAAAAAGGCGTCGAGCGGATCGCGTTCGGCAATGCGCACGCGCGCACCGCTCCGCAGCAGCTCCTGCGCGACATAACGGCCCAGAAAACCGCCGCCGCCGAACAGAACAACCAGCTCGTCCATTCCACAAATCCTCATGCGCGCTTGTGGCTTCGCCCATGCCTGTACGCCGGTTTCCATGCAAGCGTCCGAAGCGCGGTTGACAAGCCGCAAGCCCGCCCCCTAAAGGCCGCCCCCTACCCCGTGCCCAGATGGCGGAATTGGTAGACGCACCAGCTTCAGGTGCTGGCGCTCGCAAGGGCGTGGAGGTTCGAGTCCTCTTCTGGGCACCATTTGTTCTTCCCGGCAACGTCCAGGGAAGTCCAGCAAGCGGCTGTTTTCCCTAGCCTTTTTGCTCGAGACTCACCAGCAACCAAACCGGGCACATCCAGCGACGTCCAGCCAAAGAGCAACAGATTTGTTGCTGTTTTCGTTGCTGCTGAACCCGGCCAAGCTGGGACTCTTTCGATGCTTACGCATATCAAGATCGCTTCCGCCAAGCCCGCGGCCAAGCCCTACAACCTCACCGACGCCGACGGCCTCTTCATCACCGTGCAGACCAACGGGTCGAAGCTCTGGCGCTTCCGATACCGCTTCCTCGGGCGCCAGAAGACCCTGCACCTCGGCCAGTGGCCGGATGTATCGCTCGCCGATGCCCGGGCAGCCCGTGAGGAGGCACGCCGGAAGGTGGCCGCAGGCCTTGATCCCGCCCAAGTCAAAAGGCAGGCCCGTGAGACCGCCAGGATCGCGGCGGCGAACACATTCCGCGCCGTTGCCGAGGAATGGTACCGCAAATGTGTCGATGAAGGCCTTGCTGACGTCACCTTGCGCAAAATCCGCTGGCTGCTCGACATCGCCTACAAAACGCTCGCCACAAAAGCCGTGACCGACATCACCCCGCCCGAGTGCATCGCGGTGCTGCGGCAGCTCGAGGGGACTGGCCGGCGGGAAAGTGCAAGGCGGATGCGCAGCGTGCTCGGCCGCGTCTTTCGCTATGCGATCCATACCGGGCGCCTGAAGGAGAACCCCGCCGGTGACCTGCGCGGCGCGATCGCGGCGCCGATCGTCACTCATATCGCGGCCATCACCAAAGCCCGCGAGGCCGGCGCGCTCTTGCGGCGGATCGAATCCTATGAGGGGCACGAAATCACCCAGATCGCGCTCGAGATCAGCCCGCATGTGTTCGTGCGGCCAGGCGAGCTCAGACGTTGGGAGTGGGAAGAAATCGACTGGGAGCATGCCTTCTGGGACATCCCGCCCGAGAAAATGAAACGGAGAATCCCGCTTCGTGTCCCCCTCTCCCGCCAGGTCCAAGCCAAAATTCTTAGACTGTGGGACATCACTGGCGGCGGTAAATATCTGTTCCCCTCGTTCCGGACCCCCGACCGGCCGATGTCGGAAAACACGATCAATGCCGCGCTCCGCGCGCTCGGCTACGGCCCGGACGAGATGACCGCCCACGGTTTCCGCTCGATGGCGGATTCTTTGCTCAACGAGACGGGTCGGTTCAGCGCGGACGCGATCGAAAGGCAACTGGCGCACCAGGATAAGAATGCTGTCCGCCGCATTTACATGCGCGCCGAATTCTGGTCAGAGCGCGTCGAGATGATGCAATTCTGGTCGGATTGCGACCGCTCCCGGGCAGCGCCATAGGAATCGCCTCATGGGCGGCGACAGCAATAAGGCGGACCAGATCCGGCGGATGATCGAGCGGCTCGCGCCGGAACCGATTTGCGACGACTGCATCGCCGACAGACTTGAGCTCGCGGATGGTCAAGGCGTCGCCCAAGCCGGCCGCGAGCTCGCCGGGCAGGACGGATTCGAGCGCGCGCGCGGTCGTTGCACGATCTGCGGCTTGAGCAGGCGGGTGACGCGCAAGCGCCCCCGCGGCGGTTAGTTGAGCGCCTCTTCCTCGTCAGGGACGCGGCATAACTGATCGACCCGATCCGCAATCGCGCGCCATGCGGCGACGCCCGCCTCGTCGCCGGCTTCGGCAAGCGCTTTCACGCGCGAGGCGATGTAGCGGTCCACGTCCGGACCATGGTGGTTGATGACCTGATGGGCGCTCGCCCAGAGTTCGCGGTCCGAGATCATCGCGTCGCGATATCCCGTTTTCCGGGGCGCTCACAAGGATCGAGGCGATGATCCGGATCGTAGCGCCGTCAGATGATCGCGGTGCCGGTTTCGACCTGGGCGCAGGACAGATCGACCATCCGTCCGCGCAACCGAACGCTGCACCAGGCCACCACCCGGCGGTAGCTCCGGCCGGTCGGGCTGCAGCGTAACGTCTGCCTGAGCGACAAGGATTCGAGCCGCGCCCGCGCACGATCCGCCGAGAGGCGCGCGCATGTCGTGTGGCAGCTGCCGTCCAATTCATTCGCGTCGATGCCCTGGAGGCGAACGCGGGTTCCGTCTGCACAGCGTATCGTATCGCCGTCATGCACAGTCGCGACGCGGCATTCAAAGGCCTGCCCGGCGGCGACCAGGACGAGAGCGGCAAGCAGCATGGGCACCTCTTGGCACGAAAATCGCGCCGACGACGCAGTACTCAAATTGCTAGGCTATACCATTGTAGAAAAATCAGGATTTTGACGTCACTGTCGCTCCCCCCGCCCTGCCCCTGCCCTAAAAGGCAGCATCGAACCTGCGCCGCTAACGGGGCATCTTTTGTCGATTCCCACGAGCGAACCGAGCAGCTTTGGCGAGCGAGCGGCCTACTTACAGCAGGGGAGATGATGCTCGACGCTCAGGAGGCAAAGCGGCGAGTTTCATCTGTGCTGCTGCTTTAATCTAGGAGCGCCACGCAGGGGACGGACCGGTCAACACTTCTCAATATCTGAAGACCGACTCCGGCCAGACCGTTCATTAGGTCAGGTGTTGACTCGCCCAGTTCGCCAGCCGGCGATATACCGGCTAGCCAGTCTTTGCAGAGCGAAGCTACCTCCAAATCTGCAATAGCACGATGTTCTGCCTCGCCTCGCCAGAGTGCTTCCCAATTCCCGCTCCGTCCGTGGCAGAGGCCGTCGGCACCTGGCCCTGTCTTCTCGAGCAACGCTTGCAGGCCGTTCGCTATATCGTCCGCGAATACGTCTCCGAAGCGATGGGGCGCTAATTCCAGCGCGCGTTGCCGTGCCAACACGATACCCGCTGTTCCATGACACCAGGCCATCATGTGCCCGCCGTCGCCGCGAAGGTCCTCCCAGATACCAGGCTCTTGAGCTGATGCGCGGGCATAGTTGAATCCCTTGCGCGCAGCCTCCCAAGCTTTACCGTCGTCAAACACCGCCGCATATTCGGCGAGAGCCCAGGCGATGCCGCAACTTCCATGCGCCAGGCCCGTCAGGGCTGCACCCGACAGAGGAGTTTTCCACGCCAACCCGTCGCCGTTGCTCTCCGCACGATCAAGTAAATGTGTTGCGCAGAGATGTGAAAGATTCTCGGCGGCTGCCGCCAGAGCTGGCGCTTTGCGCGCCCGGAGCGACACGATCAACGCTCCAGCTGTCCCGGCAATGATATCCAACATAGTGTCGGCTGCAACGTTCTCTGCTACTCTCGTAAGCAAGAACGGCAATTTATCCCAGTGCGAGCGTCCCAACGCTGACGTTATTTTTAGGTCGGCGTAGATACTTCCGGAAATGCCCTCAAACGCCCCAATTCGCGATGGCGGCATCGGCTGACCGCTACGAAGCGTGTTGAGGCACTTTTGCGCGCCAAGACGGAAACGTGGCGATCGGGTGATCCGGGATAGTTCCGCTAAGAATATGCCGATACCGGCCGTGCCGCCATATAACTCCGACTCTAACATTTGCGTCGAGAAGCCACCCTCAACGGGCAAGCGCCCCATCCAGAATATGTGGTCTTTGGCTACAATCGCTTGATCCAGCAGGCGATTTCCAATCGCGCGAGCAACGGCGAGGCGCTGACTTTCGATCATGCCTGCCGACTCTGACCGGATGCCTGACCGTCGAGAGACAATTCCTGGCTTCGCTGCCACTGCTCCAAAAGCAAGCCGCATTGAGGCGATCTGAGCGGAGATATCTCGCTCATCCAATTTCGCTATTCGCAAAGCGGCCGCCTCAAAGCCGCTAAGTTGGAACACATCCTGGATAGGGGCGCCACTGGAAGTAAAGATATGTCTGGAACTGGCAGTAGTCTTGAAGAACGGTACGTCACCTCGGCGAACGGCGACGACATCTGCTACGAGTAGTTCACGGAGCGGACGTTCGGGCCACCCGCCGCGCTTCACCAAGCCAGCCAAGGCCAAGTCATGCTTCTCCCTGCTAACACACGCATGCGGGTGCAGAGCGTTTCGCATTATCTGAGCATATTGGGCGGTCCCACGAGGAATGAACCTAGAGTTCACGTTCGCGAACGACGGCATGAGATCCTCGCGTCCGAAAAACTCGCGACGATGTGCAATCACCGCTTCCAGCGTGGCTCTGAACCCTCGCTCGATTGCAGCCAGGTTATCGTAAGCTTTCTGTGGAACACCGGAAAGTCGTGGCAAATTAAAAGTTGGAGGCATGACGTGCTTTATGGGAACGCCACAGGCATCATTCTCTTCGCTCGTCCTAATAGCGCTCTTGAATTCTATCTCTTGTTCCCCACTAAAACCCGCGCCCGTAATATCGACGAAACTGCTTCCCATCGGGATAAGTGAAGGAAAATAACATAAGTTCAAAACAGACTCGATTTTCGCCAGTTGTCGGCGCTTCTCGTATCGAGAATTTCCAACTTGGGGTCCGTTTAATATGGCTTCCACATCGACCACGTAAGGCTCATCACCTCGACAGATAATGTTCTCGTGATGCAGATCACTGCCACCCAGAAGATACAGGAGCGCGGTCAATCCGCCGCAGCGTTCGAAGCAAGCCGTCACTTCGGATTGCCCCTGACAGTCGCTGGCACCGATGAACTCGGACCATCCATATTCAAACCGATTCACAACCCGAACGTGGCTGAGACCCAAGCCAATCTTTTCGTTGATCCAAGCAACTGCCCGCCCGAACGCCTCGTCGGCGTCGAGTGCACGCGGCTTATATACCACCGCGCCTTCAGTGCCGTGGAGCAGTACAACTGATCGGCCGTAGTTGTGTGGGTCGCCCGCGTAAAACTTTGCGACCTTGATTTCTCCCAGCCCGCCTGGCGTGATCGACTTCAGAAGCGGCCTATCCGCGCATAGCCGCACGAGGAACTCCGCCCAGAAGGCCACAGCATCCTCCGTCATGCTATGGAGGATTCCATCCAGAATGGGAAAACGCGCCTGGCATGCTGCGCGATATTCCGGCGTGGTCGCCAGATCAGCAAAACGCGCGAGCCTGTCCGCTGGCGTCGCGCCCGCAATTTGGCCTTTAACCTTGGCTACGTTCAGCAGGAGGGCTGCGGTTTGATCTGCAGATTGAAGGAGTCGTTCACGGAACGCGGTAAGGGCCTGGAGTCCGATGTGGACCGCCTCCGGGATGTTTTTCGACTGCGCTTCGCGTCCCAAGCGCGTCAGGGCGCAAGCAGCTTGCCGCAAGTAAGGCGCAACATAGGCGGCGAGGCCCGCCTCCATCGCTTTGGGATCAAGTCCCTCGAAGTATGAATAGGCCTCGCGGCGGTCTATAGCGAGGCCACCTACAACGCTCGAGGTGACGCCTGATCCCGACGCCTCCGTGTCGGCGCGCCGAACAACGGCGCGCCACCTGCGGGAGACGAGCGATTGGACGGAGGAAGCTTTAACGGCTGATGACGCCGTCACCGGCAAATCACTCTCGGTCATTGACCAGACGCACTGGCCACAACCAATGGCAACGTAATCTTCTCACTTGACGGCCGGCGCGACGGCCACCGCCAATTCGGTGGCCGTCTGCTCGTCTCAAGTGTTGTTGCACTGCCAGTTGAGAGTGCACTGCGTCGTGTAGCACATATAAGAACAGTCAACCGAGCATCCTTGGAACGTAATGCAGCTATATGTAGGACTTGGGCAGGTGCCATCATTGCTGCCGCATCCGTGCTGGCTGGTATTGCCACAAGTTGAATCGAGCGTGGTGGTGTCCATGGTTGTCTCGATGACTTCATAATCGACGTTTCCCACCGGATTCGGCGCTAGTTCAAACCCGTCGATCTCGTCACCGGTTGGCGAAGCGAATCCGCCCGCGCGCGCAAACTGCTCGATCGTGCCGACTTTATCGCCGGCGAGGCGCGCAGCGAGGTCGGGATCCAGCCACGCTTCCGTTGTGAGAACGGTGAACAGGTCTGCCGTTTCCGAGTTTTCGGTCCGTAAAGGCACCATTTTTGACATCGAATAGCTCCCATAGTTGCAAGGACCCGCTACGCTACCGTGCACCATCGCCAAGCATCATCTGACAGGCCGCGCTATCCGACTTGGATGAATGCCGTCAGTCTTCAGTCACCCAACCGATCTCTCAGCTTACCGAAAGTCTGAATCATTGCATCCCCTCGCGGAAGGAATTGCACCCAAAATGGTTCCTAACAGCTCAGTAAAAGGGACCTGAAGCGGCTAAGACTGAAATGCAGGCCATCTGCGCCACAGACGGAGAACTTAGTCCACTAATCTATCGAGTTTTACCAATGGGTGTCCGCCGAGTGCTATCGCAATGCTTGGACCGCGCGGTACGAGTAGCCCTCGGCTGCGATCGCATTGGCCAAGCGACAAAAGTCGAACCCCCTATTGTACTCGACTCGGCTGGCAGGCGTAATCCAGACAGAGCTGATCGCGCCCTGATCGGTGCTTTTCTCGTCGATTTCCAGCTTGCGGACGGTACATCCCAGAATGCTTATACTGCCGCTTTGCAAGGGGCCGGAAAGCAATACCCCTTTCGTTTGACCGGGTCCACGAACCCCTAGCAGGCCGCTGGCTTCCCCGCGAACAAGTTGGGCGCGGACCTGAAGGTCTCTGGGAATTCCGCGCCAAATCCTCCGTGCGCAGCTTACCTGGTGATCAATGAAATTGGCCACTCTTGCCGAATCGATATCCGGATCGCCGGAGAGCGAGCGGACAAATGCCGGAAGCCGCCGCACTGCGATGGGCTGAAAAATCCCGTGGCGGGGCGCAAGCCAACGATGAAGCGCAGACAAGCGGGCGCGGTGGACGTCGCCTGCAGGTCGGTCTCCTTCCAGCGCCCTCCGGACCACCTTCATGACGCGGTTCTCCGCGGCAGTGCCGGGGCCGTCGCGGTCCTTGCCGTTGAGAAGCCACGGCAGCCGCCAAGCTGCCCTGTCGGCGGCGTCCACGCATTCCGCCTGCTGTGCTCTATAGTATGCCTGAAGTTCGTCCAACGCGTCCGCGGTGGCGGGACTCTCCTCGTCGAGCATCATTGCCTGCGCACAGGCACTGCGGAAGCTCGAGACGGCTCTGGAGGAAACTTCCGCGGCCAGGGCTTCGCGGGTGGGTAGCGGGTGCTCGGGCGACGAATATTTATGAAAATAGAAGCTCAGCGAGTCGATCTCCCCACTCACCATCTGAAGCTCGTTGCCAAATTGCTCGGGCATGCGAGTGGTTGAAGCACGCCAGTCGGGGACAGCTCTGACCGCACCAAAATCGACAATGCGCCCGTCGATCGCACGGTTCGAGCTGGCGCAAACGCCGAGCCAGAGCCGGTGCGCCCTTGCCGAACCGATTTGTTCGGCCGTTCGGGTGAACAGCGTCGTAAGCAGCTTGGCCGGTGCCCCCTTAGCGATGGCGAGCGTGGGTGCAGATTCGACGGCATGCCTGACTCGCTGGGCGTCGCGATATTGATCCGCCTCCGGGTGTCCCGCATCACCGAAAAAGATGCTGCGCTCAAAGTGCGCCGGCCTGAGAAACGACGGACGGACAATCATTGCGCGTCGCGCCGGCGCGCCACCGTCAGCTTCTGGTGACGCGAATCCCAGATCGATGATAGCCAGGATAGGCACTGCCCCGTAGGGAAGTTCGGCATCCACGATCTCGGAGCCGATTGCCTCTAAAAGGGCCTCCCACAACAGCACCATCCCGTTGGCATGCTCGAGAGTGCCGACGGATATGAGGGGTGTTCGTCCGATGCCCTTTGCGTGGAAATGACCGGCGGTCCCGCATCGGCCACTTCCTCCATGATAGTTCCCCCAAGAGGAGCCATAGCGATCGGCACCAAAGCAAACGGTTTCGCTGCCATAAGCGTCGGTTGGATCCAACGGATGCGGGACCGCCGCCCCGAAGGTTTCAAGCAGCCAAGTCTTGATCTCCGATTCCGCCCCTTCTAGCCGCAGGTCGATCCCACATTCGGCGAGCCACCGCCGGTTCAGCCAGATAACCGAAGGTCGCTTCAATTTCTGGGCCAGGAAGGGAACCATGCCGTGCGGTCCCAGGACGCGCAGGTCATCACAAGCGGCGAGAAGTGAGGCATTGGGCAGACGGCTTCCGATCCCCACGCTCGAAGATGCAGGGCTATCGGCCACGAAACATCTGGGAGAAGAGTTGCGGCGATCCTGTTACCAGACCTCGCGGAAGCCCGTCGCGACCCTGTTCAAATCCGTTGACTTGTTCAAAGCCTCGAAGCGGTCCCCGTAGCGTGTCATCTAGTAATTGCGCACAAGCCCGAGGAAGGCCCAGCGATGCCAAAATCCACAAATTCACACCCTCATTCCATTCGCTTGGATGCAGAGGGCGAAGAGGATAAAGGGATAGCTCAGCTCCAACCTGGTCGCTCAGGTAAGCCCAGGTGAGTACGGCTTCAGCCAGGCTCTGATTATTGAATGCGAACGCGACCTGCCCGAGCGCTATCGCTGGCGTCACATACTGGGGCAGTATCCAGCCTGCCGAATATGGCAGTCCGCCCAGCCACATTGCTTGGGTGGCAAACCCTATTTGCGCAGCCCGGGTCAGAGCGGCAGGCGATATGTTCCATGCGGTTTGTTCGGTCATGCAAGCTGCTTCGAACTTGCGGGTATGGCGGACCGCGGGTCCGACAATTCGCTCATCCTTATGATGCGGTCCGCGCCGGCGATAGTGTGCGGCCTGTGAGCAACGATGATGCGCGTCATGTTGAGCCGAGAGAGCATTGTAACTACCGCCCGCTCGCCCGGTATATCGAGGTGCGACGTAGCCTCATCCAGCAGGAGAATCTTCGGTCGCCTGTAAAGAGCGCGTGCGATCAGAAGGCGTTGCTTTTGGCCTCCGGAGAGCATGCCGCCGCGATCACCCAGTTCCGTATCCAGCCCCTGAGGCAGCTGCTCGATATCGTGAAGCAAACAAGCGTCGTCGAGACATCGAAAAACGTGATCCCGATCTATATTTTCGGAGAAAAGCGCAACATTCTCGGCAACGGTTCCGGCAAACAATTCATCACTCTGCATTACGACTCCCATGACCGATCGGGCCGCGGCAGAACCCCAATGGTCTAAAGGACGACCGCCTATGCGGATCTCTCCTTCATTTGGCCGATACAGACCCGTCAGGAGCTTCAACAATGTTGATTTTCCGCACCCTGATGGCCCGACAATGGCTACGTGCTCTCCCTGCCGTACATCCAGATTCAGATCCCGGAAGATGAACGGCTCTCCTTCTTGATAGCGAAAGGAAAGATTGCGGCACGTCATGTCGACCGGTCGCGGCCCGGTTGCTGGCCAAGGGGTTTGGCTGGAGCCCGTTTCAACCGGCTCAAAGACAATGTCAGATAGCCGTTCCAGTTGAACGTCGAGCATGCGAAACGTCGTGTTCTGCTGGATCAGATTGTTCATGCTTTGGTTGAATTGGCTGAGATAGGCGAGCGTTGCCATCATGGTGCCCACGCTCATTTGGCCCCGGATTACCAAATCGGCGCCCAAGTAAATGGCGGCAATGTTTGCCACGGCGCCGACAAATGACAATCCACTGCCGATTGCGACGTGAAAGACTGAACTCTGATATGAGGTACTGAGCATTTCGCGAACGCGGCCAAGCCAATCGGCCTCACGTTCAGTCTCGCCATTCGCCGTTTTGATGCTTTGGATCGCCCGAACCGTCTCGATGCGCTTTCCCTGCTCGGCCGCGGCTGCAAGCACCGCACGATTGCTGAGCCTCATACCCTCTGGAATCGAGGAGTGCCGGATCAGCAGGAGAATGCTTACTCCCACCACCGCCACGACGAACATCTGCCAGGAGCCGAGGAAAAGCATTACGAGGCTTATCAGAGCGAGCGGCGCATCGAACATGATCGCGAGCACACCCAATAGCGCGCCTCTGACTTGATCGGCTCCAGACAAGCGATTCAGAACATCGGCCAGGCGCCTGCGCTCAAACCATTGAAGCGACAGGCCCATGAGGTGATGGATGACACGACGCGCCATTTCCCATCCGATGGCCTTGTTTAGCAATTGCAGAACCGCGCCGCGGATCAGCCCGACCACAGAGTTCATCGTAGCCAAAAAGCCGAAGCCTATTGCGAGCCTAACCAACAGGCCGCGATCTGAAAATGCGACAGCTTCATCCAAGACATGCCGTAAGAACAAAGGACTAATAACGGTAAAGACCTGTGCCAGCAGGGAAATGGCAATCGCAATTATGGCGAGTCTCACCGTATCCCCGCCTCGGCCCACGAGACCCAAGGGACTAACCGCCGACCGGTGCTTCCTTGCAGCAAAAGGCGGCTTGGCTGACAGTTCGATCGCGGTACCGCTGAAACGACGCGACAGGTCGCTCGTTCGGGCCCGGTGCCAGCCAAGCGAGGGCTCGAATATCTGGGCATATCCGAGAGGACCCAATCTGCTGAGCAACAGAAATGAGCCAGAATCTGCCTGGAGGATAGCTGGCAGCTGAAGCTGGCCGGAGCGGAGCGATGCCTTCTGCACGATGAGCGCATGAACCCCGGCCGCATGTGCACATTTGGCTAGAGCCTGTATCGAAGAATCCGCGTAGACTAGATGGACTTCGCCCGCCTTCTGCAGAACATCCGCGTGAGAGCCGAGCTTTACGAGTGCCGCGGCAAGGCAGGCAAGGCCACCGGTGTCGGGTCGAATCGGCTCAATCATTCAGATCTCACCTTTGGTTGGCGTGAAGCCAATTTCAGCGGTGCCCTTGTTCGACGCCGCTTTGACGAGGCGGGACGATCGAATAGCCGATGCGCGTTGCAATTATTAGTCATTTCGGGTGCAGTCTTGCAAAATTCGGCAACATTCAACTTCTACGCGCATGTCAGAGTAGTTATGAAATAGCGCGTAATTGCCGGGCCGCTGCGAGTGTGTGGACAGATGCCTTCCGGGGGGCCTTGAGTGCCGAGGGAACCGGAAAGCATAATGACCCACGCTATCAAGAGCTAAAATGACCGTTTATCGAGAACGCCAATGAGGACAGTACACTTCTTGCGCTTATGCCGAGGACGAGCGGAACATGGGGCGTTTCCGTCAGCATAGAATGTTGGGGGGGCGCTCTGCGCGTCGAGACGGATACACCAAGCGCCTCATGAAAGTCTCCTTCAGCACCGGTGCTCCCCTGCGCTTTCGGCATGCTACGAATGCTCGCTTTCTGCAGGAGTATAGTTTGAGGAAGCCTGCTGAGGCGACATAGCGGTGTCAAGGCGGAATTCCGCCAGTTTGAGTAGTAACCTGGGCGCTTGTCATTCGGGTCGGATATTTCACCACGTGCGGAGTTCGTTGGTGCCATGCGTGAGATATTGTTATGCACACTGGGTACGAGGGGCGATTTTCAGCCTTTTCTGGCCATTGGAGCTTTACTTCAGTCCAGCGGCCATGAGGTTACGCTACTGTCGAACTCAAATTGGAGAGCAGAGGCGCGGTCCGCTGGGCTGCGCTTTGTGGCCATCGCGGAGGAAGATGAGCCTCAGAATGGACGCGATGATCACGCCTTCTTCCTGTCCAACACCCTCCCCTCGTTCACGCATTCACGTCTGTATGTGGAAACGCGGTTAAGACAGGGCCGCAGGCCTGCGCTGGTTTATAGATCCAATATGCTCGGTATGCAGTGCGCGGCCGAAAAATACGGGCTGACCAACGCGAAGGTCGTTCTCCAGCCTTCCGCGATCCGTTCCTACCAATCCCCGCCGTGGCCCCTTTCTAAGCTGACCTCGGGTGCTTTCGGATGGGTTGGGCGGAATATCGTAGTCCCGACGGTCTACACCCTGGGAGACTTAGCAAGCCCATACCGTTCCCACACCAACCGCTTCCGAAAGCATAGCGGCGTAGGAAACTCGTCGATATTCCGTCGTAGTTCGACCCCTGAGCAAATGACGCTGGTGTTGGCTCCCTCATGGTTCGCCATCCCGCAACAGGATTGGCCGGCGAACCACTATCTGACGGGCTTTCCCACACCAAAACCGAGGGAAGTTGACCGGGAAGTTCTCGACTTCATCGCAAGCCATGGTCCACCACTCGTGTTTACGCCAGGGACGGGTGTCGCAAACTCGAAATCATTCTTCGACCGTGCGGCTCAGACAGTGGTGGCTTCCGGCATGCCCGCAATTTTCCTTGGAAAAGACGCGCCGCCGCCACCCTCCGTAAACGGGCAGATCATCTCGCGCGGCTATCTGGATCTTGGCGGACTCTTGCCAAAAGCAGCCGCTCTATTTCATCACGGAGGTATCGGTTCCACGGCCGAGGCAATAAGAGCCGGTATTCCCCAGATCGTTATTCCCGGCAGATTCGACCAGCCCGATAACGCGATGCGCGTTGCCCGACTTGGCCTGGGGGCGGCCATCTTCTCGGACAAAGTCTCCGGAGTTGAATGGGCAAATCTATTACTAAAAGTCTTTAGGAACGACCATGTGGCCACCCAACTGGCGACCGCAAAACATCTTCTCCTGGGTGAGGATGGAATAGGGAATGCCTGCACTTTAATCGAAAAGCTTATTTCGTATCCACTGGGCGACGCCGTTGCCGCCTGAACGCCTTGTCGCTTCGTGGACGAGGTAGCGGTGCACGTAGCGGCCGGACCGGGTGAGATCTTTATTCCGCCACGTCCGATCGGGCGCGGTCCCCGGACGAAGCGCTGAGCAGGCTTCATCTTTGTCGCACAGGGACCAGTTGATGTGTGAAATGCTGTGGCGGTTAAGGAACGCAAGCCATCGATCCGCTTCAGTCTGATCGATTACCCCGCCTCCGGATGCCTCCGCGATGCCCCATTCGCTCGCGAAGATTGGCATTCCTGCATCGATTGCATTCGCGATTCGATCGCGCAATCCTTCCCGGTGCGTGCCAGCGTAAAAATGCACCGCATATCCTATGTTTTCGGCAAGCGGGGCCGCTATCGCGGGAGCTTCGAGATCGGTGCAGTATCGGGGCGTGCCAAGAACTGCGGGCGCGGCGGGCGCATATTCGCGTATGGCGCTCACCACCGCCAGGTGGTGAGGTGCAATATCTCGAGCCCAGTCGAACCTTGGGTGCGGCTCGTTCCATGTTTCATAAATGATGTTCGGGGAGTTTCCGTATTTTCGGGCGATATCCGTGAAGAAATGGATCGCTGCTTCGGTGTTGGGTTCATGTCCATGCCAGTCTAAAAGAACAAAGATTCCTTCGGAGATCGCGGCATCGATGATCCGAGCGGCTTTCGCGGTTTCGCCTTGAGGATCCGCGAGATATCCGGGCGCCATCGCCGCTATTGGCGCCCGGATTATGTCAATTTTCCACCTGCGCGCCAGTTGAGCTACCACATCGGCAGTATAGAATTCAGGCTTCCACTGGCTCCAAAAGAGCGAGACGCCGCGAAGGGTGGCGGAGCTGCCGTCGCTCCGGCGGAGTTGGCCTGCGGAAAAAGTCAGCGGTGCAAGGCGACTGACCGGCGAAAAGTTCAAGTCGAAGCGGGTCCCTTTGGCGGCGTCAGGCCGGCGGTTGAGCGGGTGGATTTTCAAAGCGATGCATGGATATCAACCCAACCAAATCCCGTAGCCCTGAGTTGCGCCTCCGCTAGTTGGCGATCCAGCCACGGAGTCGCCAGATCATCGCCGAATGGCCCGGCATCACCGGTTTTGAATTCGAAAGCCTGCTGGGAGCCATCGATCCTACGGATGAACTGGGGCCCATCCAAACCGACCTTCGAACCTTCCACAATCCGGAACTTCCTGTAGCCAAGGCTGAACAGGAGGTCCAATGGCACAATATTCTGGGCCTCCGCTGAAATGAGAGGTGGGCGAATATCGTTTTCTAGCAAATCGCCCAATACTTTTGAGTCATAGAACTCAACATCGATCTTAATAAAATGTGGATCACCGAATTTCTGGATGATTCCAGACAAGGGAGCCAGTTTGATATCGATAGGCTCGCGCCAATCCTTTGGCGCATCGACATTAGGAATAAAAGCCTCCGGAGCAAAGGTGCTGATCGTTCTCCAAGTCTCGTTAATAAAAAACTTTCCCGTTCCATAGCTGTCGGATATACCGCAGTTCAATATCGTCATCTGCCCGCTATATATTTGCGAGCTAAATCTCGAACGACAAAACTCACAAGCTTCTGGGTCCGCATCAATCGCAACTACTTTGAAGCCCTTGGACAAATAGTAATCACTGTCATTACCATTATACATGCCAACGTCATATGCGATCAAATTGCTTTGAACCATTGGTATGCATCCCGTATGCGCGGAGGGGAAATCTTAATGCGGATGGGTGAAGTCACTACTTAGCCAAGAAGACCGCACGTCCCCCCGTGGTCGAGCGAACGCATTGCGGCAGTGGCCTTGTCGAGCTGACCCTTTTCTTCGCCCGTTAATCCACGCTTGTCGATCGCTTCGAGCGTGGGTTTATACATCCAGACGTCCCCTCGTCCGTCGAGTGTTACGCCGAAGCTGATTTGATCAGCATTGCATGGCAGTGGTCCAATGGTCAGGCTGACCGGGAACCAACTTTTGGACCCGGTAACCGGCTCCTTCCAATTTCCTGACGATGCAACGATGTTGAGGAATTTCGGCCGTTCGTTCGTGCCGGCGACGAGCCAGAATCTCACGGCATTTACCTGCCGTGTGGCGACCCAAGCGGTGAACCGCAGAATCTTGCGGCGATAGGGTTTAGCATCGATGGCTTGACGCAGCTGAGCGAGGCCGAGGGTCTTGGAAGTGCGTGTTCCGATGCAGAGTGGGTTTCCATCTGTTGGAACCCTGAATACGAACTCGTGAAGCCTGCTGCCGTCGCGCTGCCAAACACCGGGAGCGGTCGTTGGATAATCATCGGCAGTGAGGATGTATTTCCCACTGGCCTGGTCGAACTTGATGACCTGCTGCTCTGAACGACCTGCTGCCCCAGAGAGGTCCACCTGGTCCTGTGGGTCGCCGCTGCCAGGATGGCAGTGTGGCGGGTAAGCGCGAACGATCACTTCGCCGGCATCTGTTGGGTCGGGCGGTGCCGCGCTGGTCTGTGCGGAGCAGACTTCTGATCTTAGCAACAAAGCCGTCGAAACGATGGCAAAGAATTTTCCAATTCTCATCGCTTGCTCTCCGGCCGCCTGTTCCGCTCGGCTTTGGCCTAGTTTGACCAAAGCTCGATTCTCATTCCAGGGAAAATCCAACGAATATGGTTATATCTATATTGGACTTCCCCTCTGCGCCGTTCGTAGCAATCGGATGCCTTGGTGTAGAGCCTACGAGGACCGCAATGCCGCAAATCAGTGATTTGGTCTGATCGGCTTTTGTGCACGCTCAAAGCTGCCTTAGGGATAGATTCGGGAAGGTCAGGGCCTGAAGGATGCGCTTCTTTTCATATCGCGCGGCGCGGCGCGCGATTGATACTCGGGAGAGCGTCGGGAAGAGCCTGGCAGTTCTATGAGTTATAAAATATCCATCCTCGATCAATGCCCCATCCGTTCCGGAAGTACTCCCCGCGAGGCGATCCGTGAGATGATGGAGCTAGCCTGCCTGGCAGACGCGGCAGGTTATCATCGTTTTTGGCTGGCCGAGCATCATGGCGCTTCAGCCGTGGCGGGTGTTGCGCCCGAGATCCTGATCGGGCCGGTTGCTATGGCGACGAGCCGGATACGCGTTGGCTCAGGCGGAGTTCTTCTCTCCAATTATATGCCATTCAAGATTGCGGAAAGCTTCTCACTCCTGGCGGCTTTGGCGCCGGGCCGGGTCGACTTGGGCATTGGCCGCGGCGCCGGGGGCGGGCAACATGTGGCGGACGCTCTCCAATCCGACCCAATGCGATTTTTACAGGAAAGGTTCTATGCCTCATTCGAGCAACTAATCGATTATTTAA
>Ga0105249_10002408_pt1 | contig 16252 bp, 12 predicted proteins | sample KBSS44metaG_FD_81522 | JGI IMG/M metagenome (GOLD analysis project Ga0105249, IMG submission 81522) | Switchgrass rhizosphere microbial communities from Kellogg Biological Station, Michigan, USA - KBS S4-4 metaG | ecosystem: Host-associated > Plants > Roots > Rhizosphere > Soil | place...
AGGAGGCACAGGCTTTACAGGATGCTTCAACAAGTCTGTTCTAGACGAAGCTCGCGAGAGGTGACGTGTCGCATACGGGGCGACTCGACAACCCAAGCAACAATTGCTCTTATCCTGTCAATCCTGCCCATCCTGTCTTGTTGTTGTTGTTGTTGTTGTTGTTGTTATCGAAGCTGGACTGGGCTCGGACCATCAAGTCATCCCTCACCCAGTCACTCGTTGGCCGTACCGGTGGTCCAATCCTACAGCCGCGCGACCATCTCCTTCAGCGCCGTTAGGCGCCGCTGTACGGCTCCTCGTCCTCCAGCCTTTTCCACTTCTGCGGCAATCGCAGCTGGCAGGAACTCACGGTCCGTACACTCGATGATCGCCGCTGTCTCCTGGAGCTCCTTCTCGAGCCCCTGCGTCGACGGCAGGAACTGCGCGATCACGTCTGCGAGGGCTTCCGGCGTCACGGAGCTGGCACCCGACAGGAGCGACCGCCGCCACGCGCGCGCCACGATCCCCTCGATGTCCGCGCCGGACAGCAGCCCTTTGTGCTCCGCCGGCAGCGGCGGGACGTCCTCCTCGCGCAACGTCGTTCCGAGCTTTCGCGCGAGCACGACGAACATCTTCCTCAGCTCATCGTCCTCCGTCGGATAGAATAGCGGAATGTGCACCTCGGCCCGCCCCTGCCGCTTGATGTCGATCGGCAGCAGATCGGGTCGGGCCGTGAGCAGCATCCACAGGATCTTCCCGCGATAGCGCGTATCGCCCATCTGCGTCGCGATCATCCCGAACACCCGGCTCGATGTCCCGGAGTCGCCCTCCGTGTCGCGGTCGCCTAACGCCGCGTCGGCCTCGTCAATGACGACCATGACCGGCCCCATCGCCCGGAGCACCGACAGGACGCGCTCGAGATTGCCCTCCGTCTCGCCGACGTACTTCGACCGGAAGTTCTTCAGCATCACGCACGGGATGCCGATCTCGCCCGCCGCGCACATCGCGAGGAACGACTTGCCCGTCCCGACCGGACCGCACAGCAGATAACCCATGGGCACGCAGTCCAGCGCGCCGCGGGCGAGCAGCGCCGCGTCATCGCGCAGCCGCTGCTTCGCCGACTCGTGGCCAATGACGGTGTCGAGCTTCCACTTCGGCTCGATGAACTCGAGCAGTCCCTGTCCCTGTCGCTCGAGGAGTCGCTTTTTGAGATCACGGAACACGCGCGAGTCGAGACGTGGTCCGCCACGGGTGGCCGCGCGCAAGAGCGTACCGAGGTCGTTGAGCGACATGCCCGCGCTGAGCACGGCGAGCTGCTCGACCGTGTAGTCCGACACCCGCGCCCACTCCGTCGCGGCCGAGCCGTTCGGGCCGCGCATGGCCATGTCGCGCAGGAATGCGAGCCGATCTTCCTCCGACGGCAGGGGCACCTCGACCGTGGACACGTGCGGATTTCCCGTCACCCGATCGCTGATGTCGCTGCGTCGCTCGTCGATCAGCACGCACGCCATCTCGAGGTGCTTCACGTGCGTGCTCGTCGCCCAGTTGAGCAGTGTCACGAGCATGCCCGACGCCGCGAAGCTCATGCGGCCCGGCTCCCCGGAGGGGAACAGGAACGACGCCTGGTTGATCAGCATCGCCACTTTCAGCCGCTTCTCGGGCGCCGCCATCACGTTCTCGCGCACGAGCAGATCGAGCAGCCCCATCACGATCGCCGGATCGTTCTTGACCGTCGACAGGTCTCCGATGCGCCGCGTGGCGAGCGCCACCATCTCCTTGAGACGCTTCTCGCTTCTTCCCGTGAACGATCGGAGTCCACGCCCGAGGTCGTAATGCAGGACGATGTCCCACCGCCCGAACATCTGCTCTGCGAGAAAGTCCGGCACCGACCCGTAATCGGCCGCGCCGTCCTCGTTAGGGTCGACGAGCGGCACGAGGTCGTACGTATTCCCGTGCAGCACGAACACGGATGCCGTGCCGGAGAAGTACTGCTCCGCGAGCGATCGCGCCCACGACGGGTACCACGCCGGCAGCTCGGTCGTCGCCCGCTCGGCCGAGAGGACGTTCCCGGCGGTGCTGGCGGCGCTGGCGGCGCTATCGGTCACGTGCCACCAGTCCGCCAATGTTCGCCTCGAGAATCGGCGGCGGCTCCTCGATCTGGTCCGCGAGCCCGGTCAGATGCTGCAGCTGGTTCACGGCTGCCTCCGTGTGCTGCATGCTCTCCGCCGCCGCGGTGACCTGGTGGCTCAGGTAGTCCGGATCCTGTCGACTCACGCCCATCTCGATGAGTGCCTGAATCTTCGTCTCGATGCGATCGAGCTCGATGGCCACGAACTCAGCGTCCTTCATCGCCTTCCGATAATTGTCGAGCCTCAGCTCCGCATCTGCGAGGCTGTCCTGAAGCGACCGCGTCACGCGCTCGTCGTTCGCGGCCTTCGACGCCTCCAGCCGCGCACGCACGTCGGCCAGCTTCGCGTCGAGATCCTTCTCGCTCGTACTTCGCAAAAAACGATCAAGCCCGTTCTGCGACACCAGCAACCGGAGAAACAGGTAGAGCAGGCGATCGAGCGCGGGAGTCCGAATCGACTCGGCGGAGTCTGCCGTGTGGTCCGCCTGACCACGGATCCCCGACGTGATGGACCGCATCTCGAAGCAGCGCTGGCGCAGCAACAGAAACCGCCGCAGCGCAGGCGCCGGCAGCGACTCGAGAATTCGCTCCAGCGACTGCTGGCTCCCCGTCGAGGGTGTCTCCTCCGAGCTGGCGCCTCGCGCTCGCGCCGCCATCTTCGCATCGATCGCCGTGCGGAACCGCGGAATCGCGGTGAGCCCCGTGAGGTACGCGATCTCCAAACCCATGACGATCGGGACGAACGCATCGGGCTGAGGCGACATGGCTGCCAGCGCCGCGCCACCCACGAAGAGCAGGAGATTCCAGGGGTAGAGAAATGCCTGCTTGACGTACTCGCGCATGCCGGCGCCGACCTTTTCGTTAGGCGCCATCAGCGACGAGCTCGTCCGGTCCCGAACGGGAACACGTCAGTCATCCCCCGCACGTGTCGACGACTCGAGCGACTCCATCATCTCGCGAGTCTCGTAGACGATCTCCATGAACTCCGGGTGTCGCTGCATCTCCTTCGCCGGGAAATCGGGCGGCGGGATCTTGACTTCCTTGATGATCGTGCCCGGATGCGGTGAGAAGATGTACGTGCGGTCGCCGAGGTATACCGCCTCCTCGATGGAGTGCGTCACGAAGAACACCGTGGCCTGTGCTTCGCGCGAAAGCGAGACGAGCAAGTCCTGCATACGCAGCCGCGTGCCCGGGTCGAGCGCGCCGAACGGCTCGTCCATGAGTATGATGCGCGGTCCGAGGATCAACGACCGCGCGATGGCGACACGCTGCCGCATGCCTCCAGACAGCTGATGCGGATACTTCCCGGCATCGCGGGCCACGTTGAGCCCCACCTTCCCGACCCACTCGCGCGCGCGCATGCGCCGCTCGTCGGCCGCGCCGCCCCGACATTCGAGCCCGAACGCGATGTTGTCCTCGACGGTCCGGTTGTCGAACGACGAGTAGTCCTGGAACACCATCCCTCGATCGGCGCCCGGGCCATCCACGTGGCGGCCGCCGACGAGCACCGTGCCGGTTGTCGCGGGATGGTGCGGCGTCAGCCCCGCGATGAGTCGGAGCACCGTGGACTTCCCGCAGCCGGAGGGGCCCAGGATGGTCACGAACTCCATCTTCTCCGGAAGATCCTCGACGACGAACGAGACGTCCTTGATGGCCGTGAACCCGTTCTCGAATGTCTTCGTGACGCGATCGAACACGACGACCGGTGGTGCAGCGCTCGGCGCCTCCGCAGGCGCGGTGTCAGTGGACCCGGTACTGGTTGTGGGCGGCACGCTCTGGCTCACTCGTTGTCCGTCCGATGCGGGAAGAGCCCGCGCTGGAACCAGTAGAGCACGCGGTCGATGCCGTACGCCAGGAGCCCGATCAACATCAGGATCGCGAAGATGTGCTCCGTGAGCCCGCGGCGCTGGCTCGTCATCAGGAGGTAGCCGAGCCCGTGCTCGGCGTTGACGAGCTCGGCGAGCATGATGTACCCGAATGCGAGGCCGAACAGGTTGCGGAGGCTGTTGTAGATGTCAGGGAGGGCGAGTGGGATGAGCACCTTGGCGATGATCTGGCCGGCGCTCGCACCTAACGTCTGGGCGGTCTCCACGTAACGGTCGTGGACGCCGGCGACGGCGCGCGCCGCGTCGAAGAACACGAACGGCGCCGTCGCGATGAAGATGAACATCGTCTTCTGCGTCTCGTCGATCCCGAACCAGAGGATCGTGAGCGGGATCAGCACCGCCACCGGGATGTTCCGCAGAAAGACGGAGAGGGGGCCGGTGAGTGCGTCGAAGATGCGGTAGGCCCCGGCGAGGATGCCGAGCGGCACACCGACGACGATCGCGAGACCGAACCCGGTGATCACTCGACGCAACGTGGCCGCCGTGCTGGCGACCAGGTCGCGTTCCGTGAACAGTGTGGGAATGCTGCGCAGCACCTCGCCCGGGCTCGGAAGTACGACCGGCGAGACGATCCGCGTCTCGGCAGTCGCGCCGAACGTCAGGATCCACCACACGAGCACCGCGATGCCGACGCCGAGGACGCCGACGCCGCGTTTGACCATGGGGGGCGGTGACTCGCGCAGCGTGAACAGCCGACGCATGAGCGACGGCGACGCGGCCGACGCCGGTGCGGGCGGTGTTACCGGCGCCGGCGGTCGCTCGCTCGTGACCGACCCGGCCACCGCTACTTCGACTCCAACGGATAGACCTTGATCTCCACGCGCCGGTTCTTCGCGTGGTTGTTCGGGTCGCTCGGGTCGGCGGGGCGGTCCCAGCCGCGTCCGGCCGTCGTGAACTGGTTGGGCTGGAGCGTCGGGAACTTTCGCACGAGCGCCTGCTTCACCGCGTTCGCGCGCCGCAACGAGAGCTCCTGCACGTCGGCAGCGGTGACCCCACCCGCGTTGCGCATCGACGCATCGGTGTGGCCTTCGATCACGATGCGCGCTGCGCCGAACTGGCCGGCGAGCTTGCCCGCTTCCTCGACCACAAACGGTGCGTTGGGATCGTAGCGTTCCTCCACCGTTTTTCCGTCCACCGTCTTCGTGATCATTTTCTCGATCTCATCCGAGTTCGGGTAGAACTGGATGACGATGCTCTTCGTGAGGATCTCGTTGCTCTCGGCCTGGACGGTCGATGCCGACGTTGGCACGAACTGCACCTGGTACTCGTTCTTCTGATTTGCGTAGAACGGCTCGCTCGCGAGCTTCTGCAACACCGAGAAGTCCATCACCTGGTCGAACGGCACCGGCGTTCCGGTGACGCTCCGGACCTTCCCGTAGAGGAAGTACGCCGTTTTCCACGTGCGCTCGAAGTTCGTCGGGTTGTTCTGATTCAGGAAAAACTCGCGGTTCTCGGCGTAGTTCGTCGAGTGCGCGTCGCCCAGCATCGAGAGCGCATCCTTCTCCGGGATCGAGTAGCCGGTCGCCATGAGCTTCGCGACCTGCGCTTTGGCATCCTGTGACTTCAATGCTTCCATCGATTCGAAGATCCCGCGGACGAGTCCCTCGATGATCGGGCCGTTGTCCTTCGCGAAGTCGGCACGCGCGAACCACACGTCGGCGATGAGCTTGTTCGCCGTCTGCGTGTTCACGAGCATCTTGTTCCCGGCCGCCTCGGCCAGGTTGTAGATGTCGGGTGCCCAGCTGACGGCACACGCGACGGACTTGTCGGCGTTGAACGCGGCCGCTGCCTGGAAGGCATCCTGCGTGAACTTGTACTTCACGTCCGTGGGCTGCAGGCCGCCGGAGATGAGCGTGTTCAGCAGGAAGAAGTGCGACGGCGAGTTCTGCGCGAGCACGACCGTCTTGCCGCGCACGTCGGCGACGGACTTCACCGTGTTGCGGCAGACGATGCCGTCACCGCCGTTCGACCAGTCGACCTGCTGGTAGATGCGCGGCATCGTGCGGGAATCCTTCTGCAGCTGCTCCACGAACAGCGGAACCATGTCCAGTGTCGCCCACCCGATGTGGATCTTGCCTGACGCGTACGCGTCGCGCATGGCGATCGGGTCGTCGATGAGGACGAGGTCGAGCTTGAACGTCTTGCCGCCGGGCGCCTTCCACACCTTGCCGGCCTTGAGGCCGTTGTTGGCGTGGATCACCGGCGCCCACCCGGCCCAGACGTTGAGCGCCATGCGGACGGTGTTGTCCACGAGCGGCTCGTACGCCGACGTGCCCTTCACCTCGGGCAGCTTGGAGCTCGCGACGTAGCTGTATTCCTTGACCGTTGTCAGGCTGGCGTCATCGGGCGCCTCGGGCCCCTTCGCGTTCGCGAGGTCCGACGGCGAGATCGCGTCGCCGCTGCCGGTGCCCGGAAGCTTCACACCCCCGAAGCGCGACACGCCGTAATAGATGAGCCCCGCGACGACGAGGAACATCACGAGGAAAAACGCCGGTTTCGGTCTGCCGTTAGCCATGGATCGATACGGGGATCAGGTAGACTGCTGAAGTGTCATTCCGAGCGTCAGCGACGGATCTTCGGTAACGTGCTCGTGGCTGGCCACGCGGATCGCCCGCAAGATCCCTCGTCGCTGCCGCTCCTCGGCATGACATCGCCGCAGCAGTGCGTGCGCTATCGCCTCATTCGCTTTTCTGGACCGCCGGCCCGAGACTCTTCGTCGTCTCCGCGAGCGGCGTGGTTTCCGGCGACTTGAGCCCGAGCTGCACCTCGAACTTCGTTAGAAGATCCTCGGCCATCGCTTTCTCGGCGGCTTCTTCCGCCTTGATCGTCTCGATGCCCTTCGACGACATGTCGCTCGCGACGCGCGCGCGGCCACGGTTGTTGTCGATCTTCTGCTGAATCACCGCCTCGATCTCGCCGAAGTTCGTCGTCACGTTCATGTCGAACGACTCGGAGATCTGCGCGATCTCGGCCTCCGCGGCGCTCATCTTCAGCTCCGCGTTGTACTGCCGGATCTTCTCGCGGACCTTCACGATGTCTTTGTTCGCCTTCTGGATCTTGAGCAGGTTGTTCCCGTAGGCGCCCTCGTGCATCTGCAGCTGGTTCTCGTTCGCCGCGAGCTCGGTCTGCACCTTTTGCAGCTGCACGGCGAGCTGGCCTGCGACGTCGCGATTGCCGGCCTTGAGGTGTGCTTTGATCTGCGCTTCGAGCTGCGCGATGTTCGACTTACCAGCCGCGACCTGACGGGCCACGGTCTCCACGAGGCCCCGATAGAGCTCCAATCCCTTGCGCCCTTCCTTGAGCCGTTCGGTCGCCTGATCGACCTCGAGCTGCATCACGGCGATCGGATCGGCTTCGAAGAAGATGTTCGCGATCTTGTTCAACTGCGCCCGCAGGGCTCTGAAGAATTTCCCCATGATCATGGTCTCGGAGTCTTGGGAGGCGTGGCCGAATCGCGCGCTGCCGAATCGGCCGCCGCGGGGTGGGTCTCGCCGGCGTCGACCGCCTCGGAAAGGATCTTCCCGCGGTAGATCTCGTCGAGTCGTGCGCGAAGCGCGTCACCGTTGCGAGCGCCCACCACCTCGCCTCGCACGTCACGCACGAACGCAAATCGCTCGGCGTCGATGTCGAACGCGACGAAGTACATGCGCACCGCACCTTCACTTCGCCGATGGATCTCCTCGGCGATCCGGCGCGGCGACACGCCGGTGGTGTTCTCGCCATCAGTGACGACAAGGATGTACTTCCGGAAGGTGCCGGCGCGATAGAGGTCGGTGCGCGCGACATCCATTGCACGACCGATGGCGGTTCCACCGTCCGGCTCCGGCATCGAGTCGAGCGCCGCAAGCAGGCGCGAACGATCATAACGAGCAACCGGCGCCATTGGTGTCACGCGACTCGAGAAGCGGTAGATGCCGACGTTGATCGGAAAGTCCGGCTGCTTTGCCAGGAAGGAATCCGTCGACGCGAGCATCGCCTCGATCGCCTCCCGCGCGACGATGTACTTCGGCCGACTATCCCCCTCGGCTTCTTCCTTCATCGAGCCCGAGTTGTCGATCACGACCGCGACGGAGGCGCCGAGCCCCTCGTCCACTTCCGGGACGTACTTCTCGGACGCCGTGATCGCCGTCGAGTCGGCGGGGTCGGTGTCCGCTTGACCGGCACACGCCCACACGGTGAGTGGCAGAGCCATACCACAGAGGGCACGCATGACGACGCCCAGCGTTCCAGCAGTCATCTTCGCGTCGTTCCTCGCCTTTGAGTCCGGGGCGGGCCGAGCCGGCCCGGCGCCAACGGACCAGAAAATAGATGGCCGGCTTCGCCGCTGCTACGTACCGAGGTCACCGGTCACACCGCTGACAGGGGCAGGGAAACGGCGCTTGACATGGCCCCCTTCGGCGCTCATCCTTATATCCGGATATACGGATGATAAACGCCGCTGCCCCCTCCGTCTTCGAGCGCCTCACCGCGCTCGCCGATCCGACCCGTAGTCGGCTCGTCGCGCTTCTGGAGCGCCATGAGCTCACCGTCTCGGAGCTGTGCAGCATCCTCCAGCTCCCGCAGAGCACGGTGTCCCGCCACCTCAAGGTGCTCGGAGACGACGGCTGGGTGGTGTCTCGAGCCGAGGGGACCAGCCGGCTCTATCGGATCGAAGGGCAGCTCGATGACGGTGCGCGCCGTTTGTGGGAGATCGTCCGTGAAGAGCTTGGTCGCTCCGCGGCCGTCGAGCAGGATGGGCGACGTCTCGAAAGCGTTATTGCCCAACGACGTACGCGGTCACAGACGTTCTTTTCCGGCGCCGCCGGCAAATGGGACGCTCTGCGGCAGGAGCTCTTCGGTGACAGCCCCGATCGTGCCTTCCTCGGCCTTCTCGACGACCGGTGGGTAGTGGGCGACCTGGGATGCGGGACGGGTTGGCTGACCGCGTCGATCGCACCGTTCGTCCGTCGCGTCGTTGCCGTGGACGCGTCGCCGGAAATGCTCGAGGCTGCCACACGCCGGCTCCAGACCGTACCGAACGTCGATGTCCGCGTCGGCGATCTCGAGAAGTTGCCACTCGAAAGCCAGACGCTGGACCTCGCCGTTCTTGGTCTCGTCCTTCCTTACGTAGCCGTTCCAGCCACGGCGCTCGCTGAAGTCCATCGCGCGCTCAAGCCGGATGGGCGGATGTTGATCGTTGATATGATGGCCCATCAGCGAGAGGAATACCGCCAGCAGCTGGGACACCTCTGGCTCGGCTTCTCGCACGAAGAGCTGGAAGGCTGGACCCGTGCCGCCGGGTTCCGACGTCTGCGGTACCGCCCGCTACCCGTCGATCCCGAGGCCAGGGGACCTGCGCTGTTCGTCGCTTCAGCCGTCCGCAAGTCGTGACCGGCTGCGGTAGAACCGACGGCCCGTACTCGTATTCACTGTTTCCTACACGAGAGGTTTCATGAGCACCACCGCCAAGCCCACGACCCAGGTCAACAGCGCACTCGACCGTCCCGCGTTCAAGGTCGCCGATCTCGCTCTTGCCGAGTTCGGGCGCAAGGAAATCAGGCTCGCCGAGCAGGAGATGCCCGGGCTCATGGCGATCCGCGCCGAGTATGCGGGCAAGCACCCACTGAAGGGCGCGAGGATCATGGGCTCGCTGCACATGACCGTGCAGACCGCCGTGCTCATCGAGACGCTCGTCGATCTCGGCGCCGATGTGCGCTGGGTTTCGTGCAACATCTTCTCCACCCAGGATCACGCCGCGGCGGCCGTCGTCGTGGGACCCAAGGGGACAGTCGACAATCCGAAAGGCGTCCCGGTATTCGCGTGGAAGGGCGAGACGCTCGAGGAATACTGGTGGTGCACCGAGCAGGCGCTCATGTGGCCCGACGGCGCGGGGCCCAACATGCTGCTCGATGACGGCGGCGACGCGACGCTGCTGGTGCACAAGGGCGCGGAGTTCGAGAAGGCCGGGAAGATCCCTGCGTTCGACGAAGCGAACGATCCCGAAGAGTGGGGGGTCATCCTCGATCTCCTGAACGCCGAAGCCGAGAAAAATCCTGGTCGGTGGACGACGGTCGCGGCGGCGATCAAGGGTGTCACCGAGGAGACGACGACGGGCGTGCACCGCCTGTACGAGATGTCGAAGGCCGGCACGCTGCTGTTCCCGGCGATCAACGTCAACGACTCGGTGACGAAGTCGAAGTTCGACAACATCTACGGCTGCCGCCACTCGGTGATCGACGGTCTCAATCGCGCGACCGACGTGATGCTCGCCGGCAAGGTCGCGGTGGTGTTCGGCTATGGGGAAGTCGGGAAGGGTTGCGCGCAGGCGCTCAAGGGGCAGGGCGCGCGCGTCGTGATCACGGAGATCGATCCGATCTGCGCGCTTCAGGCCGCGATGGAGGGGTACCAGGTTACGACGCTCGAGGACGTCATCGAGACGGCCGACATCTTCATCACGGCGACGGGGAACTTCAGCATCATCACCGCCGACGACATGGCGCGGATGAAGGACAAGGCGATCGTCGCGAACATCGGCCACTTCGACAACGAGATCGACATGGCGGGTCTGAAGAAGATGAAGGGCGTCAAGCGGATCAACATCAAGCCGCAATACGACGAGTTCGTCTTCCCCGACGGTCACTCGGTGATGATCCTCGCCGAAGGACGGCTCATGAACCTCGGCTGCGCGACGGGCCACCCGAGCTTCGTCATGTCGGCGAGCTTCACGAACCAGGTGATGGCGCAGATCGAGGTGTTCAATCACACGGACCGCTATGAGAAGAAGGTCTACGTGCTGCCGAAGCATCTCGACGAGAAGGTGGCGCGGCTGCACCTCGACAAGCTGGGCGTGAAGCTGACGCGCCTAACGCCCGAGCAGGCGGCCTACATCGGCGTGAAGCCCGAAGGGCCGTACAAGCCGGAGCATTACCGCTACTAGGGAAACGGGAGACGGGAAACGGGAAGCGGGTAGCTTCCCGTCTCCCGCTTCCGGTCACCCGCCATCCGACCTCGGGTGCGGGAGCTCGATCGGAGGCGTGACCTTCCACTCGCGCACGAGCCTGCCCGTCGCGCGCAGGCGCCGGACTCGGGCGCGGAGACCTTCGACCACTGACTCACGGGCGTAGATCGTGCGCGAGCCGAGATCGCGGTACTCGGGGGGCGTGCGCTGGAACCGCCCCTCGTCGTCGGTGCGCAGGTTGTAGTGCAGCACCGCTTCGCGAACGCCGAGGTCGGATGTGACGACCGTGAGGAGCATGCCCGAGTCCGGGTCCTCGAGCAGCCAGAAATCCGACTGGTCGGATGTCTGGGAATTCGTGATGAGGGCGAAGCCGTCGCGCGACGCGAGCGCGAGGAAGCGGAACGGCGGATCCGACGCCGCCGTGTCTTCAAGGTCGACCGCCGGAGCCATCGCGGCAGGTACCGGCGCCGACGGCGGGGTAGCCGTGCCGTTGGACGCTGGACGGGCGGCGGGTGCGCTTCGGCTTCGAGTCGTCCGTTCGGCGATGGCCGGGACGCCGATGGGGACGTCGACCGGTGGGCGGGCGGCTTCAGCATTCCGGTGCGCGAGCTCAGCCTGCTCGCGAGCCAGCGCGTCGGCCTGACGTCGAGCAGCAACTCGTGTGGCCTCAGCGTGCTCGCGCGCGGCTGCCGCCTGAGCGGCTTCGACTTCTCGGCGAGCAGCAGCGGCCTGCGCAGCTTCGGCTTCGCGGCGCACGGCTTCAACCCGCGCGGCTTCGGCTTCGCGGCGCGCAGCGGCAACCCGCGCGGCTTCGGCTTCGCGGCGCGCAGCGGCAACCCGCGCGGCTTCAGCTTCTCGCGCGGCTGCGGCTTCCCGCGCGGCTGCGGCCCGTGCGGCTTCCATTTCACGACGCGCGGCTGCCGCCCGCGCAGCTTCAGCTTGCCGGCGAGCGGCTGCCGCCCGCACGGCTTCAGCCTTCTGCGTCGCCGCGTGGGCCGCTCGGGCCGATGCCGCCCGACCCCGAACGGCTCCTTCCTCGAGAAGCCGCGACGACGCTGCACGAGCACGCGCGAGGCGACCTAACGAGGCACGAGCCATCGTCGACGCACCGCTGGCCATCGATTTGCCGGCCCTCGCGAAGGAAGCACGGACGGCGGGCGCGCGCTGCGCGATCGCATGGCCCGAGCGCGAGGACGCGTGGTGCAGCAGCGTCCATAAGGATTTCGGCGCGGAGCGAAGCGCCCCGCGCAGATGTGCCAGCGACGAGCCTATCGCCCGAGCAGCCAACCGACCAATGGAAGGGCCGGCCGGCCGCGCAGCCGCGCGATCTGCCCTGCCAGTCGTGGCGACCGTCACGGATGACGCTCGCTGCACGATCGCCGGACGACGCGGTAGCGGAACCGCCGTTACAGCCTTGGCCTCGGCTTGTGGGCGAACCGGCAATGGAGCGACCGTATCGGCCGTCAGGTAGTTCGGCCACGACACGGAGGTGGCTTTGGTTGCCGGAGTTTTCTTGCTGGGCTCGAGCTCTTCGTAGAAGGGCGACTGGAACCAGCGCATCGCCATCGTGTCGTGGAGGTAGAATGCCCCCGCGGCGCCGCCGTCAGCGACGACGAGTGTCGACTGCCAGGGTTCCGGGAACCACGCGGTGTGCACCGCGGCATGGGTCCTGGCGAGCGCACGCTGCTCCAGTGAAGGCGCTCCGACGTACCAGCCCACGCGCTCCAGCCCGTCACGGCTGCGGAACCGCGCCACGAGCACACCCATCGCAGCCTCCAGCGAGCTCTCGTCCGGCGCCACTCCACCCTCGGCGAGCGATTCGATGGAGAGGTAGCTCGTCTCGGTGATCGGGCACTCCCACCGCCGGCCGAGCAGCAGCCCGAGCGCGGGCTGTGCGTGAGCGCCGCGAACGAGCTGCTGCACCTGGACAAGAGTCGCCTGCTTGACGAACAGCTGTCGGCGTCCGCCCTGGCCCGGCTCGAGCGATGCCACGACGTAGTGGGAGTCGCGGAGCGGCTTCCAATGGATCGAGCTCCGGACGGGCATGGCCCGCCGCCTAACGTGATCGCTCGTCCGGAATCCCACGTCCGCCTCCGCGTCCTGCCTCGGACTGCCCTGTCTGGGGTAGCCTGCCGGCGCTGGTGCCCGCTTCGCGCCTGGTTCGAACCCTGCCGACACACGATCCTGCTCTGGTCCCGCGATTGTACGGACCGACACGCAATTGTCCAGATCCCGTTCGGAGGCGTTAGGCAGCTCGCCACCAGGAAATCGACTGGCGAATGGCAGAGGCTGCCAGCCCGAGCCTCAGGGCTGTGTGTCGACCGCCCTGGTCAGATGGAACTGAGACCGAACGCCCTCGGGTAAGTCCGCGATTCGAGAATCGTTCAGCTCGGTGACCAACGTTGGTCCGTGTCTGGCGACACCGGTAGAGGCCGCAACGGATTGCCACTCGCCGGGCGTGAGAAACGAAATCGCTGGTGAGACCTTCCACTCGCGAACCAGCGCTTTTGTTGCGCGCAGCTGTCGACACCGCTGGCGCAACCCGTCTATGCAGGTTTCCCGCACGTACACCGTTCTCGAATCGGGATCGCGATGCTCCGGGAACGGTGTGCGGAGCAGCCCCGCGTCGTCGGTGTGCAGGTTGTAGTGCAGGCTCGCATCGATGACCTCATCGTCAGCGGCCACGACGGCGAGGAGCATCCCCGAATAGGGCTCGTTCAGGATCCAAAGCGATTCGCGGTTTTCGGCTTCCGCGGTGGCTTCGAACCGCGCCGCAAGGAAGAATCCGTCGGCTCGAGCGAGCTCCACGAAGCGCGTCACGCTATCTCCCGCGGTCGTGTCTTCGCTGTCGCTGATCTGAGGAGCGGTGGGCGCCGTCGACGAGGTACTCTGGCTGCCATCGACGATTTCCATCCGTTCGGACGATCCGCTCGACAAACGCGCCAGGACCTTTTCTCGAAGGTTCTCTCGCCGTGCGTCGGAGATGTCCGCCAATCCGCCGTGGTCCGCAATGGGTGCCGTGCGATCCGAGGGCGGGTGAGCGGGGCGCTCTGACGTCCTGGTCGCCGAGTCGGCCGAAGCATGTGTCGGTGGAGTGTCCGCACCGTTGCGTCGCTGCGAGGGACCACGACGCAGTGCGTACCATTTCTCGCGCCGATCGACCGCGGGCTTCTCGGATGGCGACAGGTCTGGCACCGACTCCGACGGTGCGAGCACGACTGGATCGGTCGTCATGTATTGCGGCCACCGAACGTGAGTCAGCTTTGGCTGATTTCGGGACGGTGCGTGCTCCGTCAGCTCGTAGAACGGCGCGTAGAACCAGCGTGTGTTGACGGTGTCATCCAGAAAGAACGCTCCGCCCCCGCCAGGCCCTTCGCCGATGACGAGTGCTGTCTGCCACGGCTCAGGGAAGTAGGACGTGTGGATATAGGCAGTGATCGGTAACGGCCGGGCGTCTACACTCGCCGCGCCACTGTACCATCCGACGACCTGTCTTCGACGATCACTCCGATGGGCGCCGAGTGCCGAGGCCAGCGCAGCTGCAACTCCCTCGTCATCCACTGCTGGCGGTTGCTCGACAAGCTACTCGATCGCGAAATAGTCGGCTCCCGTATCCGGGCAGGAGCATTGCTCGCCGATGAGAAGACCGAAGACACGTCGGCCGTGGCCGGACCGAACGAGCGCTTCTATACGTGGCAGCAGTTGGTCGCGGACGAAAATCTTTCGCCGTCCGCCGTCACCCGACTGGAGCGACGCAATAATGTAGTGGGAGTCGTGAAGCGGCTTCCAATGAATGGACTGTTCCACCGGGATTGGACGCCGCGTCGCGTGATCGCGCATTGAATACCTCTGCTACGTCGAGCGATATCGTCGCCCTCCGAGTTGACCAATCTCGAGCGTACTACCAGACCGGACCAGATGGCAATGTTGCATCCGAGTTATAGCAGACCAATTAAGTGGCTGAGATGGGTCGTCCGTTCGCGATCAGACGTCACTTCTGTCATTTCGTTTGACCCGACAAGCCGGCCGAAGTGCCACCGTGATGCGTGCTGGCATTCGTGAAGCGGATGGTCGCACTGTTTGGGACAAAAATATTGCAAGTTTCTAAGCGATTCTGACCAATCAGGCAAAGCTTGGAGTAAGCTAACTGCTGTAATTGTTGTTGGTTGAGCCATCGATTCCTACCGTACGGCTTCACAACCGACGGCAGGATCGCAGCACCCTCGAGGTGACGCGACAAAGGCAAACCCGGCGAAAGCCTGGGACGCAAAGCTACGAGGCTAACGCCTGCGCGCAGGGGACGCGGGCCACGCCAGTCGAGCCGCCGTTGCACCAGAGGGAGCTGTATGAATTTCCTTGTTGGCCGACTCGTGTCGGCCCGCCGTCTCATGTCCTGCTCGGTCGTCTTCCTCCTTTCCTCGCTCGCGGCATGCGGGTCGGACTCCCCAAGTCCGGTCAGTCCGCCGAGCGCACCGTCGCTCGCGGTCCTCGATTTTTCGAATGGACCCGTGACCGCCGACGTCAAGTCGGTCCGTGGTAACGGAGCGTGCATCACCGTCCGAGGCGGAACGCTCACCAAGGGTGCCCTCACCGAGATTCAGCCCTGCACCGGCTCCGCGGCGCAGGAGTTTCGCTTCCTTTCGAACGGTGAAGTTCGAATTGGATCGGACTACTGCCTCGACGACAATGGAGGTCGCGGCAAGTCCGGCGACAGCGTGATCGTCTGGCCGTGTCATGGCGCCAACAACCAGAAGTGGTCCACGACCGCCACGGACGAGATCAAGGGAATCAACGGTCTCTGCCTCACCGCCAAGGGTGACGCGTCGAGCGGGCAGGTGATCCTTCTTGTGAGCTGCGGCGGATACGACTCCCAGCAATGGAAGGTGGTCGCCAGGACGACGACGACTCCCACGCCGGCTCCGGTCGCGAGTGTGGGAGTGACGTTGAGCGCGGCGTCGCTGACGGTCGGGCAGACGTCGCAGGCGACCGCTGTGCTCAAGGACGCGACGGGGAACGTGCTGTCGGGGCGCGCGGTGACATGGAGCAGTTCGGCTCCGGCGGTGGCGTCGGTGACGGCGGCCGGTCTGGTCACGGGCGTCGGCGCGGGCACCGCGACCATCAGCGCCGCGAGCGAGGGACAGACGGGCGCGGCGGCGGTTACGGTCACGGCTGTCGTATCGACGCCCCCAACGCCGCCTGCGGGGTCGTGCTCGCTGGTGACGGACTGGAATGCGCGGCCAACGACGGCGATGGGGCGTCCGGCCTACCTGCAGCCGGTGCGCGAGCCGGACTTCGGGACGACGCTCACGCGCGTGACCGGGG
>Ga0105249_10002409_pt1 | contig 16250 bp, 10 predicted proteins | sample KBSS44metaG_FD_81522 | JGI IMG/M metagenome (GOLD analysis project Ga0105249, IMG submission 81522) | Switchgrass rhizosphere microbial communities from Kellogg Biological Station, Michigan, USA - KBS S4-4 metaG | ecosystem: Host-associated > Plants > Roots > Rhizosphere > Soil | place...
CGCCACGGACCATTCCACAGGGGTCCGCAAAAGACCACTGGTCTCGACTTTTTCCTCCTGAATACCGATGCTTAGCAGACCGGTTCGGCCTCGGCCGTCCGTGCCCGTCCATGCCCATCCAGCGAATCGGAGGGGCGAAAACGAGGTACGCGCGGTCGAAAAACGAGGTATTTTCGGAGACCGAACCATGCTTACCGATGCCAAGGTGCGCCCGGCCAAGCCGCGGCCCAAATCCTACAAGCTCGTCGACGCCAACCGCCTCTTCCTGATGGTCACCCCCAACGGCGGCAAGCTGTGGCGGCGGGAAGCTTGCCTTGTATCGTGGGTTCGATTACCATGCCCTCCGTCCCTTCCTGCGCATAAGTATCTGAAGGGCGAAGAGACTTTTTGACGGCGCCCTAAATGTGCCTCGGATGATACCTCGTTATCAGCGTCGTCCGCTCCCGACCAAAGCGGGTCGTTCAGATCAGTTACCATGAACGTCTGCTCCTGACAGAGGCTGACGATGGATCGCTCCGAAGCAGACAGTTGGGACGCGCCCTAATATTGGCCGGCAACGCACGCCTCTCAGCCCGCGCTCAAAGCGGCCGTTCCGGTTAGCTGGGACTCACATGGCTGCGGATGTAACGGTGCGATAGTCATTTTTGGAGTCGGAACGGCTAATACTGAACCTTCCTACGTTGCTAACCAAATGGCATGGGGACTGACAGGCTCGTCCTAGCCACTAGCAAGGTCCCAATGCCGTTCGCTGTCATTCTGCCGCTTCCGAAGGTGACCAGCTTGTCCAGCATTCGGGTGCGGCGTCGAAGATGCTGATGGCCTCATCCACCACGCCGAAATCGCGGACATAGTCGCGCCATAGCAGCAGCAGCTCGTCCAGCACCTCGGGGTGCGCTTCGGCCAGGTCGCTGATCTCGCCGCGGTCGCTCGACAGGTCGTAGAGCTGCCAGCGTGAGACGCCATGTTCGTCAGGAACATAGACAGCCTTCCACTGGTCGCGGCGGATGGCGCGGCGGCCGAACAGTTCCCACCCGGTGCTCGTGCCCGGTGGATGGATGGCTTCGGCCTTCCCTTCCAGCCACGGCCAGAACGATCGGCCGCGTACATCGAATATCTCGCGGCCTTTGTACCATGTGCCGGGATGTCGGACGCCCGCCAGATCGAGCAGCGTCGGCGTCAGGTCCATCGCCGTGGCAAAGGGAGTCGCGATCTTCCCGGCCTGTTCGGTCGCGGGCGGGAAGTGGATGAAGGCAGGCACGCGGATGCCGCCCTCTGTGGTGTAGGTCTTGACCAGCCGCGACGGTGCGGTCGCCGCCTGCGCCCAGCGCGGGCCGTACCAGATATAGGATTTCGGGCGTCCGGCATTCTCCAGGCTGTTGTCGCAATGCTCGGCGATCAGGCGCTTGAAAACCGGTCCCATGATCGGCATCGCCTCGACCACCGCGCCTTCGGCCCCATTGTCGGACAGGAAGAAGATCAGCGTATTGTCGAACTTCCCCGACGCCTTCAGCGCGTCGACCACGCGGCCGACATTCTGGTCGATCCGGTCGACCATTGCGGCGTAGACCTCCATGCTGCGGGCAGAATGGGCCTTTTCCTCGGGCGACAGCGCGTCCCATTCGGGCTCGTCGGTCACGGTCGGGTGGGGAATGGTGTCGGGCGAGACGAGGCCCAGCTCCTGCAGCCGCTTCAGCCTGCGCTCGCGCAGCGCATCGGGCCCGTCGTCATAGCGCCCGTGATATTTGGCGATCTCGGCATCCGGCGCCTGGAGCGGCCAGTGGGGCGCGGAGAAGGAGAGGTAACCGAAGAAGGGCCGCTCATCGCCTTCGCCCTCCTTCAGGAACTCCACAAAGCGGGTCGCGAAATAGTCCGATGAGTAGAAATCGTCGGGAACCTCGCTCACATAATCCTTGTCCTCGGCGTAGATCGGGCGATGCGCGACCAGCTGATCGAGCGGCCCGCCACCGAAATGGTCGGCCCCCCCGGGCAGGAGAGCGAAGGACCGTTCAAAGCCGCGCGCCGCCGGAAAGCGCTCTGGCGTGTCGCCCAGATGCCACTTACCCGACAGGATCGTGCGATACCCGCCCTCGCGCAGCAGCTCTGCCACCGTGACCACGCGGTCGTTGAGATATCCCTCATATCCGGGTGGCCGGTCGAAATCGGGGCGTACGACCTCGATCATCGATCCCAGGCCCGCGATATGATGATCGGTACCGGTCAGTAGCATCGCCCGGGTCGGCGAACAGGCGGGGGCCGAGTGGAAATCGGTCAGCCGCACGCCGGCATGTGCGAGGGCATCGAGATGCGGCGTCTTGATCTCCGATCCGAACGCGCCGATATCGGAAAATCCCATGTCGTCGACGACGATCACGAGGAAGTTGGGGCGCCCCCCGGTTGCTGCTTCGCTGTCGCTCATCTTCCGCTCCTTAAAAAGGAGAAGGCGCCGGGGAGAGAGGCCGGCGCCTTCCAGTTGGGGACTTATTCGGCGGCGATGGCTTCGAAGGCCGGCTCAGGCTTGATCGCCCGGCTGGGAAGGCCGTCGATGCCCACCGGCAGGTCGCCGTCGATCGTCACGCGACGCAGTTTTCGGCGTTGCAGGCCGAAATCGGCGATCGCGCGATGCTGGGTCGCGCGATTATCCCAGATCGCCACGTCGCCCTTCCGCCAGCGCCAGCGAACCGTGTTCTCGGGCTTGGTGACATGATCCTGCAGGATCTGGAGCAGCCGCTGCGAATCCGCGCCGTTGAACCCGACGAAGCTCTTGATGAAATGGCCGACGATCAGCGTGCGCTCGCCCGTTTCCGGGTGGACGCGGACGACGGGATGTTCGGTCTCGTAGATAGTCGATGCGAAGACCGCTTTGTGGTTCTCGATCTGCTCCTTTGCGAAGGAGCCGAAGGTCGCGGCATAGTCATAGAGGTTGGTGTGCACCGCGCGCAGATTGTCGACGAGGATCTTCAAGGCATCCGGCAACTCCTCATAGGCGGTCGCGGTGTTCGCCCACAGCGTATCGCCGCCCGCGTCCGGCACCTCGATCGCGCGAAGGATCGACGCCTTGGGATAGGACGGCACGAAGGTGACGTCGGTATGCCAGCTGGACGCGGCATAACCCTCACGGGAGTCGAGCTCGAGTAGGTAGCGCGAACCGTCGGCGACCGGCACGGTCGGGTGGGCAACGGGCGTGCCGAGGCGCCGGGCGAACTCTTCCTGCTCGCGATCGTCGATCGTCTGGTCGCGGAAGAACAGCACCTTGTGGCGAAGCAGCGCAGTGTTGAGCGCGTCGAGGGTGAATTCGTCGATCTCGCCGGACAGGCGGACACCGCGAACCTCTGCGCCGATCCGGCCGGCGACGGGAACGATGTCGAGCGGCGTGTCGGCCTCGCGGGCATTCACGAAATTCTTCTGAAGTGCAGTCATCTCAGGTCTCCTTCGGGGGATTGGGGAACAGGTCGGATCATTCGGCGGGCAGCGCGTTTCTCAGGTGAAGCTGTCGGCGAATTTCGGAGTGTGTCGCCTCGTCGAGCGGGAAGCCGTGGACGAGTGCGGCGGAAACAAGGTGGGCGATGGCCGGGCCGAGCGCGAAGACGAGCAACAGCCCGTGCAGGCCTTCTGGCGTGTTGGTCCCCGTCGGGGTGAAGCCGAGCCACGCGACAAGCGGCAGCGCGATCCCGACACCGACCGCCATCGCCGCCTTCATCGAGATGCTGAATACCGAGAAGAACAGCGCATTGCGGTCCTCGCCCGTCTCCAGCCGGTGCTTGTCGGCGATGTCGGCGACCATCGAACGCAGCATAAGGTTGCCCGAACCCTGCGCCAGACCCTGGCTGATGGTGAGCGCCAGCAACAGCGGCAGCTGCCCGGGCACCACCAGCGATAGGCCGAGGTTGATCGCCACCTGCACCAGTTCGCCCGCCACCGCCGTCCGGTGCTTGCCGAGGCGCTGGCCGACCCGCATCCAGATCGGCCCGGCGATCACGCCGAAGATGAACTGGAGCAGGAACAGGCCGCTCGCCCACTGCGGCAGGCCCATGTAGATGGTGACGAAGAACAGGAAGAGCGTGCCGCGGATCGTCTGGCCCAGCGTCACGGCAAAGTCGGACGCCAGCACCCGGACGAGCAGGGGATTGGCCCATACCAGCCGGACGGTCGTGAAGAAGGACAGCGGGGTCCGCGGCGCGGGTGGCGCAACTGGCTCAGGAAAGGCCCGCAGCGCGAGCGGCAGGGCGGTCAGGAGCAGCAGCAAGACCAGCCCGCCCATTGTCGCGAGCTTGAGCCGCGCATTGCCGGGATGGAGCTGATCCACCACCGTCGGCAGGACGAGCACGAGAAGCAGTGACAGCGCCGCCGCCACCGACTGGAACGTCACCACGCGGGTCCGTTCATGATAGTCCGCCGATATCTCCCCCGACCAGGCGTAATAGGGGATCTGGATCATAGACCAGCCGAGGTAGAGCGCGAACAGCGTCAGCCCGAGATAGACGGCACCGACCCCGGGCAGGGGAAAGAACAGGAAGAAGGCGGACAGGCCAAACAGCGTCGCCCCGGCAAGGATCCAGGGACGGCGACGCCCGAAGCGTCCGCCCGTCCGGTCGCTGAGCACCCCTATCAGCGGATCGGTGACGGTTCCCCATAGCTTCGCGACCAAGAAGATCGTTCCCAGCACGCCCAGCGAGAGACCGAATTCCTGCGCATAGATGGCAGGCAGGTAGACGCCGATCGGCATCTGTGCCGCCGCTACCGGCATGGCGATCGACGAAAACGCCGCCAGCCGGAAGAAAGGTAGCCCGCGCAAGACGCTGCGTTGCTGCGGGAAGTCGGTATGCCGGGCAGGAAGGACGGTAGCCATGTCTGACCTCTCAGAGCTTGGTGCGAAGGGTGACGCCGAAGGTGCGCGGGTCGCCCGCGATCGCCGAGATCAGCCCGGTGTCGGATGCGCCGAGCGTCTGGAAATGATTCACGTCGAATAGGTTGCGGGACCATACGGACGCGTCCCAGCGACTGTCATCGCTCCGGACGCCGACGCGCAGGTTGGTGATGCCGTAGGAGTCCACCCGCGAGTAGCGCGAGTTGTTGACCGCCGTGAAATAGCTGGACCGGAAGCTATAATCGGCGCGCCCATAAAGCTCGATCGAGCCGATCGGCTGGGCGGCATCGGCCGTCAGCGATCCCGACCATTTGGGCGCCCCTGCCAGCTGCTGGCCCGAAAGGTCGCAGATCTTGCCGAGATACTGTTTTTCGGGCGGGCAGGTGCCGTTCTGATAACTGCGATAGGTCGCGTCATTATACGCGCCCGATGCCGACAGGGTGATATGCTTGGTCGGGCTGAAGCTCAGGTCGCCCTCGATCCCGCGCGACCGCACGCCCTTGATGTTGGCGATATACTGGACGATCCCGGCGGTCGAACTGATCTCGGAGATCAGCGTCTGGTACCGGCTGACGTCGGTCCAGTATGCCGCGAGGTTCAGCTGGACCTTCTGGTCCAGGAAGCTGCTTTTCAGGCCCAGTTCGAAACTGTTGACCCGCTCCGGCCTGACCGTGGGGCTGACGCCCGCCGGCAGGGTAGTGAGGTTAATGCCGCCCGATTTGCTGCCGCGCGAATAGGTCGCATAGGCAAGTATGTCGGGCGTGAATTTGTAGGCGACGTTGACCGTACCCGATATGCTGTCGTCCTTGGTGCGGGCGAAGAAGCTGGACGCGGGGCCGAAATTATTGCGCAGGCCCTGTGCCGCCGCCTGGACGGGCAGGCCCGCCAAGCTAGGCCCGAACTGGACCTGCCGGAAACTGCCGCGCTTGATTTCGTGGGTGTAGCGCAGCCCCGCGGTGACGCTCAGCTGGTCGGTCGCGTTCCACGTCAGCTGGCCGAACGCGGCGCTACTGTACGTGCGCGGGGCGGCGTCCGATATCGTGCCGAAGCCGGACAGCGCGGGGACGGACACCGATGTCGGCACCGCCGCCGGATTGACGAACCACAGCGGCGCGTCGCTGCCATATTGGGTTAGCGAGTTGTTCTTGACGACCTGCCAGAAATAATAGGCGCCGACGACATAATCGAGCTTGCGCGAGCCTTCCGAAGCGAGCCGGATCTCCTGGCTGAACTGGCGCTGGCGGTTCTTGGTCCGGGCATCGTCGAATACCGACAGGCCGGTGAAGTCGACATCGTTGTGCGGGTTCCAGTCCCACCGGCGATAAGCGGTGATCGAGGTGACCGTCGCCCCGGGCAGCTTCCAGTCGATCTGGGCCGATCCGCCCCACTGCTTCATCCGTACCGAGAAGGGCGAATTGGCGTCCGTCCGCCGGGCGAAGGGATTGAACGGCAGGGGGGTGTAACCGAGCCGGGCGAAACGCTGCGTTGCGCTGTTAGGGATCGCGGCGCCATTGTCATATGTGTCGAACGACCCGACGAGCAGCTGCACACAGCAAAGCTGCTTCTGGCTGGCATAGTCGCCGATCAGCCTGACGGTCAGATTGTCATCGGGCTTGAACAGCAGCTGCCCGCGCAGCGTGAAATTATCATAGTCCTGGACGCGCTGGCCGGTCCGGACATTGTCGATGAAGCCGTTGCGCCCGGTGTCCGCGATCGAAAGGCGCGCGGCCAGCTTGTCGGCGATGATCGGCCCCGTCACCGACGCGCGCAGCTGATGATAGCCGTAATTGCCGGCCGTCGCCTCGGCATCCAGCGCCGGGTCGAAGGATGGCGCGCGCGATGCGATGTTGATCGCGCCGGCGGTGGTGTTCTTGCCGAACAGCGTGCCCTGCGGTCCGCGCAGCACCTCGACATGATCCAGATCGACAAGGTCGAACTGGGTCAGCCCGACCCGGCCATAATAGACCTGGTCGACATAGACGCCGACGCCATTGTCCAGCCCGTCGGCGGCGACCGCGACATTGCTGCCCAGCCCGCGAATGTTGATGTTAGTGTTGCGCGGGTTGAAGCTGAATATCTGCAGCGCCGGGACCAGTTGCTGCACCTGGGCGAGGTTGGAATTACCGGTACCTTCCAGCTGCGCCTGCCCGACGACATTCAGCGCGATCGGCACGTCCTGCGCCCGCTCCTCCCGCCGGCGCGCGGTGACCAGGATTTCGGGTGCATAGGCATATTGGTCGCCCGCATCGGCGCCTGGTACTGGGGCGGGCGCCGTGGCGGGCGCGCTGCCCCTCGTCTGCGCCGCCAGGACCACCGGGGCCTCCGCCGCGATGGCGGGATCGGCCAGGACTGCGGTAAGCGCGACCCCCGCCAGCAAACTGATCTGCTTGTTCTTCCTGATCGTCTTCACGCTCTGAATATTCCCTGTGCGTGGGCGCGCACCCGCCCCTTTCGCGACGCCGATGCGTTCGCGGCTGAATTGCTGTTTCGGATTGGCTAGCCTCTTCGGCTGATCAGTCTTGGCGTCTTGTCATCGTCGTCCCTTCATTCCGGGAACACGGGCGCTCGGGAGACAATCCAAAGCCTCGTGCGCTTTAGCCGTTGGTTACGCGGAGCAAGCTGCTTCCCATCAAAAGCCGCGGGTTCCCGCCCGAATCCGTGAGGCGGAACCACACCTCATATATTATCTATTGGATTAGTAGGGATTGAGACGTCAAGCCAAGTTTACCTTGGGGCTTCGCAACCATGGCTATTCCCCTTATGGCAAGCGCCGATGAAGGTGGATTGCTGATGCTGTCGCAACGCGCCCGTTACGCGCTGAAGGCGCTAATCAACCTGGCGCATGTCGCGCCGGGCGATCCGCCACGGCAGATTTCGACCATCGCGGCGGACGAACGCATTTCTAGAAAGTTTCTCGAGGCCATCTTGGCTGACCTCAAGCGGGCGAGGCTGGTCGAAAGCCTGCGGGGTCAGTCCGGCGGCTATCGCCTTGCCCGCCCGGCGGACGAGATAACGTTCGGCGATATCATCAGGGCGACCGACGGCCCGCTCGCGCTCGTCCCGTGCGTCAGCAAGCTGTTCTACCGCCGCTGCGTCGACTGCCACGACGAGGCGACATGCGCCATTCGTCACATCATGGCGAGCGTGCGCGACGGGGTCAGCGACATCCTCGACCGGACATCCTTGGCACAGGCCGTGGCATTTACCGAGACACCGAAGAGGGGGAACAATGCGGACCGCCCAGCGACTGCGCAGGAAGTCTCCTAAGCCAAACCAGGTTTGTTCAACAATGCACGCGCCATTATTATAAGCGGCCACTCCTCTCTCGGCCCAACCTCAGTCTATCGACGATGGCACCCGTGGGAGGCTGGAGCGTCTGCTCTCGCCGAAAGCCGTCATCCAAGTGGCGAGGCATTAACGTCGGCTTCGTCTCCAAGGGGCGTCTCTCGTGCATGGGCGGCTGTCGACCCGTTCCGGTCGTTCCCGCGTCGATCTCTAAACGGCTGCTCACGACCAACTGGAGCCGTTCCAATAGCGCTGCCAGAACAGCCGCTCTTGCTGACGGCTGACATTCTGACTTCATCGGAAAGGGCATCTTGGCGACCGCCCGCAAGGTCGACCGCGCGCCGCAAGTTGAAGCGGTGAGCTAGCGCAGGTCGAAAACTCAATGGCTCTCGGGAGGCGATCGATGCTTCCCGAGAGTCGCTTATAGATTTTTCCGTGATCAGTTCACGTCCGAAGGAGGAAACGGGTAGCCGGCGAACGGATTGGCAAAGTCGCCCTGGTAGGGGATCTGCCAGCGAATGGATTGGACCATGCCCCGGCAGGCAACGGGCTTGCCATCCCGTTGCGCTGGTAGAAGCACAACAGCCTTGAGCTTTTCGGCTGTCACAGCGTCGAACAGTCCGCTTGGCTGTGAAACGATCATGCGTTCCTTTGCGACTTTGCCGTCTTCCGCGATCGAAAGCTCGATCACATTCTGCCCCACCACGTTCTGGCGAAGCAGGTCTTTCGGATAATCGTCAGAAGTCAACGTGATCGCGGTCGGCGGTATCGACGGAGTTCGGTCCGCGCTCGAGCAAAGGTCCGGCGCGATGCCATGTGAAGCCAAGCGATCTTTCAGCCCGGTTATCGTCCCGATCTCTCGAGAAGCACCCGCTCGGCTTATCTCGACGGCCTGTCTGATGGCGCCTGCGGCAGGAACCTTTCGCGCATCGAAAAAGCTCAGCAGGCGATCCGAAAGCGCTATCCGATCGGTCGGTCTTAGCTGCCATCCGGACATCTCACCGAACGCTGTGAACGCTTGCTCCGGTGTCGTATCGGGGCGTGCCGTCATGGCATCCAGCGTTTGCAGAGCTGCTGGACCGGTCGCGTCCGCGATATTTTGGTTCTGGGCAAACACAAATGTCATCTGGACGCGCAGCTGCTCCAGAACTTCGGCAGGCGCACCTGCGGTTGCCAGGATGCGTATCGCCCGATCCGCCGTCGCTTTTGCGTCGGCGAAATTCCCCGAATTGCTGAACCGGCTTTGCGCACCCTGCATGAAGGCGAGTTGCAACAGGACTGGAGCGAGCACCGGCGCATCGGCCCCTCCAGAGCGTTCCAGTTCTTGTACTTGCGCCTTGAGCTGAGCCATCGGGTCGCCCGCGTCGGGATCAAATGATCGGAGTGGCGGATACATGCCCTTCTCCGCCATCCATACCGGCAGGTTCCGGAAAGAGCCTTCTGCAAAACGAACGTTCGCGGCGGGCTCGCTTCGACACCGCAATGTGACGTAGAGAGGAGCGCCATCGATTTGCTGCGCGGCCGCCGCAAGTGGTTGGGTGAAGAATTGGGCTATGCCTGGACGGGAAGCACGGACGACGGAGTAGAGCGGGCCGCGCTTGGCATCTCCGACGATCGCGACGGTTACCTGATCTTCGGGGCGGATCGCATCATTGCAGACCGGCACCTGCGACAGGCCATTGAACCGGCTCGCGTTGCTGCCCAGAGAGACCAATCCGACTTCTCCGGCTCTGTCACCCCTCGAGGCGCGGTCAACGGCCATGTCCATTGCCGTCAGGGCGATGGCATCAGCCGGCGATGGTGCAGACGGTGCTTCCAGCCATGCTGATGCCAGCGCTGCTTTCGATTCCTCCGGGCGGCCAAGTATCGCTTGTGCGCGAGACAGCAGGAGATGGGCTTCCCAGGGCGCTGAGAACGACTGGCCTCCAGCGGTCAGCGGCGTCAGAAGATCGATCGCTTCATTGGGTGCCGCCCCCATCCGGAGCCTTGCCAAAGCGAGCGTTGCGTCTCGTTTCGCTTCAAGATCGACGTCGGCCCTTTGAGAAAGCCTGCGATAATCGGCCTCCGCCTTTGCGACCAGACCGGCCGCCTCGCGCGTTCGAGCGAGTTCGAGGGACAGCTTGTCACGTTCTGACCCCGCCTTTTCGGTGGCGACGGCGCGGACCAAGTACGGCTCGGCAATAATGCTTTGGCCTGCGGCCGCGAAGAAGCGCCCATAATATGCGTCCAGAGAAGGCCGCTTACCCTTCGGGGCTCCGGCCGCAACCTTTTCGATGGCCTGCGCTGCGGCTTTGAAATCGCCGTTCTCGATCGCGCTGTCGAAGGCATCGGGCTGCTGGACGGCGGCGTGGGTTGATGAGGCTATGCCCGCCGTAAGCAGACACAGGTGTAGCGCGACAACCGACCTTTTCACGATATCTCTTCCCCCGGCGACATATGCCGCGCGAGACAGATTGCCCGAGGGTGCGTACCCAGGCAACCTGCGAGTGCATTCGAACCGGGCGTCCTGATCGGAAATGGGTAGTTCGCTCTTCCAATCGCGCATCGAATCAATGAGCGATCGCTCTGCCGCGATATGCTGATGTGTGATTCTTAAGATGCCGGTTTACGCCGTTGGCCCATAAAAGCCGTTTGTCCGCTTACGCCCCACTTGCGGCATTTAAAGCTCGCCTTGCGCTGCCAGAAAGCAGTCGTCAGGATCGGCGCTGCGGCGAGGTTCGTTCGGGTGATGTGAGTTGGCTTTCTGGCAAAACCCGTCAGTCGGCTGACGGCCCACTTTCCGTCAATCCGAGATGCCAGTCAGGCGAACGCTGAATGGCGGCTCCTGACAAGAGTTGCCGTCCGACCCATATCTCTGGAACGGCAGGAATGTCCCAAACGCTGTGAATTGGCCCCTCACCGGGGGCGAGGAGCCAACGGATCAAATTTCGGTGTTCTCGGCAAGTGCGAGCGCGTCTTTCACGTCGATCCCCAGATAGCGCACCGTATTCTCGATCTTGCTATGACCGAGAAGTATCTGAACGGCGCGGAGGTTGCCCGTTGCCCTGTAAATGATCGACGCCTTCGTTCGCCGAAGCGAGTGGGTGCCATACTCGCTTCGCATCAGACCGACCCCTGTCACCCATTCATCGACAAGCCGCGCATACTGGCGGGTGCTGAGATGCCCATTATGATCTATCCGGCCTGGAAAAACATAATTGTCCACAGTACCGCCCCGCCGTTCAAGCCACGCGAGCAGGCCGCCCCGAGCGTCCGGAAGCAACTCGAACTGAACCGGCCGACCGGTTTTCTGTGGCATCACGATTGCGCGCGTTCGGATCTGTCCGCCGCTGACAAGGTCGCCGATCGTCATCTGCACCAGGTCGCAGCCCCGGAGTTTGCTGTCGATCGCCAAGTCGAACAGCGCCCGATCTCGCAAGCGGCGGCGCTGATTGAGGTAGAACCGGATTTCCCATATTTGCTTTGGTTTCAGCACACGCTTCGCGCCAACCGTTCTTCCGGCATTCCAGACCTGACGTTTTGAGGCAGTGGTTTCTGTTTCTGACATCTCCATGATCATTCTCCGATGGCCATGATGGCCGACTGAAGAACGCTTTGGGGTCAGATGTGTGGAATTACGACCAAGACCGACCAGCTTAAGACGTTCGCTTATTTCGTATTGAGAGTCGGTTTCTCCCATAACCTGCCGCTCTTGTCCTAACGACCGCCCAGATAGCTATGCACCGTGGTCAGATCGCTCGAATTCCGGCGGGTAATCTCAGATGGGACTGGATGCTTGGTTGGTCGATGTGCGCCACTCGGGATGCGCAAGTTAATCGTTTTTGAGATGCTCCCGCGCCGAACATTCAGCATTGCCCTCGCCATGCAGAAATTCCCAGACCTTCGAGATGACGACAGAACCTTCGCCAACTGACGAGGCCACACGTTTGGTAGAACCGGAACGCACGTCGCCAACCGCGAAGACACCTGGACAGGAAGTGGCATAGGGTGAACCGCCGTCCACGGCATCGCCGGTCATGACAAAGCCTTTGTCATCCAGAGCGACAAGCCCCGTCAGCCAATCGGTGTTGGGCGCTGCGCCCACCATGACGAACATGGCGCAGACGGGAAGAATGCGATCTTCCGCACCATCCTGCCGGATCGTCACGGCGTCGAGCGTCTGCGATCCGTGCAGTTCTGAAACCTGTGCGCCGTAGTGAATGCTGATTTTCGGATCCGCCTCCAGGCGGCTCGACAAATAATGAGACATGGACGTTGCAAGCGATGTGCCACGGACGAGCAGGTGCACATGGTCAGCGGACCGGCTGAGATATATTGCGGCTTGCCCAGCCGAATTGCCGCCGCCTATGACGACCGCTTCGCCGCCAAGGCAATAGCGCGCTTCATTATCGGTCGCGGCATAATACATGCCAGCGCCTTCGAAATCCGCAAAGCGTGGGATGGGAAGGCGGCGATATTGAACACCTGTTGCGACGACGACCGCTCCTGCCCGTACCTGATGACCGTTATCGAATGTCGCGCAAAATTGGCCGCTATCTAGCTTTTCCAGGCGATCGACCCTGCGTGGCATGACGAAGCGGGTGCCGAACTTCATCGCCTGAACCTCCCCCCGCCACACAAGATCAGCGCCGGAAATGCCGGTGGGGAATCCCATATAATTTTCGATCCGGCTCGACGTCCCGGCCTGGCCGCCGACCGCGATATCCTCGACGACCAGAGCATTCAGCCCTTCGGCGCCGGCGTAGACCCCTGCGGCGACACCGGCAGGGCCGCCGCCAACGATCAAAACATCAAATACCTCGCATTGCGCAACGTCGCGATTGAGACCAAGCAACTGCGCAACCTTGTGCGGCGTTGGCTGCGCGATCACATGATCGCGGCCGAAGATCACGGCGGGCCGATCCATCGCTATTCCACAACTGCGCGTTACCCGTTGCGCCTCTGCCGAGCCGATGGGATGGGACGCGAAAGGAAGGCGGTTGCGGCTTGCAAATTCGGCGATGCAGCGGATGTCACGATCCGCTTCCTCGCCAATCAGCACCAATGATCCATGCCGACTGTCCAATTGCCGCCGCCGCCGCGCCGAGAGTACCGTAATGATGATGTCCGACATTTCCGGCATGTTGGCCATCAGGCGCAGCATGGCGGGGCGGGGCACCTCGACCACCTGCGTATCGCGGACCGCCCGCATCGGCATCGTCCACACGCCGCCGCTCAGGAAAGAAATCTCTGCCATGAACTGGGTAGGACCAAGCGTGGATAATCCGTAACGCTGACCCGTGAACGCATCGACAACTTCGATCTCGCCATCTTCGACATAGACGAAGCGATCGACGGGGTCGCCGGGCTGAACGATGTTTTTGCCTGCCGGATATGTAGTGGGCATGCCGGCAGCGCGTAGGGCTTCGACATGATCCGCCGACAGCGGAACACGCTGCATCTCACTCAGGTCGCGGCCGATGGTCTCCATCAAGCGGACGCCGCCTCTGATATGGGCACCGGCTGTACCGGCATGATGGAAGTGCACCTCAGGTCGGATCCCCCAGCGAACATTCGGCCATGCTGACAACTATCTGCCACGAGCAAGGCAGCTGCAACCGCAAATTGGCGTTGCCTCTTTGTTGGCCGCCATCAGGTCGCTCATTTGGGCGGTGAGATCTGCTGTCGATAGGTGACCATCAGCTCTCTCTTGGCGATGACATGACCATCTAGGGCGGCTAAGAGCCTGTCACGGTCGGCACCTGTCGGCACGTTCACCACCGAGTCCAGCGCACATTTTCTGTCATCCCATGAGCCCGTCCAAGCCACCGCTGAATGTCGGTTCCTCGAAAGAGATGACGTTCGAGCTGCGCTCTGAGATGGCAGAACTGTCCCAGGCGCTGTGAAGTCGGCCCCTCGCCGGAGCGAGGAGCCGGCAGGTCAAATCTCAGTGTTCTCGGCAAGTGCGAGCGCGTCTTTCACGTCGATCCCCAGATAGCGCACCGTATTCTCGATCTTGCTATGACCGAGAAGTATCTGAACGGCGCGGAGGTTGCCGGTTGCCCTGTAGATGATCGATGCCTTCGTTCGGCGAAGCGAGTGGGTGCCACACTCGCTTCGCATCAGACCGACCCCTGTTACCCATTCATCCACGAGCCGGGCATACTGGCGGGTGCTCAGATGCCCATTATGATCGACCCGGCTGGGAAAGACGTAGTCGTCCACCGTGCCGCCCCGCCGCTCGAGCCAAGCCAGCAGGCTGGCGCGAGCGTCTGGAAGCAGCTCGAACTGAACTGGGCGGCCTGTTTTCTGCTGCATGACGATCGCACGCGTTCGGATCTGCCCGCCGCTGACGAGGTCGCCAATTTTCATCGGCACCAGGTCACAACCCCTGAGCTTGCTATCGATCGCGAGGTCAAAGAGCGCCCGATCTCGCAAGCGGCGGTGCTGATCTAGGTAGAATCGGATTTCCCATATTTGCTTCGGCTTGAGAGCGCGCTTCGCACCTACAGACCTTCCGGCATTCCAGACTTGACGCTTGGTAGCGGTGTTTTCGGTCTCAGACATCTCCATGATCGTTCTCCAATGGCCAGAGCGGCCATCGCAAGAACGCTTTCGGGTCTGATGGGCTGGACCCCCGGGGGCTATGTCGACCAGATCAGGACATTTCGTAGCTGAACCTTGAGCGGCTGCTCTTGTCGAAACCAGTCACTCGTGACTGCGGATAGCGTCAAGGATCGCCAATAGAATCAGTGCCTGAGTAGCGGGTGCGCATGGGCTTCCATGAGATACACCTGAGGAAGGACGAGCCACCTTCGGCGCAATCCACATCGCGTCATCGGAGTCCGTGCCATGAAGCCTCAGCCATCACCGCCGCCGCCGAGCGCAGTGTAGAGCGACACGCCATTCTGTAGCTCCGTCGCGCGCAGCCTGATGAGCTGTTGCTCAGCGGAGAACAGGTTGCGCTCGGCGTCGAGCACCTCGAGATAGATGGCGATGCCGTTGTCGTAGCGCAGCATCGCCGTCTCGGCGAGGCGACGCTGGGCGGCTACCGCCTGCTCCTGGGCCTCGATCTGCTCACGATAGCGCTGCCGCCCCACGAGCGCGTCGGACACTTCGCGGAACGCGTTCTGCACGGTGCGCTGATAGGTCGCTACCAGCTCGTCGCGCCGGGCCTTCGCCGCGTCGAGTTGTCTCTCGCGCTTGCCCCAGTCGAAGATTGGAAGCGCTGCCGATCCGCCGAAGGACCAGTTCTGGTTGCTCTTGTCGAACAAACCCTCAAGCTTGGGCGAAACGAATCCGAAAGCCCCGGTCAGCGATATGGTCGGGAAGAAGGCCGCGCGGGCCGCTCCGATATCGGCATTGGCGGCTAGCAACTGATGTTCGGCCTGCAAAATGTCCGGACGGCTTTGCAAGAGGACCGAGGGGAGGCCGGGGTTGAGCGCCGCGAACTGTCCCGCGTCGGCGATCGGGCGGCCATTCGGCGGCGGCGCGCCCATCGGCCCGCCGACCAGGACAAGCAACTGGTTGCGCTGCTGCTCGGTCGTGCGGCGCAGATCGGCGAGTTCCGTCTGCGCCTGCGTCAGCAGCGCCGTCGACTGGTCATAGTCGACCGACGAGGTGACGCCCGCGTCCAGCCGCAGCTTCGCGATTCCAAGACCCTGTTGGCGGCTCGCGACCGTGCGTTCGGCCAGCGCGACCCCCTCCTCGCCGGCACGGATGCTGTAATAAGTCGCGGCGACGTCGCTGATTAGCGACAGGCGGAAAGCGCGTTGCGCTTCGACCGTCGCGAGATAGCTCCTGCGCGCGGACTCGCTGAGATTGCGGACCCGGCCCCAGAAATCCAGTTCGAACGCGCTGGTCGCGACCTGCGCCGAATATTGATTATAGGTGATCGCCCCATTGCCCAGGCTTTCGCCCAGGCCGAGGGAGCCCAATGGCGCCTGCGACCGGGTCGCGCTCGCGCTGCCGTCCACTTGCGGCAGGCGTCCGGCCTGCTGGATCCTGAACTGCGCTCTGGCCTGCTCGATGCGGGCGGCTGCGGCCGCCAGATCCCGATTATTGGCAAGCGCGGCGGCGATATAGGCCCTGAGCTGCGGATCGCCGAAGAAGCGCTGCCAGC
>Ga0105249_10002420_pt1 | contig 16206 bp, 17 predicted proteins | sample KBSS44metaG_FD_81522 | JGI IMG/M metagenome (GOLD analysis project Ga0105249, IMG submission 81522) | Switchgrass rhizosphere microbial communities from Kellogg Biological Station, Michigan, USA - KBS S4-4 metaG | ecosystem: Host-associated > Plants > Roots > Rhizosphere > Soil | place...
CAAGCTGCTCGACGTCTGGGGTGCTCCCAACAACGGGGGACGAATGCGGGAGTTCGCGGCGCGTGCAGATGCGGCAAGGCACCCTGACGACGCCTGGACGTTGGGCGAGATCAGCCGGCAGTTCACGTTTGCCACGCTGTTTGACGACGCGATCGCCTATGGGAAGAAGTCACTCGCAGTGATGAACTACGGCATCGGACGACTCCAACTGGCGGTTGCCTGGTATGGCAAGGCCGCGCAACGCGCGCAGCTGCTGCGGAGCTACGACGATGAGCTTCGCGAGGCTCGTGCTGTGGGCGTCGACCCGAGGGCTGTCAGAGATTGGTACGTCCATTCGACGCCCTACCTACAGTTGCTGTTGCCCACCCTCGACAAGATGCTTTAGGGTCAAGCGCGCCCCGCTGCCGCGCATCAGCAGTGTCGGTGGTGCACCCGCTAAATACTCGCGGGCCCTGTGAGCGCGATTCTGTCCCATGTCACCACCGCCAACGCCGCTGGCGCTGACGAGCCGAGGCTATTGGATACTCAGCTCATCCGTGGACTTCGCCCCTGTTTCACCACGCGACCTGTTTGCTCCAATGCGTGCAAGGAGAAGGAGAGCTGCCGTGCGCGCATTTCAACTGATCCTGGCTGCTGTGCTTGGGACGGTGAGCATGGCGCCCGCGCTAGCGCAGTTTGCCGAGTCCGTGTGTGATGCCGACGCGCAACTGCTGATCCTCTACCCCAATCAGGCGGCGCACGACAGGTTGTGGCAGGCCCGCCTGTCGCCTGTGCTTCAGACATGTGCCGCCGCTCAGGCTCGAGTGGACGAGCTCAGAGTTGAACGCCAGTTGCTGGACGAGGAAGAGGGGGTCTCCAAGGGACGTCAACGACTGCCAGCGATGCAGCGGCGGATCGACGCCAACGATGCGGCTCGGATGGTGCAGCTCAAGGTGATCGGGAACTGCGAGGCTGACCGCCAACGCCTGCAGCATAGGTTCGAAGCTGAGCGTGTTTACCTGCTCAAGTTGTGGGCTTCGCCGCCCGACTGCGATTGGTGGATCAAACAGCGGCTGAAATCACAGCGTGAAGGCTGAACTGAGTCGTGAATACAGACGTCTAGCTCAGCGATTTCGAAGACGAGATCGTCAAGCTGCGGCCCTCAAGGACGGCCCTGCAAAGTGGGCGCCGTAGGGCCTCACCGGGCAAGCGGAAGCCTGCCCGCCTTCACTGGTCGTGCGACAGCCGCGTTTGTCGTAACGTCACCCGATGCTCTCGTCACCAAGGAGGTGGCTGCCATCCTGTTGCTGGCGGATTACACACCGGCAATTTGTGCCGGCGCCCCGTGCGCAATGGAGTTCCCTTCCTGCTCGGGCCACGCTGACGTGAGGGCCAACCCTTCGCTGCATCGGAAATGCAACAGCCGCCTTCGGCGTCTTCCGAATTCCGGTGAACTCAAACGTTAGACGGCATAGACTTCACGCGGCGAATCTTGGCCATGGCTTCCACGGATCACCCTCTTCAGTGCAGGTGTGGACACCTCACCGGCACTGTCGCTCAAACGGCGAGAGTCACTCGGGCTACCTGTTACTGTCGCCACTGTCAGGCATACGCCCATGCGTTGGGTCATCCCGAGGCCATTCTGGATGACATCGGTGGTACCGACATAGTGGCCACGTTGCAGCAATACGTCCGGCTCATCAAGGGCACCGACTCTCTAGCGTGTCTGTCGCTGAGCGACCGCGGGCTTCTGCGCTGGTACGCGAGGTGCTGTGATACCCCAATCGCCAACACAGCGCGAAGCCCGAAGCTCTCGTACGTCGGTCTGGTCCACACCTGCTTAGGCCCATCGCAACGCTCGCTTGACGCAGCGTTTGGCCATACGAGCATGCCGGTCAACACAAAGCATGCCAAAGCGCCTGTGGCAGCCAGCGCATTCACCGCGCTCACTTCCGTTGCGCGTATCTTCGCGTCCGTCGCCCGGGCGCGCCTGGATGGAAGCTACAAGCAAAGTCCGTTCTTTGTCGAGGCCCTAGGCACGCCGGTGGTAGCCCCGCGAATACTGAGCGCAACTGAGCGCGCGCAGGCAATGAATGCCGTCTAACCCGCTGCAGCCGACCTGCTACGGCTGGCTGCGCCAGCCTCCGCAGGCGGCTGAGGTCAAACGTTAGGCATCCGCGCAGAGCCTGCTATGCGACGGTCGCCTTTCGGGTCATCGTGCACGCCCGGTGAGTGTCGCTGGAGGGTCGACAACAGTCGTTCCCTTCGGTCCGCAACCGGCCAGATGCTGACTCTTGACTCGGCCGTGCGGCTACGGTGATCTGTAGGTCGCGGACCGCAATCCCGGTCTAATCGGCGTCTCACTTCGGAATGGCAAGATCTCGCGCCACGGCCGACGCGGCTTTCGCCATTGCGGATGCGGCGCGCGACAGCGGGGTGCCGGCGCGGGTGTAGATGCCCGCTGTGACTGCCGGTATGGCCTCAACAAGGCTGAGCTCCTGCAGAGACTCGCGAGCCGGCCCCTCTTTGAGCGCCCGGCGTTGCATCAACCCGATCATGTCGGACTTGGCCAGCAAGGCCACGACGGTGTTGTAGTACTCGCACACGATCACCGGACGCGGCGGCGGTAAACCCTGCGATGCGAACAAACGCTCAATAGGGCCTCCCGCCAGGCCAAGCGTCGAAGTGCTGAGCCATTCGCAGGTCGCGAGTTGAGTTAGCGAGCGCGCGTGACGCATCGGGTGTCCCTTGCGAGCGGCAACCACCAACTCGCTCCGATACAACGGGCGAAACCGAAGCGAACGGTCGAGCGCGCCGGCGTGCCGCATGCCCATCACGAAGTCGAGAGATTCGTCGCGTACCGAGGAAAGCAGCAAGTGCGCCAGCCCTTCGACGATGCGAATGCCGGCGCGAGGGAACTGGCGGCGAAATCGCGCAACCGCCTCAGGAACGATCAAGGCCGCGGCGATGTTGCCGACGCCGAAGGCCACCGACCCGCCGCCCGGCGCGCCGATCTGGGCGGCTTCCTCCTCAGCCTTGCGCAACTCGGAATGCGCGACTCGGGCGCGCGCGAAGAAGGCGCGTCCTGATGCCGTGGGCACGATGCCCTGGGAATTGCGCGCCAGCAGTTGCACGTGCAGCTCGGACTCGAGGCTGCGCACACTCTTGGTGACGGTCGGCTGCGATACGCCGAGCTGGCGTGCCGCCGCACGCATGCTCCCGCATTCGACAACGGCCACGAAGTCCCGAATCTGCGTGAGGCGCACGGTGATAGCTTTCTGGCTATCAGCATGGAGTGACCGGCATCTTACGCCGCACCGTTGCAGGTGATCCACTCGTCTCATGCGAATCGGGTTCGTCAGCTGGATGGTCGGGATGGCGCTCGCGTTCACAGCCATGGCAGCGCGGCCGACGGCGAGCCATCCCAGCCAGTCGATTCGGTTGATCGTTCCGGGCGCCGCGGGATCGCCTCCCGATGCGCTGGCCCGAATCATCGGAGAGCCGCAGACCGAAGGGGGCCAACCCGTGATCGTGGACAATCGCCCAGGCGCCATGGGCACATTGGCATACGGCGCCGTCGCGAAGGCGGTGCCCGACGGCCACACGTTGGCCGTCGCGGGCCTGCCGCTGGCCGTCGCACCGAGCCTGGTGGCCAAGATGCCCTACGACACGGCGCGTGATCTAGCGCCGGTGACCCAGCTTGTCTGGACCGCGAACGTCCTCGTCGTTCGCGCTTCGTCGCCGTTGGCTTCGATGGATGATTTGCTCGCGCTCGCTCGCGCCAGGCCGGGCAGCCTCAACTATGCATCGGCAGGCAACGGCACGCCGTCGCATCTGATCGGTGCACTGTTCAGGCATCGCGCTGGCATCGATGTTCAGCATGTGCCATTCAAGGGAATCCCGGCGGCCTTGGCCGCTCTGATGGGTGAGCAGGTTCATTTCGCATTCGCCGGTGTCGCCACCGCGCTGCCGCTCATAAGGTCGGGAAAGCTGCGCGCGCTCGGTACTGCCGGCACTCGTCGGCTGCCCGCGCTTCCGGGCCTGCCGACAATCACCGAGCTTGGCATCGCGGGTTGCGAACTGAACGAGTGGTATGGCGTTGTGGCCCCGGCGGGGACATCGCCGGACGTGTTGGCCGAGCTTGCGCGCGAACTGGCACGCATCGTCACGTTGCCGCAGGTCAGGGCGCGCCTGGAGCAGCTTGGCCTCTATCCCGACGTTCAGACTGGCCCCGATGCGTTCGCTGATCTGATTCGCAGCGAACTGCTTCGCTGGCGGCATATCGTGCGCGAGGCTGGCATCCGTGGCGAGTGAATCGGAGGTTTACAGCCAACAGGCCAATCTGGCATTCGAGGCCGAATTGGCCACCCGCACGGCCGCAAGCGACGCAGCGTTCTTCACGCGACACCTGCGGCCTGGAATGAGCGTGCTCGACGTGGGGTGCGGCCCCGGCACGATCACCATGGGACTCGCGCAGATCGTGGCTGCTGGCGCTGTGATCGGCATCGACGCCCAGGCCTCTCTGATCGAGCGGGCACGTTCGTTGGCAGCGTCGCGCGGGCAGACGAACCTTCGTTTCGAGGTGGCCGATCTCTATGATTTGCCATTTGCGGACGGATCCTTCGACGCTGCATTCGGCAATGGCGTCCTGATGCATCTGGCTGAGCCAAAGTGCGCGCTGGCGCAAATGCGCCGCGTGCTTCGGCCCGGTGGCATCATCGGGATTCGCGACCCTGATTTCGGCGCGGTGCTCTACGCACCGCTGACGCCCCTGTTGCAGCACTGGCTCGAGCTGCGGGTGCGGGTCAGGCAGCACAACGGCGGCGATCCATTCCTGGGCCGGCGACAGAGAAGAATGTTGCTTGACGCCGGCTTTGTCGACGTCGCAGCCCGTGCTTCCATCGACAGCGCCGGGACGTCCGAGACGATTCAGCGCCATGCCGCATTTCTGAAGGCGCAGTGGGTGGGCTTGGCTCGCACGGCGCTGGCGCAAGCATGGGTGGACCGAACCCATGTGGATGCGACCCTGGCCGAGTTCGATGCCTGGGCGCAGCGACCCGACGCCTTTGCGGCCACCGCATGGTGCGAGGCGGTCGGCCACGTCCGCTTGTAGTCGAATCGGCGGGCGACGGAATTCCCTTTCACCGACAGGAGTGATCGCATGAACAAGTTCGACCCGATTCTGTACAAGACCAGCACGCGCGACCAGTGGCAAGCGGCCGCCGAAGCTTGGCACCGCTGGAGTTCGTTGCTTGAGGACTGGCTGGGAGCCGCGACGCAACGCATGCTCGATTCCGCGGGCGTGCGCAGTGGCAGCCGCGTGCTCGACGTCGCTGCCGGTGCCGGCGGGCAGAGCTTGGCAGCGGCCAAGCGAACCGGCGCCACAGGTCGCGTGGTGGCCACCGACATCGCGCCGGCGATCCTTGCCTTCGCGGCGCAGGCAGCGGCGCGAGCTGGCCTGGCGATCGACACGCGCGAACTCGATGGGGAGAACGTGGACACGCTCGATAAGGGCTCATTCGACGCCGTCATCTCGCGTCTTGGGCTCATCTACTTTCCCGACCAGCATCGCGCTCTGTCGGGCATGCACCACGTGCTGCGCCCGGGCGGACGTATCGCCGCTATCGTCTACTCGACAGCGGAGCGCAACGAATTCTTCTCGATTCCCGTGCGCATCATCCGTGCGCGCGCCAACCTTCCGCCGCCGGCACCCGGCCAGCCGGGCCCCTTCAGCCTCGGCTCACCGGGCGCACTGGAGGACAGCCTGACAAAGGCGGGCTTTCACGACGTGAGCGTGGACGCCATAGAGGCGCCTGTTCGCCTGCCCTCAGCGGCCGAGTGCGTTCGTTTCGAGCGGGAGTCCTTCGGCGCCTTGCATCAGATGCTGTCCGCAGCGACTGAAGATTTCCGGGCAGCTGTCTGGCATGAGATCGAGGAGGCGCTCAGGCGCTTTGAAACGCGCGACGGGTTTGAGGGACCCTGTGAATTGCTGGTGGTCGGCGCGTCGCGGTAGGTGCATCCGACCGGTCTCGCAATGCCGCTCCCAGTGGGCTCTGCCATGAAGACACGTGCAGGTCAGCGGGGTCCGCAATCGGCCGGTATGTGATGCTGCCGCCGTCAGGGTGCTTCTCAAAGCGCTGATGGCGACAGCGTAAGTGTGCAACCCCGCCGGGAAGCTGCCTCTCGATGCGAGACTCGGGGCAGCTGAGGTCAACTGTCTGAGAAGACTAGGAACCCCATGCTGCCGGCCAAGCGCGCAGTTGGTCCTGATCACAAACGGGCATGCGACGAGATCGGCTAGACATCACGGTGGCAGCGTGCCAACTGCCTGAACCAATGTGAAGGTCGTTCCCCAGGTGCCGGGCCGAGCGATCTCTGCATCGGCTCGCCCGATCAAATCGTCGAGCTCCTGTGGTGTGGTGACTTTCTCGAGGCGCGGTCGGAGGGATGTCGCGAACTGGATTGGCAACCGAAGATAGCCATGCCCGGGCTCCAGAGCCACCACGTGAGCGGCCATTCGTGGCTCGATGCCAGAATCTCGCAGCAGGCTCGGTAGTTGGCGGCCGGCATTGAAGTTGCCCCCAGCTGAACGGAAGCCTTCCTCAATCAACTCGATCAAGCGCTGCACTGCCGGCGCGTCTGGATTGACGCGCCAGGACGCCATGTCGGGGTCCTCCAACACCAGCGTCCCACCAGGACGAAGCATGCGCGTGTACATCGCCATCTGCTCCGCGGCGCGACCAAGCGGGGCAATTTGGAACCGCGCATGGACCAGGTCAAATGAACGAGGCGCCAGTTGACTGGCGAAGAGGTCGTCACGAACGAGTGTGACGTTTGCCAAACGTTTGCCGCGGCAAAACTGTTCGGCACCGGAGAGCATCTTCTCATCGATATCAGACCCAACTACGGCTCCGGCGGGTCCGACCCAGTTGCTGAGTACACGCAACCAACCCATCACCCCGCAACCGACATCGAGGGCACGGCGGCCGATGGCGCTCGGAAGTTGCGCGAGAACGGCGCTCGCCGAGGGCTCCCAGACTCGCGACTGCAGTTGCAGTCGCTCCAACTCTGAGGCTTGGCCGGCAAGAAGGTACGATGCAGATGGCTGAGACATGTGAGCTCTGTTCCGCGTAAAGAATCGAGGTCAACCTTCGCGGCTGCCCAAGGAGTCAGCCGGCATTCTCGCCGAGCGCGTTGGTGCCACGCCCGCTGACGACTTGCCGTTGACGAAGATGATTGAGGCGAACCTGAAAGCCAAGTCCGAACGCACCGTCTGGCGGATCCACTTCGTAAGTCCCGGGCATTTGGATCGGCCCATTCGTCGGATCCGCCATGGCGAACAGGAATGGCTTCGAGCCGACGGTGAGACCGACGAGGCGTTCCGGCAGAGGGCAGAGTCCGAGGCGGCGATTCAGCCGGATGAATCTGGCTTGACGCTGCTGATAGATTGACTCGGCGGTTGATGCTTCCGCCAATCAGCAGTCACATCGCATGCCTTTCGGCCAGACGCGGAGACCGCCGCTTACCTCTAATAGCAGTCGGCGCACCACGCGGATCGGTATAGCGGTTCCAGTTCCTCGCTAAGCGGCCCTCGCCAGCTCGCTCAACACACGCGTCCCTCGTGATCGCTGTGTCAGTCGCATCAATTCATGCGCAGTTATCCTCTATGCCGCAGTTGACCTTGCCGCCGCGCACGCCGGTGCGATCGATGTGGTAGTCGATCATCGTGCCGTGGTCGGTGCCGGTGATGTGCATCCCGAGTCCGCCCTTGCCGTCGGGGACCATCTTCATCGTCCAGTCGTTGTCGGCGTTCTTGAAGTGGATCGCGATTCCGTTGCTCATGTCGACCGTACCTATCTCGCCGTCCATCTCGACCTTCGCACCGTCAGGCAACGCGCTGACTTGCATCCAGAAGTCCTGGAAGTACTGGCCCGAGCGCAGCGAGTCGCCGAATTCCATCATCTTGGCCCAATCCCACGCTATCTTGATCATTCCTACTGCGCCTAGAACGCCCGTCACCTTCGATGCGACGCCGGCCGCACCGGACAGGACCGGCGATGGCGGCGTACGTGGCACCGCGACGGGCGAGGAGCCAGCGATGACGGTGTCCTCGGCGACGACGTAGCCCCAGCCACTGCCACGCGGGAAGGCGTTGCCCGTCTTTACCAGGTTCGAGTCGAGTTCAAGTACGGTGGGCAACCCGCCGGACACTTTGAGCGAGGCTCCGACGTTCCCTTTCGGGCCGGCGATCACCGACTCTGAGCCCAGTCGCGTGAGTTCGTTGGCCATGCGCTGCGCGACCGTTTCCGCGCCCTGATAGACCACCTCACCCTGGCACGCGGCAAGGCGCACCTTGCCACCGTCCCATCCGGCACGCACCATTTCCTGCGCCGCCGCCTCTGGGGTCACCAGCTTGCCGTTGATCTCCACGAGCCCGCCAGCCTTGGCGGTGCCATGTGTGACCAGGGTGACCTCGCGCACGCCCCGAAGTGCGCCGGGCTCCAGCTTGACGACAGGCGCGGACATGCCTTTGGACATGGCATTGGCAGCCCGCACGGCCTTACCGTCATCCGCGGCGCGCACGATCACGTGCCTCGGCGGAGACACGTAGGTGGAGGTATTGATGCCGGCCGGCGTGATGCTCACCGAGGGCCCGGTGGGGGCCTTCCCCGCGGTCTTCGTGCATGACGGCAGGATGACCGCATCTCCGGCGTTCAGCGCACGCGGAAACTTGATCTGCGGATTGACCTCTTGCAGGAAGCGCGGATCGACGCCGACGCGCCTTGCGACGTCCTCCAGGCTCGTCTCGCCGTAGTGGGCGGTCGTGTAGTCGCTGCCCGGCGGCACGCCCGCCGGTGGCGTGCCGCTGCCCAGGCACGTTCCCTCGGTGGTATCACAGTCGAGATCCTGGGCGTCGTACGCCGGTGACGAACACGTCGATGTGCTGATGGTGGTGGGTCCTGACATGGCTGCCTCAGTAGAGAGTCGAGTCGGTTCTCCCCTCGTGCAAACGCTGAGGGTTCCTGAAGGTGTGGGCGCTGGTCGCGCACCACATGCGAACCTACGGAGCGCAGCTTTCCGGCGGATACGGTGTATGCGGTTGCCCCTAGCTAGGGTCTTCCGCACGGGGATCGCCCATGGCCGTTGACCTGCAGTCCACGCCGATAACCGACTTGAAGAAGGGTTAGACCTCAAGCGCCGAGTTCCATTGCCAACTCGCGCGCGCAGCGGCAAGGTGCCCCGGCCCTTGCAGGAAGTCACTTCTAAGCCACCGCACGTCCTCGGCAACCCACTACTCGACGATCCGATCTGCCTGTACGCGCAGCGATTGCGGAACCATCAGCCCGAGCGCTTTCGCTGTTTTCCCATTGAGCACCAGGTCGTACTTGGTCGTGGACAGCCAGTAAGCCGACTTGCCGTTGCCGCCAGGCGCGTTGCGAGTCTGGCCGGGCTCACGCTAGCGACGGTGCTGTGATATTGACCGGCATGCACCTCTGGAGCCTAGTGGCAATCTTCCCCTCGGAGATTGCCATGACCGCACGCCTCGCCGCTCAATACATCCGCATGTCGACCGACAAGCAGGGATCTCTCACCCGTGGTGCAGAAGGAGGTCATCGCTGCATACGCAGATGCGCGCGGGATGCACGTCGTAGCGACCTACGAAGACGAGGGGCGCAGCGGAGTTCACCTGAAGAATCGGCCCGGGTTACTGAGACTGCTGCACGACGTTACGGAGTCTCATTCGTTCACCACCGTGCTGGTGTACGACGTGAGCAGGTGGGGACGATTCCAGGACACCGACGCGGCGGCATACCACGAGTACCACTGCAGACTGCACGGAGTCGAGGTCGTCTATGTGGCTGAGATGTTCGGTGCCGAGGTCAACCCCATCACCGCCATGCTCAAGAGCATGAAGCGAGCGATGGCAGCCGAGTACAGCCGTGACCTCGCCAACAAGTCCTGGGCTGGCCAGCACCAGGTCGTCTCCCGCGGCTTTCAGATCGGACCGCTGCCGCCCCTGGGGTATCGGAGGTGTTCAGTCTCCGCGAACGGGCAGCGGCGGGTGATCCTTGACAACGGGCAGCGAAAAATCGCCCCCACCGATCGGGTCGAGTGGGTGCAGGCAGCTCAAGAAGAGATCGAGCTGGTCAAACGGATCTGCCACCTGTATACGCGCACGCGCCTGAGCTTCAACGACATCGCCAGAATTGGAACGGCGCAGGGGTGGCGTGATCATCAGGGGCGGCGCATGACGGGCCGCAGCCTTGCAACGCTGGTCAGAAATGAAGCTCTGATTGGCAACTTCGTGTGGGGACGCGGCAAGCATGCCAACAACCTCATCACTTGCAGCCCTTCTCGCCGAGACGGCTGCATCCCGCGCCTGATCGACGACGACACATGGGCTCAGATACAGCGTCGGACCGCGCTCGAGATCAGCAAAAGGCAGACCGACGAACAGGTCGTGGCGAACCTGAGCAAGGCGCTCCAAAGAAGCCCACTGCTCACCACTCGTGATTTGCGCGCCCAGGGCCCTTCCGAGCCGGCACACGCTACGTCGTCGTCTTGGACCTTGGACGGAATCCCTAGAGCAAGCCGGGCGGGATTCGACCGCACTGCGCAAGGCTGTCTTCGAGCGGATGAAGCTTCGCAAAGCGAATGGGCGTGAATTGGGGTCGCGCTCGCGGCGAAGCTCAGGGAAGTCGGTCACTTGGTGGCATTTGATGGGCGGCTGAATGTTTTGGACTTCAAAAAACTGCGGATCCGGCTTCGGCTTCTGTGGCCAACGTGCGGCGAGGTCGGCCGAGTGTGGCGGATTCGCGTCGAGCGGATCAGCCGAAGCGTGGACTTCGATCTCCTTGTGCGAATGGAGGACCTGTCGCGGCCAAAGGACTTCTTCCTTGTACCTCCAGCAGACGTCATCGTCCGCTTTCCGCATTGGCTCATCGATCCGATTCCGACTGACCTTGGCCGCTTTTGGTGCCAGTCTCCGAAGCGACTTCTCGAACGCATACAGATGTTGAATGAGCGGGGTAACGCCGCGCTTGCGGAGCGTTCGCATTGAAGACGCCCCTATGGCCGCGACGCGACATGAGGGCACGGCGGCTTCACTGATGTCTAGAGACACTGACCTTCCCCGCTGTCCGCTTTCGACCCATTGCGGTCGCTGGACACGAGCACACGCGAACGCCCATCGACCGCGGTGAGCCTAAGCCAGAACGGTCAGAACCCGCGGCTTCTGCTCGATGAATGGCACGCGCAAGCGTGCTTTTCAGCGCCGACATGAACGATTCCAGAATCGCGCACTGGCTGGTGGTGGTTTGGGGAGTCGGCGAGGGGGAGTCAAGCAGTCGGTGGCGGCGCAGCGACTTAATATCGGTGCGCAAGTTCAAACGCAACCCCGACGGCTCAACTAATCCGCTGCAAAGAAGATGCTACCGTGCGGACGATGCTGATGCGTGCCTTCTCGATCGCCTACCGCATGCCGCCTGTGAAGCGGCTGCTCTGGCGTTCCTGGTACCAGTTCCTGGCCCGCCGATACCGGGACCGGCGATGGACGTTCATGAACTACGGTTATCACCCGCCGCACGGCATGGCGCCGCTGGCGCTGCATCCGGAAGACGAGGCGGATCGATCCTGCATCCAACTCTATCGTCTGGTCGCGGGAGCAGTGGATCTGACCGGGCGAGACGTCCTGGAATTGAGCAGTGGGCGCGGTGGCGGTGCGTCTTTCGTGTTTCGCTACCTTCGGCCTCGCAGAGTGGTGGGCATCGACGTATCGCCCCTAGCAGTGGCCTTCAGCCGTGCTCGACATGCTGTCCCGGGGCTTTCCTTCGAGATCGGGGATGCCGAGCGACTCAATCTCGCGGCCGCTTCTTTCGATACGGTCCTCAATGTCGAGTCGTCACACTGTTACGGAGACCTAAGTGCATTCCTGCGCGAGGTACGGCGGGTATTGCGCCCGAACGGCTATTTTCTATACGCTGATTTCCGCTCGCGCACCGAGCTCGACGCCTGGTATGAAGAACTGCTGGCCACCGGCTTGCGGCTGGTCCTCGACCGAGACATCACGCGCGGCGTGCTGGCTGCGCTGGATGCAGACGACGAGTCGAAGAGGAGTTTGATAGCGTCCAACATCGATCGTCCGCTGGTGCGAGCATTCGGCCACTTCGCCGGGTTGCGCGGAACGATGCTCTACGATGGCTTGCGCAGCGGCGCGGTTGTCTACCGGGTGTTCGCGTTTAAGAATGACGCGGTAACAACTTGCGTTTAACGATTCCTTCGACCTACGCCGATGCAGATGCAGTTCCTGTTCCCGAAGTAGGGGGGTCCCATGCTCCGATGTCTCGGTCTACCAGCCAGGCGTTCGATCACGCGACTGGCTCAAAATCAAGCGACCGGGCGCGGCGCCAGCGGAACGATTCAAACACTAGACTGGCGCCGACGTTGAACTGGGTTGACACCCAGCTTCCTGGATAGCCAGCCGGCGCCGTGTGCCGTGCCCGATGAGTATGCTGCGGTCCTCCTGAAGGTGGGCAAGCAAGGGAACGCTGCTTCGACTCTTGTGGATGAGGACGCGGGCGTGCAGTGCGATGCGAATGCCGGCATCGAACATTGCGCAGGATCGCTCGAAGCGGCCAAGGTGCTGCGTGGGTTGAATATGGCCGAACCCCGCACCTTTCTTGGTCGCTATGGGTCCGTTAGCGGTCGGCCGCGAGCGGCTGCGTTCGGCCATAAGCCGACTGGACGCGCTCTGCCAATCAACGCCTCGTCGATTGAACCGATCCGGCCGCACGCGCAACCCAGGTGTGTCCCATCGCGTTTGGCGGGAGAGCAGTATGACCACCACCTCGATTGGCTCCAACCCATCGGCCGCAGGCGGCATCACGGCGCCGGCCCACCCGTGGGCCCCCGACCCCGGGGCTCAACCACTCTCCGATACAGCCATCGATGCGCCGTCCGGCGAGCACCCGTTGGCCAAGCTCGGCCTTGGCGATCTGCATCCGTTCGCACTGCCGGGCGAAGCGACCCAGATGCTCGCGCCCTTTCAACCGCCGGCGGGCGAGCGGCGGCCTGCCGCGGGCCCGGTGCTGTACGACGACAAGCAAGGCCCAGGTTCGCAAGGCAAGACGGAGCTGGCGGCGGTCAAGCCGGGCTTGCCGATGGACCTGCAACAGATGGAGAAGCTCGCCGCCACGGCCAAGGCATTCGATGTCCGCTCGTCGCCTATCAAGGACGACAAAATGCTCGATGACCTTAAGGACGCCAAGCGCCACTTCCAGGCGGCGCTCGACGCGTTGAAAGCCGGCGACTACAAGCAGGCCGCGAACCAGTTCAGGTACCTCGGCATGCCGCTGCCGCCGAACCCCAGCGACTGGGGCCTGACACCGCGGCAGGCGGCCACCGTCATTGTGCTGGGCGCGCGCGTGGTCGCCGACGGCAACCACGGAGTCAGGCTGGCCGACGGCGTGAAATGGGGCGCCCGCGGCTTTCAGCCGCTGAACGACCTGAACAGCTTTGCCGCCAACGCGATCATGATCGATCGCCTGAGCGCTCTGAAGAGCGGTATGTCGAACCCTCCGACGGAGGCGCAGGTCACGCAGTACATGCGCGACTTCGTTCAAGTGCCTAAGGGCGCCGCACCGCGCACTCCGCAGGAGACCCTGCAGGCGGCTAGCGAGATCACCAGCGGCCTGATCATCCACTACAGCTCAGCGGGCCAGCCCGATCCGGTGTACGGCCTAAACCCGAACCCCCGCTATTACTACAAGGACGCCGGTAACGTGCCGCACGACTTCGCCTCGCAAGCTGACGCGCTGAACGCGGCGAAGGCCGGCAAGCCGCCGATCGGCAACGGCGAGAAGATCAGGCCGCTGATCGCCCGTTCGCCCGACGACTGGAGCGACATCTCCACGCACGGCTCGCGCGCCGGAGCCAACGTGGGCGACTGCGAGAGCAAGGTGTTCGTGCAGACGCGCCTGCTGACCGCCGCCGGCTTTACGCCGCTTGGCAGCGTGGATGTGCAGCACGGCAAGGACAGCGGCCACATGTTCGGCGTGTTTAAGGCGCCCGATGGCACCATCTGGGTCACCTCGAACGAGGAATTCAGGCAGGTCAAGCCTGCCGTGGCCGACAACGGCGTCGTCACGCAGGCCCAGCTCGATTACACGCTGCGCCTGATGACTGCCGAGCTCTATCACGTGGAGCCGGGCTTGAGGGGCGAGGCGGACCTGAGCGACTTCAGGTTCGCGGCTGCGGTCACCACCAACCTGCCAGGCTCCAGCCCGCAGCCCACCGACTCGATCCGTCGCTCGACCGAGCTGAACCAGATGGGCACGAGCGAGGTGCTGATCCCGCCCCCGCCGCCGCCGCGCGCGGGGACTTCGAAGCCATAGCCCATGCGAGCGGGGTCGCGCCGCGCCCTGATCGCCTTGAGCGCTGCCTGCCGAGTGTGTGCCCTCCGCTTGGGGACGGTGCACGGGTCGGCCAGCGACGCCCGAAATCGCTGGCTTCGACCACCCATCGTGCGGCATAGCTCATTGGCTAGTTACTGGCTCCGCCGCGCGCGAATCGACGCGTTCTCACCACCCTGCAATACGTTTTTGAAATTTCTTGCACTGCCAACGTGTGTCGAGCTTCTTATAGCAATGTTGACCCTCTGCTCGCAACTCTAGGGCGGTGAAGTCAGCGATCACGCAAATCTCACCTTTTACCGTAGGCGACTTGGCTCTAAGACACAAACGATTTCGGTCCGCATGGCCAAGCGCGTCCTTGCCTATTTGCTGCCACCCGTATTCGAAGACTTCGATTGGCGTGGTCATCTTCCTTTCTGCTTCGGTCTTCGCCGCTGCGCCAGCGATCCTGGCGGCGGGCCCCACGACGCGCTACTACAAGGGTTGGTGATCTGCTGCTGACGCTGCCCGATGGTCCATAGCGCTATCAAGGGCGGGCAAGGTTGCTTGGCTGACGTCACGCAACGCGGCAGGAGGACCTGCGCGCAACCGCGAGCCCGCGGTCCCGAAAATGGGAAGCGGTCTGTTCACTATTGAACGCGCTGGTGTTCGGTTGATGAATCGCTTCGGGCGCATGGAAGGCCGACATTGGGCGGCATGGCGAACGAACTCCATGACGCAATTGCCGGCCCCGCCACCCCGGCCTCGCGGCCGAGTGTGCTCCAGCTTAGGTTTCGCGAAGTTGGCGCGCTTTATGCGGCCTATATGCCGATCCTGGCCAACGGTGGCATCTTCGTGCCCACGGTGCGCAGGTACGAACTCGGCGACGATGTGTACTTGCTGCTGTCGTTGCCCGATGACCCGCAGCGTTATCCGGTCGCAGGCAAGGTCGCCTGGATGACGCCAGCCAATGCGCCGGGCGGACGTACGCAGGGAGTGGGGGTTGGTTTTCCGAACGACGAGAAGACGCGCCTGCTGAAGCTCAAGATCGAAGAACTGTTGGGCACGCACATGCAGTCGGCCAAGCCGACGCAGACAATCTGAAGACTTCAACCCGGCAGAAGCGGACAGTCCGAACTTCCGCTATCGACGGTGGATTCAACCGGTCGATGCAACGGCATGGCGGAACACCTCAGCCGGCGTGCGGCAGCAGAGCGTCTTCCTCGGCCTTTCGTTGACCAATGGAGTCTCCCTTAGGGCATGCGCGAGATCGGGTACGTGGAACGCAAGACCATCGTTGTCGAGCGCCTTTCGTCCGACGGTGACCTGTCCAGGCTTCTGGCGTTCGCGGTCCAGCTGGCCAAAGCTCGTCCCGGGACAGCACGAAGGAGAACGATCGCGCCTGCACTACTTTGCGTTCCACTTCAAGAGGGCGCATAGTCGGAGTCTAGGAAGATTCTGATCCATGCCACTCGACCATAAAGGTAGCCGCCGGTGGGCTGAGCTGTGCGACTTGCACGACGCGGCGAAAAGAGAGGTTGAAGCCGCCTTCGCCGTTGTGCTGGCCAGGATAGAAGCGCTGGGTGCGGGTCGCTCGGATGAGCAGCCGACTGCAGAAGAGTTGGAGCGGCTTGAAAACGCGCGTAGCAAGCGAGACGCCATCGAGCGACAGATGGATGACTTCGTGACTACGCTCGGGTAGGGACGCAGTGGGCGTCCAGCAGGGCATTGTGGTGGGCTGCAGGGACTCAAGATCCCCAGTCGATGCTGGCGCACGCGGACGGCATTTACCAGCTCGTCATCCCGGTGGATCCGAAAACCCTGCTGATCGAGGGCA
>Ga0105249_10002421_pt1 | contig 16198 bp, 14 predicted proteins | sample KBSS44metaG_FD_81522 | JGI IMG/M metagenome (GOLD analysis project Ga0105249, IMG submission 81522) | Switchgrass rhizosphere microbial communities from Kellogg Biological Station, Michigan, USA - KBS S4-4 metaG | ecosystem: Host-associated > Plants > Roots > Rhizosphere > Soil | place...
CGCCCGTCGAATTCTTCGCGCGCGAGTTTCGCGGCCTCACCAAACGCGACGATGCCCGGAACGTTCTCAGTACCCGCGCGTCGCTCACGCTCCTGATGTCCACCAATATTCTGACCGTGCAAACGAACACCGCGCCGAACGTAAAGCGCGCCAATGCCTTTCGGCGCATACAACTTGTGCGCCGACGTCGTCAGCATATCGCAACCGATCTCATCAACATTCAAACGCAGTCTGCCTACCGCCTGCACTGCATCGGTGTGAAACCAGAGGTGTCTGTGTCCCGCTGCTCGTCTTTCACGCACGAGCGCGCCAATCTCAGCGACTGGTTGAATCGTCCCAATCTCATTATTCGCCATCATGATCGTGATCAGGACTGTCTCCGTACGCAGCGCCGCCGTCACGTCTTCAACCCTGACGATCCCGTTCTGATATACGGGCAGCCGCGTGACTTCCCAGCCGCGCTTTTCTAACCCAGCACAAACGCCAGCGACTGACGGATGCTCGATCGACGACGTGATTATGTGCCGGCCGTGAGTCGCCGCTGCTTCGCACAGACCGCGAATGGCGAGGTTGTTTGCTTCAGTCCCACCTGAAGTGAACACAATCTCATTCTGCTTCGCGCCGACGAGCGCTGCGACCTCGCGTCGCGCCCGATCGACCGCCGCCCGCGCCTGTTGTCCAAACCCATGGACACTCGACGCATTACCGAAATTTTCGACCACGGCGCGCGCCATCGCCGACGCGACGCGCGGGTCGACGGGCGTAGTGGCGCTGTTATCCAAGTAAACTCGGCGTACTGAATTCGGCATCTGAAGAGGAGTTTGCCACAAAGAGGCACAAAAAGCACAAAACTGCCTCTCTTGGATCAAGCTCGTTCACTTTTTCAATTTTTGAGCTTTTTGTGCCTCTTTGTGGCAATTGATGGTACATTTCAAACGCTGCGAGGTTGGCTCTCCCAAGACAGGACACAATATGAATTATCTCAAACTTCCCTTGGTGGTTTTATTGAGCATCTCCGTGAGCGGGCTGCTTGCAATCGTTCCCGCCGGCGCGCAGGGCACAACTGCGCTCGAGCGCGGTTATCGCACTGGTTATTCAGACGGTTACACAGCCGGTTATAGTGACGTGTCCAACAACGCGCCTCGTAACTTTCAAAATAAAGAGGATTATCAAAAGGCGGATCGCTCTTACAACGACGTCTGGGGACCGGTCGAGGATTATCGCGACGGTTACCAGCAGGGATTCGAAGCCGGATACACCGCAGGCTACGAGCGCCAGCAGTTCAATTCGACTTTACCGTCAGGACTGCGCCGTCGCGGAGCTAATTCCAGCAGTAGTCCTTCCAGCGGTGGCGCGGCTCCGCCGGAAGTAAACCCGCAGCCGAACAACGATCCGGTGGATGTGAACACGTCCACGGCGCCAGACGGCTCACTCGCTATTCCGCGCAACACGATTCTCGCGCTCGAACTCCTGACGCCAGTCTCGACTGACTCGAGCCAGCGTGGCGATCGCCTGCAAGCGAAAGTGTTCGAGCCGGCGCAATACGCGGGTTACATCGTTGAAGGCCGAGTCGCGGAGGTGAGGCGCCCAGGAAAAGTGAAAGGCGTCGCCCAGCTTCAGTTAGCGTTCGATCAGATTCGATCGCCAGACAATCGCAGCGCGACGCTCCACGCCGAGCTGATCGAGATCAGTCCCATTGGTGGCAACGAACCGCAGGTTGATTCAGAAGGTGGTGTGAAGGGCCAGGACTCGACGAAAGACGACGCGGCTAAAGTCGGCGCAGCGTCCGGCATCGGCGCGATCATCGGCGTGATTGCGGGCGGCGGCAAAGGCGCAGCAATCGGCGCGATCATCGGCGGCGGCGCAGGCACGGCCGGTGTGATGACGCAACGCGGTAAAGACATTCGTCTCGAGCACGGGCAGCACCTGAAGATTCGCACATCGACTGATACAGGCGTTCTGTGAACCCGGTCATCACTTTGCTCACCGATTTCGGGACGGCTGATTACTTCGTCGGTGCAGTGAAGGGGGCGATACTCTCGGTCAATCCGCGGGCGGTGATCGTCGATATCACTCACGAGATATCGCCACAGGATATCGAGGCCGGTGCGTTTACGTTACTCGCTGCTTACAAGACGTTTCCTGCGGGGACGATTCATGTCGGAGTTGTTGATCCGGGAGTTGGATCTGAAAGACGGCCCATTATCGTGAGCGCCAACGAGCAGTTCTTCGTTGGACCCGATAATGGGCTTTTCACTTACATCTGCGATAGAGAACCCTCACACCGCATGATTCATGTAACTTCCGATCGTTTCTTTCGAACATCAGTGAGCTCGACGTTTCATGGTCGCGATATCTTTGCGCCTGTTGCGGCAGCGCTATCGAATGGTGTCGCGTTGGAAGAGTTTGGGGCGGCGATTGACGATGCGGTTCGATTGCCTGCGCTTGAAACACCGCTGCGGATCATTCACATCGATCGCTTTGGGAATTGTGTGACGAACATCACGCGCGCTGAGAAGAGTGTTGTTATTAAGGGGCGGACGATTAGTGAGTTTCGACATTTCTATGGCGAAGGCGATGACGAGTCGTTGTTTGCTATCTGGGGGAGTGCCGGGTTCCTTGAGGTATGCGTGAACGGTGGATCGGCGGCGAAAGTATTGGGCGCCAAGCGCGGCGACGCGGTTAGCTTCACATGATTTACAAGATTTTTTCAGGATTTACATGTCAATCTTGGTAAATCTTGTAAATCATGTCTAAAACTGAGCCTTAGCCGCAGCGTCTTTCGGAATAGTCGAAGACATGTAATACCCCTGCCGCGAGCTCACCTGCAGCTTTCGAGTCTTGCCTTTCTCATCCTGCGCCTTAACACGAACTTCCAAATTGTGCATGCGCCCGTCGTCGATCTCATCTTCCGCCAACGCGAAACCGAGACTGTAGCGCGCCGTCAGGTTTCCAATAATTCGCGACAATCCCGCAGCGTAATCTTTCGGGCGTCCAACCTTGACCGCCTCGCCCCCAGATTGTTGCGCGAGATATTTCGCACTCCCATACAAACTCATCCCCAGCCAGCCCGCGATCGGTTTACCTACAGGCAGCAGAAACTTGAACAACGTCCGTAGCTCCACCGTGAGCGAGTTGAAAATCACATTGTTGCGGATGAGGATCTGCTCAGTCGCATCACGATCCTCAAAGAAGATGGGCGCAATACCATCTGACACCCACACGATCGACAACTGCGAGTTTGGCCTTGTCGCTTCCGCTTTGCGCGAGGCATCTTTGACTGCCGCAGCCATGTCGTAGACGTCACCCAGCTCGATCGTCACGTCGCCTTTTTTATTCGTGCGTTTCACATTAACGCTGCCGTCACGATGCGTCTCGCGGATAACAGTGCCACCATTGCGGCCGCGTATTGTTTCGGTTTCCACGACGTCGTCAGGCTTACCGGCGCTGTTATCAGCCTTCGCAGCCTCGGTTGATTTGGTTTCCGGCGGCTGGTCCTCGTGCGGTACACACATCGCCGGCACGCGCGCGAGTGCGGCCGCAAGCTTCGCACGGTCGTTCGTGAACTCAGTCAACCAAAGCCGCTCCTCGTCTTCATTATTCATGTCCATCGCCATGATCGCGACTTCGTCACCCGGAGGCAGTTTGGCCAACTCATCTTCCATCGACTTCAGAATCTCGGTGCGTTTAAGAAACCGCCCGGCGCCGTCTTCCCGAAGATCGAGAATCAGAATCAAGGCGAGCGGTTTGCGCGCCTGGCCTTCGCGCGTGAAGTAAGAGATGTTGCGCGGCTTGCCGTCGTCGAGCACTTGAAAATTCTCGGTAGTCAGATTCGAGATTGGGAGATTCGTCTTCTTGTCTTTCACGAGCGCATCCAGAAACACGACGCGCGTCTTGATCTTGATGGTGTCTTCAACTTCTTGCGCATGAATTGGGAGAGAAGCAAACGTCGCAAGGATGAAAAGTAGGAACAGTGGGAAACGGTGTCTGTACATGATCTACTCCTGATCGTTAATCGTTGCTTCCTGTGTGATGGACTTGCCTGTACCTTCCGGGTCTTTGAGCAAGAGCGCGAGGTTTTTCGGAGAAAGCGTTACCTGGACCACGGTGGCGTCGCGTTGCTCGATCGTGATCACCAGCACGTTGATTTTTTCGCCTGAGTCTCTGAGAAAAATGTAGACCTGTTCTTGGTCCTGGGGTGAGAGTGTTTGGATCAAAGGCATCCACGTCGCGTTCAGCGCTTCATTCAGCGAAGCGCGAAACTTCGCGAAGTTTCCATTGAAATCCTGATCCTCAAACACCGCGAGCTTGATGCTGCCTGCTTCTGCAATTCGTCTCGCCTGGCCGCCCTTGATGCGCGCGGCCGTAGTCCCGATCTTCATTCCAGCCTTCGCGAGGAAGGGAAGGCCCACGTGCTTCACGCGGTAGAACTGCTCGATCATCTTCACGACTGAATTGAAGTCGTCACCTTTCATAGGAGCGGCGTTCGCGGACGTGAAGATAATTGCGACGACGAGGAGTTTTGTAGCAATCGCTTTCATCGCGTACCTCACTTCTCGTCGTCGTTCTTTGTCTTGGTCTTTGGCGATCCGATTCCCAGGTCCGGAATGCCGAGCTGGCCTTCGAGTCTCGCGAGCTTGTCTACATCGACCGGGCCGACGATGTTCACCACCGTGAGCTCTTTGTCATCGGTATGGAGCACTGCCAAACCACCAACAACATCACCATTGAAGAGCAGGTAAACCTCGAGCATTCCTTCTTTCTTGCTGGTGACGTTTACCAGTCGCGTCCAGCCTGGCCCGCGGAGCTGTGTGCGAATCGGCTCGATATCAGCGGCTGCGTATTGCCCTTCGGTCTCAAACTCAAAACTCTTGACGTAAATGCCTTTGAGGTTTGCGATAAGTTTTTTGACTTCGCGTTCGTCTTCATCCTTATCGTCGAAGACCCTCGAGGCCAGGCGCATTAATCGTTCGTCGATATTGACGTCGACGGTTTGACTGGCTTTCGCCGCGAGATGATCGAGGCCGCTCATCTGTATGCGCGAGTCCTGCTGAGCGTGGGCCGACAATACCGGCGCGAGAATCAGAAAAATAGCAATCAGTAAAGTTTTCATAATTACTCCGTTCAGCCAACGCGGTGTTGGTTTTTGATCTGGTTCGGCTGGGTCCTCGTGTGGACCAAGTGTAGTTTTTCGGTTGTCAGTCGCAGTGCGAGCATCAGTTGCTCTTTGGCCATGAGCGCTTCTTCGCGTTCACGCTTTGGTAACGCGGATGGCGCGGATCTCGGTTTGTGAATCCTGTTACGGGCCAGAATAGGTGGATTAGACGCGGATCCGGATGTTACAGGTTTAGGTGCTTCAATTGGCTTTGACGCTGGTTGTTCTACTCTTACTTGCTGTGGTGGCGCCTCGGTATGGGAACCTATGCGTAGCCAGATGCCTCCGGCGAGTAGCGCGAGCAGTAGTGACGCGGCAATCGCCAGCAGTGGGAAGTAATTCCTTTTTTTCGGAAGCGCCAAAGGCCTGGGCTGGTAACGCAGCGTGCCGAGGATCTCTTCCAGTTGTTGAATCTGTGGATCGGGCTGACCCGTCTTGTCCCACAGGTAATCGTCGTTCATAAGCCCTCCATAAATCCGAGCTGTTGGCGCAGTAGCTTCATGCCGCGATGCAGGTTGACTCGCACTGACGCGGCTGTGAGTCCCGTGCGCGCTGCGATCTCCGGTCCCGTCATGCCCTCGACCAACCGCAGCACTAAGGTTTCGCGATACGCTTCCGGCAGACTGCGGATCAGTTCCAGGATTTCTGCGGCCCTCGAGTCATGTTGGTCGCTGCCGCGTAGTTCATCGTTGATCTCCACTGTCACTTTTGAGCGGCGATGGAAATCGACTGCGCGGTTACGAGCGATCATCGCGATCCAGGGTCCGAATGCCGCTTCGTCGCGTAACGTGTGCAGCTTTTTAAAGGCGTGCAGGAAGATGTCCTGGACGAGATCGTCGACTTCCGCGCGTGGCACGCGAGCTAGCAGGATGCCGTGTACGAGTGGTGCGTAAAGATCGTAGAGTCGCGAGAATCCCTCGCGGTCACCTTGCAAAACCGCCCTGACCAGCACCACCTCGATCGCCGGCTCTTGCGATTGCTCGGCGGCGTGTGCTGGGGTGCTCGTAAGAAGCATGTCGGCGGTGGCGTACATCGGCGTCTCGATCGGGTAAACCGAAGTTCAAGGACACGATTAAGACGGGAGAGAGTTGAAGACTGTTAACAGACGTTATGCGTGCCTACGCTTGATTGTCAGCGGGACGGATGCTTATTACGGGCTCGGATGCCGCACGGTTTTCTTCCGAAGTCATCTGTTTTAGCTCGGGTGTCGCTGAGAGCCAGCGAGTTTTCCACAGGAAGACTGTGAATAAAATCAGCGCGATCGTGCAGGCGACGCCGCCTTCAATGCCATAACTGCCGCCCGTTAACCATTTAGGTCCGCTGTCTTGAGCTTCGAGGAGAGGATTGGAGACGAGACGAATGCCGCTGATTGGCAGTCCGAAGAACCAGCCGAGCGCCCAGTTCCACGACCAGTGAACTCCAAGAGCCAGCCACAGACTCCGCGTGCGCAGGTAAGCCGCGGCCAGCCAGACGCCGGCGAGTGCGGTGTTGGCGAATGTCACACCCCGAACGACGTTCGGATTGTTGAGATGAACGAGCGCAAACGGCACCGACGTCAGCAGCACGCCGAGCCACGCGAGCTTTGCGCGCGTCAGCGTTTGCAAACCATAACCCCGGAACATCGCCTCTTCCGCGAGTGCGGCGACAAATAGCAGCGCTCCCGATCCGATCCCGGATCGAATTATCCACAACCATTCGGTATTACCGAGTGAAAACTTGAGTCCTTTGCTCGCAATCCCTGCTGCCACGACGAGGGTCGCAAAGCCGATCACAAACCCGAAGATCAGATCGCGCAGCCATCCGGCATGAAACGTCAGACCCAGCGAGCGCCAAGGTAGTCCTTCAAGGAGGCGCGCGCAAAAGTATCCGGCTCCGAGCGCTGCGCCTAACAGTGCTCCTCTATATACAAATTCGGCGATGATGCCGGCTGCGCCTGACGGCCCGTGCGGTCCCGTTAAGACATAGACAACGCGCAGTACACTGGTCAGCAGAAATATGAGCGCGATGAAGGCGGCGACAAATATTAGTAAACGCCACCCACTCCTGAGCCGTCCAAACTCATTGATGAAGATTTCGTGCATCGTTTCTCTATCCGCAGATTGCACAGATTACACGGATTCTAATCAATCTGTGTAATCTGTGGATACAGGAGCCTATGTTAAACTTCGAACAAAATGGTCGATAATCGAGAAAACCGCATTCGACGACGGCGCCGCGTGTTGCTGTGGGTCCTCGGCGCGACGGTGCTGTTGCTACTCGCGATTATCGTGTCGCAACAGCTCTGGCTGTGGACGGTCGTTCGACCCGACACACCCGCGGACGCGCTCGTCCTCTACGCCTTATCGACACTCAATTTCGTCGCATTCGTCGTCTTTCTATTTATATTCGTCCGCAACCTGCTCAAGCTTCGCCGCGAGCGCAGGGAACGTCAGCTCGGTTCGAAAGTAAAAACACGCCTGCTCGTCTACTTCATCTCGATCAGCTTTTTGCCGATCACGGCGATGGCGTTCTTCTCGTACCTGTTTCTGAATCGCTCGCTCGAGAAGTGGTTCAATCCGTTTCCGGACGAGATCGTGCAGCAGGCGACTGAAGTTAAGCGCCTCACGCTATCGAGCCAGGATCAAACACTGCGCGACACCGCTTCGCTGCTCGTCATGTTGCTGAACGGGCAATCGCCTGAAGAACGCGTCGCGACGATGGACCAGATCGTGAATTCCGGACAGCTAGTGGGGATCGAGATTATCAGGAACGATGGTTTAGTCGAGACGCAGAGTCGCGCTCCGCTGTCTGCGACAGACGCGGAACAGCTCGACAAACTCTTCGGCGAAGCGCGCAAGTTTCGTGGACCCAGCAACAGTCTCGTTGATGGAAAAGAATTCGACGCGCTCGCCGTGCCCTTGAATCAATCAGAGATGCTGATCATCGCACCGCAAAAACGCGCGTCGAATGATCTTACGGATCTCGTTACGGATTCAGAGCGTGGCTACCAGAACCTCGTCGGGCAACAGCGGCGCGTGCGTCTGCTGGGTCTTTCCACGCTCGGACTGATGACGTTGATCCTGCTGTTCGTTTCGAGCTGGGTGGCGATCTACCTCGCGCGTGGTATTGCGACGCCGATCAAAGCGCTCGCCGAAGCTTCGAACGAGGTCGCACGCGGCAATCTCGCGCATCGCGTCACGACGACGATAGCCGATGATGAGCTGGCGCTGCTGGCTGAGTCGTTCAATCAGATGACTGCGCAACTCCAGGAGAATCGCAGTCGCATCGAGGCGGGCGCGTCCGAGTTGCGCGATACGAACATGGCGTTGCGTGAGCGGCGCAACTACATCGAGACCGTGCTCCAGTCGTTATCGACCGGCGTAGTCTCGATAGACGAAAATGATTGTGTTACTACATTGAATGCGTCAGCGGCGCGGATGCTCGCGTTGGGTGAGCGAGCTGACGACGATCCGAAGCTGAGTGGCCTTATCGGCAGTGAAGACTGGTTGGTCGTTGACCGCTTGCTGCGTCGCGCGCGCCGCACTGGTCACGCCACCGAGCAGACGCAGTTGGAAAGCGGCGGTGCGAATGGACCATTGCCAGTTTCGTTGACTGCTACGGCATTGCGCGGTTCGAAAGGTCCGCGACGTGGAGTCGTCTTAGTCATCGAGGATCTTTCGGAGTTGCTGGCGGCACAACGAGCGGCGGCGTGGAGTGAAGTAGCGCGACGCATGGCGCATGAGATCAAGAACCCGTTGACGCCGATACAGCTTTCCGCCGAACGGATCGCGAAGAGTTACAGGCGCGCAACGGCAAACGGTAATGGCGCTGGCGAACATGCTGACGAGAAGCGTGTGGCTGCCGTGATATCGGAGTGTACGGAGACGATCACGCGCGAAGTAGCGGGCTTGAAGGCGATGGTCGATGAGTTTTCGCGGTTTGCTCGTCTGCCTGCCACACGGCTCGATCTCGCGAACCTGAATGACGTCATCAGTCAGGCAGCGGGTTTATATGTCGATCATCCCGATGGCGTGGCGTTGACGCTCGATCTCGATTGCGAGCTGCCACCGTCGATGCTCGATGTCGAACAAATCAAACGCGTGTTTGTTAACCTGATCGATAACGCGGTGCATGCGCTCGTTTCCGCGAGCGGTGAAAAGCAGATCACAATCGCGACGAGCCACGATGCGGAGAGGAGTCTGCTGCGCGCGGAGGTTGCAGACACAGGACACGGAATCGAGCCGGGCGATTTCCGCCGTCTGTTCGAGCCTTATTTTTCGCGACGTGACAGCGGCACCGGTCTCGGCCTCGCGATCGTGCAACGAATCATAATGGAGCACGGTGGCCACATCCGCGCCGAGCGCAACCATCCACGCGGCGCGAGATTTGTGATTGAATTACCAGTGTAGACAGGATTAACAAGATCTATTCAGGATTTACATGTGAATCCTGAAAATCTTGTAAATCCTGTAAACAACCACCGATCGGAATCAATGGACTCTATTCTCATCGTTGACGACGAGCGCGGCATTCGCGAAACGCTGCGCGCCGTGATGGAGGACGAGGGCTTCGTCGCCGACGCCGTCGCCACGGGTGAAGAGTGTCTGAAAGCGCTTGGTCGCCGCGCGTACGGCTGCATTCTGCTCGACGTCTGGCTTCCCGGTATCGATGGTCTCGAGACTCTGAAACAACTCCGCGAAGCCGGCTCCGACGCAGCCGTCGTGATCATCTCCGGTCACGGCAACATCGAAACCGCCGTACGCGCCACGAAGCTCGGCGCTTTCGACTTCATCGAGAAGCCACTATCGATCGAGAAGACCGTCCTCACCGTCCGTAACGCGCTGCGACAACAAAAACTCGAGCTGATCAATGCAGACATGGCCGCCGCACTCGCGAAGGAGTACACGATGGTCGGCGGGTCAGTCGCGATGCGCGCGTTGCGAAAGCAGATCTCCGTCGTCGCGCCCACTGACGGTCGGGTCCTGATCTACGGTGAATCGGGAACCGGAAAAGAGCTCGTCGCACACGCGATCCATGCTGAATCGCGTCGCGCTGCCGCGCCGTTCATTGAAGTCAACTCCGCAGCGATTCCGGAAGAGCTGATCGAGTCGGAGCTGTTCGGACATGTGAAGGGTGCGTTTACCGGCGCCACGGCCGCGAAAAAAGGTAAGTTTGAGCTCGCTGACGGCGCGACGATCTTTCTCGACGAAGTTGGCGACATGAGTCCGAAGGTCCAGGCGAAAGTCCTGCGCGTGTTGGAAGAGCAGCGCTTCGAGCCAGTTGGAAGTGGAACGTCGATCACAGTTGACGTGCGATTGATCGCCGCGACAAACAAACGACTCGATGTCGAGATCGAGCAGGGAAACTTTCGCGCAGATCTTTTCTATCGCTTGAATGTGATCCCGTTTGAGCTGCCGCCATTGCGCGACCGGGTTGAAGACGTGCCGCTGCTGGTCGATTACTTCAATCAACACTTCTCGAAGGCTTACGGCAAGAGACCGAAACAGTTTCTGACGGAGGCCGTCGAGGCGATGCAGGCGTATTTATGGCCCGGCAATGTTCGCGAGCTGCGCAACACGATCGAGCGGGTCGTGATCATGCATCCGGGCACGAAAGTCTCCGCCAACGATTTACCGCCGCAGGGCAAGGAAGAGCCACCCGCCGCGTCGTTCCGTTTCCCGTCCTTTAAAGAAGCGACTGAGGCCTACCATCGTGAATTCATCCAGCGCAAGCTTGAAGAAGCTGACGGCAACGTCTCACGCGCGGCGGAGTTGATGGGCGTCGATCGCAGCCACCTCTATCGCCGCATGCGCGCCCTCGGCATCCAAAACCGATCTTAGCCGCAAGAAAGCACAAAAGGCACAAAACCATCCTTTGTGCTTTTTGTGCCTTTTTGTGGCTAAAACTCTTTGATGGCTTTGCAGATTAACTTTGCTGATACTCGGACTGCGATTGTGAAAGCGAAAAATGGTCCGAAGTCCTGGGTTGCGGGCATGCTCGTGATGAAGAGTCTGTTGATTGAAGTTTGAAAGTGCTCGTCCAGAACGGGAAAGCCGTTTCTGGTTTCGACTTGATCCAGAATGTTGCCCGCAGCGAGGATCGGCAGGCGCTTGATGTCGACTTTGTAACCCGTTGCGAGAATGATCCGATCGCACGTAATCATCTCACCGTTGCTGATTTCCACCTTTAATTCGCCGTTCTTTTCTGCACAGTTGACGACTTCCGTTCGCGGCAGCACATGCACGCGCTCATTGTTCAGCCGCGCTTCCAACCATGGCTCGACTTTCAATCTTCCCTCAGCCCAGAGTTTGTGATTAATGTCGTCTTTCTCAGCTTGAGATAAACGGCGAAACCAGCCTGGGTTGTCGCCGATAGCTTCCACGAGCGGGTTTACCCAGGACCAGTCGGCGGCTTTGTACGCAGGGCTGTCGTGACGATGTGAGATATAGACTGCGCTCGCGCCCGCCTCGATCAGCAATGCGGCCCACTCGAATGCGCTTTGACGTCCGCCAATTATCAGGTAGCGCTTGCCACGAGCTGAAGAGAAGTCGACGAAGTCACATGTGTGCGCATATCGACCTTCCGGCAGGCGAGACCTCAATTCCGTGGGAATGTTTGTGAAATGTCTGAAGCCAGGCGCGATGACAACATTACGCGCCTTGATCGCGGCGCCATCGCTCGTAGTGACGATGAAGTGTCCATCCAAAACATCGAGCCGCTGAATATGCCACGGCATCGCCGTGATCTGCTTCTGTTTCTGAAACCACTCTGCATAAGAAAGATAAAACTCGAGAGAGAGTGGTTCGACGTTCCTGACAGTCTGTCCTCTTTCCCCAAGAAACTTTTCGATGGTGTGGACATTAGCCGGGTCGAGATGCCAATCACAGGCGGAGCGCAGGTACATCCCGGCAGGCATGCTCTTTTGCCAGAACTCCATCGGCTTGCCGGCGATAATGTGCTCGATGCCCAGTTGCAAAGCCTGTGCGGCAACCGCCAACCCAAACGGCCCCGCACCGATAATCAGCAGATCTATTTCATGCTCAGACATCCTCTTAGTCATCCCCATCCTCTAATTCTGTCAACGATTTAACTGATTGACAACGGGTACTAAATGCCTTATCAGTTACGATTGAGGTAGTGATGGATTTTACGACTAAAGAATTACTTAAGCGTTATGCGAAGCTGGCGATTGGACAGCCGTTTTCACCAGTATTGCTGAACATTTTGGTGACGTCGGTCTGCGATATGCGCTGCACGCATTGCTTCTTTACGGACGAGCTCGACGACCGGCCGCGCAAGAAGCTCCAGATGAAGACTCACGAGATCGAGCGGATCTCGCAGACATTGGGTGGCAATCTCGGTGTGCTGATTCTTGCGGGCGGCGAGCCGTTCACGCGCAAGGATCTTCCCGAAATCGCACGCGCTTTCTACACCAACAACAAGCTCGAATCGATTTACATCATGTCAAACGGGCAGATTCAAAAACGAATCTTCCCCGACGTCACGCGCGTCCTGCAGGAGTGCCCGAATCTGAACGTTACGATCGCGCTCGGCATCGATGGACCGAAGTCTGAGCACGAAAAGATTCGCCAGAAGCCCGGCTCGTGGGACATCGCGATCGACACCGCACGCCAGCTACAGTCAATCAAGAAGGAGTTTCCACGTCTCGACGTGCAAACGTGTACCTGCTTCATGAACTCGAACCAGGACACGATCTTCGAGTGGTACGACTTCCTCAAATACGATCTCAAGCCTGACAAGGTAAACTTCAACTACATCCGCCCACCTTCAGCCGATCCGAAGGAGCTCGACATCGACCACACCCGCTACGCAAAGCTGGCGCAGATGATCGACGACGATTCGCGTCACGCCGCGATCAAGAACAACTACAGTGGCGACGCCGGTTTCTTCAAAGCCGCGATCGATATCTACATGCACGGGCTCATCGCCAAGACGCAGGAGACTCAGACTGCGCAGATGACGTGTTATGCAGGCACGGCCGGCGGCGTGATCTACGACGAAGGTACAGTCTCGTCGTGCGAGAACCTCGCTCCCGTCGGTAACCTGCGCGACTTTGACTGGAATTTTCAGAAGCTCTGGCTGTCGCCCGCCATGCAGGCGCGCCGCAAGAAAGCGCACGATGGTTGCTTCTGCACGCACGAGTCCAACAGTTATTACCCGTCGCTGCCGTTCAATCCCGGGCACTTGATCCAGATCAAGAAACTGGAGCGCGAGATGAAGAAGGCGCGCAAGGCAGTGGAGAAAGCAGAACACGCGGGAATGCCGGTAGCCGACCTAAACTAAAATGCCCCAGCAGCAACGTATCCCGAAGATCCTGATCATCTCGTCTGACACCGGTGGCGGACATCGCTCTGCTGCGGCTGCGATCGTCGCTGGTGTGCAGAAGTTTTTTGAAGGTGAGTCGTATGCGATCCGGGTTGTGCGCGCTGTCGAGGAATCGCATCATCTAAGCGCGAAGCTCGTGCGTTTGTACAACTGGATACTGCGCAATCGCCAGCACTGGATGAAGTATTTCTACTGGTGCATGAATTGGATTCGTCCCGAGACGAGCGAGTTTTTTCATAAACGCTGCGTCGGTTACGTCGTCGAGCTGTTTGAGCGCTGGTGCCCGCACATCGTCGTCAGTGTGCATCCACTGTCGCAGCACATCTTCGCGCGCGTGTTGAAGGAGTTGAATCTCGCCGGACGCATTCCGCTCGTTTCCGTCGTCACCGATCCGTGTTACGGCTTTTGGAAAGGCTGGGCCTGTGACGATGTAACGCTTTACCTCGTTGCCAGTGAAGATGCGCGTCGACAGCTAATCGACTACGGCGTCGCACCGGAGCGGATCAAGATTTCGGGACTGCCGGTGCATCCGAAGTTTGCGTATCCCGGTGAAGAAGCGGCCCAGGCTGCACGCCGCGCACTCGGGCTCGATCCGGAAAAGTTTACGGTCTTTGTGAACGCGGGTTGGATCGGCGGCGGCAACATTCCGCAGATTTTCCGCGAGCTCGTGCGGGGCGAGCTTGACGTGCAGGCGATCTTCCTTGCCGGTAAGAATGAAGACTTGCGGATGGCCGCGGAGTCGATCGCGCTCGACGCGCCGTTTCCAATCAAGGTGATCGGCTACTCAGACGAGATCGAGAAGCTCATGAGCGCCGCGAATGTGATGATCTCGAAACTCGGTGGCCTAACGACATTCGAAGCGCTCGCTTGTCGCGTGCCGATCATCGCAGACGTCATCACGGAACCGATGCCGCAGGAAGCAGGCACTGCGAACCTCATCGAGGAGCGTGGCGCGGGCGTGATGCTCAAACGCTCGATCGACGTCGTGCCCGTCGTGCGGCGAATGATGGAAGACGAAGTGCATTACTCGCGCATGCGCGCCGCCACAGTTAGCCTTGCAATCCCGAACTCAACGCGCCACATCGTCGAAGAGATCGCCGCCCTCATTCCGAAGTCCGAAACTCCCGTCCTCAGCGAAGTCGCATCTGCTTAACGGTAAAGCTTCACGCAAAGACGCAAAGATCGCAAAGACGCAAAGGCGCGCACGAAGCATTGACCCGCCTTTGCGTCTTTGCGATCTTTGCGTCTTTGCGTGAAAAGAACTCTTGACAAGCACTGCTCAATAAACTAAGAACCTCTTGTCTCAGTCACATCGAAAAAATTGATTCTCACGGGAGGACCATCATGCCAACTCGTAAGACCTCTGGAAAGAAATCAGGCGCGAAGAAATCCAGCAAGAAATCCTTGAAAGCCGCAAGCGGAGCCGTTCCACCTTACGGCGATCCGATTCGACAAGCGATTGCACGCGGTGACCAGCAAGAGATGAAGAACGTTGCGGCCTCAGCGCGCAAGTGGATGTCAGACGTGCAATCAGCACTCGATAAGCTCGATAGCGCACTCAGTAAATCCAGTAAGAAGAAATAGCCCCCCGCATTGCTCGGAAGTTCCTGGGAGCGATTTCAATGGCTGGCCCAACGCGTTATCTTTCTTCGCGCGACCGCGCCGCGTTTACACCCGTGCACGCGGTCTGGGAGATCACCCTCGCCTGTGATCTGAAGTGTCACCATTGTGGCTCGCGTGCAGGAAAGCGCCGTCCGGACGAATTAACCACCGAAGAATGCCTGGACCTCGTGCGCCAACTCGCTCGCATGGGCACGCGCGAGGTCACGCTCATCGGCGGGGAAGCCTATCTTCGTCGCGACTGGCTCGAGATCATCCGGGAAATTCGCGAACAGGGAATGGACTGCACGATGCAGTCCGGCGGGCTCAATCTCACTGACGAGCGGATCAAAGCCGCCGCTGACGCAGGTCTGCAAGCACTCGGCATCTCGATCGACGGCCTGCGAGACGTCCACGATCGACTAAGAGGCGTCAAAGGCTCGTTTGACGCCGCTTTCAAGGCGCTTCTTGCGATCAAGCGGCTCGGCCTCAGCTCCACCGTCAATACGCAGATCACTTCGCTTGTCCTCCCGCAATTGCGCGAGCTGATGAATCTCTTCATCGAGGCGGGTGCGAAAAGCTGGCAGGTACAACTCACGGTCGCGATGGGCAGGGCCGCGGATAATCCGGAGCTGCTCTTACAGCCACACGAGTTGCTGGAGCTGATGCCTTTGCTGGCTGAGTTGTATCAGGAAGGCGCTGACCGGGGATTTCTGCTTCAGCCCGGCAACAACATCGGTTACTACGGGCCTTACGAATCTGTTTGGCGCGGCAACGGCGACGATCGAGTCTACTGGACCAGTTGTAACGCCGGGCAGAACACGCTCGGCATCGAAGCTGACGGCACGATCAAAGGTTGTCCTTCGCTCTCGACATCGAAATATGCTGGCGGGAACATTCGCGATCTCAGTTTCGAAGACATCTGGTGGACAACAGACGAGCTGAATATCAACCGCGGCCGAACGAGCGAAGAGTTGTGGGGCTTCTGTGGCAGTTGTTACTACGCTGACGTGTGCAAAGCCGGCTGTACCTGGACCACGAGTGTTCTCTTCGGACGAGCCGGAAATAATCCTTACTGCCACCATCGCGCGCTCGAGTTGTCGAAGCAGGGGCTTCGCG
>Ga0105249_10002426_pt1 | contig 16180 bp, 17 predicted proteins | sample KBSS44metaG_FD_81522 | JGI IMG/M metagenome (GOLD analysis project Ga0105249, IMG submission 81522) | Switchgrass rhizosphere microbial communities from Kellogg Biological Station, Michigan, USA - KBS S4-4 metaG | ecosystem: Host-associated > Plants > Roots > Rhizosphere > Soil | place...
GAGATCACCGTGGCTAGCGCGGTGGCCGACACGCTGACCCAGCCCGAGACGCTCGGCCTGTCCTCGGCGGCAGTCGGGCTCATTGCCACCGTGTACCTGGCCGGCGAGGTGGTCGGCGCGCTGTTCTTCGGGCGTCTGTCGGACAAGCTCGGCCGACGCAACCTCTTCATGATCACCTTGGGTGTGTACCTCGTGGGCAGCGGTCTCACCGCGTTGACATTGGGCAATAGCGCGGGCTGGATCGTCTTTCTCTACATCACCCGGTTTATCGCCGGTATGGGCATCGGCGGGGAATACGCGGCCATCAATTCGGCGATTGACGAATTGATCCCGGCCCGATTCCGGGGCAGAGTCGACATCGCGATCAATGGCACCTACTGGGCCGGTGCGATCCTCGGCACGCTCGGCACGTTCATCTTCCTGAAGGCGATCGACCTCAGCCTCGGCTGGCGGCTGGCCTTCCTGATCGGCCCGGTCTTGGGTCTGGTGATCCTACTGGTGCGGCGGAACTTACCGGAAAGCCCGCGCTGGCAGGTCATGAACGGCCGCGTGGAGGCGGCCGAGCGGTCGATCTCCCACATCGAACACGAGGTGGAGTCCGCCGGTGCCACGCTGCCCACGGTCGACGAGAGCAAGGCTATCGAGCTGCAGCCCACCGAAAAGATCGGCTACCTGGCACTGACGCGAGTGCTTTTCCGCGACTACCCGAGCCGGTCGATCCTGGGCGCTGTGCTCATGATCAGCCAGTCGTTCCTGTACAACGCGATCTTCTTCACCTACACGCTGGTGCTCGGCAAGTTCTACGGGGTGTCCTCGGAGTCGGCGCCGCTGTACCTGATCGCGTTCGCTGTCGGGAACCTCGCGGGTCCGTTGACCCTCGGGCACTTCTTCGACACTATCGGCCGCAGGAAGATGATCGCGGGCACGTACCTGCTGTCTGGTCTGCTGCTGGCCGTGAGCGCGGTCTTGTTCAACGCTGGGGTGCTCAACGCAATTACCCAGACCATTGCCTGGTGCATCATCTTCTATTTCGCGTCGGCCGGGGCCAGCGCTGCCTACCTCACGGTGAGCGAGATCTTCCCGCTGGAGGTTCGGGCGAAGGCGATCGCGGTGTTCTTCGCCATCGCCCAATGCTTTGGGGCCCTCGGTCCGGTCATCTACGGCGCGCTCATCGGTGATGGCTCCCAGCCCTTCCTGCTGTTCCTGGGGTACTTGCTCGGTGCGGCAGTGATGATGGTCGGCGGACTCGTCGCCTGGTTCCTCGCGGTCGATGCCGAAGGCAAGTCGCTGGAAGACATCGCCACCCCACTGGCAGCCGCCGGCGCCCGGCGCCGGACGGGTTCAGTCCGAGCGGAGGGGGCAACCCGGCCCTACTCGCCCTGACTCCTAGAGGATCGGGGATGAAGTATTCACGACATACGCACCAGGTGCGCAGCCGTCACAAGCCCATCCTCAGCCCGATGCGCGTCGAGTGCGCCCGCTTTAGTTCTTCAAGATCCTGGTCAGACGCGGAGAGCGCACCTCAAAGAGCGCGAAAAGCGTTGGCAGAGGGGATAAGACACGTGCGGCCGCAGTTGACAGACCGGCGTCGACTCGGACGCGTTGGTCCGCACCGTGTCCGCCGAAATCGCCTGTGTCGACCGACAATTTCTCAACGGCGGCGGCTCGAGCACACGCTGACCGTAACGGGCAACTGCGCCAATGTGATCGGCGGAGCCGGCATCACGATCAAGTTCGACCGGGTCGACAAACAGATCGACCTGAAAACATCGCCACCTATGTGTACGGCGACCCCAGGGACCGGCGGCCCCGGCTCAGGTAAGAAGATCACAACGAGCTAGAAGGATCGCGGGCGGTTCACAAGCAAAAACCGGACGTCAAGTTCGCCTTGACGATAGCTCTCGCGTCAAGTAAACCTTGACGCATGGCAATTCAGTCGATCAGCTTGCACGCGTTTCGCGAGGACGTCGCCGGCCCCCGATGGCGCGCCTTGTACGACGCGACGTGGCCGGGCTACCGATCGTGGTATCTACGCCCGGGCACTGGCCGGCGACCCACCGCTGCGCAAGCCGAAACCGCTCTGCTGCGGTACATGCCGGAGCTGCACCCGGTGTGGCGGCGGCTCGTTGACCTGGCCGGCGGTGATTCCACCGCCGCCGCGATGCTCTCGCATTGGAATATGCCGGCGTTTGCGCCTGCGTGTTCACAGGTCGTCGTGGACAACGGCACCCGGGCGCTGATCCGCAACTACGACTACCACCCAGAGCTGTTCGAGCAAGTCGTGATGTCGACGCGGTTCACTGGCCGTGAGGTGATCGGCACCAGCGATTGCCTATGGGGACTGCTGGATGGCATGAACTCTGACGGATTAGCCGTATCGCTGACCTTCGGCGGGGCCAAAGTGTATGGACCAGGGTTCGGCATTCCCTTGGTGATCCGCTATCTCCTGGAAGTCGCCGGGACCGTGTCAGAGGCCCTGACCGCGCTGCGCCGGATCCCGGTTTCCATGTCCTATAACGTGACCCTCACCGACCGCGATGGCTGTGTCCGCACGGCCTACCTGGCTCCGTGGCAACCGATGGAGGTGCGCGCCTTTCCGTTGGCGACCAACCACCGTTTCGATCGACCGGACGACCCACTGCAAGCACAGCGGTTCCGCAGCCTCGAACGGCAGGAATACCTGCTCGGACTGCTGCGCGACGAGCCCCACCCAGACGTGCTCGCCAAGGAGTTTCTGCGGGAACCGCTGCGCAGCAGCGACTACGCCAACGGGTTCGGCACCCTGTACACCGCCGACTACCGCCCAGACTCCGGAGAGGTCCACTATCGATGGCCGGGCACCACCTGGACCCGGTCATTCGACGCCACGGACGCCGAACTGCGACTTGACGTTCCGGCCGCGTAACGGCCGTAAGATTCGGGCATGACCGCACACACCGACCTGCCTCTGGGCGGTTTGAGTGAGGGTGAAATGGCGGCGCTCATCTATCGGATAGCCGATGAACTCAGCACGCGCGGCACCCGGGACGCCTTCGCCGAACTGCTTCACGTGCTGCCCTACATCGGCGAACGGGTTGGTGACGCCGCGCGCATCCTGGCGGCGTCGGATTCATGGAGCCAGGTTGCTCAAGTATCCGGGACCTCGAAGCAGGCCGCCTGGGAACGGTGGCGGACGTGACTGGCCATCCGGACCGTCACATGCCTACACGGTAGCGACCCGGCGGAGCGGTCCCTCTCGTGCGCATGCCTCCATGTGCCGCGAGATCCGCGGTGATTGTGGAACGTGATCGGCCGTCTGCGCCGTGCTAGGGTGCCGGCGCGAAACCCGATGGCGTGCTCGCGGTCACGGTGGGACTCGCCAAGCTTGTTACGGGCGCGGTGGGCGGTGTAGTTGTGGTGGCCGTTTGCTCGGTGGCCTGACGCGCGACCGAGCTCAACGCCTTTTCAGGTCCCGCTGAACCGAGGTTGCCGAGCACCGCACCAAGCGCTGCCATGGCGATTATCGCGCTGCCCCCTATAGTCGCCGACCCCAGCTTCCAATGCCTAGCCCTCACCTTGACCACTCCATTCGGTCGGTGATTCGCTCCAGCCACCGGATGAGGGCCAGACGCGAACCCTCTGCGGCGGGGAATAACCGAAGGGACAAGCACTGAAACCTGAAGTTAGCCAATAGAATTACTGTGGTGTTGCCTTCGTGACGCAGATAACTGACTGTGAGACGACTGTGAATGCCTGGTCCCTCTCACCGTCTGTACCGCGCGGATTTCGACCCGGTGATTCACTCCGATGCCGACACGCGACACGACTGTGGCTATTCCGCCGCGTTGCGGGACGATGAAGCGATGCATGCGAGACTTCCTGGGCTACAACATTTTCCGTACAAGGAGCGGCCGACGGAGTCGGCGCGTGCCGGTCCACTCGGCTGCTAAGGTACGCGTGTATGGGCGCCTTGGATGGACGGGTCGCATTGATCACCGGAGCGGCCCGAGGGCAGGGTCGCGCACATGCCCTGGCGCTGGCCGCCGCAGGGGCAGACATCGTCGCGGCCGACGCTCCCCGTTCGATGGTGGGTCTGACGTACCCGCTCGGCACCGAGGATGATCTTCGCGACACCGCCAGGCGGGTCGGGGAGCTGGGCACGCGCTGCCTGCCGATCGCCCTCGACGTGCGCGACTCCACCGCGGTCGGTGCGGCCGTCGAGCAGACATTGAACGGCATGGGAAGTCTCGACATCGTGGTGGCCAACGCCGGAATCGTGAGCACCGGACCCTTGGACGAGGTGAGCGATGAGATCTGGCAGCAGCTGGTGGACACCAATCTGACGGGCGTTTTCCATACCCTGCGGGCCGCCATACCGGTGATGCGACGACAGCGGTTCGGCCGCATCGTCGTCACATCCTCGATGGGCGGCCGCATGGGCATCCCGGAGCTGGCGGCATACAACGCCACCAAATGGGGAGTCATCGGGCTGGCCAAGTCCGCGGCCTTGGAGGTCGCCAAGGAAGGCATCACAATCAACGTCATCTGCCCGACGACAGTGCAGACACCGATGGTGCAGCCCGAGGGCGGCGACGACATTCCCGACGATCTGGTCCGCCGCATGATGAGAGCGAACCCGATACCTCAGCCGTGGCTTCAGCCCGAAGACGTCAGCCGCGGGGTCCTCTATTTGGTGACAGATCCGGGAGTAGTCACCGGCAGTGTCCTCGAGATCGGCCTCGGCGGCAGCGCTCGAATCCACTAGCGGGCTGGTTCGACTGCGGATCGATCGCTAGGTTCCTCGCCATGGCAGCTGCGGCAGCGGTGATCGTTTTGGTCACCTTGGTTGTGATGACAACGGGAAGAGCGCCAGCGGTGCCGGCGCTGTCCTGCGCGCTGGTGATCGCCGGCCTGCTCGGAATCGCACGCCCCGACGAGCTCTTCGCCGGGTTGAGCAATGGCGGTGTCATTACCGTCGCGGCGATGTTGGTGATCGCCAAGGGCGTGATGTCCACCGGGGTGATTTCGCGGGTGACCTATCGGCTGCTGGCCGGCGTGACAAGTACCAGGCAGACGCTGCGCCGGCTCATCCCGCCGGTGGGAATCCTCTCCGCGCTCATCAACACCACCCCGATCGTCGCGATGCTCATTCCGGCGGCCAACGAACTCGAACAGCAGTCCGGTGTTCCCGCTCGCAGGGTGCTGCTACCCGTGGCGCATGCCACCACGCTGGCCGGGTCGGCGACCATGATCGGCACCAGTTCCAACCTGCTCATCGCGGGTCTGGCCGCCCCACAAGGGGTCGATATGTCAATGTTCTCCTTCGCTCCGATCGCCGTGCCGGTCGCTCTTATCGGCTGGCTGGTGCTTTACTTCGCAGCACCGCTGATGCTGCAGGGTCAGCCCGAGAGCGATCAGCGGAAGCTGTGCTGGCGCGCCGAGATCCCGGTGTCGTCGCAGGCCAACGCAATCGGGCCCATCGCGGCGCAGCTGGGCGTAAGCGCCGCATCGGCCTTCGAACTGGTCGACATCCAGCGCTGGGGCCAATCGGTCGACACCCACGCCGCCATCGCCGACGGCGACGTGTTGATCTATCGCGCGACGGAAGCCGGCGTCCGAATGCTATGGGAGAGCCCACGATTCGCGCAGGCTCGTCAGGATCTCTACAAAGTGTCCATCGCCACCGACGAGCAGGCGACCGTGCGTGGACTGGAGGAGAACGAAGACGTCGTGGTGATCGCCGCCCAGACGGCGCATCTGCTGCGCGACACACCCGCGCGGCCGGGTGACATGTGCCTGGTCACCGCCCGTTCGACAGACGCGCTGACCGAGAATTCGCTTGTCGGCGTGTGGCAGAAAGTGGCAGGCAAGGCTCCGCAGACCGGCAAAACATGGATCGCGCTGGCCATCCTGGCGGCGGTCATCGCAGCTGGATCGTTCGGTCTGGCTCCGGTCGAGCTGACCGCCGTCGCCGGCGCCACCATGATGGTGCTCACCAAGGTACTCACACCGCGCTCGGCAGCACGCGCACTGAATTGGAACATCCTGGCGATCATCGCCGGCTCGGTCGGACTGGGCGCCATCGTCGTCAACAGCGGCCTCGCTGACGACATCTCCCATGCCATCCTGCACCTGTCCAACGCAAGCACCGCAGCGGTTGTGCTGGCCATCGCCGTCGGCACCACGGTGCTGACCTACGTCGTGACGAACGCTGCTGCCGCCGCCATCCTCACACCGGTCGGACTTTCCGTGGCGATGACCAGCGGGCTGAATCCTGTACTCGTGCTGGCGCTGATCGGAACGTGCATCTCCTTCACGTTCCTCAACCCGTTCAGCCATCAGTCGAACCGGATGGTGATGAAACCCGGCGGCTACTCCGCGACGATGTTCGTGCGCTTCGGCATCCCACTCACGATCGCGTCGGTGACCGCAGCGGTCATCGTCGGCTGGGCCCTGCTCGTACCCTGATCGGCTGAGGTCATTGCCGCCAGGTGTACACGCGGCCCGGCAATAGTTTTTACAACTATTGACTGTATAAACTACGGGTATGACGTACGTGCACCGTGCCTGTGCGGAGGAGCGCCCCGCCGAACAGCACCAGCACCTCGCCGACAACGCCGCGGTCTTGTTCGAAACCCTGCAGGGCCAGGACGGCGTTGGGGCGGATACCCCGCTGGTGGCTGGCATGTCCGCCTGCGAGCGATGATGAGCGGCCGACGTGAGGACGTGTTGGCGATGCTGCGCACAGCAGATGCCCCGTTGAGCATCGCCGCTGTCGCGGACGAATTGAGCATTCATCCCAACACCGCGCGTTTCCATCTCGACGCGCTCCTTCGGACCGGGCAGGTCGAGTCGGTGGAAACTGGCCGCACCAAACCGGGCCGTCCCCCACTGATGTTCCGAGCGGTGCCGGGTATGGATCCGGCGGGACCGCGCGACTACCGGATGTTGGCCGGGATCCTCGTCGCCGCACTGGCCGGCCAGCCCAACCCTGCACGTCGGGCCGCCGCGGCGGGGAGCACCTGGGCGAAGCAACACACCGACGGAAGCGACGCCCGAAGCCGCAGGTCGGCCGTCGATCGGCTCACAAACCTGCTAGCCGATCTCGGTTTTGCTCCGCAAAAGCGCTCTGGCGCACGAGGTATCGGCGAGATCGGGCTCCACAACTGCCCGTTTCTGGAGCTTGCCCAGACCCGCCGTGACGTGGTGTGTCCGGTGCACATGGGTGTCATGAAAGGCGCCCTGAGCGCTTGGGACGCACCGATCACCGTGAGCGAGCTGACCCCGTTCGCCGAACCGGACCTGTGCGTCGTCCACTTGGCACCGGCCGTGAAGGCCTCATGAGTATCGCGCATGCCGTCGCGACCGCGGTTCTGTTCACCTGGCTGGGCATGGTGGCGTCAATCTCGTTCATCGAGGCACCGCTGAAGTTTCGCGCGCCCGGGGTGTCACTGCAGATCGGGCTGGGCATTGGCAGGCTGGTGTTTCGCGCGCTCAACACTGTCGAGGCGCTGCTGGCGGCGGTCGTGCTGATCGCCGTTGGTGCCGATCCGCCATCGCCGGTCGCGATCGTCGCGGTTGCGGTTGTCGTAGTGACCCTGGCCGCCCAGCTGCTCGTGGTGCGAACGCAGCTTGCGCGCCGCTCCGATGCGGTTCTGGTCGCCCCCGCCGGTCCCGGCGCTCCGGCCGGTGCCCAGCGGCGGTCGCGGGCCCACTACACCTACGTCGGCCTGGAACTGGTGAAAGTCGTTGCGCTCGTGGTCGCCGGCGCAGCTCTATTGGGCGCCTGAGGGGAGAAACACATATGAAATCGAGGCCGGGCGGTGACGTGGTGTTGACCAACCGGGAACTCGATACGGGCGCAGCCGGAGTGCCTGCAGCGCCGTCGCCGGACACCAGTGCCAGGGATCTGCATACCCGCGAGGACGTGGAAGCGTTGCTTCGCTGCTTCTACGGGAGGGCGTTTCATGATGACGTCCTCGCCGAGCCGTTCGCCGACCTGTGCTCCCGTGGCCTCGACGAGCATCTGCCCGTCATGTGTGACTTTTGGGAGACCGTGCTATTCCGGGCAGGGCTCTACCGACGCAACGCTCTCCACGCGCACCGTCGCCTTCATCAGCAAACCCCGTTGGCAACAGAACATTTCGTGCGCTGGCTCACCCTGTGGAACAGCACAATCGACCAGATTTATCAAGGCCCCGTCGCAGAGCACGCCAAGACTCAAGCGGCCAGGATCGCCACCGCTATGCATCGTCGCCTCACCGGCACCCGCGCCCCGCAACCCGGCGTTCCGGCGAACCCAAACTAGAGCTCGCAAATCTACTGCGGGACAACGACATAACGAAATCGTCATCGGCGGTGGGCATCGCATGACAGCAGCACGCCGGCCATCTGTGCACGGTGGCCCTGCTGACCGCAGCCACCGACGCCGAGCGTAGCTTCATCCCAGATCGACTACAGGTCAATCACAGTTATGCGTGGACGCGTGCTGTGGGAGCGCGAACCCAGTCGTTGGCTGCACCATGGCGGAATGGGCAATGCGTCAGAAGTGCGTCACGACACCATAACGGTGCCGGCGGGCGTGAGCCCTGCTGAGGCGAAGGCACTGGCGGAGCGAAAGGCGCAATCACAGGTTAGCGGCGGTGAGCGGATCTCGTTTGTGCATCTCCACGGATCGCGCCCCGCTCCCGGCTCGTCCGGCTCCGAAATGGAATGGCGCTACAGCTATCACGTCATACCTTCCGACGGCACAGCCGGAGAGTAAGGCTCAGTATTGAAACGCCCTTCATCAGCGTGTCGGCGTCGAATCTGCCGCAATCGCGGTGAACATCGCGTCCAGGGACCGCAGCAAGCGGTCGTGGGTGAAATTCTCCGGGGATACCAGCAACAGCCGACCGGACTCCCACAGCGCGGCCACCAGGTGATGGGCCAACAGTTCGGGATCGGCGTGCAGGTCGGCGGTCCATGAGTTAGATAGTGCCGCTGCGACTTCTCGCACAATCCGAGCGCGGACACGGGCGACGCGTTTGTGGAGCGTGGGTGTGAAACTATCGGCGATCATGAAAATGGATCGCCACCGCTGCGGTGCCTCGGCTACCGCACTCAGGTAGGCGTCGAACAAGTGGTGAAACGCGCAGGCGAGGTCGTCATCGCCTTGGGCGGGTATGGCGTCGAGGATCTGGGCGAACGCTCGCTGTTCCTCGCGGTCGAGTGAGGCGCGCAGCATCGCGTTGGCGTCGGTGAATTGGCCGTAGACCACGGGGCGGGTCACGCCGGCGCGGCGGGCAACTGCGTCCATGCTGACCGAGGCGACGCCGTCGGTGTCGATGACGTCGAGCACAACGTCGAGCAGCTGTTCGCGCCGCTGCTCAGGCAGCAGCCGGGGTGCATAAGGGCGGTTGCGCCGAGCCGTCGCCTCAGGCATGCGCAGGATCTCCTCTCACCCGCTGATGGCAGCTGTTGACAGAAGCTACACCACAGAAGCTACAGTGGCGTAGCTTTAAGCTACAGCACCGTAGCTTTTTGGGACAGTGAGGACGCGCAATGGATCGGACCGACATCACGACGACTCCGACGCAGGCACAGCTGGACACCTTGGCAAGCGCCCGGCAGATCTCTGACACAGCGCGCGCCATGGCCGATCAGATCGATGCCAACCGCAGGCTTCCTATCCAACTAGTCGATGAGCTGCTGCAGTCGGGTCTGCTGCGCGGGGGCGCGCCGGTGGAGGTCGAGGGTCTGGAGTTGCCCCCTGGGGTGGCGTTGCGCTGCGCCGAGGAGATAGCACGCGGGGATGCGTCGGCCGGCTGGTGCGTCTCGATCGCGATCACCAGCAGCCTGCTCATCGCGTATCTGCCGCCGGCGAGCCGTGCCGAGCTGTTCGGGGCGGGACGTGGTGTTGCCGCGGGCGTGTGGGCACCGCAGGGCAGGGCCAGGCGGGTTCCCGACGGTGTGGTGGTGTCCGGACGCTGGGCGTTCTGCAGCGGCATCACCCACGCCAACGTGCTGTTCGCGGGTTGCGTGCTGGACGAGCGGCCCGCGGTGCTCGCGCTGCCCACCGAGCAGCTCGACATCCTCGATACCTGGCACACCCTCGGTCTGCGAGGCACCGGCAGCCATGACGCGGTGGCCGAAGACCTGTTCGTCCCTGACACACGCGTCGCCTCGATATTCGACGGTCCTGTGATCAACCGCCCCCTGTACCGGTTCCCACCTTTCGGGTTCTTCGCTGCCTGCATCACCGCGGCGGCAATGGGCAACGCTCGCGCCGCGATCGACGATTTCGTCGAGCTTGCCAAGGCGAAGAAGGGCGTCGCGGCGACGCGCACACTTGCCGAGCGCCCCACCATCCAGGCAGCGGTGGCTGCCGCCGAATCTGATCTGGAGGCAGCGCGGGCGCTCTACTACCAGGCGATCGAAACCGCCTGGCGGGCAAGCCAAGACGAGTCACAGGTGCCTGTCGAAGCGCGCACCCGGCTGCGGCTTGCGGCCACCCACGGCGTGCGCACCGCCGCCGATGTGGTGCGCACGATGTATGACCTCGCCGGAGGAAGCGCCATCTACGACGGGGCACCGCTGCAGCGTCGCTTCCGTGACGCGTTCACCGCCACCGCGCACTTCCAAGTCAACCAGGCGTCCCTCGAACTGCCCGGCCGCCTGCTGTTGGGACAGCCCACCGAAGTTGCGATGCTATGAGCGCGCGAATCGAGGCGGTGCTCCCGTTCTGGCTGGATCGCCCCGATGAGGAGGCCCTGCACATCGCGCGGGCGGCAAGCCGAGCCGGCCTGACAGGATTGTGGATCGGCGAGATGGTCAGCTTCGACGCCTTCGCGTTGGCCACCGCCATCGGCATCCGCACCCCGGGATTGCGACTGCGGCTGGGACCGCTACCCATCAGCGTGCGAACTCCCGCCGCAATCGCATTGGGCGCAAGCTCGGTCGCCGCGCTCACCGGCTGCGAAATCGACGTCGCGCTGGGCGCCTCCAGCCCCGCCATCGTGACCGGCTGGCACGACCGCGCGTGGCTGCACAGCGCGGCACGCATGCGCGAAACCATCGAATGCCTGCGCCCGATGCTGCGCGGCGAGCGCTCGAACTACGACGGGAGCTATGTGCGCAGCCACGGATTCCGGCTGCGTCATCCGCTGCCGCACACCAGAATCGGCGTCGGCTCCTTCGGCGCAGCGATGACACGTCTGGCCGCTGAAGTCGCCGACGAGGTCGTCTTGAACCTGGCATCGCCGGAGCGAGTCGCCCTGGTACGCAAACAGATAGACGACCACGCCGCGACCGCACACCGTAAGCCACCGCGCCTCACGGTGTGGGTACCGACCGCGACGCGCCCCGGTGAAGCTTCGCTACGGCAGGCAGCCAACCAACTCGCGGTCTACCTCGCCCCGCCCGGCTATGGCGAAATGTTCTGCGGCCTCGGCTTCTCCGACCTCGTCGAGCGTGCACGGGGCGGCGCCCGCCGCTCGGAGCTGGCGGCCGCGATACCTATCGAACTAGTGGAACAACTCGGGGCATTCGGTGGTCCCGAACGAATCAGTGCCCGATTGCAGGCCTACCTGGATGCCGGCGCAGATACCGTCGCGATAGTGCCGGTCACGGCAGAAGATCCTGCCGGCCGCGCCGTCCTCGAATGTGCCGCCGAGACCTGCCGCCTTTATTCGCCTACGCAGGAGACCGCTTGATGAAACCCGTGAACACGCAATGCCGGCTGGCCGCCCGCCCAACCGGCCTGCCCAAGGCCACTGACTTCACGATTGTCGACGAGCCGGTCCCTGCCGCCGCAGACGGTGAGTTCGTCGTCGAAATCGACTACCTGTCAATCGATCCCGCGATGCGGACGTGGATGAACGCCGGACGGTCCTATGTGCCGCCGGGGCAGATCGGCGCCCCGCACGGGCCCGCGAACTACATGCAACTGCTCGTCGCCCGCGCATCAATGACGGGCTTCGCCATCATCGACTACGTCAACCGCTACCCCGAAGGCATTGCTCAGCTGGGAGAGTGGCTTACAGCGGGCAAAATGCGGTCACACGAGCAGATCGAACACGGCGACGTCGGCGCCTTTCCCGCGGCGCTCCTCAAACGCTTCAGCGGCGAGAACACCGGCAAACTCATCCTCGCATTGCAGGGCTGACGAACGTCACTCTGCACCGTGCTTGATGTGGGGCACAGGCGTGCCCTCCTCGGCAAGGGTCTCCTCCTCGATCTTCATCGTGAGCGGCTCGCGGAAACCGCGGGTCATGTAGAGGAGCAGGATGATCCCGATCGCGAGCCAGATAACGCCGTTCCTGAGGGCCTCGAAGTGCAGGTTTATCCAGAGCACGCCGGTGAGGCACATTCCGATGAACGGCAGCACGATGTTTCTGAAGATCTCCTTGGGCGTGCGCCGCTGCTTCAGACGGATCGCGTAGAAGACGATGACGGTCAGGTTCACAACGGTGAACGCGATGAGGGCACCGAAGTTGATCATCGACGCGACGAACTCGAGCGTGAACTGCACGGCCAGCAGTGACACGATGCCGACGATGACGACGGCGTGCGCCGGGGTCAGGAACCTCGGGTGGATGTATGACAGGTACCGGGGGATGCGGCCCTTGCCGTTGCGGGCCATCACGTAGATCATGCGGGACACGCTGGCATGCGACGAGAGGCTCGAGGCGATTATGGCGGCGAGGGCGGCCGAGGTGAACAGGATCCAAAAGAAGTGGCCGCCCACCTTCAGCGCCATCTCGGGCAGCGTGTCGTCGGTGACCTCGAAGCCCTCCAGGGTCGGGAACACGGACTGGCTGAACCACGCCGCGACGAAGAAGATCGCGCCGCCGATGAGCAGGGCGAGAACGATCGCTCGTGGAACCTCGTTGGGCGACTTGGCCTCCTCGCTGTACATCGTGATCGCGTCGAACCCGATGAATGAGAAGCACACCACGGTGGCGCCCGCCACGACGGCCGACAGTTGGACGCCCTCGTGGTACAGCGGGTTCATCGTGAAGATCGTGCCCTCGCCCATGCCATGCTGCAGCGCGAGCCACGCCTGGACGACGAACGCGGCGATCATCACAACCTGGAACACCAGGAGGATCCCGTTGACCCGAGACGTGCCCTTCATGCTCAAGTAATTGAGCGCGGTGATCGCCGCGACGTACACCACGACGAACACCCACGACGGGGCCTCCGGGAAGAACCCCTCGAAGTAGATGCGGCCGATGACCGCGTTGACCATCGGAAGCAGCAGATAGTCGAGCAGCGACGACCACCCGACCAGGAATCCGAAGTTCGGATGGATCGCTTCGGACGCGTAGGTATACGCCGATCCCGCCGAGGGGTAGACGCGCGTCATGCGGCCGTAGCTGATCGCGGTGAACACCATCGCGACCAGCGCAAAGAGGTAGGCGAGGGGCACCACCGCGTTCGTCTCCTCCGAGACGATTCCGAACGTGTCGAAGACGGTCATGGGGGTCATGTAGCCGAGACCCAAGCCGACGATCGCCCACATTCCGAGCTGTCGGGACAGGTGCGGACTGGACGTATGGGCAACGTCTTGCGCGCTCTGCGACACGGTACTCAACCCCTCCAAACGACCGGTACCGTCTCAGCCCGGCCGCCGGCGCTCCGGCGCACGTCGGCGAAGTTCTGGCGGCGGTGTGTACCGCCCCGGAACCGCGCTGGTGGACAGATTATTGCACGTCATTGCACGCTGTCCGCCCAATATTGACGAGGCTGACGCGCTCGACTTCAGTACCGCTTTTGGACGACCTTGCCCATGCGGCCGGTCGGCAGGCGCCTTCGGGAACCGCGACGATGCGGCATAGGACATGTTGATACGCAAGGTATTCCGTCGAGTCCCGGTGGATTGCAGAGGCTGCCCATTGGTGAAACTCCTGCTCAACGGGCAGATCGGACGCATAATGCGGCCATGCGTTGCGACGGCTTGACCGCCCGAATGGTGCCGGCAGTGACCACTGTGCTGCTCTCAGGCGGGCTAGTGGGTTGCCACCGGGGACCTCAGGTTGTAACGGCGATTGAGTTCGACGGCGCGACTCGCAACATCACGACGACAGACGTGGTCTGCACCAAACAACCAGACGACGGCCTGGTAATCCTGGTGCAGGACACGCCAAAGCGGACAGTTCGGATCCAGCTCACCCAGCAGGGCCGGCTTGTCGTTCAGAAGGCGGGGCTTCGCTATGACGACATGGCCGGTTTCGTGGCCGACACCGGTGAGGTAATCGCGACCAAGGTGGATGACACCTTTACCTTCAGTGGGCGCATGCCGCCCAATGCGGGGGAGTCGCAGTGGCACACCTTCAAGATCCAGACCACTTGCCCCGGCTACGCGGGTACGCCGGCGCCCAGGATGGACGTCCCCATAGGAGCACCGTGAACCGCACACCTGGGCACGTTGTCTAGCCCGCAGGTCGTCAAGCACTGCAGGCGCCGACCTTCACCTCGGCGGTGCGGTGACTCCATTTGGCTGAACCGGCGCTTGCCGGGTCGGCTGGCACCGACGGCGTGTCCGGCGCGAATAGCGGTGACGGTCAATGCGGACTCGATTGCGACGTGGTGCCGCGTGACCGATGGATCCGCCGCGTCTACCGGCTAACGCCAATGCAGATTGTCTGCCAGCAGGTAGCACACATTGGTGGCAGCGCTGAAGACGTCGGCGGGCGATGACCGCAATCTATTAGGCGTGCCAGAGCATCGTCGCGAAGCGTAACGACGTGTCTGCCGAGCACCACCACGGCGCACGAATGGGCCTGCTCCGTAGGTAGAGGAATGTCCCGACAACGTTGTCACTGAATTTGACTGAAGAGAGGACATGACAATGTCAGCCCACGTGCCCAAGTCCCCGCCGACGTTGGCTACCGCGAGCCTCAATCGCAGCGTCGGCTTTACCCACGAGGAACGACGCAGGCTCGGGCTCAACGGTCGGCTTCCTTCTGGTGTCCTCACCCTGGACCAGCAAGCTGAGCGAGTCTGCGTCATGGTGGCAGGCGTAAAGCGAGTCACGAAGAACATGCTACAAGCGTCCGCCAACGCCATTGCGCATCAGGCGGATCCGACAAAGCCGGCGGCGACCGAGCACGAACACATCGTCCAAGCAATCCTCGACACCATGTGGGTGCCCGACTACCCCGAGGACGCCCGATGACCGCCTTTGACCCCGTCGAGATCTTCCAGACCTCCACGATGGCGGCGTTACTCGACGGTGTTTACGAAGGAAACGTCTCGATCCGAGAATTGCTGCGCCACGGTGATTTTGGCCTGGGGACATTCAACAGCCTCGACGGTGAAATGCTCGTCTTAGACGGTGTGTGCCATCAACTGCGCGCAGACGGCAGCGCGACGACCGCCGGGCTTGACGAACTCACGCCGTTCGCCGCGGTGACCTGGTTTCGCCCCGACCGCACGATCGAGGTGCCCGAACCGTGTGATCGCGCTGCGCTCAAGACGCTGATCGATGAGTCGCTGGACAACATCAACTTGATGGTCGCGGTTCGTGTGGTTGGTGAATTCAGTGCGATGCGCACTCGCACCGTGACCTGACAGCCGTGTCCCTATCGTCCATTCACCGAGGCCACCCACGACCAGCAGGAGGTGACGTTCACGGATGTGACCGGGACGCTGGCCGGCTTCCGCATGCCCAGCTATCAGCAGGGCATCTCGGTCGCGGGCTACGACTCGCACTTCATCGACAAGGACCGTCCAAGCGGCGTGGGCGAATTGCGGTGTGCGCTGCAAGCTCAGGTGCAAATCCGAGCTGACACTGATGTCGACCGTTCCCCGGACCAGCCGGTAATCCAGTGCATGCCCGCCGTGGTGACGAGCAAATCCGACAGACCGAAGGAGGCTGACATGGGAACAACCGAAGTGCGTTCTGCCCAGCGAGTGGTGGAAACGCTGTCCGCGTACGGGATTCAATACATCTTTGGTGTGCCTGGGGCGAAGATCGACGCGGTCTTCGACTCGCTGGTCGACGGCGGTCCCGAGCTGGTGGTGTGCCGCCACGAACAGAACGCGACCTTCATGGCCGCCGCAGTCGGCCGGCTCACCGGCACCCCCGGCGTGGCATTGGTGACGTCTGGGCCGGGCACCACCAACCTGATCACCGCCATCACCGAACAGGACCCGATGATCGCGATCTGCGGTGCCGTCGGCCGGGTCGACCGACTCAAGCGCACACACCAATCGA
>Ga0105249_10002427_pt1 | contig 16172 bp, 10 predicted proteins | sample KBSS44metaG_FD_81522 | JGI IMG/M metagenome (GOLD analysis project Ga0105249, IMG submission 81522) | Switchgrass rhizosphere microbial communities from Kellogg Biological Station, Michigan, USA - KBS S4-4 metaG | ecosystem: Host-associated > Plants > Roots > Rhizosphere > Soil | place...
AGCGGTGCAAACGAGCGGGTGAATGCGAATGGCCTCCCCCTCGATCAACTGCGGTTCAAACGCCTGAATTGAGAGACGGTGCAAAGTCGGAGCACGATTCAGGAGCACCGGATGGCCCCTGGTTACTTCGTCGAGAATATCCCATACTTCAGGCGTTTGGCGTTCAATCATTTTCTTCGCGCTGCGCACCGTATGCACGTAGCCGAGATCTTTCAGCCGACGAATGATGAATGGCTCGAAAAGAACCAACGCCATCTTCTTCGGTAGGCCGCATTGATTCAGCTTGAGCTCCGGACCGATAACAATCACCGACCGACCCGAGTAATCGACGCGTTTGCCTAACAAGTTCTGGCGGAACCGTCCGCCTTTGCCCTTGAGCATGTCGCTCAGCGATTTGAGCGGACGATTACCCGCGCCGGTCACAGCGCGACCGTGCCTGCCGTTGTCGAACAAAGCGTCGACCGCTTCCTGCAACATGCGTTTCTCGTTTCGGATGATGACATCCGGCGTCTTCAGCATTAGCAGATTCTTGAGCCGGTTGTTACGATTGATCACGCGGCGATAGAGGTCGTTCAGGTCGGACGTAGCGAAACGTCCACCTTCCAGTGGGACCAAGGGACGCAAATCAGGTGGAATCACCGGCAGCACCTCGAGGACCATCCACTCGGGCCGTGCGCGCGAACTCTGGAAGCCTTGAACGAGTTTGAGGCGTTTCGCCAGTTTCTTGCGAATCTGCTTGCTCTTTGTCGCTCCCATCGCCTTCTCCAGCTCTTTGTTGAGCTTGTTGAGGTCGATCTCGGAGAGAAGTTTCTTAATCGCTTCAGCGCCCATCCCGGCGACGAAATCTTCGCCGTATTGTTCCTGTGCCTCCCGGTATTCAACTTCGTTTAGCAATTGTGTTTTCTGCAATGGCGTCTTGCCGGGATCGATGACGATATAGTCTTCGTAGTAAATCACCCGCTCAAGCTGACGCGCGCTCATGTCCAGCATCAGTCCAATGCGCGAAGGCATACATTTGTAAAACCAGATGTGCGAAACCGGTACCGCCAACTCTATGTGCCCCATCCGTTCACGACGGACGCGCGCGAGTGTGACTTCGACACCGCAACGATCGCAGATCACGCCTTTATGCTTGATGCGCTTGTACTTCCCGCACGAACACTCCCAGTCGCGGGTCGGCCCAAAAATCCGCTCGCAGAAAAGCCCGCCCTTCTCCGGTTTAAACGTGCGGTAATTAATTGTCTCCGGATTTTTGACTTCGCCTTTGCTCCACGAGCGCATGGTGTCGCTCGAGGCGATACCAATTGCGACTTGATCAAAACCTACGGGGCGTTCTTCGCCCACTAACTCACGCCAGGAATGTTCGTTCATGATTTCTCCGAATAAGTGTGAAACTAAAAATTACGCGACGCTCTCCATAAAGGTGGGCGCCTGGCTGCCGACCTTCACGTCAAGACCAAGGCTTTGCATTTCCTTGATCAACACGTTGAAGGATTCGGGCGTCCCAGCTTCGAGCGAATTGTCGCCCTTAACGATTGACTCGTAGATGCGCGTCCGGCCTTGCACATCGTCGGACTTAACCGTCAGCAATTCCTGCAGCGTGTAGGCAGCGCCATAGGCTTCGAGTGCCCAGACCTCCATTTCCCCGAAGCGCTGGCCGCCATATTGCGCTTTACCGCCCAACGGCTGTTGAGTGACAAGCGAATACGGTCCCACGGCGCGCGCATGAATCTTGTCCGCCACAAGGTGGCCAAGCTTCATCATGTAGATGTGACCAACCACGACTTCCTGGTCGAACGGATCGCCGGTGCGACCATCGAACAAACGCGCCTTTCCGTTTTCCTGCACCCACGTGAAGCCCTCTTTCTTTCTGGCCTCATGCAGATAATCGCGAATTTGTTTTTCCTTAATTCCATCGAAGACTGGAGTGGCCACTTTGAATCCAAGTGCCTTTGCGGCAACGCCGAGGTGGGTTTCCAAAACCTGCCCCACATTCATGCGGCTCGGAACGCCTAACGGATTAAGCACAATCTCGACCGGGCTTCCATCTGCGAGGAACGGCATGTCTTCCTCGGGCACGATGCGCGCCACGACGCCTTTATTGCCGTGACGGCCCGCCATTTTGTCACCAACACTGAGCTTGCGCTTGCTGGCGATGTAAACTTTGACCTGTTTAATAATCCCCGGTTCGATCTCCTCGCCGCTTTCCACGCGGTCAGTCGCCCGATCCTTCTCAAGCTCCAGTTCGGCGAATTTGTGTTCGTATCCGCCAATAATTTCCCGAATCCGATTGCGAATCGGGCTCGGGTCGATCTCGATATGATCGTGCGCGGTCGCCAATTTTCGCAAAAGCGTTTTCGTGATCTTGCGATTGGCGGGGATAATGATTTCACCGCTCTTGGCGTTCACGACGTCGAGTGGAATTTTTTCGCCCAGCAGGACGTTGGAAAGTGAATCAGTGAGCTGCTCAATGAGCCCCTCTCTCTTGCGCTTATGGTCTTCGCCGATGCTCTTCAGCTGCCGTTTGGTTTCCGCCGGTGTAAGTTTCTCGCGTGAAACTTCGCGACGGGATGACACCTTCACGTCCATCACGATCCCGTACGTTCCAGAAGGAACAGTAAGTGATGTGTCTTTTACATCGGCGGCTTTCTCGCCAAAGATGGCCCGAAGCAGCCTCTCCTCCGGAGCCAGTTCCGTCTCGCTCTTCGGCGTAATTTTTCCAACCAAAATATCGCCCGGCTTCACCTCCGCACCGACCCGCACAACGCCGTCCGGACCCAGGTTGCGTAAAGCCTCTTCGCTTACATTTGGGATATCGCGCGTAATTTCCTCGGGGCCCAACTTTGTATCACGCGCACCGATCTCGAACTCATCGATGTGAATGGAAGTGTAAATATCTTCCTTCACGACCTTCTCCGAGATCATGATCGCGTCTTCGAAGTTGTAGCCATTCCACGGCATGAACGCGACGAGCACGTTGCGGCCGAGCGCCAGTTCGCCACGATCGGTGTTTGGCCCATCGGCGATGACTTGGCCGCGCTTCACATGCTGGCCTTTGCGAACAATCGGTTTCTGATTGACGCAGGTGCCGGCGTTTGACCGCATGAATTTCCGGAGCTCGTAAACATAGGTCCCGGACTCGGAATCGGTTTTTATCTTCTTTTTGCTGTCGGGCAAATGGCCGTCCTTTGTGACGATAATTTGGTTAGCCGCAACTGAAGCGACCTTGCCGCCGTCGACCGCCAGAACGACTGCGTGTGAATCGCGTGCAACTTTTTCTTCAAGACCAGTGCCGACCAGTGGCATCTCAGAAACAATCAGCGGCACCCCTTGACGTTGCATATTGGAACCCATCAGCGCGCGGTTTGCGTCGTCATGTTCCAGAAACGGGATGAGGCCAGCCGCTACCGAAACGAGCTGCTTCGGCGAGACATCCATGTAATTCACCTTCGATGGATCGACTTCAAGAAAATCGCCACGATAACGTACCGAAACTTTTTCACCCGTGAAATGGCCGCGACCGTCGATGGGCGCATTGGCCTGAGCGACGAGGAAGTTCTCTTCACGGTCAGCAGTCAGATACTCGATCTCATCGGTGACCCGGCCGTTTGCCACCTTGCGATAGGGTGTTTCGATAAAACCAAACTCATTGATGCGCGCGAAGGTGCTCATTGAGCTGATCAACCCAATGTTTGGGCCTTCGGGCGTTTCGATCGGACAAATGCGGCCGTAGTGCGACGGATGAACGTCACGCACTTCAAAGCCGGCGCGCTCGCGGCTCAAACCGCCCGGGCCGAGAGCGGACAAACGCCGCTTGTGCGTCAATTCCGCGAGCGGATTCGTCTGATCCATAAACTGCGACAGCTGGGACCGACCAAAGAAATCCCTGATGACCGCGCTGAGCGCTTTGGGATTGATAAGCTTTTGCGGCGTCATCCCATCCACGTTGATGTCGAACAGCGTCATTCGCTCTTTCACCAGACGCTCGGTGCGGGCAAGACCGACCCGGCACTGGTTGGCCAGTAATTCACCCACCGTACGCACGCGGCGGCTGCCAAGGTGGTCGATGTCATCGAGCGTGCCTTCGCCCCGTCGCAGATTGATCAAGTACTTGATCGCCGCGATAAAGTCTTTGTCGGTCAGAATGCGCTCGGAGGCATCGACGTTAATCCCGAGCTTCTGATTGATTTTGTAACGTCCCACCCGGCCAAGATCGTATTTCTTCGGATCGAAAAAGAGTCGCTTGAGTAAAGCGCGGGCATTGGCGACGGTCGGCGGATCGCCCGGACGAAGCCGGCGGTAAATGTCCTTGAGAGCCTCTTCCTGATCGTGCGCCGGATCCTTTCTAAGCGCCTTCACGATCGTGTCATCGTTTGAGATGTCGATCACTTTGGCCTCGTGAATATTCAGCGCCATGATCTGGCGAACAGTCGCCAGAGTCAGGGGCTCAAACGCTCGCGCGACCGTCACCTCGCCGTCGCGGATATCCGCTGTGAGCACTTTGCTGGCGAGCTGTTCTTCGTCGAGTTTGTCGCTTAGCTTGAGAGTCTCGATGTTATAAAAAAGTTTGATGACTTCCTCGTCAGAGCCATAACCGAGTGCGCGAAGGAAAGTCGTCGCGAGGAATTTTCGACGCCGCTTGCGTCGATCGAGATAGATGTAAAGAAGGTCAGCCGTATCGAACTGCACCTCGATCCACGAGCCACGGTCTGGGATGATGCGGAAGCTATAAAGAACCTTGCCGTTGACGTGGACGGTGGATTCGAACGCAATACCCGGAGAACGATGCAGCTGGCTCACCACCACGCGCTCCGCACCATTGATGACGAAGGTCCCCTGCGGCGTCATGAGCGGGATCTCACCCATGTACACTTTCTCTTCCTTCGTGCCCTTCTCCTCCCGCAACTGGAACGTCACGTGCAGCGGCGCACTGTAGGTTTGCCCTTCGCGCTGCGCTTCAAGCGGCGTCAATTTTGGTTCACCGATATCGTAGTGGCTGAAATCAAGGACCGCCTTCTCATCGTAACTTTCGATAGGGAAAACTTCCTTGAAAACGGCTTGAAGCCCCTGATTTTTGCGCTTCGAATACTGAACGTCTTTTTGAAGAAAATCGACGTATGAATTTGCCTGGACCTCAATCAGGTTCGGCGGTTCGATGGCTTCCTTGATACTTCCGAAGTAGATACGTTCCGACATAGTGTCTAAGCTTACGAGCTAAACCTCACACCGGGCTCCACCAAACGCGGACCGACGCAGGCAGATTTACCGGTTCTGGGATGGGCGAAGAGCGTAAAAATGCCACCAAAACGGAGACCTGTCAAATTGACGACCTCCGTCTCGTAGCCGGTAACTTAATTTGCCTTGTTAACGCCGGGGTAAAAATACGTCTGGCGGACTGTAGTGGGTTCTTATTTTATTATGGATCCGGCGTCGCGCAACCGATTTTTGTGCTGCGACAGCGCCTAAATTCGATTTGTTTATTTAACCTCGACCTTTGCACCCGCGGCCTCGACCTTTTTCTTGATCTCATCCGCCTCTTGCTTGGTCACGCCTTCCTTGATCGTCTTGGGTGCGCCTTCAACCAGCGCTTTAGCCTCTGCAAGGCCGAGTCCAGGAACTGCGCTCCGCACCTCTTTGATCACCGCAATCTTGTTTGCGCCCATTTCTGCCAGGACCACGTCAAACGTTGTCTTTTCCTCGGCTGCTGGCGCTCCTGCCCCGGCTGCTGCCCCTCCAGCGGGTCCCGCCGCGACTGCCACTGGTGCAGCGGCGCTAACGCCCCACTTTTCTTCAAGCTGCTTAACCAATCCAGCAATCTCGAGAACCGAAAGGTTACTGAGTTGCTCCACCAATTTATCTGTATCTGCCATTTTAGTTTTTCCTCCAGTTGCCGCCTCCGAAAGCCTTCGAAGAATTAAAACCGATAGCCATCAGCTCGGACAATTTTCGTTTTGCTTTTGCTTGTAGGGCAACCGCTCCGGTTGCCGCGGCAGGCGATGCGCCCGCCCTACAAATTCTTATGCTGCAGGTACGCCCTCCTTTTCGGCTTTCGCGTTCAACAATCGCGCTAGCGCCGCACCGGGTTCGTTGAACAGACGCACTAGACGCGTCGCCGGGGACAATAGCAGCCCCAACAATTGCGCCTGTAAAATTTCACGCGACGGCAAGTCCGCCAAAGTCTCCAATTCTGCAGTGGAAAGCGCTGCGCGATCAACAAAGCCAACCCTGAGTGCAGCCAGCTTAAACTCGCCCGCAAAGGTCTTAAAAATCTTGGCTACCGGGGCTACATCCGCTTTCCCCGTAACAACCGCAGTTTGCCCCGCGAACTGGTCACCCACTTCCGGGAAACCAGAATCCGCCATCGCGCGCTTGAGAAAACTGTTCTTCACCACGTGCACCTCGGCGCCCGCGGGAACGAGTCGACTTCGCAACTCGCTAAAATTTGATACCTTCATGCCGCGATAATCGGTCACGAGCACAAAAGGCGAGCGTTTCAATGCCTCGGACAACTCTGAAACAATACTGGCTTTTTCTGGTCGCATACTGTCGAGCTAATTATTCCGGTCCTACAATCCGCTCAGATATGGATTCGGATCGATGCGGACGCCGGGGGACATAGTCGCACTGATTGTCACACCTTCAAGGTAGCGTCCCTTAGCCGTCGCCGGACGAGCTCGGACTACGGCTTCAATCACCGCATTTGCGTTCTCCACCAGCGCGTTTTCTTCAAAGGAGAACTTTCCTACCGGCACGGCAACGTTGCCATTCTTATCGAGCTTGAATTCAACGCGGCCCGCTTTCACCTCCTGCACGGCTTTGGCGGTGTCTTCGGTGACGGTCCCCGTCCGGGGGTTGGGCATCAGCCCGCGCGGACCGAGCACTTTCCCCAGTTTCCGCACTTCGGCCATCGCCGCGGGTGTAGCGATCGCGACATCAAAATCTTGAAAGCCTTCCTGGCATTTCTGGATCAAATCTTTCATGCCGACGAATTCCGCGCCGGCGTCTGTGGCTGCCTTGGCCGCTTCGCCTTCTGCGAAAACGAGCACTCGCACCTTTTTCCCGCTGCCGTGTGGAAGCGGGCAAGTCCCCCGCACCATCTGATCGGATTGCTTCGGGTCAACCCCAAGGCGAAATGAGAGCGTCACCGTCTGATCAAACTTGGTCGGGGAGAATTTCTTCAGCGTCGTGACCGAATCAGCGAGACTGTAGTTTTTCGTCCGATCTACTTGCTGCGCCGCCGCGCGATAACGTTTGCTTCGATTTGTTGGCATTGTTCGGTGCAGTTCAAACGCCGCTCGCTGCTTTAGCAGTCAGGCTCCTGCTTAATTATCCCGCCCAAACCGGCGAGCGGGACATCGAACGTAGCGGCGTTTTTCCCCATGTCAAAGGGATAACGACGATCCGCGTCCAGGAGCGACGGCTTGGGCAGCCGTCGATTTCAGCTGTGACGGTTGGGAAGCCGTCACTCCTTGAGTCTTTGTCGAATGATTCTGCCTTCCTTCATAACGAATGACACCCGCTCCGTTGCCGTGATGTCTGCAGTTGGATCGCCGGGCACCGCGATCACATCGGCCAGTTTTCCTTTTTCCAAGGTGCCCACCTTTTGAGCAATCCCCAAAAGCTCGGCGTCGTTAGCCGTCGCTGATTTCAATGCGTCAATCGGGCTCATGCCCAAGTCCACCATCAACTTGAATTCCTTTGCGTTTTGTCCGTGCGGAAACACCGCTGCGTCCGTTCCAAATGAAATCCTGACACCCTTCTTCACGGCATTGCGAAACATCTCGGACCGAGCGGCCGTAGCCGCCTTGGCTTTCGCCTGTAACGCGGGCGGATAATTGTCGATCTTGTCCATGACCCATTCGCTCGCCATCAGCGTGGGTGTAAGAAATATGCCCTTCTTCTTCATCATCGTTAGCGTGTCCGGCTTCAAAAAAGAGCCGTGTTCAATCGAATCGACGCCTGCTTCAATGGCCTCACGCGCAACCTCGTCGCCGTGACAATGGACGGCGACTCTTTTTCGCAATCGATGGGATTCATCAACAAGCGCGGCCATTTCAGCCGGAGTCAATTGTGGAGTGTCGACTTCATCAGTAAGCGATAGTACGCCGCCAGAAACTGCAGCCTTGATCACGTCTGCGCCGTTCTTGACTTCAAAGCGGACCGTTTTTCGAATTTCATCGGGCCCGTTTGCAATGCCATCCGTGTAGTCCGGCTCGCGTCCGAACAGAAAATCGCGAAATCCATTCGTCGGATCGAAGTGTCCGCCGGTCGCTCCGATTCCCTTGGTTGCGACCAGCATTCGTGGGCCGACGATCACCCGTTTGTTGATTGAATTTCGGAGCGCCACGTCGACAAACTCGTGGCTTGCCACAAAACGACTGCCCAGGTCGCGCACTGTTGTAAACCCGGCTTCAACAGTTACTCGGGCAAATTCGGTCGCTCGAATCGCGTGCTCAGACACGTTCAGGTCAAGTTCTTGCAGTCGCCGTTCGTTGTAATTGCCGGAGAAATCCTCGGTGAGATGCGTGTGTGCATCCATGAAACCGGGACAAAGCGTCGTATCGCCAAGGTCCACGACACGTGCGCCATCGGGAATCAGGAGATTGCTTCCGGCGTCTACAATCTTGTCGTCCTTAACGATGATTACGCCGTTCTGCACTAGAGAGTTCGCTTTGCCATCAAACATTCGCGCAGCTTTGAGCACGATTAATTCATCAGCTGCGGACGTAGCCGCGCCAAAACAGAACAAAGTTAGAACCACATAACTCGCGATTTTCATGCCGTCGCTTTAGAGGCAAGCAACGGCCCTGGCAAGAGAGGAATATGAACGTGAAGTCCTGTTACGGATTTCGGAGTTTCGCTTCGCTTTCCGCAAGTCCTTTCCACGCGTCTGCGAGATTCGGATCGAGCGCCAACGCCTCTTTGAAAGCGACAATGGCGCGCTCGTGGTGATTGAACATCGCCAAGTACTTGCCACGATTGGTGAGCATTCTCGTATACGCCGGCAAAATCTTAGTGTTTGCAACATCATCCTTCTCAAAACGCACCGTCCCATCAGCCAATCCCCGCATTCGGAGATGCGGGCTGGGGGATTCATCAAAGGTTTGGCCAGTGGCGAGATTGAAAACCAGCCCTTGCGGCACGAGTTGATAGGTTTGAGGGATCCATTGGGTCAAGTAGCTGTTTAGTTGGTCGGGGATCAGCAGCTCATTCGTGATATAAACTGGCGCGACCTTGATTTCATTCCTGACGATTGCCTGAATCATGTCCAGGAATGCCATGCTAATCCTTTGAGTAAGCTCCCCGTTCCGGGTAAAAGCCGCAGGATCCCGTTCCCATTGCTTTAAGATTTCAACATACGGATCGATCTTTTCCCTCGACCGCTTCATCAAACCGGCATGCGCGTGCTTCAGATAATCGAAATACCACGAGCGGCGCAGCAGATTAATATCTATCGCCTTCACATCGGGACGGCGCCGTTCTACCTCTTGCACGTATAGCATGGGAGATGCGACCTGCCAATCTTGCGTCAGCAATAGTCCATTGGGTGCGATCGTGCTGAACAGGTTCTGCACATAATCATCCGCAATGAAGTAATGCTTGCGATTGTTGAATGGCCAATTCGCCGCAAATGCTGTAGCCGATGTCAGGACAATCGTTGTCGCAACAGCCACTGATGGTGTCCATATCGGCGAACGTCTGGAAGCAGCAAGTTGAATCAACCAGTGAATTCCTAGTCCCGCCGCAATCGCGATCGAAATGAACGCCGGCAAATAATACGCATCCTTGTCCTCGGCAATTTCGTAGCTAAGCGCGTAAGCGAGGTCGGCGAGCAGGATCAACAGCAAAAACCAAAAAGCTGTGCGGCCGCGCTTGTAGGCGCTCGTGAGGCCGGCCCCCGCCAGAAATAGCGTTATGGGTAGCCATGGAAAGCCAAACTCACGCAAGGCCATTCGACAAAACTCAATAAACTGCGGTCCCATCGTCGACGTCGAAAAAGAAAAGAACACCCGATACTGACGGCCGGTGATATGCCACCAGATTTCCTGGAGCGACCGAGCATTTCCCCAGTTCATCGCGGGTGAGCGCGACGCTGCCCACGGCAGATAACTGTAGACAAGGATCAACGCACCAATCGAAATCAGCGCAGAATATAAAAGGCGCCGGCTGGCGAAGAACTTCAGACCTTCTGTCCTGTAAACAACCACAGCAATCGCCGGAAGCGTCAATGCCACTGTCACGTGATGAACACCCATCGCGAGGCCGAATACAAAGGCGGCCGCATAAATCCATTTGTCATGTGTCGTCTCCGCCGCGCTGGAATTCGTTCGAGTTTCAATGATCAGCCTTCGCCACCGAGCGCTCAAAATGAAAACGAGCACGATTAGCAACGCGTTGAGGGCGTAGACTTCGGTGATCGTCGCATACGCCCAAAGCGTGCGGGAGAAAGCCATCAGCAATCCCGCGCCAACCGCGGGCACGAATATCAAAAGCCCGCGGGTTTTTGAACGGTCAGTATCGCTACTTTGCCGCGCAGCCTTGTTCCTTTGGCGAGGTGAAGCAAAACAAGAAGCCGTAACAATTAATTCGGCCACGACGAGCGTAAGCATTGCGGAGGCAAGCGCAGCGAAAACAGCCGACGAAAAATTGATTCGCACAGCAACGTTTCCGACAGGCACAAGGGACGCGAGATGCGCGAGCATGGTCCACAGTGGAACACCCGGCGGATGCGCCACTCCGAGCCCGAACGCCGCTAAAATTAACTCGCCGCTATCAGTTGGAGTAACCGTGGGGGCGAGCGTCCAGCTGTATACGACCAGCGCAACAAGAAACACTGCACCTGCGCACACCAGTTCCGCCTGAGACCACGACGTCGTTTTGGCACTCGCCTCGCGGGCAGATTTTACGTCGCGAGGAATCTGTTTTTGAGATTGCGCGCCTTTCGTGACCCCGCGAGCCATGGCGTATCGTGTCGCAAACTGGCGTGCCTGCAAACCATCAAAGCGATGCGAGGACGCATCGCACTCACAAAGTCCAGCTCCCGGCGGACGAACCGGAATACGGCTCTCAACGTATTTTGCGCGAGGCGCTTTCGGAGTCCGATGCGTGCTCGCATCGCTTTCTCGTGCAACAAAGAACCCTTGTTTCGCTTGTGCAGTTCATCTTCAATACCGCGACATGAAACGGCCGCTTTCGGTTGCAGTGCTCTCCGCAGTTTTTGCGACAAATATGGTCGCGCAATCGCCGACTCCGGCTTCGTCCCCAGCACAACCACCTTCGGACTATGACGTGCGCTGGGGCGTGAAAATTCCAATGCGCGACAAAGTCGAACTGAACGCGACGCTATATTTGCCAAAGACTCCGGATGGCTCGCTGCCGAAGACGCCGGTAATCTTTACTCTGACGCCGTACATCTCGGACACATACCATGCGCGCGGCGCCTACTTCGCGTCACATGGTTATGTGTTTGCGCTTGTGGACGTTCGTGGCCGCGGCAATTCCGGCGGCGAATTCGAGCCCTTCGCAAATGAACCGCGCGACGGACATGACGTGGTTGAATGGCTGGCGCAGCAACCATTCTGTGACGGCAAAGTGGCCATGTGGGGCGGTTCGTATGCGGGCTATGATCAATGGGCAACGGCGAAGGAATTTCCGCCTCATTTGGCGACGATCGTGCCCGCTGCCGCAGCGCATCCCGGTCTGGATTTTCCATCGCCCAACAACATCGGCATCTCTTACGACGTGCAATGGTTCACGTTCACCAGCGGGCGAACTCCACAGAACAATCTTTTTGCCGATCAAAAATTCTGGCGCACAAAGTTTTTGGACGCTTACAAAAAGCATCTCCCTTTCAAATCACTCGATTCATTCGTGGGAAATCCGTCGGTTAACTTCCAGCGCATACTCAAGCATCCTATGGCGGACGCTTACTACGACGCGATGCTGCCTACGCGTGAGCAGTTTCAAAAGATCGCGATGCCGATCCTAACAATTACAGGCCAATACGACGGTGACGAACTGGGTGCGCTCACGTATTACCGGGACCATCTCGCCAAGGCCTCGCCGCAAGCGCGCACCAAGCATTTTCTCGTCATCGGACCGTGGGACCATGCCGGCACTCGCACGCCGACGGATGAAGTCGCTGGCGTAAAGTTTGGCCCGGGAGCCATCATCGATTTGAACGATCTGCACCGCCAGTGGTACGACTGGACTATGAAAGCCGGCCCGAAACCGGCCTTCCTCAAGAATCAGGTCGCGTATTATTTGCTGGCGCCCGGAAACTCTGGCGCGACAGGCGAATGGAAATATGCCGACAGCTTTGAGACGCTGACAGCGAATCCAAAGACTTTTTACCTCGATTCGAAAAACGGCGATGCAAACGGCGTCTTTCACTCGGGCGTGCTGAACGAAAAGGAACCGAACACTGGCACGGATACCTTTGTTTACGATCCGTTGGATACACGTCGCGGCGAAAACGTGGAGGGAACCGATTCAAAAGAAAAAACCGCCGCGATCGATCAGACGTTCGCTTTAAGCATCGGCAAGGACGGGTTGGTTTATCATACCGATCCGCTGCCGAACGAGACGCCGTTGGTCGGTTGTCCGGCTGTCAATCTGTGGGTATCGATCGACACGCCGGATGTCGATCTCGAGTGCGACTTGTACGAAATTCAGCCCGACGGCACCAGCATTGCCTTCTGGAGCGACCTACGCAGGCTGCGTTATCGCGAATCGTTGCATGAAGCGAAGCTGGTGACGCCGGGTGAAATTGTGCGCTGCGATTTTAATCCAGGCTTGTTCGTAGCGCGTCGTTTAATGAAAGGCAGCCGCTTGCGCCTGGTCGTTACGGCAGTGAACTCCATTTCGTGGCAAAAGAATTATTGCTCAGGCGGAATCGTCGCCGAAGAGACAGCGAAGGATGCGCACACCTGCACCGTGCAGGTATATCACGATCCCGAGCACCCAAGCGCAATTCAACTGCCGCTGCGCTGAGTCGTTTTTCGCCTAGTTCCTTTTGCCCGCCAGACGATGCTGCCTTGTTGCGACGCAAATCGCGCTCCACTTTTTGACTACGGATAATTTTCGATCGTCCACCGCCAGCGTTTATCCTTCGTGTCGAGAAACCGCTCGAATGAGCCTGGGCCTTTCTGCTGGTATTCGCGCCAAAACGCGATTCGCCCATCTCGCAATTCCACTACTACGATGCCATGATCTGCTGTTGGCTCGTTCGCCTCACCAAAGGAATATTCTCCCGCGCCGATTTGACGGGCTTCATCAAACCACAAGTTGTGAAACCGCATGAACGTTCCCGGTTTCAGCGCGGCAAAATACGGCCGTAACTGGGAGTGCCCCTTGTAGAATTGAACGTCAGGCGGTTCCATGTAGATCGCGTCTTCAGTGAAACAGGCCAGGGCTTGCTCTGTGTTTTGCTGGCTCCAGCCATCGGCGAGGCGGTCCATCAATTCGCGAAAGGCAGCGGCATTTAGGTGTTTCTCAGCGTTTGGTGATCTTTGGCCACAGGCGAGAAGAACAAACAACGAAAGGCAGACGCAGATTCGGCGCATCGATTTCGTCTTAAAAGCTGTATCGATTTTAAATCGCAAAGAGGCCAACGGAAGCTAATCATCGCCGCAATGAGTATGCATTGCCAATGGCTCAAAGCGGTCGTTTGCGTTGCTTTTCTCTGCGGCTTGAGACCAAGCGCACCTGCGCAGACTGAGGCGTTAGGCAAACTGGCAGATGATTTTTGGGCATGGCGCGCGAAATACGCGCCATTCACAGCCGACGACGTCAATCGGATCGAGCGGCCCGGCGGAATGCGCGATTGGTCGCGTGCGACCATTGACCAGCGAAGAAAAGATTTGGCCGGATTTGAAGCGCGCTGGAAGAAATTAGATCCCGCGCAATGGCCGATTCCGAAGCAGGTCGACTACAAATTGATTGGCTCAGCATTGTCCCGTGTTCGTTGGGAACTGGAACTTAATCCGCGCTGGAAACGCGACCCGAATTTTTATATCGACCAAACGCTCACCGCGTTGGCGGAAGCGCTTATAGTCCCAGCGCCGTACGATGAAGCGCGCAGCCGGGAAATTCTCACCCGCATCGAAAATATCCCGTCGATCCTCCAACAAGCTTCGAAGAATCTCGAGAATCCGCCGGCGCCGTTCGCAACCGCCGCGGCCCAGAATCTCGACGGCATTCGCGATCATCTGCGCACGATGGCGAGCGCGATCGTCGGGTCGACGACGCTGAAACCAGAAGAGTTAAGCGCCGCGACTGGTCGCGCCGCAGATGCGCTCGAAAAATTTCAGCAACAGCTCAAGGACAAGTTGCCGAAGCTTCCGCAACAAACCGCACTCGGTCGCGACGCGTACATCTGGCTCTTACGGAACGTCGCCCTGATGCCCTTCACGCCCGAGGAACTGCTTGCCATGGGACGACAGGAATGGAACCGGGCGGTCGCGTTTGAGGCATACGAGAAGAACCGCAACAAAGACATGCCGCCGTTAAAGATGGCAACGGACATTAATACGTGGATTAAAAATGCAGCTGAAAAAGAACTTCAAGTCCGCAAGTTTCTCGAGGAGCGCGGCATTCTCACAGTACGGAAGTGGGTCCAGCATTACACGCTTCGGCAGACGCCGGAATATTTACGCGCGCTTGGGTTTACCGAGCACGACGATTTTACATCGCCGTCGCGACTAAATGAAGATTGCATCCGGTACGTGCCTGAGCTGTCGGAGAAACTTGGCTACTTCTGGCGAGCGACAGCGATGGATCCGCGGCCCATCACTGTCCACGAAGGAATTCCCGGCCATTATTTTCAACTTTGCCTCTCGTGGAGAAACGAGGATCCGATTCGCCGTCACTACTACGATTCCGGTGCCAATGAAGGGATCGGTTTTTACGCGGAAGAAATGATGTTGCAGGCCGGTTTGTTCGATGACAGCCCGCATACCCGTGAAATCATTTACAATTTCATGCGGCTTCGAGCGCTTCGCGTGGAAGTGGACGTGAAACTCGCGCTCGGCGAATTCACGCTCGAGCAAGCTGCAAAATATCTTCAGGAGGAAGTCCCGATGGATGAACAGACCGCGCGGCAGGAAGCGATCGCGTTCTCCACCAGCCCCGGCGGAGCGATGACTTATCAGATCGGGAAATTACAAATCCTGAAATTTCTCGCCGACGCGTGCATGCAACAGGGCGACAAATTCAATCTCCGTGCCTTCCACGATTTCGTTTGGAAAAACGGCAACGTACCGATTGCGTTGCAGGAATGGGAGTATTTGGGAAAAGACTAGGAGATTAACAAAAGTTCGCTTCGGCGAGGGCGCCGAAACCAGGTCGCCGCGGCGACTGCTCCCCATCCATGAAATCCGCTTGATCCGCAGTGGGCCTTAATCGACGACTTCGAGACCCATTTGCCGGGCCGTACCGGCGATGATGCGGAAACCGGCTTCGTCGTTACGCGCGTTCAGGTCTTTACGCTTGGTGTTCACGATGTCCATCACTTGTTTGCGCGTGACCTGTCCGACCTTGGTCTTGTTAGGCTCCTTCGAACCAGCAGCAATGTTGGCAGCTTTCTTGAGCAGAACAGCCGCTGGCGGACTCTTGGTGATGAATGTGAACGACTTGTCTTTGAAGACAGTGATCACCACTGGGAGAATGTCGCCGGCTTGCTTCTGTGTGGCGGCGTTAAATTCCTTGCAGAACGCCATGATGTTCACGCCGCGCGGACCGAGTGCGGTACCCACTGGAGGCGCGGGATTAGCTTGTCCTGCCGGAATTTGCAGTTTGATGTGTGCGATTACTTCTTTGGCCATTTGGGAAAGTTGTTAGTTGAGAGTTGATTGTTGACAGATCTTAGCCGCGCTCGACCTGCCAGTATTCCAGTTCCACCGGCGTGGCTCGACCGAAAATGGTGACGGAAACGCGCAGCTTGCCGCGCTCGGGATCGATTTCTTCGACGACACCGGTCTGATTTTGGAACGGACCGTCGGCGACCTTCACGGTTTCGCCAACTTCGAAGCTGACTTTCGGTTTCACCTTCTCCTCGCGCTCCTTCATCTGAGCGAGCATGCTTTCCACTTCCGATTGCCGCATCGGGATGGGTTTGTCCTTGGTCCCGGCAAACCCAATCACACCGGCCGTATTGCGGATGAAGTACCAGG
>Ga0105249_10002428_pt1 | contig 16170 bp, 11 predicted proteins | sample KBSS44metaG_FD_81522 | JGI IMG/M metagenome (GOLD analysis project Ga0105249, IMG submission 81522) | Switchgrass rhizosphere microbial communities from Kellogg Biological Station, Michigan, USA - KBS S4-4 metaG | ecosystem: Host-associated > Plants > Roots > Rhizosphere > Soil | place...
ACGAATCATCGTCGCTCACCGGGCTCGCGCCGCTCGCGCGTGTGCGCTATCGTGCACCGTCGACCGTCCGCGGGAGGTCGTTATGACCCGAGTGAGCCGGATTTCCTCCGCAGCAATCCTTGTGGTGAGTCTTCTGAGCCTGGCTCAGGCTGTAGGTGAAGCGCAAGGCAGACGTCCCAACATTGTCCTCATCGTTGCCGACGACATGGGCTACGCGGACGTCGGGTTCCAGGGCAGCCGCGATATCCCTACTCCGAACATCGACGCCCTCGCCAGAACCGGCATCCGCTTCACTGACGCGTACGTCAGTGGCCCATACTGCAGTCCCACGCGGGCTGGTTTGATGACGGGCCGGTATCCGCAGCGGTTCGGGCACGAGTTCAACCCCGTCGGAAACCCCGAACCCGGTCTGCCCCTCGATCAGACCACGATGGCCGATCGCCTGAAGGCCGCCGGGTACCGCACGGCCTTGTTAGGCAAGTGGCATCTGGGATCGGCCGCTCCACTGCACCCGATGGAGCGCGGGTTCGACGAGTTCTTCGGATTCCTCGGAGGCGACCATTCGTACTTCGATGCGATGCCGGCGAACGGCGAACCGGTCTTCGACGGAAGGACGCCGACGGAGAAGATGGGGTATCTCACCGACGAGCTGGCGGATCGGGCAGTGGACTTCATCGCGCGACAGCGCTCCGGCCCGTTCTTCCTCTACCTCGCCTTCAACGCCGTGCACACGCCGATGCATGCGACGGAGAAGTACCTGACGCGTTTCTCGCACATTGCCGACCCGCAGCGCCGCACGTACGCGGCCATGCTGTCGGCCATGGATGATGGAATTGGTCGAACGTTGGCGGCCCTCCGCGCGGCGGGGCTGGAAGAGAACACGCTCGTCTTCTTCTTCAGCGATAACGGCGGTCCGACGATGCCGACGACGACCGTCAACGGCTCGAGCAACGCGCCGCTGCGAGGCTCGAAGCGGCAGACCTGGGAGGGCGGCATCCGCGTGCCCTTCATCATCAGCTGGAAGGGACATCTCGCCGCTGGGACGACTGACGCGCGTCCGATCATCCAGCTCGACGTGCTGCCGACGGCCCTGGCGGCGGCCGGCGTCGAACTGCGACCCGACTGGAAGCTGGACGGCGTCAATCTTCTCCCGTTTCTCACCGGCAAGGCGACGGGCACGCCACACGACGCACTCTACTGGCGGCTCGGCGGGATGATGGCGATCCGCAAAGGCGACTGGAAGCTGGTCAAAACGCGGGAAGGCGCGCTGCGCGACATCGACCCGGCTGTCCTCAGCGATCTGTCGATGGCCGAGCTGTACAACCTGGGAGAGGACATCGGCGAAACGAAGAATCTCGCCGCGGCGCATCCGGAGAAGGTGAAGGAGCTGGCCGACGCCTGGTCGCGCTGGAACGCGGGCCTCGTTAGGCCGCTGTGGTTCCCGGGACGCGGTGGCGGCGTGCGTGATTCTCAACCGGCATTCCCGAGGTAGGTGAGCGGCCCGCAGCTGACCTCGACAGTCGCTAGCGTCGCGGCCGCGGTACCACGAAGGCGGTCGGCCCGCTGCGGGCGACCCGAATACGAGTGAGACTCCTCACCGTCGCGAGTCCGTACCGGGTCACGGTCGCAACAGCCGTCCGCTTTTATCGTGCAAGCTGCCAGCCTGCTCCAGGCGCGCGATACACGCACGCGGGAAGCACCTGTCGTACATCGTTCCGTCATGGAGTGAACGCCTGATGCATCGAATCCGGATCTCGGCGGTCGCGGTTTTCGCGATCGCTTCTTTCACCGCGTGTGGCAGCGACAAGGGGACTGGCCCGGCACCGCTCGGCAAGCCGGTCATCACCCAGGTCAACGGCGTGACCGAGCCGGTCGGACTGATCGGCATGACCGTGATGATCGAGGGTGCATCCCTCGGCGATCTGGCGCGCGGAAAGGTCTACTTCCGTGGCACCGGCGGCGCGCGCATCCAGGCCACCGTTGCGAACGCGGATTGGACGGATGCGTTCATCGTCACCACGGTCCCACAGGGCACCGCCGACAGTTCCAAGATCTGGGTCGAGACCACCGGTGGTGTGAGTGACTCGATCTCGTTCACGCTCATCTCGAGCGGGTTGTTCAGCCCCAGCAACATCACGTGGAGCACCGCGAGCGCGCTGCCGCAGCCGCTGCAGGGGCTCGGCGCCGTTGCCGTCCGCATCGGGCGCGGCAGCACGAAGGGAAGCTGGGTATACACCGTCGGCGGTGCCGACCCAGCGAACGTCGCCGGCAAAGCGGTGTATCGCGCGCCGGTGATGGCGGACGGTGGGGTCGGTCCGTGGAGTCCGATGACATCGGAGCCAGCAGCGCGAGCGTACCATACCGTCGTGGCCGCGACGCCAAGTACCGCGCGGATCGACACGACAGTGGCCGCGTACGTCTACGCCCTCGGCGGTGTCGACGCGGCCGGCGCGACGGTCGGGACGGTGGAGTTCACCCGCGTCGGCCTGGATGGCGGGCTTACGGCGTGGCAGAGCACGACTCCGCTGCCCGCCGCACTGCATAACGCGGGAGCCGTCGTGTTTCGCGGTTTTGTGTACGTGTCCGGCGGTGCAAGCGGCACACATCAGCCGACAGCGAGCGCTTATCGAGCTGAAGTCCATGCGGACGGAACGCTGGGCGCGTGGCAGAGCGTCGCCGCGCTTCCAACGGCCACGGCCTACCATTCGATGGTCAGCTTCGGTCCCTTTGTGTATGTGGTGGGCGGAGACAATGGCACCGTGGCGCCCACGCTCAACACGCTCAGCGGTAGCGAAACCAATGCGGCGTATGTCGGGCGCATCGACATGCGGAACGGCACATTGCCAGCGTGGGCCCCGGCGACGGGGATGGGCAAGGCCCGCAGCAAGGGCGCGGTCGTCGCGGCCGGCGGCTCGCTGCTCGTGTCGTCCGGTATTTACGCCGGCCAGGCCGGATCGAGTGAAAACACGTACGCGTCGATCACGGCGGACGGCAGCCTGGCGAGCTGGAACGGCGCTACAGGCTCGAACACGATCGACGTCCTGCTCGGCTACGCGGTGTACAACACGGCGACCGTATTCTTCCTCGATGCGCAGGGCCGAGGACACGTGATGCTGCTCGGCGGCGCGAATCGGTCGAGTGCAGGGCAGCCGTCAGCGGCCGTCGTCTATTACTAGCAGACGGACGCTGGAGTGAGTACACACTGGGCGCGCCCGTCTCGGGCGCGCCCAGTGTGCATCAGGGCTCATCGGCGCGCCGGGTCCACTACGGCGGAAGCCTCGCACCGATGGGCGGGAGCGTCTCGCGAGACAGAGAAACAAAGAACGCGTCGTGGCCGTTCAATTCTGTTCTCCCGCGGATCCTGCAATCCTGACCGCGGTTCGATTTGTTTTCGCATCCGCCGTGACGGTTCATTCCGTTCGACAGCGTTTCCGAAAGCCATCGACCCGCATCCGACCCACGATGCCCAGCACGCACATCGTCATCGAAGGCCTAACGAAAACATTCCGCGTCGCCGAACGGCGCATCGGGGCGATGGGTGCCATCACCGGTCTGCTCCAGCGGCGCTGGCGTACCGTCCAGGCACTCAGGGGCATCAGCTTCACGCTCGAGGAAGGAGAGCTGCTCGGGCTCATCGGCCCGAACGGGGCGGGGAAGTCCACGACGCTCAAGATCCTGTGCGGCATCCTCGAGCCGTCCACGGGGCGCTGCCAGGTGGGCGGGCTCGTGCCGTGGCGCGATCGCGTTCGCCACGTCGCGCGCATCGGTGCCGTGTTCGGACAGCGGACGCAGCTCTGGTGGGACCTGCCCGTCGTCGAGAGCTTCGAGCTGCTGCGCGACATCTATCGCGTCCCCCTCGAGCGATATCGCAAGACCGCGGACGAGCTCATCGCGCTGCTCGACCTCGACCGCATCCTCGGCACACCGGTACGCCAGCTGTCACTCGGCCAGCGCATGCGGTGCGAGATCGCCGCCAGCATGCTGCACGAGCCGCGCGTGCTGTTTCTCGATGAGCCGACGATCGGCCTCGATGCCGTCGCGAAGCTCGCGGTGCGCGAGTTCGTGAAGACCCTGAATCGCGAGCACGGCGTGTCGGTGATCCTGACGACGCACGACATGCAGGACATCGAGGCGCTCGCCGAGCGCGTGATCGTCATCGGGAAGGGAGTGATCCTTGCCGACGGCAGCCTCGACGCCCTTCGACGAGGCGCGCTCGCGGAGCGCCGGCTGTGGGTTCACTTCGCGAACGATGTGGAGGACGTGCGCGTCGCGGGCGTGAGCGTTCGTCGGCGTCAGGGGCGGTCGGTGGAGCTCTCGTTCGACCCGCGGGTGACGTCCGCACACCGGTTGATCGCGCAGGTGGCCGCGGAGTTCGAGGTGGAGGATGTGCACCTCGAGGAGCCCCCCATCGAGGAGGTCATTGCGCGGTTCTACGCGCTGCACGCCGTGGAGGCGTGACGTGAGCGCGATCGTCGCCACGCTCCGCCCATACCAGGCCGTCTTCAAGGCGCGCTTCACGCTGCTGCTGCAGTATCGTGCGGCGGCGTTCGCCGGCTTCGTCACGCAGTGCTGGTGGGGCGGGATCAAGCTGATGGTGCTCGCCGCGTTCTTCCGCAGCGTGCGCACGACGCCCATGACGTTCCAGCAGGCCGTCGACTACGTGTGGCTCGGGCAGGCCTTTCTGACCCTGCTGCCGTGGTCGGTGGATCCGGAGATCGCGCGCATGGTACGCTCGGGCGACGTCGCGTACGAGCGCCTTCGGCCGCTCGATGCGCACGCGTTCTGGTACGCGCGTGCGATCGCTCGCCGGACGGCGACGCCGCTGCTCCGGGCCATCCCCATGGTCCTGACCGCCGGTCTCCTGTTCCACGTGTTCGGCATGTCGGAGTGGGCGCTGTCTCCGCCGGCAGGCGTGCAGGCCGCGGCGCTGTTTTTCCTGTCGATGGTCCTGGTGATCCTGCTCTCGTCGGCGATCGCGACGCTCATGGACATCGCGACGGTCGCTGCCCTCTCGGAGCGAGGCGTCAACGCACTCGTCGGCCCTCTCGTGATCGTGTTCTCAGGAAGCCTCGTTCCGCTGCCGCTCTTTCCCGACTGGCTGCAGCCCGCGCTGCGTCTGCAGCCTCTCGCGGGCCTGCTCGACACACCGTTCCGGATCTACGGCGGCCATTTCGCCGGCCTCGATGCGCTCGCGGCGCTTGGCCGACAGGCCATGTGGACCATCGTGCTCGTTCTGCTGGGGCGACTGTTCATGCGCCGAGTGATGGCGCGCCTGCAGGCGCAGGGGGGCTGACGTGAACGGTCTTCGACTGTACGGCCGATACGTCTCGGTGTCGTGGCGCTCGCAGATGCAGTATCCGGCGTCGTTCATTGCGACGTCGATCGGCGCGTTCGCCACGACGATCACCGACTTCATCGCGATCTGGGCGCTGTTCGCGCGCTTCCGTCAGATCGAGGGATGGCGCTTCGACGAGGTGGCGCTGCTGTACGGCGTGATCAGCGTGAGCTTCGCGCTGGCGGATGGCCTGACGCGCGGCTTCGACGTGTTCGGGGAGCGGTTCGTGAAGACGGGCGACTTCGATCGCCTGCTCGTTCGCCCGAGATCGACGGCCCTGCAACTGCTCGGCTACGAGTTTCGCGCGACACGCATCGGCCGACTCGCGCAGGGCATGCTGGCGTGGGGTGTGGGCGTGCACCTGTCGAGCGTCGACTGGACATGGACCGCGTGGGGAACGCTGCTGTTCGCGGTGCTCGGCGGGGTCGCGCTGTTCTCGGGCATCCTGGTCCTGCAGGCAACGCTCGCGTTCTGGACGGTGGAGAGTCTCGAGATCGCGAACACGTTGACGTACGGCGGCGTGGAGGCGGGCCAGTACCCGCTCGACATCTACGCGCGCTGGTTCCGGAACTTTCTCACGTTCGTCGTGCCGCTGGCGTGCATCTCGTATTTTCCGGCCGCATCGGTGCTGGGCCGTGTCGAGCGCACTGGTGTCACGGGCTGGCTACTGCCGATCACGCCGGCGTTCGGTTTCGTGTTCCTTGGCGTCGCGCTATGGGTGTGGGGTTTTGGCGTTCGGCGGTATACGTCGACAGGCAGTTGATTCGGCTTCATCGTGGCGCTTGGCGCGGGCGTTCGGCTTCATCGTGGCGACGAGGCGCGGGCATTCGGCTCCATCGTGGCGCGAGGCGCGGGGACTCGGCTCCGTCGGCTGACGCGCGCTTCACGCCCGGAGCCAGCGGGCACTGGGGCCCGTGTGCGGATGGTGGCGGTGCCCCGCTGTCTCCGGGCTACGCGCGTACGCCTCCTCCGCCGAGCCCGCGCGCCCCACGGCATCGCACGCTGAACGCACCGTGCTCGATCGCGCGCACGCATCGGGACTCGGCCGCGCCGATCGGCGGCGCGCGCCCAGGCTCGCAGCGTGTGCGCGCCCACAGCACCGGTGGCGAACGCGGGCCGCGCGAGTAGGGCTCGGACACGCTACGAGCTGCTGACGGTCAGCTTCATTGTGGAGAGGCGAGGGTGTCGCGCGCATGCGGCGTGAGCGCGTAGCCGCGAGACAGCGGGGCCGAGCCACGTTACGAACACGGAGCCCAGTACCCGCTGGCTCGAGGCGTATAAGCGCGGAAGCCGCCGAAGCGCGATACCCTCGCCGACCCGCGCCCCGAACCTGGAACGAAAAGCCGCCCGCCACCGAAGTGACGGGCGGTGAAGCAAGCAGCACGAGCTAGCAGCAATCAGCTCACGCCCACTTGAGATCAGCCTTGGACAACGGCAGCGACCGCACTCGCTTACCCGTGGCCATGGCGATCGCCGAGCAGAGCGCCGGGACAACCGGGGGCAGGGCAGGCTCGCCCAGACCCGTCGGCGGGAACTCCGTGATCTTGAAGTGGACCTCCACCGGCGCCGACTGGCGCATCCGGAGCAGCGGGAAGTTGTTGAAGTTGGCCTGCACCGTCTTGCCACCTTCGATCGTGATCTCCTGGCCTAACGCCTCGGCGATCCCGTCGAGCACCGAGCCCTGCACCTGATTCTCGGCGTTGAGCGGGTTGATGACCTGGCTTCCGATGTCGCCAGCCACCCAGACCTTGTCGACCTTGATCGTACCGTCCTTCGCGACCGTCGCCTGCACCACCTCGGCGAAGTAGCCGCGGTGGCTCCAGTGGAACGCGACACCGCGGCCCGTGCCCTTCGGCAGCGTCCCCCGGCCCCAGCCCGACTTCTCACGCACGAGCTCGAGCACGCCACGCATGCGGGAGGCCTCGAAGACGATCGGCTGCTGTCCCGGCGGAGCGTTTGCCGGCGGAGGGTCCTGGATCGGCGTGTTCGCCAGGAGGTCCAATCGGAATTGCAGCGGATCCTTTCCGGCCGCGGCTGCCAGCTCGTCGATGAACGACTGCGTGGCGAATGCGATGCCGTTGCTGCCCGGGGCGCGCAGGGCCCCCGTCGGAACGCCTAACGGCATGACCGACGTCTCGAGCGCGAAGTTCGGAACGAAGCGGGCAGGGAACTCGGCGCCGCTGATCCCGGCGCTGGCCGCGAAGGGGACGGCACCCTGGACCGGCGGTGCCGCCATCTTCTCGGGATCGCCGAACGACACGAAATGGTTCTTCCACGCGACGAGCTTGCCGCTCGCGTCGACCGCGCCCTTGAGGTAGTGATAGCCCGCCGGCCGGTAGAAGTCGTGCTGGATGTCGTCCTCGCGCGTCCAGAGCAGCTTCACCGGCGCGCCGACCTGCTTCGCGATCCACGCCGCCTCGACCATGTAGTCGTTGTTGAGTCGCCGGCCGAAGCCGCCGCCCGCGCGCGTGAGGTTGATCGTGATGTCGGTGTCCTTGATGCCTAACGTCTGAGCGCACATGCCACGCCCGCCTTCCGGCGTCTGGCTCGGCGCCCAGATCTCGAGCTTGCCGTCCTTGAAGCTCGCCGTGCAGTTCTGCGGCTCGAGCGGCGCGTGCGAGATGAAGGGGTAGAAATACGTCGCCTCGACGACCTTCGCCGCGCTCCCGAACGCCGCTTCGGTGTCGCCATCCTTCCGGAGCGTCCTCATCGGGGGCTTCTTCGACAGCGCCGCTGCCTGTGTCGCGATGCTCGCGCTGCTCTGCTGTGCCGTCGGGTGCTCTTCCCACGTCACCTTGAGCTTCGCGCGCGCCGCCTTCGCGTTCCACCAGTTGTCCGCGACGATGGCCACGCCGCCTAACAAGCCGGCGAGCTGCGTCCCGCCGTCGACGACGAACGCGTGCTTGACGCCCAGCTCCTTTTTGATCTCCTCGATGTTCGCCGTCTTCACCTTCGCCGCGAACACCGGTGATTTCTCGAACACCGCGTACAGCATCCCCGGCATCGTGACGTCGATGCCGTAGAGCGGCTTGCCGGTCACGATCGAGTGGTTGTCGACGCCCGGCACCCCCTTGCCGATGATCGTGAAGTCCTTCGGGTCCTTGAGCTTCACGGACGCGAGCTCGGGCGCGGTGACCGATGCAGCCTTCGTCGAGAGCTCGCCATAGCCAATGCGACGATTGCTGCCCTTGTGAATGACGGTGCCCATGCTCGTCGTCAGCTCGGATTCCGGCACGCCCCACGTCTGCGCCGCGGCCGTCACGAGCATTGCACGCGCCGCCGCGCCCACCTGACGCATCGGCGTCCAGTTGGTCGGCGTCGCCGTGCTGCCGCCCGCGACCTGGCGCATGTAGTTCACTGTGTCGAGCCTGCCCTGCTCGACCTTCACCTTCGACCAGTCCGCGTCGAGCTCGTCGGCGATCAACATCGGCAGCATCGTCTTGATCCCCTGACCGATCTCGGGGTTCTTGGCGATGATGGTGATGGTCCCGTCGGGCGTGATGCGGATGTAGGCGTTAGGCTGGAAGTCGGCGGCGGGTTTCGGAGCGCCGGAGAGTCGGGCGCCCGCATTCGTGAACGGCTCGATGTACGTCGCCAGCAACACGCCGCCGCCGGCGATCGCGCTCACGCGCAGGAACTGACGGCGATCCACGGCGGGCGTGGGCGAGACGGCCTTGTCGGGTGTCTTGGTTTTCATGGACGTCTCCTCAGTTGCCGTCGCCGGAGCGGCGGGAGCGATTCGCGCCCCCACCGTCGGTCGCCGACGTTGCCGCCGCCTTGTGGATGGCGTCGCGAATCCGCAGGTACGTGCCGCACCGGCAGATATTCCCGTTCATCGCCGTGTCGATGTCGGCATCGCTCGGATTGGAGTTTCGCGCGAGCAGCGCGGCCGCCGTCATGATCTGGCCCGCCTGGCAGTAGCCGCACTGCGGAACGTCCACGGCTTCCCACGCCTTCTGCACGGGATGATTTCCGTCGGCCGAGAGGCCCTCGATGGTCGTGATCTCGGCGCCCGCGGCCCGCGACACCGGCAAGCGGCAGGAGCGGGTCGGCGTGCCCTTCACGTGCACCGTGCACGCGCCGCACTGTCCGATGCCACAGCCGAACTTCGTTCCCTTGAGGTCGAGAACGTCGCGCAGCACCCAGAGCAGCGGCATGTCGGGCGCGACATCCACTGTCGTGGATTTTCCGTTGACCTTGAACGTGAACGTCATGTGCTCTCGTGGCTCCGTGAGGCCAAAGTCGACTGTTCCGGTGGACTATTTCTTCACGACGTACTTCTTCAACGCGCGAGGCCCGACTTCCGCTCCGTAAATGTTGCCGGCCGCGTCCGCGGCAACGCCCTCGGCTGCGCTCGTGCTCGGTGGATTCTCGGCCGGGTCCGGAATGAATGCCGTCACCTTGCCGTCCTTCGCGCTCCCGACGCGAATGCCGCGCTTCCAGGCCTTGTTTGCCGGGGCGACCGAGCCGGATTCCGAGTCCGCGACGTAGATCCGGTCCTGCCGGTCGATGAAGATGCCGCTCGGGCGGCTGAACTGGTACCACGTGTCCAGCAGCTTGCCGTTCTGGTCGAAGATCTTGATGCGGTTGTTGCCGCGATCGCCAACGAACAGCCGGCCGCGTGAATCCATGGCGAGCGCGTGTGGCTGGTCGAGGTCGTCCGGTCCCTTCCCGAACTGGCCCCACGTCGCGATGAGCTTGCCATCCTTCGAGAACTTGCGGATGCGCGCGATGGAGCCCTCCGACGACGAATGGCCCTCCGCGACGTAAATCTCGCCGTTAGGCGCGACGAGCACATCGTTCGGTTGATAGAAGAACCCCGAATCCGCCCGACCCGCACCACCGGCCGTTCCAAGCGTCATGAGGAGCTTGCCGTCGGGGCTGAACTTGAAGACCTGATGGCCGGCCGGCGGGTTTGGGGGCGTAGCATTGCGGCCGAGCGTGCAGGCGCAGTCCGTGACCCAGACGTTCCCTTCGCGATCGACGTCGATGCCATGCGGCGAGAGGATCAGCCCGGCGCCGAAGGATTTCGCGACGGCACCGGTGGCGTCGAACAGGTACACCGATGGGAGCGACGACCCCAGGCACGCATTGGCGCCGCAACGCTCGGCGACCCAGATCCCCCTGCCGTCCGGGGCGATGGCCACGGCGCTCGTCGACCCCCAGGCGCGGCCGTCGGGCAGCTTGGCCCAGCCCTCGACGGTCTGATACGGATTCGGTAGGTCGTTGACCGGCTGCATGTTCGCTTGCGCGACGGCAACCGACCGGGCGGTTACGATCAAGGCCGCGCCGACCATAGCCGACGCGACGCGACGTCCGTGGGGCATCGATCGCTCTCCTGGGAGCGGGGTTTGGGCCTGCTGGCGCCAGCCTGAATCAACCGCCCCGGCATTCGTCGGGGCAAGGGCGGCTTATTCAGGAGAGTGTTCGGGTATCGAGCGTTTCAAGAGGGTCAGAGCCCCTAGTGTTTCAAGAGGGTCAGACCCCTTTGAATCGGCGACATCAATTTTCAACGGCTCCGACCCTCTTGAAAGCGTGGTGCTACTGCCGGCAGAGGCCGTTCGGGTCCGGCTTCGGCTTGTCTACGTTAGGCCGATGCGCGAGGTTCGCGACCTCGCCGACGTAATCCCTGATGTAGCGCCCGATCTTCGTCATTCGATCGAACGCGATGTACTGCGGCTCGTCGCTCACCATGTGGTAGTCGAGGTACCACGCTGCCGCGACGAGGAAGGCCACCGGGATCCCGTAACGGGCGTACATGTAGTGATCGCTGCGGCAGTACGCGTTCGTCGCGTCTCCGTCGCGGTCGAACTGATAGTCCAGCGTGAACTTGTATTCCGGACGCGCGTTCACGGACTCCACCAGGTCGCCGAGCTCCGTCGACAGACGCCGCGGTCCGATCACGATGAGCGCGTTGGGTCCGCCCGCCGGGTTGTCGATCGGGTCGCCGCGTCCCATCTGATCCATGTTCACCTGCGCGACGATGGAGTCGCGCGGGACCGTGGGATGGTCGGCGTAGTACTGCGCGCCGTAGAGGCCCCGTTCCTCGGCCGTGTGCCAGACAAATAGCAGCGAGCGCTTCGGCTTCACCCGCGCCCGCGCGAACGCCTCGGCGATCTCGAGCGCGAGCACGCTGCCGCTGCCGTCGTCGTCGGCGCCGTTGAAGATCGAATCGAGCCTCACGCCGCCATGCGCTCGGTGCAGGCTGTCGAGAATGGCGCGGATCTTCGTCCACTGATCGGCCGTCACGTCCCGCGGCGGTGGATCGTCGGCGCCGCGAACGCGCACGACCTGGTTGAACGCGCGAATGGAGTCGTGGTCGACGGGCGGCCCCATGCCGACGTGATCGTGGTGGGAACCGATCGCGACGAACGTGTTGCGCAGCGCCGGATCGCTGCCACGAACGATCCCGACGACATTGTACGCGGGCGCTTCCGTCGGTGCGTCGATGAAACCGGCGCTCCCGCTCAACGTTGCTCCGGACGTCCCCACCGTGAGCTGGTCGAAGGGCGTCGCGAACATCGCCGACGCGGCGGCACGTGTGACGGCGATGACGGTCAGTGGCGACACGCCGCTGGCGCCCGTCGAATCCCAGTACGTCTCGCGTCGAACGCGATATGCGGGCGGGGCGCCGAAGTCGAGCGTCGCTAGCACGACGGCGCGCGCGCCCGCATAACGACGCAGGTTGTCGCGCTGCCAGAACACGAATGCCGGCGCAGCGAAGACGACGACCCTGTCGCGCACGAGATCCGGCGCGATCGTCGAATCGCCGACCTTGCCACCATACACAATCGGCACGTTCTCGCCGCGGAACCCGCCACCGAACGGCTGACCGCCGAGCGCGAGAGCGAAGCCGATCTTCGGCACGACGAGGTAATCGGTGCCCCATCGCAGCGTCGTCCCGCCGACCCGCAGCACTGCGGCGGTGTCGGGTGTGCGTGCGACCCACGGGATCTGCTGCAGGTAGGTGCCGTTGTCCCCAGCAGGCCCGAGCCCGAGCCGTTTGAGCTCGCCCGCGATGTACGTCGCTGACCGAAGCCCGCCGCGCCGCCCGGTGTCGCGGCCCTCCATGGAATCATCGGCGATGATGTAGGTCCGCGTCTTCACGTCCTCGACGGTAATGTCGGCCGTCGTGGGGCGCGGCACGTGCGTGCGCGGCAGGTCGCGCGAGCCCTGTGCGAACGCGGCGGACGCGAGGCACAGGCTCGCGACGAGTGTGAGAGCGGCGGCTTGCAGTGGCGGCATGAATTCCAGGACTGGTGGGACCAATGGTATCCGTCATTCCCGGGCGCTTGAACGTTCCTGCGCACACGAGGATCGCTCGCTTCAGTCCGGCTCCGCCAGCCGCGCGTGACGCAACGCTTCCACGAGGGCCGCTGCTCGCCATCCGCGCCGGATGACGGAAAGCGAAGAACGCTGCTTGCTGCTTGCCGGTGCTGCGTCCTGCTTTGTGCCCCCTCGGGAAGCCTCCGAGGGTTCGACAAGCTGCATGCAGCTCCAGCAAGCAGTAAGCAGCGCAACGCGGTGTTTGAGCGATCCGACGTTCGTCACGGCCAGGCGCAGTTCGTCCCCGCCAGCCTCGCCGAGCAAACCATCCATTGGCGATGGCTGTCGGAGATCGTATATAACGCCACCTTATGCCGACTCCCCGCCAGCTTCCCCCGCTGTCGCACCTTCAGTTCCTCGCGCTCGGTGTCATCCTGTCGACCGAGGAGCCCGGGCGTGTCATCCGCGATGTCGTTGCCGACTACGGTGTGCGGCGTACTGGTGCCGCGTTCTACCAGCTGATGGCGCGGCTCGAGCGCGATGGGCTCCTCGAGGGCTGGTACGAGGCCATCGTCGTCGGCGACCAGGCCGTCCGCGAGCGGCGGTATCGCATCACCGCCAGCGGCACGCGCGCGTGGCGTCAGACGCGGGCGTTCTACGAGACCGTCGCCGCCGCCGCTGCGCAGGGGCGCCTCGCCAATGCCTGACCCCCGTCTCGGACGTGTCTTCGCATCGCTGTTGCCCGACCGCATCGCCTCCGATGCGTTCGAGCCCGCGTGGGAGGACCTGCGGATCGCCTACCTCATCCGTCGGCAGCGCGCCGAAACGTCGTTAGGCAGGGCGCCGCTTTACGCCGCCTACGTATTCCTTGCGGTCGTCGTGTTCCTCGACTGCTGGCGCCTCGCGCTCGCTGCGGTGTTCCGCTCCCCGCCAGCGGAGCGGCGCCACGCCGATCCCATCCTCGCCGAACCGAAGCAGACGGAGCGACTCCACATGGTTCTCTATCTCATCCGTCACGCGTTCCGTCAGCTCGTGCGCGAGCCCGCGTTCACCGTCGCGGCGCTGTTGACGCTCGCGCTCGGCGTCGGTGCCAACGTCGCCGTGTTCGCCGTCGTCGACGCCGTGCTCCTGCGCCCGCTGCCGTATCCGGACGCCGACCAGCTCGTGATCCTGAACCATCGCGACAAGCGCACCGGCATCACGAAGGAGTTCATTGCCATCGGCGACTACGTGGATCTCGTCAGCCGGCAGGGCGCGTTCGAGTCCCTCGCCGCGTATGGCCGAGGCCAGACGTCGATCATCGATCGGGACGATCCCTATCGTGTCGACTTGCTTGGGGCGGCACCGGGGCTGCTGGAAATGCTTCGTGTTCGTCCCGTGCTCGGTCGCACGTTCCAGCCCGAAGACGCTCGCGAGGGTGCGCCGAAGGTGATCATGCTCGGGTATGAGACGTGGAAGAATCGCTACGGCGGCGACGCGTCCATCATCGGCCGGGTAATCCGGCTGGAGCAGTCGGAGCGGCAGGTCGTCGGCGTCGCGCCGCAAGGCTTCACGTTTCCCCCGACCGCCACGACGGACGTCATCCTGCCGCTGACCTTGCCGACGGTCGCGCCCGCCCAGCGCCGGAACGGGTGGACGTTCGCGCTCGCGCGACTCAGGCCCGGCAAGACGGTGGACGACGCCGCGACGAACCTGTCGTCGATCTCGCGTCAGCTCGAGAGCGAATACCCGCAGAGCAATCTGGCGTCGGAGTATTACCCGCTCGAGCTACGGACGTCGCTCGCCGGTAACACGAAGCCCGCGCTCGTGCTCCTCCTCGCCGCGGTCGGCGTTGTCCTGCTCATCGCGTGCGCGAACGTCGCGAACCTGCTGCTCGCGCGGTCCCTCGGGCGTCGCCGAGAGATGTCCGTTCGGCTCGCGTTAGGTGCCGGCAGCGGACGGCTCGCCGCGCAGCTGCTCACCGAGAGTCTCGTCCTCGCGCTCGTGGCGGGCGCGGGCGGCGTGCTGATGGCGTACTGGGGCGCGCACGCACTCGTCGCGCTGTTGCCGCAGTCGGGCAACGTGCCGGGCTTGAGCGACGTTCGCATCAACGGCAGCGTGCTGGCGTTCACCCTCGGTATCATCGTGCTGACGACGCTCGTGTTCGGACTCGTCGCGGCGCTCACGGTTCGCTCCGAGAAGGCCGTCGGTGTCCTGAACGCGTCGCGCGGGACGAGCATGGGCGCAAAGGCGCGGCGGGCGACGTCCACGCTCGTCGTCGCCGAGGTCGCGCTTGCGATCGTGCTGCTCGTCGGTGCGGGGCTGATCCTGCGCAGCTTCGCCGGCCTGCTCGCGGTCGATCCGGGATTCCGCACGCAGAACGTAATGACGATGAGCCTGCAGCTGCCTGGCAATCGCTATCGTGAGCTCGGTGCGCGCGACGCGTTCTACCGTCGCGCTTTCGCGGAGCTGAGAGGCGTGCCCGGCGTGCAGGAGATCGGGGTGGCGGCCGTCACGCCGCTCACGGGCAACAACTGGACGGCGCCGTTCGAGCGACCGGAGCAGCCGGTGCCGGCCGGCGAGCGTCCCCCCGAAGTGGGGTGGCAGCTGGCCTCGAACGGATACTTCAAGGCGCTGCAGATCCCACTCGTCTCGGGTCGCCTGTTCGACGAACGCGACGCACAGAACTCCCCGCCCGTCGTGATCATCAGTGAAGCGATTCAGAAGCGCTTCTTCCCGAACGAGAGCGCCGTCGGCAAGCAGGTCAAGCAGGGCGATCAGACGCTGGAGATCGTGGGCGTGGTCGGCAACATTCGGCGCGCGGGACTCCGCGACGAGCCGCGGGCGGACATGTACTTCCCGTTCGAGCGCAACCTCCCCGGGCAGACGACATTGTTCGTGCGAACCGCGACAGACCCGGAGAAGTCCCTGCCGGCCCTCAAGTCGGCTATCGCGCGCATCGAGCCTAACGCGTTCGTGGCCGAGGCGCAGACGCTGTCGCACGTCGCGAGCGAGTCCGAGCGCATCACGCGGGTAGTGCTGTGGCTGCTCGGCGTGTTCGCGGTGACGTCGCTCGCGCTGGCCGCGATCGGTATCTACGGCGTCATGTCGTACGCGGTGCGGCAGCGCACGCGTGAGATCGGCACGCGCATCGCGCTCGGTGCCACGCGTCGGAACATCCTCTGGCTGGTGCTGCAGCAGGGCGCGGTGATCGCCGCCGTCGGGACGGTCGTCGGACTCGGCACGGGCCTGGCGACGACGCGCTTCCTGTCGTCGATCGTGTACGGCGTCTCGGGGACGGACCCGTTGACGCTGACGGGCGCGGTCGTGCTGCTCGTGATCACGATCATGCTCGCGTGCTATGTGCCGGCGCGCCGGGCGGCGTCAGTGGATCCGGCGAAGACATTGGCCGAGCAATAAGTAATTGGGGTCAGACTCGACTTTCATCGTTCTGTTGCAGGGGCCGGATTCAGCGATCCGGCCGGCATCAGCGACGAACGATAAATCGATCGGACGGATTGAACCGATTTGACGGATTGCTCCAGGGAGCGTGACGGGCCGACGCGCAACGAGCCGGGATGAAAGGGGGG
>Ga0105249_10002433_pt1 | contig 16162 bp, 14 predicted proteins | sample KBSS44metaG_FD_81522 | JGI IMG/M metagenome (GOLD analysis project Ga0105249, IMG submission 81522) | Switchgrass rhizosphere microbial communities from Kellogg Biological Station, Michigan, USA - KBS S4-4 metaG | ecosystem: Host-associated > Plants > Roots > Rhizosphere > Soil | place...
GCCGCTCCAATCCAGTCGGGATCGGCCATACAGGCGACAGGGGACAGTTCCCGGACTGCTGGTCCGGGATACCACGGAGGTCGCGCCATGGTACGGAAAGCATCAAAGCGTGCGAAGCCACGAACACATAGCGAAGAAATCAGCCTCAAGATTGCGGCATTCGGGCCTACGCCGGCGTCGATCCAGGCCTTGGTCCAAGGCTTGGCGACTCACCGAAGGATCACCGCGTATCTCGGTAAGAGCCGGCATCGCCTATTGCAGGTAGACCTCGTCGAGCCGGTCGAAGAAACCAAACCCACTCGGCCGCGGCCCCCCGATCGATTCCGAGCCATCTACTACGACTATACCCACAACCGCAGCGTGTTCGTGACGGGTCGATTGCGCGACCCCACAAAGTTGGAAATCGCCGAATCGGCATTCCAGCCATTGCCGAGTTCGGAGGAGTTCGACGAGGCCGTCACGATCGTCATGAAGCATCCGGAACTGGGCGTCGGTTTCCGGGAGCAGCGGGTCCGGGCATATCCGCCCATGCCGCCGCTGGTGCTCGAGGAGCTTCCCGACGGACGCGTCGAACGCGTCATTGCGGTCGGAATCGCACCCAATGAAGGCATGCGTGGACACGAGATCGTTGGTGTAAACATGATCAGCCGAAACGTGATCCGCTACGAGCGCAGCGAGCGCGGATGCGCGCCGATCACTTCGGCGGCGCACAATCCGATATGCGGCATCACCAGTGCCGCGCAGGCGACCGCCAGGAGCGTCGCCGGCAGTGTTTGGGTCACCGTCACGCAAGGCGGAAACACCGTCTGGAAATTCCTCGTGGTCCGGCCCGCAGCGTCATCCGGCACGAACGGCTCCGGTGTCGAGCTGCGTTACGTCGACTATCGCGGCAAACGTGTTCTGTACCGCGCGCATGTGCCCATCCTCAACGTGAAGTACGATCGCGACGCATGTGGGCCTTATCGCGACTGGCAGAATCAAGAGGGCATGATCCAGGCCAGCGGTTCCGACCCGGCGCCTGGCTTCCGACTCTGTTCGTCGCCGGCGCAGACCATCATCGACTCCGGATCCGATGTCGGAACCTTTCTCGGCGTCGGCATCTACGTGCAGGAACAGGAGGTCGTGCTCGTCAGCGAGATGGAGGCAGGTTGGTATCGCTATGTCAGCATGTGGCGGCTGCATACCGACGGCACCATCCGGCCACGCTTTGGGTTTTCGGCCGTGACGAGCTCCTGCGTCTGCAACGTCCACCACCATCACGCCTATTGGCGACTGGACTTCGACATCCGCACGGCGGGAAACAACCTCGTCCGTGAGTTCAACGATCCGCCGATCATCGCCGGCAAGAATTGGCACGACAAGAATTTCGAGATCCGCCGGCCTCGCGATCCGGCGCACAAGCGCAAGTGGCGCGTGGAAAACAAATCCACCGGCGAGGCCTACGACATCATTCCGGAGGCACATGACGGCGTTGCCACCACGTCGACAGACTGGCCATTCCCACGGGGCGACGTGTGGGTCTTGCGCTACCACGGTGCGGAAATCGACGACGGCATCCATGCGATCGGCCCTCCTTACGAGGCAAACATCGATGCGTGGGTGAACGGCGAGGCGGTCAACGGAGAGGACGTCGTCATCTGGTATGGCGCGCACTTCACTCACGACGTCCAAAGCGACCCGCCCGGACAGCACGGTCACATCGTTGGCCCGGATCTGAAGTTGGTTAAATGGTAATCGCGAGCGGCGATTTCCTCGGATTGATTCGATTTGTGCGTTCGAACGAAAGGAACGACCATGCGTGTCAGAAAAAACGTCAAGCAACTTACGCCGGCTGAAAAGGCGGCGTTCGTCAATGCCGTCCTCTCACTGAAGGGACGGCCGAGCATCCTGCATCCGGGAAATCCGGCGCTGAGCCGCTACGACGATTACCCCGAAATCCATATGAATGCCATGATGGCCAACCCCGGTTGGGCACACCGCGGTCCGGCCTTCTTTCCGTGGCATCGCGAGTTGTTGTTGCAATTCGAAAACGATCTTGTCGCGGCGGATTCCTCAGTAACGATCCCGTACTGGGATTGGACGGATGCGGCATCGAGCCCGTTCACCGCCGACCTTCTCGGAGGCGACGGCGACCCCACTCAAGCACGCAAAGTCACGACGGGGCCCTTTGCGCACGAGGGCCCTAACCACTGGACGATCATGGTCAAGGACGACGCGGGTGATCCGGACTACCTGGAGCGTGAATTCGGAGTTGATCCAACGGCGCCAGCGCCACCCACAGGGGCGGATGTCAATACGGTTGTCGCGATGTCCACGACCTACGACAGTTCGCCATGGACCGGCGGATCGGCCGGCTTCCGGGCAAGCCTTGAGATCAACTTGCACAACCTGGTCCATCGTTGGGTTGGCGGGACCATGGGGCTGATGACATCGCCGAACGATCCGGTGTTCTGGCTTCACCATTGCAACATCGATCGATTGTGGGCGGTCTGGCAACGAATTCACCCAGGCGCCTCGCCGTATCTGCCGGTGAGCGGCGCAGCTCCGGGCCACAACCTCATGGACACCTTGATCTTCAACGACGTTCCGCCGCCGCCGTGGCCCGGATCCGCTACTCCGTATAGCGTCATCAACCACCACGCGCTCGGCTATCGGTACGACGACGAATTCAGCTTAGTGATTCCGCGGCCGCCATTGTCGTTCGTCCGGATTCTTTTCGGCGTGATCAACGACGCGCCCGGCGTCATTATCGGACCCGATGGAAAGCCGCACCCCGTGCCCGGAGGCCCCGGCGATCCATGGTTCCATCTAACGGAGCTTGAGCGCAGTGAATTGGTCGCGATGGCCATTCACGAAGCGGCCGCGCTCTTGCCGGACGTGCGCGCAAGTCGATCGATCCAGGACCTCGCACTGCCGCATCTCGGAGAACGCCTGCGCCAGCAACTCAATTCAATCCACGCGGCTGAGAAAACGCCGTTGCGTTGAATCGATCAACCCCCAAAAAGGAGATGATTTTATGACCGCCGCTTACATCGAGCACAGACCGCTGGCTTCGAATCCCCACGCAAGCACAGCCCAGCATGCCGTCGTTGTTGGGGGTCGCGAGATCAGGGATTTTAAGACCCAAAAGGAAGCGGCAGAATGGGCGAAGGGTCAAGGGTACTCGCCCGTACACGTGGCAAGGGAGCGTCACCTGCAAAATAGGGACATTCCGGACCATTGGCGCCACTATCAGTTTTAGCAGATTGCGACGTTCGTCGTTTGCCGGCAACTCATAGCAAATTCGTCGACATCGTGGTCCTAAGACATATCAAGACGCGCATGCGGGTGGGGTGACTGAGCCGCTGTTGTCGATGCTTCTCATCCCAGTCATGTACCGGCTGAAGCGAGGCCGCACACTCGGCCGGGCGACAGGCCTTCCCGAATCTTATAGGGGGTAAAAAACGGGGTAGTGGCAAACAACGAGATTCATAAGCTCCAGAAAAACAACTACCTACGAGCCGTGTTCGAATCCTAGTCTCCCAGCCACCTATAAGCCCTTGATTTTCAAGGGCTTATTTTCTTATGAAAGCAACTGGTCAGGCTCAATTTCCCACCCACAATGTCCCAAGAAATCTCGCAGAACCAATCATCCCAGCGCAATTGCTGGGTTCTTGTCTCTCAGTGTCTCGGAACGACCCAGAACAGCGCACGCAATTTGTGGGGTAATTTGTGGGGTAATTTAGTCTGGTGACTACGATTTACCCCACAAATGAGTTCGAAGTTTGGTAAAGACCTTTGCGACGCGCATAAACACTAGGTTTCCGCACGAGGGTTTTACCCCACATGGCGCCATCGCGCAGGCGGCCGGAAAAGATAATTTCGTGGCTCATGCTGCGAGCCCTTCGAGTTCGCTCATTGGTTCCTTATCCCGTGTGGAGCCTTTCGCATACGCAAGAACGGACGTGGCTGGCGCTGAGGTGGCTGGGCGCGGACAGTGCCAAAACGACGATTGCAATGCAACAACGCGCGAACATCGCCTCAGAGCGGTCGGAGTTGTTCCGCCAGGGAACGCGTCTTTTCATTCACCACTTCGCCGGTGTGAAGCGTGGACTTCTTCTCTATCAGCATGACCAGGCACTCTTCCGGCGCGCTCGGGTTGTGACGCACCCCCTTGGGCACGACGAACAACTCGCCTTCGGCAAGAGCTACCGGCCCCACTTCCATGTCGATGTGCAAGCGTCATTTCAGCACCAGGAAAAGCTCATCTTCGTGGTCATGGCTGTGCCATCCGATAGAGCCGTGAACTTTGGCGACCTTGACGTAGCTCTCGTCGACGTCGGCGATGACGTGTGGCGACCAAAGCTCGCTAAGGGCGGCGGCGATTTCCAGCGGCGATAATGCACTATGCATGGCGAACTTCAGGATCCGGCAGCGCTGATCCGTCGGCGACCGGGTCCTCTGCTCGGATCAGGCGGTTCCTGGTCATGGCCCAGTGCAACATCCCCGCCACGCTCGCCGCGAGGAGCGTTAGCGTCAGCACGGAGTTCTCCGGGCCGAAGATTCCTCCCGTCAGCCAGGTAGGGCCGTGATAGGCACCGGCAAACGGTACTTGCGCGCGCCAGTCTTCGAGGCCGGACAGCGGCAGTCCGGACAGGAGGATCGTGAAGTTCCATGCGGCATGATTGACAGCTGCCACCCAGAGATTGCGCGTGTGCACGAATACCAGCGTCCAACGTGCGCCGGTCAGCACGCACGACACCATTGTCGTGACTACCTCCGCGGTACTGGCCCGGCCCGCCACATTGTCGATGTGCATGAGCGCGAAGATCAGCGATTGCACCCACAACGCCGGTATGGTTCCCCAGCCCGTTTCGAGAATCCGGAACAGGATGCCGCGGAACACGATTTCCTCGAGCGTTGCAGCGATCATGATCACGCCGGCGATACCCCACAGGCTTTCGTGAAGGCCACGCCAGGCCGTTGTTGCATACACGCCGCTGGCAAAGAGAACAAGCATCGACAACAGGATCAGGCCGGCACCCGACACTCCACCGATGGCGATGCCCAGCGGCTTAAGGCGCAATTCCAGAACCCGTCGTTTCTCGACGAACCGGACATAGGACCAATAGGCCATCACGGCGATGACAAAGATGCCGACGCGTCGCACCAAGCTCGTCGCGGCGTCCCCGAAATGAAATACGTGCTGGAAGACCGGCAGAAGAAACAGACGGAACCCGTGCACGGCCGCGAGGAAGATGGCGAACGCCATCAGCAGCCCGATCGAAACCTGCTTCACGACCCGAACGTTGACCAAGGGAAAGCTCCTGCAATGGTTGCCGACTTTGCGCCGCCTCGACGTGCCGCAACCGACGCTCGCAAGACTATGCCAACCAAATGCGCATATCGTCGCAGTTCTCACCGCGGCTCTCGGCACTTAGACTACGCAAGTCTCAAGAGATAAAGCGTTAGGCATTATCGGTGGACATCCAGCAATTTAAGAGCTTGTCTCGAGCGGTCTTTGACGATGACGCAGCGGAGGTTCGCCGCCTTGTCAAATCTGGCATGTCGTTCGACGCTCACCCAAGGCACGGCAACACTCATTTGAGGACTGCTTGCCAACGCGATGCACTGCGCGCCTTGCAAGCGCTCTTAGAGCTCGGTGCGGACCCGAACGAACGAATTACATACAAATCGCCTGTCGATAAGAGAGTTGAGGAACGCTTCACGCCGCTTATGTATGTCGCAAGTGTGGCGGCCGCAGAGATTCTCATTGAGCACGGTGCCGACGTTAACGCGACGAGTGCTACCGGTCTGTCGGCCCTGATGCGTCATGCCCATTTTGGTTGCGCAGAGATTGTTGAGGCTTTGCTGAGACACGGCGCCGACGTCACGCTACGTCAGCACAAACGCCGGCGTCGCAAAGCGTTATCCGCTTTGGAAATGGCGGAAGCGAGCCTCAGTTTCTGGCTTTCTTTGCCGAAGGAACACCTGAAACCAGGAGCAGAATCCGTCATAGCAGGACATCGTCGGACGGCGGAGCTCCTTCGCTCGGCGTCCGCTGTCTAGAGAGGTATGGGATTGAGCTTTGATCTGATCGTATTCGCACCCAATCACGTGCCTAAGCAGAAAGCTGAGTTTGCTTCTTGGTTTGGTAGGGTTCGCGGCACACCGGACGATTTTTGCCACCCGAGCATGGAGAATTGCGTACAAGAGTTGAAGGAATACTTCAGCGAGCTCAAGAGCTATCTACCCTGGCAAGAAGAAGAACCAGACTCCACCTGTGCTGCGGACTACTCATTCGCGCGGTACATGATTCACTGCTCATTCCCCTTGTCATGCCAGCGGAAAGCCTACGACACTGCTCTCGCGCTGTGCTGGAGGTTGCAACTTGGCCTCTATGACATCAGTGGCAGCGGTGACGTCATCTACCCCGAAGCCGCATGGGAAGCAATCGAAGCAAGATCCACCTCTAAGAAGCCGTGGTGGAAGTTCTGGCGACCGTAAACCAACATCAGACTGTCGGAATGGAGGCAGGCGGGGCGTCAAGGGACGTCTGAACTAGTTTTTCGCTTCTTCGAAGCTGTCGTTCGCGAACTTCCGCAAAGGGTCGCAGAGAGACTGTCGAACAATTTGATTCGGCCGACCAACCTCCGTCGATCGTCCGGCGCAATGCGGCCAACTTCGGCCAGTTGCTACGCATGATTGAATGCCACAAAGCAGTCATTCCGGGGAATCTTCCGCTCCTGTCAGATTGTCCCGGGAGCTAAGATCGAACAGATGTTCGCAACGAAGATCTTGTGCCTGAGAGCTGAATCTCAGATGCGTACCAGAAGCATCACTTGAAACTCTCTTCCAAACTGACGCGCTGCGATTTCTATTGGAAGCCACAAGAGAATATTAAATCGGCCTTGAACAGACTGACGAGATTGCTGGCGGGCTGACCGACAACAAGTTGATCATGCGCCGCGTCGTATGAGAAAACCATGTTGGTACCGCCGTTGGCTGCAGTGCCACGGACACTGTTGCTTGCATTAATTGGCCCGACAGTGCCTCCGCATTTGCCGCGCCCAAGGGTTATCGCTCCCGCAGCCGCTGTGGATCCGTTGTTCCAGTAATAGCTTGCGACAACATAGTCACCGTTGCTCAACGCGGTCACCCCATGCTCGCCATTAGGGTTACCGCCGCCTCTATATATATCAAGCCCGAGTTGGTCATTCGCGGAACTCCCCACCAAAGAATTGGCGGCTGATACTGAACCCGTCGTCAATCCGGTGTTGCCATTCGCCCAGGTTATCGCCCCTGCATCTGTAGCCGCACCATTAATCCAACCTGGGCTGTCGACGACATAATTGCCGTTCGTGAGAGCGATCACGCGGCCTAAAGTGGGGTCGCCGGTCACCGCACCAATAACCAGGGAATTGGCGACTGAAACTGTACCTGCCAAACCCGTAGTACCATTTGCCCATGTGACTGCGCCCATACTGCTGCTCCAGAGAGGGCTGTCGACGACATAGTTGCCGTTGCTCAGCGCGGTTACGCCACCGGAACCGACTTCATCATTTTCGGAAGTCCCCACCAAGGAATTGGACGCTGACATACTCCCAACCAAGGCGGTGTTGCCATTGGCCAAGGCCACGGCTCCAACGTTCTGACCGGTAGTCCCATTAACATTAAAATCGGCGTTAGCAGCGACGAAGTTGCCATTATGGAGTGCAGTAACGAAATTAGCGTCGTTGATCGCCCCCAACTGAAAAGAATTGGAATTTGAAACCGGGCCGGATACGCCCGTACCGCCATTGCCCCAGGCGACCTTACCCAGGGAACGACTTAGCACAAGATAGTTGCCGTTGCTGAGCGCGGTAACAAACCCATCGCCGAAGTAGCTGCCAGTCGTGCTGCCTACCAGCGAGTTCGAAGCCGAGACTGCACCAGTCAATCCCGTACTGCCGTTGGCCCAAGTTGCCGCGCCGGTAAAGTTGTTCCAGGAAGCGCTGTCCACCACATAGTTGCCGTTCGTCAGTGCGACTACACTATTTACCCCAACGATATCGTAATTCGTACTCCCGACGAGGGAATTCGATGCCAAAACGGGTCCCGAAATTCCCGTGTTGCCGTCGGCCCAAGTTACCGCCCCTGCTCTCAAAACAGTTCCGTTTTGCCAAGCGGGGCTTGCCACCACATAGTTGCCATTACTTAATGCAGCGGCACAAGGTAAGCCCCCACTGTAGGAACTGCTGTTTCCGACATTGTCGTTCGCAGTGCTGCCGACAAGAGAATTGGTGGCCGAGACGATACCCGATGTCCCCTGCTGCCCATTGCCCCAAGTGACGGCGCCGACGTGCTGGGTCACACCGTTGCTCCAACCCGGGCTGCAGATCACGTAATTGCCATTTTTGAGAGGAGTGCCTGCAAACCCCACGCGATCATTGCTCGAAGAGCCGACCAACGAATTGGCGGAAGTCACCACTCCTGCCACGCCGGTGTCGCCATTGCCCCAAGTTACCGCACCCTGGGTGTTGCTCCAATTCGGACTCAATACCACATAGTTGCCGTTGGTCAGTGCAATCACTTGAGGGTCGTTGGCCAAGCTTCCCACGTTTGCTGCACCGCCTACTTGATCACCTGCTGAGGTGCCAATCAGGGAATTGACGGCGGAGACAGTCCCCGACAGACCAGTACTGCCGTCGACCAGCGTTACAGCTCCTGCGTGCGCGGCCGAACCGCTGTACCACGTGGGACTGGAAATCACGAAGTTGCCGTTCGTTAGAATCGTGATACCACCGCTACCAATCTGATCGCCACTGTATGCGTCGGTGCCAGTCGTGCTACCGCCCAAAGAATTGATCAAGGTACCCGCGGGGCTGTAAAGGTATACCGCCCCCCGGTATGAGTTTGCGTAAGGATCGGTGACGACGATGTTACTGTTAGGCAGTACTGCGACTGTGGCGCCAAAAGCACCACTGCCCCCAGGGCCAGGGATATCAATTTGCTGTGCTATAACCGGTCCCGCAAGAAGCAGTCCACCACACAGCAAGAGAAGTCGTCGCATACCTTCGGTGGCTTTAGCTTGAATCAGCGCTTTTCCCAACGTGGTCGTGTCGGCTGTGTCGCCGTAGTTATCGCTGACACTGTAAGCGGGACATGTCGCGTTTTTAAGCGGGAAGTGAGGTGCCGCTGAGCTCACGAGCACTTTTGCACGAGACATAACGCTCCCCTGTGGTGCGGTTAGTCAGGCTGAGACACGCCTAAGACAGAACGTGATTTTCACGCTACTCTCAATTGGCGGGTGCTGCAAGATTCCTAGCCAGGATGCTGCCGATGTGGATACTCCGGCCGCGACATTCATGGCTGATTCCCAGCGCGGTGGGCTTGAACGCGCTCAACTAAGCCGGTACCGCCCCCGCCCGGAAGTCGAAGCAGAGTTGGTTGGTCCCGCCGGCGTATTCATTCAAATCCCGCTCGGAAGATCTCGTCGCCGCCGCCAAGATCATAGTCCCAAAGTCCGCGGCCATAAGTGGAAAAGCGCGCGATATTTAGGGCCGAAATGAAATCGACGTTCCAGTAAATATTGTCGGGAGCACTTGCGCCGATATCGACCCACATCGAATTGCCACGGTCGTAGTAGTACGGCCCGACTTCCGTAGCAGCAAAAAGATTGGCGCCGTCCGGAGAAATGGCCAGCGCATAAATAAGTGTGCTCGGCAGGCCGGCATTCATCGCGGTAAACGATGTGCCGTTGTTAGTCGAGACGTACACTCCGGGACCAGAATAACCGCTTCCGCTGACGTAGATTGTGTTGGCGCGAAACGGGTCGACGACGATTCCGTTCCCATAGAAGAATTGGCCCTGCGGCAGCGTGGTCACGGTCTTACTCCACGCACCACCAGGTGTGGTCGTACGGAAGAAACTTGCGTTGCCGCCGGAGTTATTCGCCACGGCGAAGAAAGTACCGCCGTCGTTGGCTAGTGCGGTGACTTGGCCGCCGAAGTCGTACGTCCCCTCATCGGAGGTGATTGTGCCGGTCCAAGCTACGGTGCCATTCCAAGTCAGCTTGATCACGTGATTGAGCCCGGCCGTGGCGGCGCCACCAGCCAACCACGCGCTGTACGAACTGGTCGGATCGGCCATCAGCGGAGGCAGGAAAAGCATATTCTGCAAGTTGCCGTCGGTGCTGAAGTCCCAGCGCGGAAGTACGACACCGCCAGCGGTCGGCGTCGGGTCGATCTGAGTAAAGCTTGTCTCGTTGTTCCACACCGTGGCGCCACCGTCGCTGCTGCTTAGGGCACCGAAGTCGCCGCTGAGGAGCTGCTGGTAACCGGCGATGCCGCTCGGCGGGTCGGAGTTGCGCTGATAACCCTGATCCTGAGCGCTGGCCAAAATTGTATAGGGTGGATTGCGCCCAGTGTAGCTGGCGTAGTACTGCGCTTGGCGCAGACCGTTGATACTGATGTTGTTGACCGTTTGCACGTTGTCGGTGGACTCGTATACGCCGCCATCAGTACCGATGAAAAAAACTTCGTGGTTGTTGGCATCGATATAGCTTTTCACATAACTGATATCGGCATGCAGGTTGTGGACACTGTCTGTGTAGTACGCAGGCCAATCGTTGACGTAGGCGAATGTTTGGCCACCGTCGCTGGATCGATACAAATTCTGTCCGCCGAAAAAGACGAGCGTCGGATCGTGCAACGCCGTACCCGGTGTCATATGGATATTTGCCGTTGCGGGAATAGTGCCGCGCGTGGACCACGTAGTGCCGCTATTGAGCGACTGGAAAACCTTGGCTTGTCCGCCGGCTTCGAAAAACGCGAACAAGAACGGCGTCGGCGTTGCACCGGCCGTGATACCGCCAGCCAGTCCGACTTTGTCGCTAGAAACCTGCGTCGGCGTCCCGGTGATCGTGGCGAGCGTACTCAGAATATTGTTGGTTTCGACGCGTTTGAGTACGTTGCCGGTCAGCAGATAGACCAGATTGCTACCTTGGCCGGGTGCGAACAAGGCAATCTTTTCTTCTGTTCCCTGCACACCGAGATCAGTGAAGCTGGCGCCACGATCTGCCGATACCACAAGGTGCATATCGGACGCTTGCGTGGTGAAATTATAGTTACCGATTGTCGCGTAGACCTGGCTACCGCTAACATTTCGTGCTGTTAGATAACTTGTTTCCACCCAGTTCGCCAAAGCCAATCCGCTGGCGACCTGCCACGTCGCGCCCTGATTGTCGGAGTAGTACATGCCATGTCGCGTGTCGTCGGCTGCAATCCAGCGTTCCGGCGTCGTGCCGATAGCGGACAGGCGTACAAAATGCTGCATGTTGTAATGGGCTTCGAAATGGCGCGCGTCGTTGAGCGACCGCCAGTTGATCGTGGCGAGTGTGCTCTGCCATAGCTGGCCGCCATGAGCGAACACCGTAATACGGTCGGCAGCGGGGTCGTAATCGACATCCGATACGCGACCAGCCTGGTTGTTGGCGCCGCGTTCGCGCCAAACTCCAAGAGGCACACCACTGGGTGCTTGCGACACTGTGCGGCTGCGAACCGTGTGTACAGCGCGTTGTTGACCCAATGCCGCGCGCGTGGCGGCATCCAGCGCGCGCCAATCTAAGCCCGGTGCGTGCTGGTGCATAGCTTCGATCCATTCGGCTCGGCGTTGCGAGAGGTCATCGTTCTCGCCCGGTCCCTGATTGGTCGGGACGGAAGCGAGCGGAGCCCAGTTCGGTGTTCGCCAGAGAACGGCAGCAATTGCGGCAAGTCCCAGCGGAGCAAGTATCCACGCACGCATAATGCCCCCTGATTTGTAACGTCGCACCAAATATGCGTCAGCGTGCAAAGAGCATAGCGGGCTGACCAGTGCATCACAAACCGGCACCCGAGGCGCACCTCAAACGCCTGGCAAGCCGATGCAACGATCAGTAAAGTTCCTTAAGACGCCAATGCACTAGAGGCCGGACTCGTGGCAACACCAGCCGCAAAATCTTTCATCTGGGCAAGGTCAACCGGAATCGATGCTTGCCGTATAACGGACATTCGCAACGGGCCGCTTCGGGTCGGAAGCGGTCGACGTGGCGTTCGAGCCCTTTTTGCCGCTGACGGCACCGGGACGTCATGGCACGTAGCGAATCGTTCTTCGACTAAGTTCTTGACCGCGAAGAGAATCGGCGAGCAATGCGGGGTAAAACGCGGGGTACTGTCTAAGACCGGTGTCTACAAACGCCCAGAAAACAATCATCTACAGGGCGTGTTCGACTCCTAGTCTCCCAAAAAACAAATGGCCCCCGGCGTGGGGCCATTTGCTTTTTCAGTCTGCAAGCTGATGATCGAACCCGCGGCGTTCGACAAAATCGCCGGGAGCGATTTTGGACGGCCGCAGGGCCGGCCCCGGAGCGCATAGCGCGGAGGGTGGCCCCATGGATGGGCGACCAATCCTGGTCTCCCAGCCAAAACATCGAGGCCACGGATTTTCATGAGCTTTTTGTTTTGAGAGTCAACGGGCCTTGGGCACGGCTCGGACACTTCAAGCCTGTGCGCCCAACTCACCACCTCGTTTTCTCGGCCACAGGGCGTTTCATTTCCACCCGCGCGAGTCCGTGGCTCGTCGATCAAAAAGCGAAGCCTGTGTGGACGCGAGACCCGGCGACCGCCCAGGCATGGGCTGTTGTCCTGGCCGCGCGCTATGCTGGCTCCTGCTCGGCCGCGACGAGTTTGTCCGTGCGGTAACCAGTTCCGCCCTTTGGCGAAGCATTTCAAGTCGTGGCGGAAGGCCGGATGCGAACCTTCGAAATGATCACGAAGGTCAAGACGGACGGTAGCGCTGCCGACAATGCGGCAGCGGTCGAGGCTGTTCGCCTCATGACATCGGTGCAGGCATCGTCCCGGAGGAAGAATCCGGCGATTTCTTCGGGTGAAGCGATTGGCCACATGAGGCAGCAGACAAACCCAACAACGAGCCGATGCCTGATGGACCCAGTCGGGATTCACACACGAAACACACCTGTATCCGGTCGGGTACGCCCTGGATCCGGCCATGGTCAATGACCTTGTCCACGGACTCGACAACCCGGCGGTGACCGAAGCGGCGCTGCACCTGGATCCGGAAAAGGTGACGCTTGCTGCCGCCGGCGTCACCACAATACTAGCGCCCGGCCCGACCCGCGTCGTGCGCGACTTCATGCCGCGCTGGCCGCCGCGACCGCACGACATTGAACGCGCCATCAACGACATCGAGGACGCGTTGATGCACGCCCGCGGCAAGCTTGGCAACACCGGTGCTGTCGCAAGCGAAGATCGCGTTCTGCTCGAAATAGCCAGTGTGGCCGGCTTGGGCAAGACGGCGAAAACGCTTCCCCGCCAAGCGGTTGAAGCTTTATTCGAACGCCTCGCGGCCGTAGCGCTGGGCCGACCGAACGCACAGGAGCGATTGCCAGAAGACATGCACCTGGCCGCATCGATCGTGATCCTGCGGGAGGTCATGCACCACCTGGATGTGCCCTCGATTGGACTGCGGCACGAGTTGGCCAGCGTTCATTTTTTCTAAACAGGTTGCGGCGCAGGATGTCTGCGCAATCGCCTCACGAATCAACCGGAGGATCGCGGCATGGCAACACATAAGGTCGGTTATCTGATCGGCAGCCTGTCATCCACATCGATCAATCGCCTGCTCGCGAAAGCCCTGATTCGCGCGGCGCCAGCCGACATGACGTTTACCGAAATCGTATTCAGGGACCTTCCGATCTACAGTCCTGATTTCGACAAGGCCTATCCGCCGCTGGCGCAAGCGTTCAAGCAGTCGATCAGTGAAGTGGACGCGATCCTGTTCGTCACGCCCGAATACAACCGCTCAATACCCGGCGGCCTGAAGAATGCGATCGATTGGGCAAGCCGGCCATACGGCAAGAATTCGTTTGCGCGCAAGCCGTCGGCCGTCATCGGGTGCTCACCGGGCGCCATCGGTACGGCAATCGCGCAGCAGCACTTGCGCAGTCTTCTGAGCTTCTGCAACTCCCCGCAGATGAATACGCCGGAGGGGTACATCCAGTTCAAGCCGGGCCTCATCGAGGCCGATGGCCACGTAACCGATGCAGGCACGGAACAGTTTCTGCGCGACTACATGACCGCGCTGCACGCATTCATCGCGCGCGTGCTCTCCGTGTTGCCGCGCGACGCCTGATCAAAGCAACGGACATGCCATGAAAAGCCGGCCAATTGGAGTCATCGTGTGTCAATGCCACCACGTGAGAGCGCATCCGTGAGCACAAAAAAACTTCAAGTCCGCTTGCCCGGTCCTTCGAAAGATCTTCTTGCACGCCTGGAGACGGTCTACAAGGATGTCCACTCGCATCCCGAACTGTCCATGCAAGAGCATCGCACGGCCGGAATCGCCGCGAAGTGGTTGCGCGATTGCGGATACGAGGTGACCGAAGTCGTAGGCGGAACCGGCGTCGTCGGCCTGTTGCGCAACGGCGACGGCCCGACCGTGATGCTGCGCGCGGACATGGACGCTCTGCCGGTCGCAGAGCTGACTGGCCTGCCATACGCGAGCAAGGTCATGGCGAAAGACAAGGATGGCAATACGGTACCGGTGATGCATGCGTGCGGCCACGACATGCACGTCACCTGGCTGATCGGCGCGACCAGTGTGCTCGCGCAGGCGCGCAAGGACTGGAGCGGTACGGTGATGGCGGTATTCCAGCCAGCCGAGGAAACCGGCACTGGCGCTCAAGGCATGATCGATGACGGTCTGTTCAAACGCTTTCCGAAGCCGGATATCGTGCTCGGTCAGCACGTGATGGTCGGCGTGGCCGGCACGATCAGCGGTCGTGCCGGCGTGATCACATCCGCTGGTGACAGCCTGCAGATCCGACTGTTCGGTCGCGGCGCACACGGCTCGATGCCGCAGGCGAGCATCGACCCGGTGGTGATGGCAGCGGCAACCGTGCTGCGCCTGCAGACGATAGTGTCACGCGAACTCGCGGCTACCGAAGCCGCCGTGGTCACGATCGGCGCGCTGCAGGCAGGCACCAAGGAAAACGTGATCCCCGATGAGGCGTTGATCAAGCTCAACGTGCGAACCTTCGACGAGGGCGTGCGCCAACGCGTGCTTGCCGCGATCACGCGCATCGTCAACGCCGAGGCGGCAGCATCGGGCGCACCCAAGCCACCGGAGATCACTCAGCTGGACCACTACGCCCTGGTCGTCAACGACACCGACGCAAACCGGAAGGTCGGCGATGCATTCCGTCAGTATTTTACCGAGGCGCGCGTCGAAAAAAGCTTGCCGACCTCGGCAAGTGAAGACTTCGGCTGCTTTGGTGCGCAGTGGAAGGTGCCATCGGTGTTCTGGTTCGTCGGCGGCACTGACGCGGATATCTACGCGAAGGCGCTGGCTGCCGGGCGACTCAACGATTTGCCGACCAACCACAACCCGCGATTCGCACCGGTCGTCCAGCCCACGCTGCGCACCGGCGTCGAAACGCTGGTCGTCGCCGTGCACGCATGGCTGGCGGCGAAGTAAAGACGCAATCTCATGGAGATCATGCGCTTCGCTCTCCGTGCACATCGGTCGATCTACCTGGAGAAAGCCATGCGTAGCATGATCAAGATTGCCGCGACATCTGCGTTGCTCGTGAGCGCAATGGATTTTGGCCTTGCTGCGGAACCCGGTGCACTGTTGAAGGGCAAGGAGGCCATGGGTGGCTGGAACGTGGACAAACCCGGCGTGCGCCGCCTGCTCACCGCGCACGACCTGCCGCCGGTCGCGACCGAAAACCAGGCTCTCGCCGAGGTGGTTGCAAATCCGGGCTGGGCCATGCCGCACGTTCCGGCGGGCTTCGCCGTCGAGATAGTGGCGTCTGGCTTGAACGTCCCGCGCGTGATTCGCACTGCACCCAACGGCGATCTGTTCGTCGCAGAAAGCGGCGCCAACCAGGTGCGGGTGTTGCGAGTGGCAGGCGGCTCCGGCAAGCCCGTGAAGAACGAGGTCTTCGCGACCGGCCTGTCGCAGCCCTACGGCATCGCGTTCTATCCGCTCGGGTCGAATCCCGAATGGGTCTACGTAGCCAATAGTGACGGCGTGGTCCGGTTTCCATATCGAAGCGGGGACCTTGCCGCGCGCGGCAAGTCCGAGAACATCGTGGGCCACATCCCGTGGACGCATCACTGGACCCGCGACATCGCGTTCACCA